>ERZ826051.66-NODE-66-length-116212-cov-4.980294_pt1 | contig 116212 bp, 102 predicted proteins | sample MGYA00519928_ERZ826051 | MGnify/ENA primary metagenome ERZ826051 (study PRJEB31778, sample SAMEA3449219) | human gut metagenome | biome: human gut; feature: human-associated habitat; material: faeces | place: United Kingdom | collected 2010/2012 ...
AACAAACTCTTTGGTTCATGGACATGGACGCGGAAGTTTCCTGAGCCGTTTAACGGTCCGGCTATTGAAAAGGACAGCACCGATCATGTCTCCAGCTATAATCAGGTGTCGGCAAAAAAATCCACCCTGCACTGCGCAACGCTCTGCGGTATCCTGGCGTATATGGAACTTGAGGAAGCGGCCGCAGCCGGCAGCACCGAAGCCGGCGCTATTGGGACGCAGGGAGACATGCTCATTGCCGAATATCCCAGCCGAACCGGGATGATCCACGTTCAAATTCCGTGGCAGCAGTTCCATAGCCGCGGAAGGAAAACCGGCGGAAGCCAATCGACAGCTGACAGCTACGAACAAAAAAATTGTAGAGGCATCCATGAGCGCATCTCGTGATCTGAATGACCGCATTTGGAGTATGGATGAACTCATGCAGATGCAGTTTTCTACCGTCGCCAACTCACTAGGCTTTTACACAGAAGTCATACGAGATGAGACGACAGGAGCGGTAAAGGAATTCATCATCCGGGATACGAATCCAAAACTTGGGGTGGAACCTACCTGCTCCTGGAAATTCGATGGAGAAAATTTCTACACCCAGATAGGCGATAAGGTAACTGCCGGCATTACCGACGATGGCACCATGTTTGCACAGTGTGTTCTGACCAAATATCTCAAAACCGGTAGTATTGAGTCAGAGGATGGTTCCGTAAAAATCGATTTGGATAACGGCGCTATCGTGAATCGTTGCGGAGAAGGCAGTACGGAACTTGGCGGCGAAACCGTGCTGATCCAGTTTACGGGAGAAGAGAACACCTCCCCTCTTTCCGCCATCAAGCTCTTATCCGGTCAACAGAATGCCGAGGGAAAGCTCTTGGCAAGCATTCAGTTCTTGGACAAGAACAGCACGATTCTTTCCAGCATCACGCAGGAATTTTACTATGACACAGAAGGCGGAACTGTCTCTGGACCGTTGGCCGTTACGGATTTAAAGGTAAATTCCACGTTGGAAGTAGCAAATGCGATTCTGTATGACAAAATCCAGCTTCAGCGCAAGTTCGGCGAAGTCGGCAACACCGGCGTTGACTTTGTTATTGTAGGAGGTTAAACATGGCTACGTTACTTTCCTCTACCCGATGGACAGATGAAGAGCCGGCCATATATGTGTCGGCCACTTATGAGACGAGAAAACGGACATCAGAAACTGTAGATGTCCGTGTGGTTGTCAGCGTTTCCGCTGTGAATGGGCTGAGTTATTTCGGATACAACATTCAGTCCTGCATTGAGTTTCCCGGTCTGACCACGGACTGGGTTACGATCAAGGGAAATTCGCCCAGCCAATGGTCCTCGCCATACACCTATGACTTTGGCTGGCGAACTATTAGCCAGGAAGCTCCAAGAACGTCCTTTCAGGCAACGATCAAAATGAATTCCAACAGCGGAAAGCGAACCGCAAGTTATTCGGGTTATGTCAATTTCGATGTGGGTAATACCGCACCTTACTGGCCGTCAAATGCGGTTGCCCAATTCAGCTCAACAAGCAGCGCTATCACGGTTGCCGAAAACGCATCCTCTGTTACCTATAGCTGGAGCGCCGCCACGGATAACGAGAGCAATCCGGTTCTGTATCGCGTCGAATGGTTTAAAAACGGCGTATCCCAAGGAAACTGGAAAAACGATGTAGAAAGTCGTTCTTTCACGGTCAATCCCAATGTGATCGGTAAAGGACAGAATATGTTCTTCCGTGTATATTGCCGCGACAGCCTGACATCGTACAACAGCTATAAGCAATCCAACACCCTCACCCGAAATCAGTTGACTCCGGCTCAAATCAGTTCAGCGGGTTCTATTCAATTTGATACCACCTATATCAATATTGTCCGTACCAGCCCGTCCAATCTGAATGGCAATACGTCCTTCACCTACACGCTCAACTGCAGTGAAGTGCCCATTTACAATGCTTCTGTCACAGGAAGCGGCGCGACCATTCGGGTTGACATCTGGCGCTCTGGAAGCTATCCCACAGGTCCCTACATAAAATTCGAGGATATCCAGAACCTGCTCAGTAGCTCCAGCTATACGGGTACGCTTGGTTTTACGCTGTCTACTAAAAATGTTTATGGATCTACCAAGATGTCCTCCAAGAAGAACATTTCTGTTGATCTCCGGATTGCACCTACCACCTCCAGTATTACATCGGTTACCGGGACGTACAACATTAAAGGCCAAGAATTCTTTGTGATCAACCGCCGCCCTCTGCAGCTTTCCTGGACCGCAGCGGTGGATCTGAATACAGAAAGCAGCGCAGGGATTACCTATTCAGTTCAGACATCGGTGAATAACGGCGCTTGGACAACCGTTGCATCCGGTCTTACCGCTACTACCTATGCCTATACAACCCGAAGTATTACAACAGAACAATCGATCAAATTCCGGATAATCGCTAAAACCAGTTACGATATGGTCTCCTATAGCAATCCCAGCGATTCGTATACTCTTCATTATTACAATCCTCCCGTCATGTCTGATCTGGTTGTTGACCGCGATATCGACAAATATCGCCTTAGTTGGAAATACAGCAAAGATAGTTCTATTTCTCAGATTCTGTATGACGCCGTATTTAAAGTATACGATGAAAACGCCAATCTGTTGGACACTATCAATGGAGGAAATAGCGCCGCCGGTGTTAACGATTATTCGGTATCTACCGAAATCTCCGCAGACAGCGAAGCCACAGCGTATGCCATCCGGATCGTGTGCCAGGATTCCATTGCAAGCGAAGTGTTTTCTATTTCCCAAACCGAAATGGCTGGGTTTGTACCGCGGTATTCGGCATTGCTGTCCATCCGTGAAAAAGGGATCGGCATCAATGCCGTAGCCGGCGGATTTGCGGATTTCATCACCAAAGGAACCAGCTCTCATTATGGAGGGGAAGCCGGAGATGTCAAAGACGGCACGTTAAACTTTGCCGTTGGTAAAGATAGCACGCACAATTTCTATATCGGCTGTTATCTGGATTCCGATGGAAAACTGCGGGCCTCGTACGACACTACTACCTATACCACAAGGTGTTTCCGGCAAATTCAAATGGGCGGTTTGGATGGGAGCTCGCCCCTGCGTTATCGGTGGCTCTATCCGTCAGATGGCACCCGGGTCAGCAAAGACACTCTCATCGAGGATGGAAACAGAAAAATATCTCACACGTCCTGGGAAACTTTCCCGGACGCGTCAAGCACGACACCTGTGGGCATGAGCATGGAATGGAATAAAAGCAGCATTCCTGCGGGTTATTTGCTGGAAGATGGTCGTGCAGTCAGCCGCACCACATACAGCGCCCTATTTGCCGTTATCGGAACGACATATGGGGCTGGGGACGGCAGTACGACATTCAATCTTCCGAACTCAAGCGGACGGGTTGCTGCATCCTATTCGACTTCCTATACAGAAACCAACACATTAGGCAAAACAGCCGGGGCGCGCACGGCAAGTGTGCCGACGCCGTATCATACTCATTCGCAGAGCAGTCACAGCCATTCGGCCAACCATAGCCATTCAGCATCTTCGGGAACCTCCGGTTCTCATAATCACCAGGGATTGCGTTGGGTTGACAACGGAAAATGTATTTCCCTTTCCACCGGCGGCTCTGGCGGCTCCACCATCAGCGGCTATCAGACCGGTTGGTCGAGCGCAACCGTCTATTCCAACGCCATCAAGACGGTTGACGCTGGTTCACATTCCCATTCGGTTACTGTAAGTACAGCCAGTGTCACGACCAGTTCGTCTACTCCGTCCATCAATTATACGGGCACCAGCGGAGCGACAGTAAATGTTTTCCAGCCCACCATCGTAAAATACAAAATTATTAAATACTGAGGAGGACTATCTATATGGCGATCTTAAAAGAGTTCCGTTCGAATATCGGAGCCGTTTCCGCCTATCACCGCATTGAGAATGTGGAGTTTGACTTTGAGCAGGGAGTAGTTCATATTACCCTGTCCTGCTATGCCGATGAAAGCTATCGTCAGCAGGAGAAGGAGGATATCCGGAGAATCCGCGCGCAGATAGACCGTTACTATGAACTGAAGGATAAAGACAATTTGGATGAGGCGGAATGGAACGAATTGAGTGGGTTGAATATCTGCGAGCTGGAGGCTTACAAATTTGAACACACAGCCATGGGCCATATGAAATACAGTCTGCCGATAGATGAGGACATCCGTCCCGGACTCTATAAGCTGATGACGGCGGTCATCCCTGATATGAAAAACGGCAAGGAAATCTAAAGCAGAGCAGGGATTCCGGGCGGCTGACGGCTTCGATTTCGGCCGCCCGGAATCGGGACAGCTACAAGGAGAGTGAAGCATATGGAAAATATCTTGCAGGAAATCACACCGGAACAATTTACGCTTTTATCCCAGAACACCGGCGTTACGGAAGAAGAGATGACGCTGGCCGAACAAACTGCCGCGGACGGGCCGGAGGTGCAAAATGGGTAAACAATTGAATGTGAAAATCCATGTCCTGAAAAATGGCTGCGAATATGAAACCAGCCCATTTGGAGCGCGCCAGGATCCGTTTACCGGCAAAAGCTCCTATCATAACGGCGAAGATATGATTTCCTCCAAATACGGAAGCGATTACATTATTGCCTTTCAGGACGGTACGGTGGTTTCTGCCTGTAACAGCATTACGGGCTTTGACAAGTCGCACAGCAGCGGCAACTACATTTATATTGATCACGCGGATGCATATCAGACACGATATCTCCATTTAAAAAAGGATACGTTGGTTGTAAAAGTTGGACAAGCTGTCAAAAAAGGCGATATTCTGGCCTATATGGGTACTACCGGATACAGTACCGGCGCTCATTTGCATTTTGAAGTGCGGTTGAACGGAATCCCTCAAGATCCGATTCCCTATCTAAATGGTGAAAAAAGCATACCCGGTACGGAGGAATCGCCTGCTGAAAAACCGATATCCCCGCCGTCAACGCCCGAAAAAGCCTATCAGGTTGGCGATACGGTGGACTTTTTGGGCGGGTATCACTATTCAAATGCGCAGGCCGCTTCACCTGTCGGGGAGAAACGGAAAGCTGGGAAAGCGAAAATTACAGGGATTGCGTCTGGAAGACGGCATCCTTATCATTTGATCGGTGAGAATGATTGCAATGTATACGGCTGGGTAGACGCTTCAACCATTCAGGACAAGCCGCTTCAACCTGGGGAGACATCGGCAACGTTCAAAAAGGGGGACACTGTAAAGATAAAGGCCGGCGCCAAATGGTACAGTGGGACCTCCATTCCGGCATGGGTTATGGCGGATACATGGATTGTATATCAAGACCAGCTGGCGGATCGCGTTGTGTTAAACAAGAATACAAGCGGGGAAAACGCTATTATGTCGCCGATCCATGCCGCGGATCTCATTAAGGTTTAGGAAATCGTATGGACTGGCTGAATTGGATATTGGCAATAGCAAGCGGTATCAGTATTATTGGCAGCGCCGGCGTTGTGATTACCAAAGCTATAAACCCTGCACGAAAACTCAGTAACCGTGTAAAAAAGCTGGAAGAACGGGCTGAGAAAAATCTTGAAGCCATAGAAGACATTCAGGAAATGAACCGCCTTTTATGCGAAGGTCTGCTGAGTCTTTTGGAAAACACGATTACGGGGAACAGCGTGGAAAAGGTCAAAGGGGTTAGAACGAAAATCCAAGACTATTTAATTCGAAAGTAGGCGATTTTATGGATATCTTACCTCTGATTATTGAGAACCGACTGATCTTGATACCAGCCCTTATCATCATCGGGTGGGTCTGTAAACATATCCAGATAATCCCGGACAAGTTTATACCTCTCATTTTGTTGGCGCTGGGCATTATCTTTTCCCTTTTAATGGAGTGGAAATTTACAGTTTCGGCGGTTATACAAGGTGTATTGACCGCTGGGGCTGCCGTATTGGGACATCAAATACCAAAACAATTGAAAAAGGACGAGTAATTATCACGGATATCCGGCAATGGAACGCCGGATATCCGTGTTGTATATGAGAGATGTAAAACGTATAGAATACGTACCAACACATAAAGGAGCGGATTCTATATGCTGATTGCAATTGACCATGGAAACAAGAATATAAAGACAGCCCACCATATTTTTACTTCAGGTCTAACGGAAAGCGAGGCACGGCCTCCATTTGGAGATGCTGTACTACAAGTTGGCGGCAAATATTATATGCTGTCGGAGCAGAGGATCCCCTATCTGCGCGATAAAACTGTGGATGACCGTTTTTTCATCCTGACGCTGTTTGCCATCGCGCTGGAACTGGAAGTTGCCGATATATCCCCAGTTGATGACGTGGTGGACATCCAACTTGCCGTCGGCCTGCCTCCCCTGCATTTTGGCTCTCAATACAAACGATTTGAGGAGTACTTTCAACAGCGGGATATTGTGGATTTCCGGTTCCGAGATAAATTCTACTCTATATGGATCGACAACGTGTATTGCTATCCGCAGGCCTATGCCGCTGCCATTGCTTGTCAGCAGGTTCGCGAGCAAAAAAAGGTGATGATACTAGACCTGGGTGGCTTCACATTGGATTATCTCCGCCTACGTAATGGACAGCCGGATTTTGCCGTTTGTGATTCATTAGAATGTGGCATCATCACTCTGTACAACGACATCATTCGGAAGGTAAATAGCGAGTTGGATTTGCTTTTGGATGAAACAGATATTGATGCCGTCCTTCGCGGAGAGGATGACGTTTGCCCTGAACAGGTGGCAAGGATTATCCACGAGAAGTCCCAGGCATTTATTGACGGACTGGCAGGAAAGCTGAGGGAGAGGATGATCGACCTGCGTGTTGGGCCGAATGTCTTTGTCGGTGGTGGCGCACTTCTGCTGCGACGCTGTATAGAGGGCAGCGACAAAATCGGCAATTCTATTTTTATCACAGACATCGGAGCCAATGTCCGCGGGTATACTCTTCTCTATACGGTGTCCAACAGGTGAACGGTATGGAGAAAAAGAAAAGCGCCTCGCGATTCTGTGTACAGTTCAACGAACAGGACCCCCATCATCAACAGGTCATGGACATATTAAATGCTCAGGGGCGTCACAAAGCCCAGTTTATAGCGGCAGCTATCCTCCACTATATCAACTGCAGCGAGCGACCAGTAGTTTTGCAAGATGTTGCCGGGCTCCGTAAAGTTATCGAAATGATCGTTCTGGAAGCACTTGAAAAGCATGGCGGAGTTTCGGCAAAAGAAAAGTTACCTCCCACCGAGAAAAGGCTTCAAGGAAAAACACGTCAGTCTTCTGAAATCAGTACGAACATTGAGAAACTGGACGAAGATACTTTCAGCGCAATTCAAGATTCCCTTGCAGCCTTCCGCTCCATAAGAAATTAACCATTCCCCTCTCGATTAAAAAATCGAGAGGGGATTTTTTCGTTCTTATGTATTTTTTGTATCTTTTTGAGGAACCGTTGGCTCTTTATATTGATGAACGGCACTTTTAGGGTTGTCGAACCTTGAAAACAGCATCTCAATACCGGAGGTTATACAGGCTTCTGCGGACAGTATGCGATGATAGGAGCATGCCCGCAGGATAAAACGATGCACAGCGTCGGCCTGAAAATACGCGGCTGGAATGGGCGCAGGAAATGGGCTGGCTATATTGGGGATAAATACATAACGAGGAGAAAGTCTATGGAGGATAATTACATCTGCCTATTTGCACAATATCCGGATGTCGTTGGTACGGATGAACTTTGTGACATGCTGGGCGGAATCAGCCGAAAACTCGTATACCGTATTTTGCAGGAAGGGCAGATTCCCTCTTTGCGAATCGGAAGAAGCTATAAAATTGCCAAGGCTGATGTTATTGCATATGTTCTGCAGCATGGAAAGCTGCAAGAGTAATAAACATATGGAATCCCCCTGCTCTTTGTGATAGAATGGAAAAGTCATAAGCAGGGCATATATTTACCTGGAAAGGATGTTGAAATGTGGTCACAGGTAGCCCTCAGATAAAGCACAAATTATATTATGCCTGTCTTAATTTTTATCCCAACGGAAAAGAGGGAGGACGGAAACCCAAATGGATCCCGACCGGTTTGCCGGAAAGGAATAATAAGAGGCAAGCCGAACGAATAACCGAACAGCTGAAAGGGCTCTTTGAACGAGACGGCACCTTTGTGGAAAAATACACCTGCGCTATTAACCCCATTGAAAAGATATCACAAGAATTTCCCGATCTTCCGGAAGTAACACTGAATTCTCTGCGCGAATTGTTGGGTGAGAAAAGCACAGATGACGATCCGGATTTGGAACGGATCCTTGAATTGGTGGAATCGGCTCCCAGCGCTAATCAGGAGAAGCCGGCAACGATCCGTAAGATGCCATTCTGTGACTACATGGTGCTGTGGCTGGAACGTCTGGCTCCAAAGCTTGATCGCGGCACCTATGGTTCCTACAGGGGATATGTCCATGGCCGTATTTACGAGTATTTTCATGATCTCGCTGTTACGGTGGAGGAACTGCGGCCGGGGCATATCGAAGCGTTTTACCGGTATTTGTCCGTCAAATGCAATTTGTCTCAGAACTCCATCCTGCACTATCACAGCAACATTCGCAAAGCCCTTCAGCAGCTGTATGTCAAGCAGACGATCCCTAATAATCCCGCAGATCTCATATCCAACAGACCCGACAGAACGATCTACCAGACCAGCTACTACGATGAAGAACAGATAAGTACATATTTGCACATCGTAAAGGGCACCAAAATGGAATTGCCTGTCCTCTTTGCAAGCTTTTATGGATTCCGGCGCTCTGAGGCTTTGGGAGTAAAAGATTCTGTGATAAATCTCCGCAGACATCAGCTTTTGGTACAGCATACCGTCACGATAGCCAACATTGATCATCACACGGAAATCATAAAAAAAGACCGTACGAAAAGTCAGCACAGTCTGCGAAGTATGCCGTTGGTGGATACAGTAGAAACAGCAATCCTGGAAGCCAACGAACGGCAGGAACATTATCGCAAGAAGCTTGGAAGTTTCTACTTTCGGGAAGATCAGCATTATCTATGCCGAGACGAATGTGGGCAGCTCCTGAAACCCGATTATGTTACAGCCAAACACAAAGCGTTGCTGGAAGCCCATCGACTGCCCCATATCCGATTTCATGATTTGCGGCATAGCTGCGCGACCATGCTGTTAGCCAAAAATGTTCCGTTGGAAAGAATACGCGAATGGCTGGGGCATTCCGATATTAAGATGACCATGCGGTATGCCCACTTAAATGTTAGCGCTGCAAAAGACGAAATGGCGGCGATCATGAATGATTTACTCGTCGTAGAATGAAAAAGGAAAAGATACTGCCATTTACAGTATCTTTTCCTAAAAATGGTGCGGATAAGAGGACTTGAACCTCCATGAACTTGCGTTCAATAGAACCTGAATCTATCGCGTCTGCCAGTTCCGCCATATCCGCATATGAAATTGTTTGATGCAAAAGCTTGCTAATTTGTTAGACCAAATCCCTTGCATCAAGAGGGATTTGAACTCGGAAAACCAGCAATCATGCGGTTTTCCTCGGTATGGTGGTTTAGAATCACGTTAGAACCTGAATCTAACGCGTCTGCCAGTTCCGCCATACCCGCATATTCTTTTGTACCGCTTTAAACGGAGCCCCGCTCTCAAGCGGCGAAATTTATTATACCGGGGAGTGCTCGGTTTGTCAAGGCCTTTTTTCTCTTTTTTCAAAAAAATTTCTGCGGATAAATCGAGGCCGGGATCCCGCCGCCTGTGCGTTCCGGGTCCCGGCCTGATCAGCTGATGAGTTTCTGCCGCATGGCGGCAAGCAGGCTGCGCTCCCTGCGGGAAACCTGCACTTGGGTCATGCCCAGTTCATCGGCTGTCGCCTGCTGGGTTTTGTGCTGCAGATAGCGCAGAACGATCAGTGCGCGGTCACGCGGCTCCAACTCGCTCAGAATTTGCCGGAGCGCCAGCCGATCGGTCAGCGTATCCTCCGGCGGTGAAACCGGCACATCGATCTGCTCGCCGTCGTCCTCATCGCCCGAGCGGGTCAGCGACAGAGGCGGCAGCGACGCTCCCAGCGCTTCCGCCGCCTGCTCCGGCGACACGCCCAGCAGGTCTGCCAGCTCGCCCACCGAAGGCTCACGCCCTTCCCGCGCGGCAAAGGCCTCCCGTTCTCTCGTCGCCCGCATTGCCAGCTCTTTCAGCGAACGGCTCACCTTGACGCTGCCGCCGTCGCGGAACAGCCGGCGCACTTCACCAAGGATAACCGGCACCGCATACGTCGAAAAACGCAGCCCCCGTTCCTCTTCAAACCCGTCCGCCGCCTTTACCAGTCCCATACATCCCGCTTGGAATAAATCGTCATATTCGATGCCGCGGCCGATAAACCGTCGCGCGCAGGAATGCACCAAACCGATATTCTGGCAGATCAGGTCATCCCGCCGGCTCAAAGCGCCCCCGTTTTCCGTTCGCGCAGAGCTATGTATTTCTCAAGCGTTACGGTGGTACCCTTGCCTTTTTTCGACGACACCTTCAGCCGGTCACTGAAACTCTCCATGACGGAGAACCCCAATCCGGAGCGATCCTCGCCGCCGGTGGTAAACAGCGGTTCCATCGCCTTTTCCACATCTTCAATACCGCAGCCCCGATCCTTCACCCTGATCACCACACGCCCGCTGGCAAACAGCTTCACCTGAATGGTAATGCTGCCGATGGTATCCGGATATGCATGCACAATGCTGTTGGTCACCGCCTCGGAAACCGCCGTACGGATATCCGCCAGCTCATCCACCGCCGGATCCAGCTGCGCGATAAATGACGCCACGGCCGCACGGGCAAACGCCTCATTTGCCGACCGGCTCGGAAACGTCAGTTTCATTTCGTTCATGGCTTTCATGTCAATCGTCCTTTCCCTGAGATGACTTTTCTTCCTGCGCCGGCCGCACAACCCCCAGCTTGTCCAGCCCCGCCAGCTTCATCAGCTGCGCAATGCGCGGGGAGGCGCCGGTTACTGTAAGCGTACCCTCATACAGCTTCATCAGCCGATAACGTCCCATGACCAAACCGATCCCGGAGCTGTCCATAAAACCCACACCGCTGAAATCCAGCGTCAGCTCCCGCGGGTGATACCGCTCCACGGCATGATCCACCTGTTCACGGATCGTGCCGGCAGCATGATGATCCAGCTCACCGGACAGCCAGGCGGTAAGCCCCGCCGGCGTATTTTCTATACGGACTACCATAAGTGACCATTCCTTTCTCGCGCGAGGCCGCGGAATCCCATACTGCCGGACGCCCCAGCGGACGGCAGCACGACAAAAAAGCCTCTATCCGTTATGATAGAGGCTTGTCCGCCGGCTTGCATCAGAATTCGGCCGTCGAAAACGATCATATTTTGTTGCTGTCGGCTGGTTTTACACGATTCCGATCAAACCGGGACGCAGCGTGGCGCAAAGATAAAAGGATCCGGCCACCAGCAGGCCGGCTTCCGGCCGCCATTGCTGTGCTTCGGTCAGCGCCGCATGGGGATTCGGGCAGATCCGCACCGGAATATCGGTCGAAAACTGCGCCGCCAGCTCCGCAGCAGGAAGCGCCCGCGGATTTTCCGGCGTACAGCAGACCACCCGGCGGCAGTGGGGCTCCAGCAGGCGCACGCAGGCTGCCGTATCCTTATCCCGGAGCATCCCGATCAGCAGTGTCAAATCCTCATGCGCCGTGTGCTGACGCAGTGTTTCCGCCAGTTGTGCGACCCCATGCGGGTTATGTGCGCCGTCCATCATCACGAGCGGCTGCCTGCGCAGCACTTCCTGCCGGCACGGCAGGACAGCACCTGCCAGTCCGCGCTGCACCACATCCTCCGCAACCGTAATTCCCTGCCTGCGCAGGCAATTGACCGTCTCTATTGCGGTTAGCGCATTGTCCCGCTGAAACACCCCGGTCAGCGGAAGCGTATACAGCCCCCCTCCATATGCGAAAGCCGTGCGTCCGAGTTCCGCCGCCCGGACAGGTGCGCTGGCGGAATTCGGAATGTACACCGTCAGCCCCAGCTGTGCCGCGTGCTCCAGGATAACACCGAGTGCTTCCGGCGTCTGACCCGGCGCACAAACCACTGCACACGGCGGCTTCAGTATGCCGCATTTGTTGGCGGCGATTTCCCCGATCGTACCGCCGAGCATGGCGGTATGATCGAGCGCGATCGGCGTAAGAACCGCCGCGAGCGGCGCAGGAATGACGTTGGTGGCATCATCCCGTCCGCCAAGTCCGCATTCGATCACACAGATATCGGCCTGCCGGCGCGCAAAATACAGCAGCGCTATTGCCGTTGTCGCTTCAAAGGCGGACAGCCCTCCGGCTTCTCCCATATCTTCGGCGTGCGCACGCAGCATATCGGCAAGCTGTGCAAATTCCTCTTCCGCAATCGGTTCACCGTCCAGCGTAATGGTATCGCGCAGCCCGGTCACTTCCGGTGAGGTATACAGTCCGGTTCTGTGTCCGGCTGCGGTACAGATGCTCTGAATCATCCGGGCGGTAGAGCCCTTGCCGTTTGTGCCGGCGATATGTACTGTTCTGAGTGAGCGCTCGGGATTTCCGCAAAGCGCCAGAATCCGCTCCATGCGCGCCAGTCCCATCTTCATGCCGCCCGGCTTCAGGCCTTCCAGATAGGCGGCTGCTTCCGCATAGTTCATGCGGTTTCTCCCCTTTCCCAAACAGCGGCGGCATGGCCGCAGATAGCCACGCCGCCGCATCGGCTTTGTATGCAGTATACCACATTCCGCGCACGCTGCAAAGCACGTCTCATTCGATTGCCGTGGTATCGTCGCCGGAAAACCAGGTACGCAGCTGATGGGCGATCCCTTCAAAAATCTCCACCACCTTGAAGCGCACCTCATACTGCTGCGGTTCGGTGACAATTTCCACCTGTTCCTCGTCAAGGACATCCGCAAGCTCCGCACTTTCCGTGGCCGCCGACACGCACATCGGCGGGAATACCACACACCACCAGTTGCGGCCGGCTCCTTCCCCGATGGTGATCCGCAGCGCATCATACATCCCGGCCGGCAGGGTTACCGTTTCGTACTCCCGGGTAGTAAAATACATATGGCACAGTTCGGCCTCCACCACATAATCGTATCCTTCGTCGTATACCCGCTGCTGTGCGGCGGCAACGATCTGCGGCAGCATCTGCTCTGCCTGCGCAATCGCCCCGTCCTTATCGGTCACCGTGTCAAACAGGCCGGCTGCCGTTTCCACCACCGTATCCCGCACCTTCAGCTTAAGCTGCTGGTCTTCCTCGCTGTCGGAATTCGCCAGCACATGCAGGCGGAGCACCCGTTCCCGGATCTGGCTGCACTCCCCGGAAAACCCGCACAGCGATATACACAGCGCCGCCACAAGCGCCAGCGCCAGCGCTTTAATCCATTTGCTCATCATGCCAACCGCCTTTCCGTTATCTGGATGCTCCAAGTATGGGCGGTTGGAAAACATTTATACAGAATTTTCCATTTTTACGATAAAAACCGGAAAGCCGACGCTTTCCGGTTTCAGCTTGTCAAAAAAGTCCGGCTCACGCCGTCCTATTCTCCAAGCTGAAGCAAAAGTGGGGAAAATCATCCGATTCCCCCACTTTTGTCGCCTGCGGGCGGGTGATTGTTGCGCGAGGTGGGAACCCTGACGGTTCCCCCTCACACTCCCCCTCCCTCCGGTATAGTTTATCGACAGTCTCAAACCGGAAAGCCGACGCTTTCCGGTTTTCCTTTATTCTTCCAGCAAGCACACCGCGTGCGCCGCAATTCCCTCACCGGCGCCGGTGAAGCCAAGTCCTTCTTCGGTAGTGGCCTTAACACTGACCCGATCCCGCGCGATGCCACAGGCATCCGCAAGATTTTGACACATCGCCTCAATATAGGGGCGCAGCTTTGGCCGCTGCGCCAGTATGGTGGCATCGATATTGCCGACGGCATATCCCTTTTCCCGCACCAGCCGCACCGTTTCGCGCAGCAGCAGCAGGCTGTCGGCCCCCACATACCGCGGGTCGGTGTCCGGAAAATGGAGGCCGATATCGCCGAGTGCCGCCGCCCCCAACAGCGCATCCGCCACCGCATGAGCGAGTACATCCGCGTCCGAGTGTCCGAGCAGCCCCTTCTCAAACGGAATGTCCACGCCACCCAAAATCAGCCGGCGCCCCTCGGTCAGCCGGTGCACATCATAGCCGTGTCCGATTCGCATCGTATCGTCCTTTCATTTATCCATCATTCTCGTCCTGCCGCAGAACGGCTTCCGCGAAAGCCACATCCTCCGGCGTGGTAATTTTCAGGTTGGTGTACTCCGCTTCAATCAGCTGCACCGGAAAACCCGCGTGTTCCATCAGCTGGCAGTCGTCGGTATACTCCCGCCCGACCGCCTGCGCCGCCAGCAGCGCCCGCCGGTAGCGGCCAAGCTCAAATACCTGCGGCGTCTGGACATTCCACAGAAAACGCCGGTCAGGTGTTCCGGTGACTACACCGTTTTCATCGGTGAGCTTCACTGTATCCTTAACGTGAACACCGGCCGCGGCCGCGCCGGTACGGAACGCAGCCTCGATCACCCGATCGGCGGTCTTCGGCCGCAGCAGCGGCCTTGCGCCGTCGTGAATGGCGACGTAGGCTGTTTCCGGCTTCACCGCCTCCACACCTCGGGCCACCGACCGCTGCCGGGAAGCGCCGCCGATGAGAATCTTCGTCAGCTTGCGGATGCCGTACCGCTTGCTCAGATCGTAGAACGGCAGCATGTCCTCCTGCCGCGCAACCAGAACGATTTCATCGACACACTGCGCCTCATCGAGCGCCATCAGCGTGCGGGCGATCACCGGCACGCCGCACAGCGGGATCAGCTGTTTCGGGATTCCCATGCGGGAAGAGCTGCCGGCCGCCACCACCACTGCTGCCGTCACCGGCCGCTGCGGCGTCCGAGGCGGCTCCAGCTGCCCGGCGCCGAATATGCGGATCACCCCGCTGAAAAGCCCCATAGCTCTGTCCTCCCATCGGAAGTTTCCTTCTCTATCATCACAATGCACCGCTTTCCGGAAATATGCCAAAAAGACAAACGGCGGACAAATACTTGCCTGGCAAATATCTGTCCGCCATATTTATAGCTGTTTCAGCTCAAACCGGCAGCCGCCGGCTGTATTTATCCGCTGCGGATTAAGTGCTGCCCATCAGATCGAAATCTCGTGCGCCATACGGTACAGATCAAAGTCAAACGGCTTTTTCATCTGCAGCGCTTCCTCGATATCAAAGTCGGTAATCTGATCGTTCTGCACGGTAACCACACGGTTGGACTTGCCATCGATGAGCAGCTCCACCGCGTGATGTCCCATTTCGCTCGCCAGTACACGGTCGCGCACAGTCGGCGAACCGCCGCGCTGGACATGGCCGAGGATGGTGGCGCGGGTTTCGATGCCGGTGCGCTTTTCGATCTCCTCCGCCATATTCATCACATGGCCGACGCCCTCCGCCACGATGATGATAAAATGCTTTTTCCCGGTAGCCGAAGTGGTCGCCATCCGCTGGATAATATCCCGCTCGAAATCAAACGGCACTTCCGGCACAATGATGCTGGTCGCCCCGCAGGCGATGCCGGTGTTAAGCGCAAGGTACCCCGCATGACGGCCCATAACCTCCACCACACTGCAGCGGTCGTGGGACTGTGCGGTGTCGCGCAGCTTGTCGATCATCTCCATACTGGTATTCAGCGCGGTATCGTAGCCGATGGTATATTCGCAGCAGGAAATATCGTTGTCGATGGTACCCGGAATACCGATGCAGGGCAGCCCGCGGCGGGTCAGATCCTGCGCGCCGCGGAAAGAACCGTCGCCGCCGATGACCACAACCCCTTCAATCCCCGTCTCACGACAGGTCTTGATGGCTTTCTGCATGCCCTCTTCGGTGCGGAATTCAGGGCTGCGCGCGGTGTACAGCATGGTTCCGCCGCGATGGATAATATCCGATACGCTGCGCAGATTCATCTGAACCATGTCGCCATTGATCAATCCATTGTATCCGCGGTAGACGCCGAACACCTCAATCCCGCGATTCATCGCCGTACGGGCAACCGCACGGATCGCCGCGTTCATACCGGGTGCGTCGCCGCCGCTGGTGAGAACAGCAATACGTTTGACAGACATGATAAATTTCTCTCCTTTTATCCTAATAACCGCATTAAGCAGTCAAGTAAACCGAAAACGCCCCAATGTTTTCCATAAAGCAAAAGCAAGTTTTATTATATACCTATTCGACCGGAAATATCAAGCCCTGTTTTTACGCAATATTGCGCAAAAACGCGCTGTTTCCGGACAGGCCTCTATTCCACCACCGCGACGTTTTCCCCGCCGAGCACCCGGCGCAGCTCTCCGAGCATCACCGGATGCGGCCAGACGCACATATTCAACGGTGCCCGCACCAGCTTGCCGGTGTCGGCAAAACGGATATACAGCGGCTCGCTGCCGTCAAAAACATCCAGCACCAGACAGGCGCGCCGATAAGCGGCGCTGTCGGCCGACGGCACGCGCAGATACAGGCCGTGATGGGCGGAAGGTTCCTTCGGCCGTTGAACCACCGAAGGGCTGCCTGCCGCAGACGGTGCAGATGCCAGCTGTCCGGTCGGCCGCTGCGGCCTTGCTGCCATGTCCGGCAGCTGACCACCCGGCTCCGGCGCAGGCGCCGCCTGGTCGCACAGCAGCTTCGGTTCTTCATCCTCCCGCAGCGAAATCCGGCCGCGCAGCAGCACGGCATTGCCGGCCTGCAGCATCGGTCCGTATTGAGAAAGGATTTTCGGAAATACCAGCACCTCTATTGAGCCATACAGGTCTTCAGCGGTTAGATACGCCATCGTCGCCTTGCTTTTGGTGACCTTGGTGCGCACGGCGGTCACCATACACAGCACCGTCACCACCGCACCGTCGGTGTAATCACCGTCTTCCTCCTCGGCGGCGCCAAGAATCCGGTCGATACGCGCCAGGCGGCCGGTCTGATAAAAGGCCGCATAAGGCGCCAGCGGATGACCGGACAGATACAGCCCGGTCGTCTCCTTCTCCATCGCCAGCAGCTCGGCATACGGCAGCTCCGGCACCTGAGCAGAAGCCGGTTCGGAGAAGCCATCCGCATCGGGCGAATCGAAGAACCCAAGCTGGCCTTCGACATTGCGCCGGTTGGCGTCGTCAAGCTGGTCGATCACCGCATCCGCGTTCTCCAGCATCTGCCGACGGTTGAGCCCCAGCCCGTCGAGTGCGCCGCAGCGGATCAGGCTGTCGAGCGCACGGCGGTTGAATTCGCGGCAGACCGACAGCCGCCGGCAGAAATCGTAAAAGCTGCGGTACACGCCGTTCTCCTCGCGTTCCCGCACAAGCTCCGCTATCATGCCGCGACCGAGATTTTTAACTGCCAGCAGGCCGAAACGGATATGCGGCTCCTCCCGGGCATCCGCCGGGGCAGCGACCGTAAAACCGGAAAGGCTTTCATTGACCGACGGCGGCAAAACCTTAATGCCCATCCGCTCGCATTCGCCGATATAGCCCGCCACCTTGCCGCTGTCGAGCACACTCGTGAGCAATGCCGCCATATACTCCCGCGGATAAAAGCACTTCAGCCAGGCCGTCTGATACGCCACCGTCGCATAGGCGGCCGCGTGGGACTTGTTGAACGCATAGGAGGCAAACGAGGACATCTCATTGAAGATGGCATCCGCGGTCGCTTCAGGCACCCCGCGGCGCACGCAGCCGTCCACCTCGACGCGGCCGTTTTCATCGGTCAGACCGTGAATGAAAATCTGCCGCTCCTTCTCCATAACGTCATGCTTTTTCTTGGACATCGCCCGCCGCACCAGATCCGCGCGCCCGAGCGAATAGCCCGCCAGCTCCCGGAAAATCTGCATCACCTGTTCCTGATAGACGATGCAGCCATAAGTCACCCGGAGAATCGGTTCAAGCATCGGGTGGCGGTAGCGCACCTGATCGGGATGGTGGCGGTTGTGGATATACCGTGGGATGGATTCCATCGGTCCCGGCCGATACAGCGAAATAACCGCGATCAGGTCTTCAAAGCTGTCCGGCCGCAGATTTTGCAGCACACGCTTCATCCCGGCCGATTCAAACTGGAATACGCCCTCGCTGTCGCCGCGGGACATCATCGCGTAAACCTCCGGCTCATCCTGCCGGATGTTCTCGATATGGAAATCCGGCACCTGGCGCCGGATCATCCCTTCCGCATCGGCAATAATCGTCAGATTGCGCAGGCCGAGGAAGTCCATCTTGAGCAGCCCCAGTTCCTCGAGGATGCCCATCGTATACTGGGTGGCGACCGCCTCACCGTTGAGGCAAAGCGGCACGTATTCCCGCACCGGCTTTGCCGTGATGACCACCCCGGCCGCATGGGTGGACGCGTGCCGGGGCATGCCCTCCACCTTTTTGGCCATGTCCACCAGGCGGTGCACCTCGGGATTGCTTTCATACAATTCCCGCAGCGGCTTCGACTGCTCGAGTGCGTGGTCGAGCGTCATGCCCAGCGCCCAAGGCACCAGCTTTGCCACCTGATCGGCGGTCGCATACGGCACAGCCAGCGCCCGCCCCACATCGCGGATTGCCGCCCGGGCCGCCAGCGTTCCGAAGGTAATGATCTGCGCCACCCGGTCAGCGCCATACTTGCGGATGACGTAGTCGATGACCTGCTGCCGCTTCTCGTTGCAGAAATCGATATCAAAATCCGGCATGCTGATGCGTTCCGGATTGAGGAACCGCTCAAACAGCAGGTTGTATTTGAGCGGATCGATGTCGGTGATGCCGATGCAGTACGCACACAGGCTGCCCGCGCCGGAGCCACGCCCCGGTCCGACCGGGATATCATGGGTTTTCGCATAATGTACGAAATCGTGTACGATCAGATAGTAATCCACATACCCCATCCGCTCGACCGTGTCCATTTCATAGGCGAGCCGCTCGCGGATTTCCGGCGCCGGGTCGTCCCCGTAACGCCGGTGCATGCCGGCCGTGCACATGTCACGGAAATAAGCGGCACTGTCTCCGCCTGGTGCATCAAACGCCGGCAGCTGGGTATGGCCGAAATCAAACTCCACCTCGCAGCGCTCGGCAATGCGCACCGTATTCTCAAACGCTTCCGGGATTCCGGGGAACAGCGCGCGCATTTCCTCCTCGGTCTTCAGGTAGAATTCCTCGGTTTCAAATGCCATGCTGCTCGGCTCGTTGACGGTTGTGTTGGTCTGCACACACATGAGCACCCGCTGCACCTCGGCATCCGCTTTGGTCAGGTAATGTGCATCGTTGGTGCACACCAGCGGCAGGCCGGTCTCGTTGGCCAGCCGGACGATCTGCGGATTGATCGCCTTCTGCTCATCCAGCCCGTGATCCTGCAGCTCGAGATAGTAATGCTCCGGGCCAAAAAGCTCCGCGTACTGCAGCGCCGTCCGTTTTGCTTCGTCGTAGTCGCTGCGCATCAGCGCCCTCGGGATTTCGCCCGCCAGACATGCCGACAGGGCAATCAGCCCTTCCGTATGCCCCTTGAGCAGCTCGTGATCGATCCGGGGTTTGCCGTAAAATCCCTCGGTCCACGCGCAGGACACCAGATAGGTCAGGTTGCGGTATCCGGTTTCGTTCTCACACAGCAGAACCAGATGCGCATGTTCGCTGTCGGACCCGTGCACCTTGTCGAAGCGGCTGCGCGCCGCCACATACACCTCGCATCCGATAATCGGCTTGATTCCGGCCTTTTTGGCCGCTTTATAAAATTCGACCACGCCGTACATCACGCCGTGGTCGGTGATGGCCACCGCGTTCTGTCCGATCTCCTGTGCGCGCGCAACCAGGCCCTCGATCCGGCAGGCGCCGTCGAGCAGGCTGTACTCACTGTGCACATGAAGATGAACGAAACCCGGCATGGCCGTATTCTCCTTTTCCCTGTGATGCCGCCGCACAGCCGGCTCAGCCGCCCGGCAGATCCGCGGCAAACGCCAGAATCCGCTGCAGACGGTGGTTGACCCCCGACCGGCTCAGCGGCGGCTCCAGCGCCGCCCCCAGCTCCCGCAGCGACATATCCGGATTTTCCAGCCGCAGCGCCGCAAGCTCCCGCAGCTCCTCCGGAAGCTTGTCCAGCCCGCCGCAGCGGCAGATCCTGCGCACCGCCTCCACCTGCACCGCGGCCGCCGCCACGGTCTTGTCGATGTTGGCGGTTTCACAGTTGGCAACGCGGTTGGCGTTGTTGCGGATATTCTTGACCATCTTGACCCCCATCAGCTCCAGCGACGCGTTGGTCGCCCCAATCAGGGTCAGGCAGTCCTCGATCTGTTCGCTCTCCTTGAAATAGACGATATGGCAGCCGCCCCGCCGCGCCAGCTTGGCGCGCAGACCGCACTCCGCGAGCAGCACTGTCAGATCGCGGCTCAGATTATAGTACGGCACGCTGAATTCGAGATGATAGTCGGAGCTCGGGTCAGTCACCACCCCGCAGGACAGAAACAGCCCGCGCAGATACGCCGCCGCGCAGGACTCACACTCGAGGTTGGCGCGGTTGATCCGCACCGCGACGTCTCCGGCCGAATGACCGAACCGTTCGAGCACCCGACGGCAGAAGCGTTCCTCCCGGACAGCTGCCAGCGTAAACCCGCCGCGGCCAGCCTCCAGACGGCAGCCGTTTTCCGGCAGGCGGCAGACCAGTGTCATCAGCTCGCGATACCGCTCGGCTACCGCGCGGTATTCGGTCTGCAGCGAAATTTCACTGCCGCTGAAGGCATGTCCGCCCTGCGCCATGCCATAGGCCTGCGCGGCCATGCAGCAGCCCGCTTCCAGCTGGATTGCCGCCAGCTCCTGCTTGACCTCACCCGAAAAAGACACGCCCTCACCTCCCTGTGCACCGGTTTCGGCTTACAGTTTTCCGATGTCGCGGTGGTTGACCGCCACCTTAATACCCTGATCCGCCACATGTCTGGCCAACTCCTCGGCAAGCGCAACCGAACGGTGCTTTCCGCCGGTGCAGCCGATGGCGACCACCAGCTGGCTCTTGCCTTCCTCGCTGTAAAGCGGCAGCAGATAATCAATCAGGCTGTACAGCCGGGTCTGAAACCCTTTCGTAACGTCCTTATCCAGCACATAATCCCGCACGTCCTGATCCAGGCCGGTTTTGTGCTTGAGCTCATCCACATAAAACGGGTTCGGCAGGCAGCGCACATCCAGCACCAGATCCGCTTCTGCCGGATAACCGTATTTAAAACCAAAGGACATACACTGCACCTGCATACCGCTTTTTTCACTGCCCAGGAACAGCCCCACCAGCCGCTCGCGCAGCTGTGCCGGAGAGAGATAGGAGGTATCAATCAGGTAATCGGTGCGCGCACGTGCGGCCTTGAGCAGGGTGCGTTCCAGCTCGATTGCCTTGATAACCGAACCGCCGCAGGAGGCGGCCAGCGGGTGCTGTCGGCGGGTTTCCTTATACCGCCGCGCGAGCACCTGATCGCTGCATTCGAGAAACAGGATTTTGTATTCGCCGCCCTGCCGTTTAAGCTCATCCAGACTGTCAAGCAGCCCCTCAAACTGCCGGCCGCCGCGCACATCGATGACCAGCGCCACCCGCGACAGCTTGTCCTGTGACTGCAGGCAAAGCTCCGCAAACTTCGGCAGGAGCTTCGGCGGCATGTTGTCCACACAGTAAAATCCGATATCCTCCAGTACGTTGACCGCACGGGATTTGCCGGCACCGGACAGGCCGGTTACGATAATAAATTCCATAACAAACGCACATTTCCTTCCCGCACAGACGCAGATTTCTGTCAGCCGTACCGCGCAGTCTGACCGCGGCACGACAAAAACACAGGAGATGCCAAAACGGTGCCCTCCCCCGCTATTCCGGTTTTATCCGTCGTTTCCCGGCAGGAAACGCACCTCCGGTTCCAGCCGCACGCCGTGGTCCGCCTCGACGCGGCGAATCACCTCGGCCGCGAGCGCCCGCACATCCGCGCAGGTCGCCCCCCCGCGGTTGATCACAAATCCCGCATGCTTTTCGCTCACCTGCGCGCCGCCGACCGCAAAGCCCTTCAGGCCGCTCTGCTCGATCAGTGCGCCGGCAAAATAACCGGCCGGCCGTTTGAAGAAGCTGCCGGCACTCGGGTATTCGAGCGGCTGTTTTTCCCGGCGGCGGCGCATGAATTCCTCCATGCGCGCGCCGATTTCCGCTTTGTCGTCCGGATGCAGCCGCACCCGCACCGACAGCACAATCTCCCCCGTCTCCATCAGCACACTGTGCCGGTAGCCGAGCGCCATCGCAGAAGCCGGCACTTCACGCACTGCCGCCCCATCGGACGACACCGCCTCCGCCGAAACGAGCACATCGCTCATCTGACCGCCGTAAGCGCCGGCATTCATATACACCGCACCGCCAGCCGCTCCGGGAATGCCGTAGGCAAATTCCAGCCCCGACAGCCCGGCTTCACGCGCAAACCGGCACAGCGCCTTGAGCGGTACCCCGGCCGGGCAGTCCACCAGCACCCCGCCGTCCTCTCTTCCGGCTATAACCGGCGCACCGCCGGACAGACGAAGCACCGCGCCGGGAAAACCGCTGTCCGCGGCGAGCACATTTGAACCGTTGCCCAAAAACAGCACCGGGACTTCTTCCTCCCGACAGGCACCCAGCAGCCGCTGCAGCGCCGCCGGCTCCGGCGCGTCGATCACAAGTGCGGCCGGACCGCCGATTTTAAACGATGTACACCCCGAAAGCGGGATCTTCTCCCGGCAGGCACAGCCAAGGGAACGGGCAAGTGCGGATACAGGCTCAAGCCGCAAGACGGTTCCTCCTTATCAGCGGGCGCAGACGCCCGGCAAAATCAATCCAGACAGGCGGCGCCGATCACACCAGCGTCGTTGCCAAGCTCGGCGACGCACAGACGGGTCTGATGGTCGCAGAATTTGCTGTACCGCTCCTGGAAAATGTATTCCCGGATCGGCGCCAGCAGCGTCTCGCCCTCTTTGCAGATACCGCCGCCGATGCACAGCACCTCCGGCTGGAAAATGTTGATGACGTTGATCAGGCCGCAGGCCACGTAATGCACGTAATTCTCCACCACCCGGCTTGCCGCGTCGTCGCCGGCACGCATGCCGTCGAATGCGGTGCGGCCGTCCACGTTGTCGAGGCTGCCGGCGATTTTCCACATCGCGCTGTCCGGATGCGCTTCCATCGCCCGGCGGGTCTGACGCACCAGTGCCGTTGCCGAAGCGTACGCTTCCCAGCAGCCCTGCCGTCCGCAGGTGCAGTCTTCGCCATCCACCATGATCACCATATGTCCGAGTTCTGCACCGGCATAGTTGAAGCCGCTGTACACCTTGCCGTCAAGGATAATCCCGCCGCCGACGCCAGTGCCAAGCGTAATGCACACGCAGCTGCGGGCTCCCCGCGCCGCACCGGCCAGCGCTTCGCCGAGCGCAGCCGCATTGGCGTCATTCTCAATGGAAACCGGGACGCGCAGGTCTTCCTCAAGCCAGGCCTTGATCGGCACATGGTCAAACCCCAGATTGTTGGCGTATTCGACAATGCCGTTGGCGGCGTTGCAGGTACCGGGGCTGCCGACGCCGATATGCTCCACATCGCTCATCGCCAAACCGGCCTTTTCCACCGCTTCACGCGCCATGCGTGCCATATCTGTGACAATCTCCCGCGCGGGACGCGAGGCGTTGGTTTTGCACCTTGCCTTGGCAAGCAGCTTATAGTCGCTGTCCATCACCCCCGCAACGATGTTGGTTCCGCCGAGATCAATACCGATTCGTACCATTTTGTGCTCCTCCTAAATATTATGTATCCGGGTTTCCCCTGAATTTACACGAATAAACGCCTTACCATTTTACGCCGTGCTCCTGCAGGAACCGGCGCAGCCGTTCCCGATCGCCGTTGACGATCAGTTCGGGCGGAAAATCGATTTCCTCCAGCATACGCAGACAGGGCTCCACTTCGCCGACTGAAGCGTGATAGTGCGCATCGGAATCCACCACCACCGGCACGCCATACTGCTTGCACAGCAGCGCGATCCGCCGGCAGTTCGGCACCGCCTCTTCCCGCACGTGGAAGGTACCGGCGTTGATCTCCACGGCCTTGCCGCAGCGGCCGAACTCCGGAATCACCCGCTCATAGTCGTAGGCGAACCGCGGCTGGCCGGAATGCCCGATGACGGTTACCCGCGGATTGTGCGCAACCGCCAGCCACGCTTCGGTGCACTGCTCGACTGTGCCGTACGGCATCACATCGCCGTGCATGGAGGCGATCACGATCTCCAGCCGATCCAGCACGTAGTCCTCCATATCCAGCCGGCCGGTGAAGTCCATCACGTTGGCCTCCACCCCGCGCAGTACCCGCACGCCGGAAATGACATCAGGCAGGGCATCCAGATTGTAAAAATGCCACATATGCGGCGCATCCTGAATACCGGTGCCATGGTCGGTACAGCCGACGGCGGCAAATCCCTTCGCGGCCGCGGCATTCGCGATCTCGGTAATGGTACTGTACGCATGATCCGACGCCACCGTATGGCAGTGCAGATCGGCGATTACAGAATATGTTGCCATAGATTTACAGGACCTTTCTTCCCAAAATATAGTGCGGCGGATCAGAATTTATTCCAATCGATCATCACTTCAGATGAGGTTGCAGCGTCCGACATGCCCAGATTGCGCATCAGCTCCTGGGCGGCGTTATAGCCCATCTTCTTCTGACGGTTGTTCATTGCCGCCACCTCAATGATGATCGCCAAATTCCGCCCGGGCTTGACCGGAATGGTCAGCAGCGGCACCTTGATGCCAAGGATATCGGCGTACTCGTTGTCCAGCCCCATGCGGTCGTAGACCTTTTCGCTGTCCCACTGCTCAAGCTGGATCATCATGTCGATCTTTTCAGTCACCTTGACCGCACCCATACCGAAAATGCGGCGGGCATTGACGATACCGATGCCGCGCAGCTCGATGAAATGGCGGATATTTTCCGGCGCAGAACCGACCAGCGCTTTTGCAGACACCCGGCGGATTTCCACCGCATCGTCTGCGATCAGCCGATGGCCGCGCTTGACCAGCTCGATCGCCGTCTCGCTCTTACCGACGCCGCTGTCGCCCAGTAACAGAATACCCTCGCCGTACACCTCGACGAGAACGCCGTGGCGGGTGATGCGCGGGGCGAGCTGGACATTCAGATAAGCGATCAGCGCCGCCATAAAGCCGGAGGTGGTATCTGAGGTGCGCAGCAGCGGAACCCCATACTTTTCGCAGCTGGCCTGCAGTTCGTCGAGCACCTCCAGCCCGCGGGAAACCACAATGGCGGGGGGCTGCTGGGAAACGAATTCGTCGATGCGGGAGGCCCGGGTTTCCGCCGGAAGATCCTCCAGATAACCGTGCTCGCTTTTGCCAAGGATCTGGATGCGGTCGTTGTCAAAATAATCGAAATATCCGCCCAGTGCTAGCCCGGGACGGTTGACATCGCAGCTGGATACCAGACGAGCTGCCGGGTCCACCGGCATGTATACCGTTTCGAGCGCCGTTTCCTTGATGATGTTCTGCAGCGACACTGTAAACGCTTTGGCCAATGCTGCCAACCTCCTGTCTTCCGCCGCGCAGGCGGCGGTATTGTCATCCACAAGAAATACCAGTATATAGTATACCGTATTCTCTCAAAACTTTAAAGAGGATTTCAAGCAAAATCCGGTCAGTTTTTTACGATTTTTCCGCTTTTCTTTTGATTTTCGGTTGAACCGGCGGCCATAACCGTGTAAAATGAGACAGACGCCAATCATGACCGGCTATGCCGGAATGGCCGCAAGGAGGCTTGCCCAATGGATAATCTTCGCGTAGGCGAATTCAACGATTCGTTCCCCCCGACCATCGACGGGGTGGCGCAGGCGGTGAAAAATTACGCCAGCGTCATGCATAAAAACCACTGCCATGTCACCGTGGTCACCCCCCGGTACCGCGACGTGGTGGACAACTATCCGTTTGAGGTGTTCCGGTATCAGTCGGTGCCGCTGGATAAAAACATCGGCTACCGCGCGGGCAATCCCTTTGATCCCGCCACTCTGCTCCGGCTGCGCAAAAAGCGCTTTGACCTGATCCACGTCCACGCGCCGTTTGCCTCGTCGGTGCTGGTGAAGAACTTCAACCGCAAGCCGAAAGTTCCGGTTATCTTCACCTATCATACAAAATTTGACATTGAGATTCCCACCCGCGTCAAGCTCAAGGGACTGCAGCATGTAGCACGCAGCTTTGTGCGGGAAAATATCAACAACGCAGACGAGGTCTGGGCTGTCTCCGAAGGCTGCGGCCAGTCGCTGCGCAGACTGGGGTATAAAGGCCGTTATCTCGTGATGGAAAACGGCACCGACTTTGCCTTCGGCAAGGCCGATCCCCTGGCGGTCGCCGCCCTGCGGCAGAAACACGGCATCCGGGACGACAATTTCGTTTTTTTGTTTGTCGGCCGCATGCGTTGGTATAAAAATCTTAAGCTGATACTTGACTCCCTGAAGATCGCGCGCGAAAAAGGGCTGCCTTTCCGGGCGCTGTTCGTGGGCAGCGGCTACGATGCCCAGGCCATCCGGGATTATGCGGACGAATGCGGGCTGCGGGATTGCACCGTTTTCACTGGTCCTATCTATGACCGTGAGCAGCTGCGTGTGTATTATTCGCTCGCTGATCTGTTCCTCTTCCCCTCCACCTATGACACCTCCGGCATCGTCGTCAAGGAAGCGGCCGCCTGCAGCTGCCCGGCGCTGCTCGTGCGCGACAGCTGTGCCGCTGAAGGCGTACAGCACGGATTTACCGGTTATCTGGCCCAGGAAACAGCCGATTCCTGCTCTCGGGTCCTGCTGGATGCCTGTCAATCCCGTGAAAACCTGGCCGCGGTCGGCAGCAATGCCGGGCAGCATCTTTACCTCTCCTGGGAAGACGCCGTGGCACGGGCGTATGCACGTTATAAAGAGGTTCTGCGGCTGTGGCCCGGTCCATTGCCCTATAACGCCAAAACCCGCTGGTTTTGAGGAACCGGACGATCCCGCGCCGCATAGTCTGGGGCAGGAAAGAATCCAACCGCCTTCCGCCATATTCCTTTCGCTTAAAACTGCCTAAACGGCCGTGTGCCGTTTCCGCGGCATTCCTGAAGGCAGAGGATTCTCTGCCTTTTTTGCCGCCTTCCCTCTTGAGCAAGCCCCAAAAATACGCTATACTGGGCGGGTATCTTCCGGATAAACGCACGCCCGCCGGCCGCAAAAAATCATCCCGGCCGGGGCCTTTCCGCATCGCCGCTGCACCCGGTGTAAATCCCGCAGTAAAGGAATGGAGATTAACATGTACGCTGAGAAATCGATGGGTTTCGAATCCCTGGCCCCGCTGATCGGCCATACGCCCCTGCTGAAAATCCGCTACCGCTTCGGCGGCAGGGATCGTGTACTGTTTGCCAAAGCGGAGCATTACAATCTCACCGGCAGCATCAAGGACCGCGTGGCGCTGCATATCCTGCGCAAGGCGTATGCCGAAGGCACTATCCGGCCGGGCGTTCCTATCGCGGAGGCCACCAGCGGCAATACCGGCATTTCCTTTTCCGCCGTGGGTGCCGCTCTGGGGCATCCGGTGGTCATCTACATGCCCGACTGGATGAGCGTGGAACGCATCCGCCTGATGGAAAGCTTTGGCGCCGAAGTTCGGCTGGTATCCCGTGAGGAAGGCGGCTTTCTCGGCTCCATCGCCATGAGCGAGCAGTTTGCCGCGGAGCACGGCGCGTTCCTGCCCTGTCAGTTTTCCAACGAGGACAACGTGGAAGCACATATCCTCACTACGGGAGAGGAGATCGTCCGGCAGCTGGCCGCCATCGGTCTGACCGCAGACGGCTTTGTCGCAGGCGTCGGCACCGGCGGCACCGTCATGGGAATCGGCCGGCGGCTGCGGGCGATCAATCCGCACTGCCGGGTCTGTCCGCTCGAACCGCTCAACTCCCCGACGCTGTCCACCGGCAGCAAAACCGGCCAGCACCGCATTTACGGCATTTCGGACGAATTTATCCCCCCAATCGTCAAGCTCAGTGAACTGGATGACATCGTTTCGGTGGACGACGGCGACGCCATCCGGATGGCACAGCATCTTTCCCGGCAGCTCGGCCTGGGCGTCGGCGTTTCCTCCGGGGCAAACTTTCTCGGCGCCGCGCTGCTGCAGGAAAAGCTCGGCGGCAGTGCAGCGGTGGTTACCGTGTTTGCGGACGACAACAAAAAATACCTTTCCACCGATTATGCGAAGCCACAGCCGGCGGGAGAAACTGATATTTCCGCCGCCGTCGAGTTGGTCGATTTCACGGCTTTCTGCTGAAACACATAAAAAAGAACGGTGCCGCGGCACCGTTCTTTTTTTATTTTCCGCCGGCATCAGAGCAGCTGACGCTTTTTCCAGCCTCCGCTGAGCAGTCGGATAAAAAACACTGCTGCACGCACCACCCAGTCGATGGTCATCGCCACCCAGACTCCGAGCACCCCCATCTGCAGTCCCTGCGCCAGCAGATAGCTGAAACCGATGCGAAAAATGCCCATCGACAAAATCGAGGTACACATGGTAAACCGGACATCGTTGGCCGCGCGCAGGCCGTTGGGCAGTACGAAAGCCGCCGGCCAGAACAGCGCGCACAAGATGCCGTGATATATGAGCAGCTGCACGGTCAGAGCGGAGGACGCTTCGGACAGCTGAAAGCAGAATACCAGGGCTGGCGCAAAAACCGCTTCCAGTGCACACAGGCCCGCCATCAGTGTGTACGCCAGCCCGGTCAGCCGCAGGGTGTAGCGCTTCGCCTCGTCATAGCGCCCGGCGCCGATGCACTGGCCGACTACCGTAATCAGCGCCAGCCCGATGGCGCTGCCGGGAATCTGCGGCAGCATCGCCACCGTATTCGCCACAGCATTGGCGGTCAGGGCAACGGTTCCAAAGGAGGTGATCAGGCTCTGCAGCAGGATCTTCCCCACCTGGAACATGCCGTTTTCCAGGCCGTTCGGGATGCCGATGGTCAAGATCTGCCTAATCATACGCGGACGGAATTCCCATCTGAGCAGTGGGGGAAGCTGTATCGTATGCGGGCGGTAGCGCAGCAGTGAAACAATCAGCACCGCGCCGGTCAACCGGGAAACCAGCGTGGCAATAGCGGCACCCGCCACCCCCATCTGAAAGCCGAAAATCAAGATCGCATTGCCGCATATGTTAATGGCGTTCATCAGAATGGACGTCGTCATCGACACCCGTGAATTGCCCATAGCCCGGAACAGCGCGGCACCGGCGTTATACACCGCAATAAACGGATACGAAAGCGCCGACCAGAAAAAATACACCTGTGCGTTGGTCATGACATCCGCTTCGGCCTTGCCGAAAAGCAGGGAAAGCAGCCCGCCGCCGCCAACCAGACACACAGCCATCACCAGTGTGGAAACCGCCGTCACGACATACAGCAGCTGCTTGGCGGAGCGGCTGGCATTTTCCGGCTCTTCCCTGCCGATAAACTGTGCCGACACGATTGCACCGCCGGTGGCGAGGGCAGAAAAAATGTTGATCAGCAGGATATTCAGGCTGTCCACCAGAGAAACACCGGACACCGAGGCTTCGCCGCAGCTCGCGACCATCACCGAATCCGCCATGCCGATGGTCACCGCCAGAAACTGCTCAACGATCAGAGGCAGAATCAGAATCCGCAGCTGCCTGCGTGTAAACATGCCGCCATACTTCCCCTCATCCAGAAAAATAGGCATTTATTATACCACCTTTTTCCGGCAAAGTCATGCGGTAAAGCGCCGAAATTCGACCTCATCCCCGTGAAAAATCCGGCTGCCGGGACGAGCCGGCCGACGTCTTTTTCCCTTTCCCCCTTCATACACATAATTGAGCGTCTGCCGTGAAGGGAAGGGAAGAAAGCGTGTTTCTCATCATCCATAAACGCATACTGCGCCGCACCGCCGCCGTATGTGCCGTCATCGTACTGCTGACGGCCGGCATCGGCTGGCAGTACAGCCGCCAGACCGCCGCCGAAGCGGAACCTGCCGAGCCGGAGTTTATCCGCTGGGTGGATTTCGAAGCCAGCTACGAGGCGCTGGAAGCGGCGCTTGAACTGGATATTGCCTCACAGGAAACCGATACGCCGGTCAGCTGGATTGACCTGATTGCGCTCGCTGCCGCCAAAAACGGCAATAACTTCAGCGGCTTTAAGCGCAGGGAGCTGGAGGGCTATGTGCAGCAGCTCCAGGAGGGTAAATCCCTGGAGGCACTTACCGAAAACCTCCGCTATTTCCCTTATTATCAAGAAGCCTACGGCGCTGCTCTGGGCGGACTGGTCGGCCATTTTGAAATTGAGGTCGACGACGAAACGGCACCGGGCGGCAAACGCTTTGCGCCGCAGTATGGCCTGAAAGCTTTCCTGCCGATTGCCAAGGGATACCCATACAGCGATTTCGATGATTTCGGTGTCAGCCGCACCTATGGCTTCACCCGCCGCCATCTTGGCCACGACTTCATGGGCGCGACCGGAACCCCTATTATTGCGGTGGAAGGCGGCGTTGTGGAAGCGCTCGGCTGGAACCAGTACGGCGGCTGGCGGATCGGCATCCGCAGCCTCGATGGCAGGCGGTACTATTACTACGCCCACCTCCGCCAGAACTTTCCTTTCAACAAATCGCTCGAGGAGGGCAGCATTGTACAGCCGGGCGACGTCATCGGCTATATGGGGCATACCGGGTACAGCACCACTGAAAACGTCAACAACATTGAGCAGCCGCACCTGCATTTCGGCATGCAGCTGATATTTGACGAATCGCAGAAGGAAAGCGACAACGAAATCTGGATCGATGTCTACCCGATCGTGCGCCTGCTCACCCGGCACCGCTGTACGGTTGTGAAAGATCCCGAAACCAAGGAGTACTCCCGTGTTTATGCTTACCGGGAAAACGCCTGACCTCCCGCTAAACGGAAAAGCAAACGCCGGTGAACTGCCGTAAATCCACGGCAGTTCACCGGCGCTTTATATTTTCCGACAAAAAGACCAAACGGATTTTCGGTATGGAAACCAGATAATATTCACATACTACCCTATGGTTTTCTCTGTATTTGTCTTTTTTCACGCTGAAAGCTGGATTAAATGATAGTATAAGAAAAAAAGAAATGTTTTTTTAAGACAATTTATATGTCAACCGATTGACATATAAGACATTCCGTGGTATACTGACACCGAAATGGGAGATTTTCCCTACGTCTGTCAGAATCCCACATCGTCGGCCCAACGGATGAACCGAACCATCTCTGTTCCCGGGTTGCGCAGAACATTTCCCTGCTGCCGGGCCGGGTCCGTTTCATCCACAAGAAAGGAATGGTCATGGAATGAAAAACCAGATTATGCTCATCACCTACGCCGATAGCCTGGGGCAGAATCTCACCGAGCTGCACGAGCTTCTCGATGGTCCGCTGAAAGGGACGGTCGGCGGGGTGCACATTCTCCCCTTCTTCCCCTCCTCGGCCGACCGCGGCTTTGCCCCGATCCGGTACGACGTCGTGGACGAAAAATTCGGCGATTTCAGCGATGTCCAGAGCATCGGCCGGGAGTATGCGCTGATGTTCGACTTCATGGTCAACCACATTTCGCGGCAGTCGGTGTATTTCCAACACTTTCTGCAGCACGGCGACAACTCCCCCTACCGCGACTTTTTCATCCGCTATAAACATTTTTGGCCGAGCGGCGAGCCCACACCGGAACAGGTGGACAAAATCTATAAGCGCAAGCCGCGCGCGCCCTATATCGAAGCGCAGCTTGCGGACGGCACCGCTGAAAAAATCTGGTGCACCTTTGCCGAGGAACAGATCGACCTGAATGTTTCCTCCCCGTCGGTGCGGGAATTTTTCCGCAAGACGCTTACCGACATGTGCCAAAACGGCGCATCGGTCATCCGTCTGGATGCGTTTGCCTACGCTATAAAAAAACCAGATACCAGCTGCTTTTTCATCGAGCCGGACATCTGGGAGCTGCTGTATGCGATTGAGGACATCGTCAAGTCGTACGGCGTCGATATTCTTCCGGAAATCCACGAACATTATTCGATCCAGATGAAAATTGCGGAAAAAGGGTTCTGGGTATATGACTTTGCGCTGCCGATGCTGCTGTTGCACGCCCTGTACAGCGGCCGCGGCGACCGCCTCAAACACTGGCTGGACATCTGCCCGCGTCATCAGTTCACCACCCTGGACACCCACGACGGCATCGGCGTGGTGGATGTGGCCGACCTGCTCAGCGAGGAGGAAATCGAACAGACGCGCGAAGCACTGTTTACCAAAGGCGCCAACGTCAAAAAGGTGTATAACACCGCCGCCTACAATAACCTCGATATTTATCAGATCAACTGCACCTATTATTCCGCGCTGGGCAATAACGACGACGCCTATCTGCTCGCGCGGGCAATCCAGTTTTTCGCGCCGGGCATCCCGCAGGTGTATTATGTCGGCCTGCTCGCCGGGGAAAACGATATCGCGCTGATGGAATCGACCAAACAAGGGCGCGACATCAACCGGCACTATTACACGAAGGATGAGGTCCGGCGAGAAGCTGAACGGCCGGTGGTGCGCAGGCTGTTTGAGATGATGCGGCTGCGCAATACACATCCCGCCTTTCACGTCGACGGCGACTGCCGGGTGGAGCTGTCCGGCGAACACGGCCTGATTATTACCCGTACCTGGCAGGAACACCGCGCAGTGCTTACCGCCGACCTGAAGACCCATCAGTTCACCATCGAAACCGGATGCTAAAGGAGGAAGCCACGTGAAGTACCGTATGCTGGCGGCATTAACCGCCGCCGCCCTCACCGCCGGGCTTTTGTCCGGCTGCAAAAGCTCCACCCCGGCCAACACCCTCACCTTTCTGAACTCCAAAGGCGAAATCCAGGGCGCACTTGAAGAGGTGGCCGATCTGTATACCAAAAAGACCGGAATTACGGTGGAGATTATCGCCGCTCCGGCCGGCACCACCCCGTTTGAGAAAATCTCGCAGATGTACACCTCCGGCAATCCCCCGATTCTGGCCATGCTCGACACCACCGATGTGGTGCAGATCGCGGAAACCCGTGCCCTCGACCTGTCGGATGAGCGCTGGGTGGCGGATGCCGGTTCCCATGCCTACCGCATCGACGGCAAGGTATATTCCTTCCCGATGGGCATCGAGGGCAAAGGCCTGATTTACAACAAAACCCTGATTGAAAAGACACTCGGGGAAGCTTTTCATCCGGAGGAATACAACACACTGGATAAACTCACCGCGCTGTTTGCCCGCCTGAGTGAAAAGGGCGTCACCCCGATGCTCATCAGCAAAGAGGATTGGTCGCTCGGCTCCCATTACGCCGGCTTTTTATATGAGAGCCAGTCGGAAAATATCGAGGATGTGGACGCATTCGTCGATTCCCTGCGTGCCGGCAAGGTCAGCCTGATCGATAATCCCCGCTTTAACCAGCTGATGGATACCTTTGACCTGCTGGCCGCCAATAACTACTATAAAAAGGATCCGCTGTCGGCAGATTACTCGCTTGACCCTTCCTTTCTGACCGACGGTGATGTGGCTTTTTGGTTCAACGGCAACTGGGCCTGGCCGAATCTGGATGCCTTCCTGACCGGGCTGCCGGACCCGCCCGAACTCGGCCTGATGCCGCTGCCGCTGGGCAATGACGAAAACGATTTCGTCAACAACTATCTGATCGGCACCGGCTCGAAACAGATCATTATCGACAAGGTCAAAGCCACTCCCGAGCAGCAACAGATGGCCAAAGACTTCCTCAACTGGCTGGTTTACGACGAAGAAGGCCAGGCGGCAATGGTCACCTCGCTGCAGATGGTACCGGCCTTTTCCAACATCACGCTGCAGCCCGCCGACCCGCTCGGTCAGAGCATCAAGGCCTATGTGGACAAAAACCGCACCATTTTCGGCCCGATGCTGCCCAGCGACCACTGGTCGTATGTCGGCGCTTATATGCAGAAATACCTCGACGGCCAGTATAACCGCGCCGGGCTGGCCCAGGATATCGAAGCCTACTGGAAATCCAAGGGCGCCTGATCCGGCGGCCTGTATACGCTAAAAGGAAAAGGAGGTCCCGACATGAAAGAAAAGACCAAGCTTGGCAATCTCAAGCTGTTCCTGATTTTCGCCGGACCGGCTGCGTTCCTGTTTTTGTGCGTGGTGGTCATCCCGTTTATTTACGGCGCCGGCCTGACCTTCACCAACTGGAACGGCATCAACGCCAATCCCGGCTTTGTCTTGTTTGAAAATTACGCCAGCGCGTTCCAGGATGCGGAATTCTGGCATTCTCTGCTGCTGACCATCGGCTATGTGCTAGCCTCGGTGCTGCTGATCAACGGCATCGCGTTTTTGCTCGCCTACCTGCTGACCAGCGGTATCAAGGGGCAGAGCTTCCTGCGTTCCGCCTTCTTTACCCCGAACCTGATCGGCGGCATCATCCTCGGCTTCATCTGGCAGTTCATCTTCAACCGGGTGATGGTGCCGGTGGGCGAAACCCTCGGCCTCAGTATTTTCTCCACCTCATGGCTCAACGACCCCACGAAAGCGTTCTGGGCAATGGTAATTGTCACCGTCTGGCAGTATTCCGGATACATGATGATCATCTATGTGGCCGGATTCACCGGTGTGCCGCGCGACCTGATCGAGGCGGCCGGCATCGATGGCTGCACCAGTGTTCAGACCACCCGCTACGTGGTGCTGCCGCTGATGGTGCCGTCCTTTGTCATCTGTCTGTTTCTGTCCATCCAGCGCTGCTTCATGGTGTATGATCTCAACCTTTCGCTGACCAATGGCGGACCATACAATTCGACCAAGCTCGCCGCCATGCATGTCTATCAGAAAACCTTTGTCTCCAAAGAATACGGCGTCGGTCAGGCGGAAGCACTGATCCTGTTTGCGGTCGTCGCCATCATCACGGTCACCCAGGTGTGGCTCGGCAAGCGGAAAGAGGTGGATGCGTAATGGAAAAAGCGGTAAAAAACCGTCCGATGGCCATCGGCGGCACAGGCGCAAAAGTTAGCCGCGCGGTGAAAACAGTGGTGCTGTTTGCCCTGCTGCTCGTTTATCTCGCCCCGTTCATCCTGATCATCATCAACTCACTGAAAACCACCCGCGGCATCCTCAAGTACACGCTGGATCTCGTGGACCCGCTCGGTGTGACCTTCGATAACTTTGTGCGCGCGTTTGAAAAGATGCACTTCCTGCGCGCCTTCGGCAACTCGCTGTTTGTCACCGGCGTCAGCGTCGCGCTGATCGTGCTGATTTCCTCGATGACCGCCTATTTCTTCGTGCGTGCGGACTGGAAAATCAACAAGTTGTTCTTTTCGCTGATGATCATCGCGATGATCATCCCCTTCCAGGTGCTGATGACCCCGCTGATTTCGCTGTACGGCAACGTGCTCGGCGTGCTCGACCACCGCACCACGCTGATCTTCCTGCACGTCGGCTTCAGCATCAGCATGGCGGTGTTCATCTATCACGGCTTTATCAAAAGCAGCGTGCCGCTCGCGCTGGAGGAAGCCGCCACGCTGGACGGCTGTTCCCGCACCGGCACCTTCTTCCGGGTGGTGTTCCCGCTGCTCAAACCCACCACCGCCACCATCGTGGTGCTCAACGTCCTCGCGATCTGGAACGATTTCCTGCTGCCGTCGCTGATTCTCGGCAAACGCAAGCTCTTTACCCTGCCGCTGTCCACCTACGATTTCTACGGCACCTACTCGGTGGACTACGGCGCCATCATGGCGGCGCTGGTCATGACCACAATTCCGGTCATCATTCTGTATATTTTCCTGCAAAAGCAGATCATCAACGGCGTGACCGCGGGTGCTGTGAAAATGTAAGTCAATCGATTGACATCTGCTGAACGACATGGTATCCTGTTGAGCGAACCCAGGGGGAGGATTGACCTATGGCAACCTTAAAAGACGTGGCCGCCAAAGCCGGCGTGACCGTAACCACCGTGTCGCGCATGCTCAACAACCGCGGCTATATCAGCCAGCAGACGCGGGAAAAGGTACTCGCCGCCATGAAAGAGCTGGACTACCATCCAAACGAGCTGGCGCGTTCGCTGACCAAACGGCATACCAACATTATCGGCATCATCGTCCCCTCGGTCGCCCATCCGTTTTTCAGCCAGGCGGTCAATGAACTGGAAATGGCGGCTTCCGCCAGCGGCTATAAAACGCTGCTGTGCAATTCGTTCCATCAGGCGTACAAGGAAATGGAATATCTCGACATGCTGCGCGCTCACAAAGTAGCCGGCGTGGTGCTGTGCAGCCGTACGCAGGATATCGGCGGCCATCTCGAAAGCGGCCTGCCGATTGTCACCTTTGAGCGCAGCGATGCCGGCAATGTGTCATCGGTATCCTGCGATAACTTTCAGGGCGGCGTGCTGGCCACCGAGCACCTCATCGTCCGTGGCTGCCGCTGCCTGCTGCATTTCAGCGGCAGCCACGGAGTACAGATGCCCGCAGATCAGCGATGTGCCGCTTTCCAGGACACCTGCCGCCGCTATCATCTGGAAGGGCGCGTGTTTGAAACCGAAGAAGCGCAGTTCCAGACGATGGATTACGGCGATTATATCCGGCAGGTTCTGGAACGCAACCCGGACGCCGACGGCATATTTGCCAGCAGTGACGTCATCGCCGCACAGGTGCTGCAGGCCTGCGCGGCGCTCGGCCGGCGGGTGCCGGAGGACGTGCAGGTGATCGGGTTCGACGACGTGCCGCTCGCCCGCCTGACCACCCCGCAGCTGACTACCATCCGGCAGCCGATCCGGCAGATGAGCGTTTACGCCATCAATGCCATCCAGCGGCAGGCCGACCAGGAGGGCGCCCCCTCACGAACTGTTTTTCCGGTAACCCTGGAATGCCGGGCAAGCACCCGGTAATACCACAAGGAAAGGTTGACTTGTATGTGGGATCTCGTATCGCTTGGTGAACTGCTCATCGATTTCACCCCGTCAGGCACCTCCGCCAACGGCAATCCGCTGTTTGAGCGCAATCCCGGCGGCGGGCCGGGCAATATGGCCTGTGCCGCCGCCAAACTTGGCGCTCGCACGGCTTTTATCGGCCAGGTGGGCGACGACGCCTTCGGCCGCACCCTGCGGGATGTCGTGCAGAAAAACGGGGTGGACGTCAGCCGTCTGCGCCTGTCGCCGGATTATCAGACTTCCCTTGCTTTTGTCCACCTCGACGAGCACGGCGACCGCTCGTTCAGCTTTTATCGCCGGCATGGCGCGGATACGATGCTGGAAGCCGCACCGGAAGATTACGCTCTCATCGATGACTGCCGTGCATTTTTTTACAGCTCGGTGCTGATGACCGCAGAGCCGGCCCGTACCGCCAGCTTCCGGCTGGCCGAATATGCACACCGGCGGGGGGTTACCACCGTGTTCGATCCGAATCTGCGGCTGAATCTGTGGGACAGCGCCGCGCATGCGCGCGACTGTATCCTGCGGGCTATGCCGTATGCCGATATCGTCAAGGTATCGGAGGAAGAACTGGTTTTTCTCACCGGTGAAAACGATCTCGAAAAAGCCGCGGCAGCACTGCGCAACCGGTTTGCGATGAAAGCCCTGCTGGTAACGCTGGGACCTGCCGGCTGTATCGCCTATGTCGGGAAAGACCGGTATACGCAGCCCGCCGCCGATGTCGAAACCATCGACACCACCGGCGCCGGCGATTCGTTTACCGGTGGCTTCCTCTACTGCCTGCTGCAGGGGAAAGCCGATGTTACCGAGCGGACCGCCGCCGAAATACAGGATATGCTGGCCTTTGCCAACGCTGTCGGCGGACTCACCACCACCCAAAAAGGCGGTATCCCGGCACTGCCCTCCTATAACGACGTGCTGAATCTCCTGCACCGCATCTGAAAAATCCCCCGCCGGCGACTTCACCGGCGGGGGATTTCTGTGTGTAATAAAAGGACTGCCGGCAGTCAGGACTGCCGGCGGTCCTTTATATTATCAAGGAAACGACTTACACCCGACGTACACGGATAACGCCGTCCACCGCCTGAATTTTGTCCAGGCTGGCTTCCGCAACGTCGCCGACCACATCGAGGATGGTATACGCATAGTCCTTCTTTGAGCGATTGGTCATCGTCTCAATATTGGTACCGTCAGCGGCGAGCACACCGCTGATCTGGGTGAGCATATTCGGAATATTGCGGTGCAGCACGCACACACGTGTCTCGGTCGAACGCGGCACCGACACTTCCGGATAATTGACCGAATGGGTGATATTACCGTTCTCGAGATAATCCATCAGCTCATCAGCCGCCATCACCGCACAGTTGTCCTCGCTCTCCGGCGTGGACGCACCCAGATGCGGGATCGCAATAACGTTTTCCACATCCAGCACATCCTCGGTCGGGAAGTCAACCACATAGGCGGCCACCTTGCCGTCCGCGAGCGCCGCCTTCATATCGGCAGCATTGACCAGCTCCGCACGGGAGAAATTGAGCACCCGCACACCCGGCTTCATCGCCGCAAACGCCTGCGCATTGAACATCTCCCGGGTATCCGGAGTCAGCGGCACATGCACGGTGATGTAATCGCACTCTGCATAAATCTGGTCCAGGCTGGTCGCATGGTGGATCGCCCGGGACAGACCCCATGCCGCGTCAACCGACAGGAACGGATCGTAGCCGTAAACCTCCATGCCGAGGGATTTGGCCGCATTGGCCACCAGAATGCCGATCGCACCCAGACCAATGACGCCCAGACGCTTGCCCTTGATTTCCGGACCGGCATAGGCTGACTTGCCCTTTTCCACCATCTTCGGCACCGCATCGCCGTTGCCCTTGAGGGTCCTGGCCCATTCGATCGCAGGGATCACCTTGCGCGAAGAAATCAGCATGCCGGCAATCACCAGCTCTTTAACCGCGTTGGCGTTGGCACCCGGCGTGTTGAATACCACGATGCCCGCCTCGCTGCACTTGTCGACCGGAATGTTGTTGACGCCGGCACCGGCACGCGCGATCGCGGCCAGGGACGCGGGCAGCTCCATTTCGTGCATCGCGGCGCTGCGCACCATAATGCCGTCCGGATTTTCCACTGCATCGCCCACGGTATATTTCGCCGCATCAAAACGGCTGGTGCCGCAGGCCGAAATCTTGTTCAGAGTCAGTATATTCATGACCGTGTCCATTCCTTTCCATCGTTGCCGTAACCGGCAGAATCAGGCGTTTGCCTCTTCAAAAGCCTTCATGAAGGCCACCAGCTTCTCCACGCCCTCGATCGGCATGGCGTTGTAGATCGATGCACGCATGCCGCCGACCGAGCGATGACCCTTCAGATTGACAAAGCCGGCCGCGGCCGCTTCCTTGACAAACTTGGCGTCGAGCTCCTCATCGCCGGTAATGAACGGCACGTTCATCAGCGAACGATCCTTTTTCTCCACGGTGCCCTTGAACAGCTTGGAGCTGTCGAGGAAATCATACAGGACCGCCGCCTTCTTCTCGTTGATTGCCTTCATGTTTTCCAGGCCGCCGATCTCGTTTTTCAGCCATTCGAGCACCAGTTTGCACACATAAATCGAATAGCAGGGCGGGGTGTTGAACATCGAATCGTTGTCCGCATGGGTCTGGTAGTTGAACATGGTCGGGGTGATATCCCGCGCATGACCGATCAGGTCCTCGCGAATGATGACCACCGTCAGGCCGGCCGGCGCCATATTTTTCTGTGCGCCCGCATACAGCACACCGAATTTGGACACATCAATCGGCTCGGACAGGATGCAGGAGGAAACGTCCGCCACCAGCGGCACCTTACCGGTATCCGGCAGGCTAGTAAAGCGGGTGCCGTAGATGGTGTTGTTCATGCAGATGTGGAAATAATCCGCATCCGGCGTAAAGGTAGCCGGATCCAGTTCCGGTATGTACGAGAAGGTCTTATCCTTGGAGCTGGCCACCACGTTGGCCTCCCCATAGCGCGCTGCCTCCTTGTAAGCCTTGGTGGCCCACTGGCCGGTCAGCACAAAATCCGCCTTGCCCGAACCGTTCATCAGGTTGAGCGGGAGCATGGCAAACTGGGACGACGCACCGCCCTGCAGAAACAGCACCTTGTAGTTGTCCGGGATATTCATCACTTCGCGCAGCAGCGCCTCACAGCCCTTGATGATGCCGTCATACACCTTGGAACGGTGGGACATCTCCATCACCGACTGGCCGGATCCCTCATAATCCAGCATCTCCGCCGCCGCCCTGCGCAGCACGCTTTCCGGCAGCACCGAAGGGCCAGCCGAAAAATTATACACTCTTGCCATGTACGTTCGACCTCCATTACCTTAAACGGTAGAATTTGAGAAATTATCTTATATTCTACTATTCCCGCCGGTCATAGTCAATCCCAAATTCAGAAAAACCGCCGATTTTGCCCCATCCCTCCATATTCACCCCCGCTGCCGAAAGGCATTGACGCGGAGGCGCCGGGATGGTATAGTAGGACTGTATAAATTTTTGACCATCCACCTCACAGAGATTGTACGGAAAGGCTGGGGTTCTGCATGACAATTGCTGATATCCAAACGATTTTAAAGGCGGAGCTGGTATGCGGCAGCGAACGGCTGGGCACCGAGGTGCACAACGTGTGCGGCAGCGATATGATGAGCGACGTACTGGCGTTTGTCAAAGATCAGTCGGTGCTGCTGACCGGACTGGTCAACCCGCAGGTGGTACGCACCGCCGATATGATGGATATGGTCTGTGTCATCTTCGTGCGCGGCAAGGATCCGACGCCGGAGATGATCGAACTGGCCAACGACCGGGAAATTGTGCTGATGAAGACGCCGCTGCGCATGTTTACTGCCTGCGGCCTGCTGTACAGCAACGGCCTGCACGGCGGAGATCAGGTTTAAATCCGGATCGGCTTCCGGCAACAATCAGGAAAGGCGCGATGGAGCAATGAATCTGAAGCTGCATTACGACGTGCCCGGCGACGATTTCACCCGTGCAGGCGAGGCGTCCGGCGCGGTCAAGCGCAAGCTCAAACAGCTGGGTTTTCCCTCCGATCTGGTCCGCCGCGTAGCGATCGCGATGTACGAGGGCGAGATTAACATGGTCATTCATGCCGGCGGCGGCGAAGCGGATGTAGAAATCCTGCCCGACCGGGTGGTGGCGGTACTCACCGACCACGGCCCTGGCATTCCCGACATTGAAAAGGCGATGCAGGAGGGATGGTCTACCGCTCCTGACAATGTGCGTTCCCTCGGCTTTGGCGCCGGTATGGGATTACCCAACATCAAAAAATATACCGACCACATGGATATCACCACCGAAATCGGGGTGGGCACCGTCGTGCGCATGGAAATTCTCGCTCAGGCGCCTGCGCAGTAATTCCCCGCCCCTGCGGATATGCGGCCAGGCGGCGTAACGCCGCCTGACAGGAGGATGTGACGTACCGATGGATCGTTTTTTCCATGCCGTCACGCTGGATAAAGACCTCTGTGTCGGCTGTACCAACTGCATCAAGCGCTGTCCCACGCAGGCCATCCGCGTGCGCGGCGGCAAGGCGCAAATCATCTCCGAGCGCTGCATTGACTGCGGCGAATGCGTGCGGGTATGCCCGCATCACGCCAAAAAAGCGCGGCACGACGAGATGTCGATGCTGAAAAATTACCGTTATACCGTGGCGCTGCCCGCGCCCGCCCTGTATGGGCAGTTCAACCATTTGGACGATATCGATATCGTGCTCACCGGACTCAAGCACCTCGGCTTTGACGATGTGTTTGAGGTTTCCCGCGCTGCGGAAATCGTATCGGATGCCACCCGGCTGCTGCTGAGCGACGGCCGGCTGACAAAGCCGGTCATCTCCTCCGCATGCCCTGCGGTCGTCCGGCTGATCCGGGTGCGGTTTCCGGATCTGTGTGCACACGTGCTGCCGGTCAAGGCCCCGATGGAGGTCGCCGCCATGCTCGCACGTGAGGAGGCGGTTGCCAAAACCGGCCTGCCTCCGGAGGATATCGGCATCTTCTTTCTCTCTCCCTGCGCGGCGAAGGTCACCGACGTACGGGTGCCGATCGGTATCGAGCGTTCCAATGTGGACGGTGTGCTCGCAATCAGCGATATTTATCCCCGTCTGGTCGGCTGCATGAATAAGCTCGGCCAGGATGCTCAGCCCGAACCGCTTGCCCGTTCCGGCATCATTGGGGTCAGCTGGTCTTCGATCGGCGGCGAGGCCGCCGGCCTGCTCAACGAAAACCATCTCGCAGCCGACGGCATCGACAATGTGATCAATGTGCTCGAAGAACTCGAGGACGAGAAGCTCCAGGAGTTGGATTTCATCGAGCTCAACGCCTGTGCCGGCGGATGCGTGGGCGGAATCTTCACGGCGGAAAACGGCTATGTCGCCCGCGCGCGGATTCAGCGGCTGCGCAAATATCTGCCGGTTTCCTGCAACCGTCTGGAGGACGCCGGCGGGGAAAGACGGCTGGAGTGGACCGAGAAACTGGAATTTGCACCGGTGATGAAGCTGGCCGAAAACGTCGAGGACGCCATGAACATGATGCAGCAAATCGACGAGTACACCGAACGGCTGCCGCAGCTCGACTGCGGTTCGTGCGGTGCGCCGAGCTGCCGTGCGCTGGCGGAGGATATTGTCCGCGGGCTGGCGCAGGAAAACGACTGCATCTTCCGTATGCGCCGGCAGATTCAGGACATCGCCAGCCAGCTTTCCCGTATGGAAGGGTATGTCCCCGGCGAGCTTTCCGGCGGACCGGAAATGCCGGCAGAAACCGATAAACAAAAGGATGGAACCGTATGACGACCATTAAGGATTGTATAGAAGCTCTCGGGCTGGAGGTCCTCTGTCCCGGCGATGCCGACCGGGAGATCACCGGCGGCTACTGCGGCGACCTGCTCAGCTGGGTGATGGGCCGCGCGCAGGCTGGCGACGCCTGGATCACGGTAATGGGCAACGTCAACGCCGTGGCTGTCGCTGTGCTGGCCGACACCGCCTGCATTGTGCTGGCGGAGGATTCCCCGCTCGACGATGAGGCGCTCACCCGCGCACAGACGCAGGATGTCTGCGTGCTGCGCAGCAGCAAAACCGCTTATCAGCTGGCCCTGGAGCTTGGCCAGCTGATAGGCTGAAATCAAAACAAAGGAGCCAAACAACTATCATGTCCATTGAAACAGTCAGAGAGTACCTGCACGGTTTCGGCCGGGAGCAGGACATTCAGGAATTCGACGTATCGAGCGCCACGGTGGAGCTGGCCGCCCAGGCGCTGCACACCGCGCCCGCGCACATTGCCAAAACCCTTTCCTTTGAAGGCGAGGACGGCTGCATCCTGGTGGTTGCTGCCGGAGACGCGAAAGTGGATAACCAGAAGTTCAAGGCCGCCTTCGGCCGCAAGGCCAAAATGCTGGCCCCTGACCAGGTGATTGCGCTGACCGGGCATGCTATCGGCGGGGTTTGCCCCTTCGCCGTACCGGAAAGCGCGCGGGTATATACCGACGTTTCGCTCAAACGGTTTACCACCGTTTTCCCCGCCTGCGGCAGCAGCAATTCTGCCATTGCCCTCACCTGTGAGGAACTGGAGGCGTATGCCCGCAGCCTGGGCTGGGTGGATGTCTGCAAAAACTGGGATCCGGCACTGACCGACTGACAACCATGAGGGGATGAGGCTTTGCGGCTGTATTATGATCTGCATATGCATTCCTGCCTGTCTCCCTGCGGCGACAGCGATATGACCCCCAACAACATCGTCAATATGGCTCGGCTGGCCGGATTGGATCTGATCGCGCTGACCGACCACAACAGCTGCCGCAACTGCCCGGCGATCCTCGCGGCCGCGCAGGGAACTGGCCTGACGGTGCTGCCGGGAATGGAACTGTGCTCGGCTGAGGAAGCCCATGTCGTCTGCCTTTTTCCCACCCTGGAAGCGGCACAGGCGTTCGACGACACCGTATCCCCCACCCTGCCGCCGATTCCGAACCGACCGGAGGTGTTCGGGGAACAGCTGATTATGGACGGCGAGGACACCATCATCGGGCGGCTGGAAACGCTGCTTGTGACGGCATCCGCCCTGAGCGTAGACGATATTCCGGCGCTTGCCCGGCAATACGGCGGCACCGCTTTTCCTGCCCATATCGACCGGCCCTCTTACAGCGTCACCGCGGCGCTCGGCGATATCCCGCCGGTCGGTTTCACCGCGGCGGAAATCACCGCATCCGGCGATACGGATGCCCTGTGCCAGCAGTATCCGCTCCTTAGCGGGTTGCCGCTGCTGCAGAATTCCGATGCCCACTATCTCCATCAGATCGCGGAGGCAGGTCCCTGGCTGGAGTTGCCGGACAAGCGGCCCGAGACGGTGATTGCCGCACTGGACGGACGGCTGGCGTTCGGATGGGCACGTGCATAAGCTGCGCTTACAGGTCTGCTTATTCTTGCCTTTAGAGGTGCTACCACCATGCGTGAACTCGGTATTTTTGCCTGGTTTGGCTATGAACTTCCGCTCCGGGAGTCCTTTCGTCTCATCCGTGCGGCCGGCTTTGATCGTGTAATGCTATGGTGGGGGGAATACGAAGGCGATATTCCGCTGAAGGATCAGCCGGACCGTGCCCGCCGGATGGGACTGGAAATCGAAAACGCCCATGCTCCCTTTGACGGCTGCAACACCCTCTGGCTGCCCGGCGAGGACGGCGACCGCTACGCGGACAGCCTGATCGCCTGCCTCGAAGGCTGTGCCGAAACCGGTGTGCCGGTGCTGGTCGCCCACCTCACCGACGAGGCCTCGCCGCCGCCCTATCACTCGCGCGGCCTCGACCGCCTGCGCCGGGCAGAGGAGGCGGCCGAGCGGACCGGCGTTACGCTTGCGCTGGAAAACCTGCGTCATGTTCCCCATCTGCGTGCTGCCATGCAGGCACTTACCTCCTCCAAGGTCGGCTTTTGCTACGACAGCGGACACCACCACGGCTGGTGCCGGGAGGAACCGTATCTCGATTTGTACGGCAGCCGTCTTGCGACTCTGCACCTTCATGACAACAATCAAAGCTGGGACACCCACCGGTTGCCGTTCGACGGCACCACCGACTGGCCGGCTGCCGCCCGTCAAATTGCGGCAACCGGTTTTTCTGGTGCGGTTTCGCTGGAGGTGCAGGCTTACGGGTATTATGAGGAGCGAATGACCGCGGAAGCCTTTTTGCAGCAGGCGTATACAGCGGCGGATCGAATCCGCAGATTCATGAATAAACAATAGATATTTTTATCCTTGGCTAAACAAATGCCAGGTGCTATCGCACCTGGCATTTTCTATTCTCTGGCATGAAATGTCCCGCCGCCGAATATATTCAAAGGAGAAGTCGAGCGTCAAGGAGGCGTATCGGTATGTGTACCGCCATTACCCTGCAGGATGCGCAGGGCGAGTGGTTCATGGGGCGAACCATGGATTTCTCTTATCTGTTGGACCCTTATCTTTATGCGGTTCCCAAAGGCTGCCGATGGCAGAGCGTCACCGGTTCGGCGCAGCTGCAAAGCCGCTATCGGCTGATGGGCATCGGCCAGAAGACGCCGCAGCTGATTTTTGCCGACGGCGTAAATGAAATGGGACTGGCGGCTGCGGTACTGTATTTTCCCGGTTACGCCGAGTTCCCGCCGGATGACGGCAATCCGCTGATTCCCGCCATCGCTGCCAACGAACTGATTTTATACCTGCTGGGCACCTGCGCGAATACCGATCAGGTACTTGCCGCCCTGTCCGCCGTGCGCGTGGTCGGCGTTGCCGACACCGTTACCGGTACGGTAGCGCCGCTGCACTGGATGGTCACCGACCGGGAAGGGCGCTGTCTCGTGCTCGAGCAGACCAAAGACGGTATGCAGATCTATCCGAACGCCCTCGGTGTACTGGCTAATAGCCCCGATTTCCCCTGGCATATGACCAATCTGCGCAATTATCTTTCGATACGGCCGGACCCGCCGGACGACACGCGATGGGGAGAAAGCGAACTCAAACCGTTTGGCCAGGGGGCCGGTACTTTTGGACTGCCCGGAGATTATACTTCTCCCTCCCGCTTTGTACGTGCCGCCTATCTGAAGACGCACACCGCACAGCCGGAAAACCGAAACACAGCCGTAATTACCGGATTTCATATTCTGGAGAATGTCTCCATCCCCCAAAACGTGGTGCTAACCCAGCGGGAAACCGCTGATTTCACCCAGTACACCGCCTTTATGAATACCGCACGGGGAGAATACTTCATCCGTTCCTATCCAAACAGCGAGATTGTCACCCGCCGTCTGGCAAACACCTCAGTTGCCGGCGCCGTACCGCTACCAATGCTGAAGATAATCCGTCCGATCACCTTTCTGAGCCTTTAGTTTCGCTTTTTCGGATTTCCCGGAAGACATAGGTCTTCCGGGAAATCTTTTTGTGCAACGCCCCCGGCACAGCCGGGGCATTACACAAAAAAACAGGAACCCTTTGAAAACGGGTTCCTGTTTTTTATTCCTTGTTTTTTCCGACAGGGAGAATCCCCAGCGGACAGCGTATCGGCCATACGCGCAGGCGTCTGAAAGAAATCAGCGCTTGCTGAACTGCGGCGCACGGCGGGCGCCCTTGAGTCCGTACTTTTTACGCTCGGTCATACGCGGATCGCGCGTGAGATAACCGGCCTTCTTGAGCAGCGGACGCAGGTTTTCGGTATCGTACTGCAGAAGCGCACGGGAGATACCGTGACGGATCGCGCCGGCCTGACCGGTCACGCCACCGCCGGAAACGCGGCACTCAATATCGAATTTCTCTTCGGTGCCGGTCAGGTGCAGAGGCTGACGGACAATCAGCTTCAGGGTATCCAGACCAAAATAATCGTCAATGTCGCGGCCGTTGATCTTCACGCTGCCGGTGCCGGCATACAGGCGCACACGGGCAACGGAGGTCTTTCTGCGGCCGGTGCCGTAAAAATACGGTCTCTTGTTATAATCCATCAAAAACAGCCTCCTTCCTTAAAATTCCCGGTTTTCGGGCTTCTGCGCATCATGCTTATGCTGAGCAGCCGCATAAACGTGCAGACGGGTGCGGGCAGCACGGCCGATCGTGTTGTTCGGGATCATGCCATAAACCGCAAGCTCCATCGCCTTTTCGGGACGGTTCGCCATCAGGTTGTCGTAGCCGACCTCCTTGAGGCCGCCGATCCAGCCGGTGTGGCGATACCATTTCTTGTTCTGCAGCTTGTTGCCGGTGAGAACCGCCTTGCCGCAGTTGATGATGATGACATGGTCGCCGCAATCCACATGGGGGGTAAAAGTCGGCTTGTGCTTACCGCGCAGCAGCACGGCGGCTTCAGCCGCGACCCGGCCCAGGGGTTTACCGGCGGCATCGAGAATATACCACTTGCGGTCGACCTGACCGGCTTTTTCCATATACGTGGACATCGCAATACCTCCTGTTTTTTTATTCTTGTCGCGGGGCTGTGGCCCCGGTCAAAAAGTTACCGGACAAATATCCTGCACTTTTTCAACGCGTGTACGATCATACCACAACCATTTTCCGCTGTCAACAGGTAAATGGCAGATTTTTTAATTTACATCACCCGATCTCTCGTTTTCTCTCTGATTTGCGCCAAATATCTCGTTATCTCGTTTGTCATTTACGTTTTTGGGACTGGTAAAGCACCGCCGCATGTGGTACACTATATTTAATATTAAGGAAAAAGAAAAGAGGGGCAACATGGCCAAAGACGACCGGCTCGCCATACTTATCGACGCCGACAACGTGTCGGAAAAATACATCAAATACATTCTCGACGAGGTATCCGGCGACGGCACCGCCACCTATAAACGCATCTACGGCGACTGGACCAAACCGGAGCTTGGCTCCTGGAAAAACGTCCTGCTGGAAAACTCCATCACCCCGATTCAGCAGTACGGCTACACCACCGGAAAGAATGCCACCGACTCGGCGATGATCATCGATGCAATGGACATCCTGTATTCCGGCAATGTCGATGGCTTCTGCATTGTCTCCAGCGACAGCGATTTCACCCGCTTGGCCTCCCGCCTGCGCGAATCCGGCATGTACGTGCTCGGCATGGGGGAAAAAAAGACCCCTACCCCGTTCATTGCCGCATGCAACAAATTCAAATATCTGGAAATTCTGGAGCGGCCGGCTTCGCCGGAGCCTCCCGCGGGCAGCACCGCCTCCGCCGGCACCGATCAGATGACGCGGCTCGCGACCGTTCGCGACGCGATCATGACCATCATTGATGAAACCTCGGACGAGGACGGATGGGTATCCACCTCTGAAATCGGCAACCGGCTCAATAAACGGTATCCCGATTTCGACGTGCGCAATTTTGGCTACCGTAAGCTGACCCCGTTTCTCAAATCGCTCGGCATTCTGGAAATTAAGGCGCTACATAATCCCGACGGCAGCAGCCGGCTGGTCCGGGTGCGTCTCAAAGGCTGACACAGTTCCCGATTTAAGCAAAGGATGGCTATATGAAAAAACGACTGCTCGCGATGACCTTTTCGCTGCTTTTGGTGTTTGCCTGCTTTCCGGCCACCGCATCCGCCATGCAGATCTTTGTCAAGACGCTGACCGGCAAACACATTACCATCGAGGTAGAACCTACCGATCGCGTGGAAGATGTCAAAGCCAAGATTCAGGATAAAGAAGGAATCCCGCCGGATCGGCAGCGGCTGATCTTTGCCGGCAAACAGCTGGAGGACGGCAATACGCTGCAGGATTACAGCATTCAAAAAGACAGCACCCTCCATCTTGTGCTGCTTGCCCCGACGCAAATCGGACTTTCCGCCGATAAAAAGGACTTCGGCACGGCCGAGGAAGGGTATACACAGCCGGAACCGTTTGCAGTCACGGTAAGCAATACAGGAGAAGCCGCCTCGCCTGTGCTGGCTGTCAATCTCTCCGGTGAATCCGCTGATGCGTTTGTGCTGTCTTCCACTGCTCTCGGCCCGCTGGCCGCCGGTACACAGACGGTGTTTACTCTGATGCCGCGTGCCGGACTGACTCCCGGCACCTATACGGCATCGGTCACGGTGTCCGGTGAAGATATCGAAGCACAGTCCCTGACGGTGCACTTTACGGTGAAAAGCGGTGCACCGGTATCCCAGCCGGAAATCCCTCCGGTCTCATCGGCACCTGAAACACCGCCGACCGGGCAGCCGCTGTACGGTTTTCTGCCGGCTGCACTGTTTCTTCTGGTGAGCATACTGACACTCTGGTTCGGCCATCGGGGAACCCGGAACCGCCGATAAATGCGTCATACCGCCCGGCAGCAATGCCGAGCGGTATGTTTTATAACAACAACATTTGCAGTTCTTCCACCGTCATAGCCGTCACCGACGCCCCCGCCTGCTCCAGCTCTTCCCGGCTCCCATAGCCGTACAGCACGCCGACGGACGGCAGGCCGTTCTGCGCGGCGCCGATGACATCATAGCTTCGGTCCCCCACCATCACTGTCAACTCCGGACGAAAGCCGCCGGAAGCGAGCGCACAGGCGATCACCTCGCCCTTGTCCGTCCGGGTGCCGTCCAGTTCGCTGCCTGTCACCCCGGAAAAATAGGCTGCCATCCCAAAATGATCCAGAATTGCGCGTGCGAACACCGTCGGCTTGGAGGTGGCGACCATCAGCTGTTTTCCCGCCGACTGCAGTTGTTCCAGCAGCTCCGGGACCCCCGGATATACCGTATTTTCAAACATACCCTGCCGCTGGAAATACTCCCGGTATTTGGCCACTGCACGTTCGGCATCCGCTTCATTCATACCATAAAAGTGCGTAAATGAAGCCTTGAGCGGCGGACCGATGAAGCCGCACAAGGTATCGAGGTCTTCTGTTTCTATGCCAAAATCCCGCAGGGCATAGGCCACCGATCGCGTGATCCCCACCCTGGGGTCGGTCAGCGTGCCGTCTAAGTCAAATAAAATGCACTGCGCGGCTTGCAGTCGATTCGTCACAGCTATTCTCCTTTTTCGCTGTCCGGCCGTATCCAAAGCGATAGGCGAAAAACATAATCTTTGTCTTTATAGTGCCATATTGCCGCAATAAAAGTCAAGCACCCAACGCCGCCGTCTTCCTTTTTTCTGCAACCCGCCCCACTTTTAGCACTCTAAACAACACAGTGCTAATATTCACAATTTAGTCACAATATCGTCATATCTATGTCGTTTTTTTCCGGTAGGATAAAGACTGAACAATCGGGAAAGAAGAATACCGATTGCATATGCGGTGAATACCACCGCCGGAAAGGCCTGGTGAATCTTATGAACGCACAAAAACTTACACAGAAATCGGTGGAAGCCATCCAGCGTGCACAGGAGCTGAGCATCGAGCGGCAGAACATGCAGCTTGAGCAGGCACATCTTTTGCTCGCTTTGCTGACGCAGGAGGACGGCCTGATTCCACAGCTGCTGACTAAAATGGATGTCGATGCCGAAGGATTCGCCGCGGCGGCGGAAAGCGCGGTAAACGGCATCCCGCACGTGTCCGGCCCCGGTCGTGAGGCGGGAAAAATTTATGTATCCGAGGATCTTGACCATGCACTCAGCAGCGCTGAAAAAAATGCGGACAATATGAAAGACGAGTATGTTTCGGTGGAGCACCTCTTTCTCGGCCTGCTCGACACCGCGGATTCCACCGTCAAACCGCTGTTCAGCCGTTACGGCATCACCCGGGAGCAGGTGCTCAAAAGCCTTGTGTCGGTGCGCGGCAACACCCGTGTGACCAGCGACGCGCCGGAGGCCACCTATGACGCCCTGAAAAAGTACGGCGACGATCTGGTAGAGCGGGCACGCAGCAAGAAACTGGATCCGATCATCGGGCGGGACGATGAGATCCGCAACGTTATCCGAATCCTGTCCCGCAAAACCAAAAACAACCCTGTCCTCATCGGCGAACCCGGCGTAGGCAAAACCGCCATTGCCGAAGGCCTTGCCCAACGGATTGTCCGCGGGGACGTGCCGCACACCCTGAAGGATAAAACCATTTTTTCACTGGATATGGGCTCGCTGGTCGCCGGTGCAAAATACCGCGGCGAATTTGAGGAGCGGCTTAAAGCGGTGCTTAACGAGGTGCGCAAAAGCGAGGGACGGATCATCCTGTTCATCGACGAACTGCACACCATCGTAGGCGCGGGAAAGACCGACGGTGCGATGGATGCCGGCAACCTGCTCAAGCCGATGCTCGCGCGCGGCGAACTGCACTGTATCGGCGCCACCACCCTCGACGAATACCGCCAGTACATCGAAAAGGATCCCGCGCTGGAGCGGCGGTTCCAGCCGGTACTGGTAACCGAACCGACGGTGGAGGACACGATTGCGATCCTGCGCGGACTCAAGGAGCGCTATGAGGTATACCACGGCGTCAAGATCCAGGACAGCGCCATCATTGCCGCTGCCACCTTGTCCAACCGGTACATCACCGACCGCTTTCTGCCGGATAAGGCCATCGACCTGATCGACGAAGCCTGCGCGATGATCCGCACCGAGATCGATTCGATGCCGACCGAACTGGATGTCATCCAGCGCCGCATCATTCAGCATGAGATTGAGGAGGCAGCGCTGAAAAAGGAAAAGGACGCGCTGTCGCAGCAGCATCTTCAGGAAATCCAGAAGGAGCTGGCCGAAATGCGTGAGCAGTTCGGCGCGATGAAGGCCCGCTGGGATAACGAAAAAGCCGCCATCGGCAAAGTGCGCGCGCTGCGCGAACAGATCGAGACAGTGAATGCCGACATCGAACGCGCGGAGCAGGACTATGATCTCAACAAGGCCGCCGAGCTGAAATACGGCCGGCTGCCGGAACTGCAGAAGCAGCTGGCAGCACAAGAACAGGCGGCCGAAGTGGTGCAGCAAAAGGGCAGCCTGCTGCGGGATAAGGTCACCGACGAAGAAATCGCCCGGATCATCGAGCGCTGGACCGGTATCCCGGTGGCCCGCCTGATGGAGGGCGAACGCGACAAGCTGCTGCACCTGGAAGACCTGCTGCACAAGCGGGTGATCGGCCAGGATGAAGCGGTACGGCTGGTGACCGAATCCATCATCCGTTCCCGTGCCGGCATTCAGGATCCGGACCGGCCGATCGGTTCTTTCCTCTTCCTCGGCCCGACAGGTGTCGGCAAGACCGAGCTGGCCAAGGCACTCGCGGAATGCCTGTTTGACGATGAGCGCAATCTGGTGCGCATCGATATGAGCGAATACATGGAAAAATTCTCGGTATCCCGCCTGATCGGGGCGCCTCCCGGCTATGTCGGCTATGAGGAGGGCGGTCAGCTCACCGAAGCGGTGCGGCGCAAGCCCTACTCGGTAATTCTTTTCGACGAGGTAGAAAAAGCACATCCGGATGTGTTCAACGTGCTGCTGCAGGTGCTTGACGACGGACGCATCACCGATTCACAGGGACGCACAGTAGACTTCAAAAATACCATCATCATCCTGACCTCCAACCTCGGTTCCAACTTCCTGCTCGAAGGGATCGACGCCGACGGCAATATTACGGCGGAAGCCCGCCGGCAGACCGAAGAACTGCTGCGCCGTTCGTTCCGGCCGGAATTTCTCAACCGGCTCGACGAAATCGTGTTCTACAAGCCGCTGACCCGGGACAACATCGCCGGGATTGTGGATCTGCTGATTGCAGAGTTGAACAAACGGCTTGAGGATAAGCAGCTGCGCTGCACAGTCACACCGGCTGCCAAGGCACAGATCATCGAGGGTGGCTATGACCCGATGTACGGCGCCCGGCCGCTGCGCCGGTATGTCCAGCGCAGCGTGGAAACGCTCATCGGCAAGGCTATTCTGGCCGATGATGTACTGCCGGGTTCGGTGCTGGAGGTGGACGCGCAGGACGGTGCACTCACCGTGCATATTCTGCCGCCGCAGGCCATGCAGAAAGCATAATATTTCCATGGACGAAAAAGCCCGCTGTGACAAGCGTCACAGCGGGCTTTTTATCTACGCATAACCCAAAGCAGAGCTCAGTTTCCTCCGTTATTTCCGCCGTTTTTGTTCCGGATCGACTGATACAGCTGCGAATTGGAGATGGCATCCTGTGCCTGCTGAAACTGCTGCTGTACCTGCACCGGAACCGTAAACACAGCGGCCGCCTCTGCTTCATGCGCCCGGTCCGCCAGAATACGGCAGCCCTTGGCATGCTGAGCGGAATCCTTATACTCCCCCAGCTGAAAAAACAGCGCCGCCGCCTGCCGGTAGCCCAGTTCATTGCGTGCTTCCGATTTTTTGCGCAGTGCCTGCCGATACCGCTTCTCCAGATCGCGGTTCTGAATACCCTGTACTACCTGCTCGTTATAGGTATACAGGACTTTCCGGTAATCCTCATCCGCAAAGCGGTAAGCATGCCGGAAATGGCCGTATTCGGTCAATTCCTTTGGCGCGCTCGTCAAATCCTCTTCCCTGCGCACATGAAGTTCGGCCATCAAAAGGCCCACATACGCCCGTACGTTTTCGGGATCCCGATTGAGCACGTCATCCAGAATTTCCGCCGCCTTATCGTAATCCGCATCGCCCAGGCACATATACGCCCGCCTGAGCATCGGCGCAATCTCTGCCGTGTGCACCGGCGCGGCCGCCGACGCCGGTGCTTCTCTGGGCACCAGCTTACGGATCCCGCGCACCAGATCCTGCATCGCCCCCAGCTTTCCCATATCCTGTGCCTGAAGATGGGCAAACTCAGGCGGCAGGTCATAACCGCTCATATTCCGGAATACCGGAACCAGCGTCTTGTCCGCCCCCTCACGGATCAGCGCAAGATAGCGCCCCCATTCATTTTTTACCCAAGTAGCGTTGAAATACTCCGGCTTTGTGCCGATGACCACCATCACTCTGGCGCTTTGCAGCGCGGCAAAAATCGTCGGCTCGTATGCGCTGCCCAGTGCATTTTCCAGAGTCACACGGGAGAAGAACACCTTGTAGCCGTCCTCCTCCAGCTCGTCGTACAGTTCCTGTCCGATCACGCTGTCCGGCGTACGGCCGCCGGTGAGCTCGTCGGTTTCCTTGTAGCTGATAAACACGTCAAACGGCTCTTCCTTTGCGGATACCGCCAGAATACCCTGCTGAATCGCATCGATCTGCCGCGCCTGTGCGATATAGATTTCCCGCGCGGCAGCGCTGGCATAGGACAGCCCGGTCTGGTAGTCCGCATCGGCAAAAATCGGCGTCAGCTGCGCACGGCTGCAGGTAGGTACACGCCGCCGGGACCCCGGATCCTCGACATATACCACCCCATATTTGCACAAAACCAGCGACCAATACGCCTCCGCATCGGTACGGTCTTCTGCCAGGATGCTTTCGTATACCCCCATCGCCCGATCGAACTCGCTGCCCTGCCGGAACTGGCTGGCCCGGTCGTACAGTGCCGTACGCCGTTCGTCGTCAAGCCGCGGCAGCGTCATAGTGGATCCGCAGTACTGACAGGTACAAATCTGCGTATCCTGCGCAATTTCCAGATCGCCGCCGCACATTTTACATTTTAGTGCCGGCATTCGTCAAACCCCCGTTTTCCCTGCCCGACGAATATCATTTGTACAGCTTGCAGGCGCGGCTGCGCTGGTCAAGCAGATCCATCAGTTCACCAATGAGAGCATCCGCCTGTGCCGCATCGGCAGCATAAACCGCCGAACCGAGCTGCGCCATTTTTTCGGAAATATGTGCCTCCATCGGCTGCAGTTCCGGCGCGCTCATCGGATCGCTGTACCGGATACGATCGGTGAGTTCACCAAGCCGCTTTTTGAGATATGGGTCGGCGGCCTTCCCCACTATATTTTCCGCTGTGAGCAGCAACGTCTGGATATAGATCACCTTCGGCTTCACATTCTGCTCCACCCGCTGGATCTCATCCCGTCCGATATCGCCGGATATCATACCGATCAGACCGACCGCAAGCAAAAGCACGTGGACGATCAGCGGCAGCGTAATCCCGATGGATTCGGCCAGCAGCATAAAGAACAGGCCAGCAATCAGCTGGAGCACCAGTGACACTATCGCGATATGGAACAGCGGATATCCCAGAAATTTGCTCTTCATCGGGGTAGGCCGGCCGAAAGTCAGCACCGCAACGCCAAGCGGCAGGAAAAAGGTTATCATCGTAAACACATACGGTACGATGAAGGTGCTCGTGTGTTCCACCGGCAGCAGCCAGGCGATGACGTTGTAGGCCGCCACCGCCACCAACCAGATCAAAACCGTACGCACAATATTCTTTCCCGGTTTCATATTCGTCCCATCCTTTCCTCTATGCGGCATTTCCCCAGCGGTGCCGCACCCCGTTCAACCTCTCAGCCTTCTCTGCGGGTGCCGCATTTCGGGCAGAATTTGCCCGGCTTTTCAAAGACAAAGCCACAGTTCGCACACTTATCCGGCTGCGCAGGCGCGACCGGCGTACCGCATTCATCGCAGAACAGCGCCCCTGCGGTCAGCCTGTTGCCGCAGTTCTCACAAAAGGCGTCCGGCTGCTGTGCAGGAGCCTGCTCCTGCGGCTGCAACGGTGTGTGTGCAACCGGCGAGCCCGCCGCTCCGAGCGCCTGATTGAGCGTGCCGCCGACCGCGCCGCCCACGCCGGCCATCACGCCAAGGCCGATGCCCATGTTGGCGAACTCGCCCACGCCCTCGTTGTCGGCGACCCGCTCCGCCACACTGAAACCGCGTTCCTCCTGATAGGAGTATCCCTCGATCGCCCGCTTCTGCGCAATCCCCTGCGATTCGATCACCATGCGCTGCGCACGGGTCTGCTGTTCAATGATATCGAGCTGCTGCTGCAGCTTGGCCTCGGCCACATCCGCATACTGCCGGAAATGCAGCTGCTTGAAACGTTCGTACTGCGGATCCCCGTCCGGCTTGGACAGGGTGGTGACATAAAACTGCTCAAGAACCATGCCGTATTCGGCGAAATCCGGCGCGAGCTTTTCGCGGATCTCCGCGGAAAAACGCTCCATATTTTCGTCGATTTCAAAGATGTTGATCTGGTTGGTCTTCATCACCTGACCCATATAGGTCTTGATTTTGGCCATCATCATCGCACGGAAATAGCTCTTGAGCTTGTCCTGGCTGAGATAATATTCGGTTCCCACCAGCCGGATCAGCAGCTTACGCGGCTCCTGCACCCCCAGGCTCATCTCTCCGCACGCACCGATCGAAATGGGAAACTGATAGGTCGGCTCGACATATGTCACCCGGGAATCGGTCCCCCAGCGGATCGCCATCTGCTCGGTTTTGTTGATGAAATAGACCTCGCAGTGAAAAGCCGATACGCCGCCCGTGGTCAGCCTGAACAGCCTGCCGACCAAGGGAAGGTTCTGGGTTTCCAGTGTATAGCGCCCCGGGCCGAACGAGTCCAGCGCCTGTCCGTTCATGAAGAAAATCGCTTCCTGTGACTCGTGGACGATCAGCTGTGAGCCAGTGTTGAAATCCTCGCACGGATGCTTCCAAATAAAAGACTGGTTATTTCCCTCATATTTGATGACATTGGTGATAGCCAAGGCCATACCCCCCTCTGCTTTTCCCCTCTTTTTTGCTTTCGATCTCATTTTTCAGTATATATCAGCAACAAAACCGTGTCAACGATTGTGCGGAAATTTGTCGATTTAAAACGCACTATGCAAAAGCGACCCCACATCCGCGGAGCCGCTTTCGAAATTCTTATCAAACCGCTTTGTCCAGTGCCTGCGCGATATCCGCGATAATGTCATCCGGATGCTCGATCCCCACCGAGAAGCGGATCAGATCAGGCGACGCCCCCGCCTCGCGCAGCTGTTCATCGGTCATCTGGCGATGGGTGGTGCTTGCCGGATGCAGCGCGCAGGTGCGCAGGTCAGCGACGTGGGTCACGATTGCCGCCAGCTCGAGAGCATTGAGGAACCGGCAGGCCGCCTCGCGCCCGCCCTTGATTCCAAACGAAACCACCCCGCAGGTGCCGTGCGGCATGTATTTTTGGGCCAGCGCATACTGCGGATCACCCTTCAGTCCCGGATATGACACCCAGGACACCCGGGGATCCGCCTGCAGGAATTCGGCCACTGCGAGCGCATTGGAACAGTGGCGTTCCATGCGCAAATGCAGCGTGTCGATGCCCTGACTGAGCAGAAATGCGTTCTGCGGTGACGGCGTCGGCCCCATGTCGCGCATCAGATGGGTACGGCACTTGACGATGTACGCCGCTGCCCCGCAGGCGTCGGCATACACCATGCCGTGATAGGTTTCATCCGGCGTGGTCAGTCCCGGAAATTTGTCGGCGTGCGCCTTCCAGTCGAATTTGCCGCTGTCGACGATCACGCCGCCGAGCGAGCAGGCGTGGCCGTCAAGGTACTTGGAGGTGGAATGGGTGACGATATCCGCGCCGAATTCGATCGGGCGGCAGTTGATCGGGGTCGGGAAGGTGTTGTCCACGATCAGCGGAACCCCATGCGCATGCGCGATGCGGGCGAACTGCTCAATGTCCAGCACATGCAGCGACGGGTTTGAGAGCGTCTCGCCGAACAGCAGCTTGGTATTTGAACGGAACGCGGCTTCGAGATCGGCATCGGACACGCCAGGCTCCACAAAGGTCACATCAATTCCCATTTCCCGCAGGGTCTTGTTGAACAGATTGAAGGTGCCGCCGTATACCGCTGACGCGCACACTGCATGATCCCCCGCATGGGCGATGTTGAGGACCGCCAGCATGGTCGCCGCCTGGCCGGAAGCGGTCAGCATCGCACCGACACCGCCCTCGAGTGCCGCAATCTTGTTCTCCACCGCGCCGGCGGTCGGGTTCGACAGACGGGTGTAGAAATCGCCGCTTATCTTCAGGTCAAACAGGTCGCCCATCGTCTCGGCGGTATCGTATTTGAACGTGGTGCTCTGCACAATGGGCAAAACGCGCGGCTGGCCGTTCGCCGGCTTCCAGCCTTCCTGTATACATTTGGTCTCAATATGCCAGTCCATAAGCTGCAACCGTCCTTTTCCTTGATTTTGAGTCACGGCAGCCCGCCGCTTTTCTGTCAGTATACCACATTCTGGGACGCGGGGAAAGTTTTTCTTGGAGAAAACGGTTGTTCATACAAAATAGCATTGAATACGCGGTATATTTATGGTACAATAACAGCCAGTACATCATTTCAGGGGAAAGACCCCCTGAAAAATCCGCCGAAGGCGGAAAAACACTTTGGAGGGATACCGTCTTGGATACATTTGTGGAACAAATCGTGGCAAAACGCAAGGGCGGCAAGGAGTACGCCATTATTTTTGGCTCGCTGATCGCCGCACTGCTGATTCTGGCCGCACTGTGGCTGTTTTTGCTGTTTTTTATCGGCATATTCTTTGTGCTGCTTCTGACCGCTGGTATCGGCTGGCTGCTGTGGTACCTGATCACCATGCAGAACGTGGAATTTGAATACAGCGTCACCAACGGCGATATCGACATCGACCAGATTACCGCACAGCGCAAGCGCAAGCGTATCGTATCGGTGTCCGGGGAAAAGATCGAAACATTCGCCCCCTATAACGCGGCGGAATATGCCAACCGGCATTTTGACCGCACCGTTATGGCGGCGACCTCCCCGGATGCACAGGGGGTCTGGTGCTTTACCTACCACAGCAAGAAAAACGGCAATACGCTGGTGATTTTTGAGCCGGAAGAGCGCGTCATCAATGCACTCAAGGGCGGCCTGAGCAAACTGCTCCAGCTGGATATCAACCGCAAGCTGGGTACCCGGCCGGCTGCGCCGGCGGCTTCGACCCAAGAGGACGAGCCGGAAGAATAACCCCTGGTGAAAAAACGCTGCGCTGTGCGCGGCGTTTTATCCTTATTTCTACCTTTATACGGAAAGGCAGATGGACAGCATGAAAATATTGACTGCACGGGAAATGCGCCTGGTGGAGGCGTCCGCGGTGGCGGAGGGACTCGATTATCTCCGTCTGATGGAAAACGCCGGCAGTGCCGCGGCACGGGTGATCCGCTCGCGGTATGCCGTCAGCGGCCGCCGCGTTACCGTACTGTGCGGGCGGGGCAATAACGGCGGCGACGGCTTCGTCATCGCACGCAAGCTGCTCGAGGCAGGCGCCGAAGTGACCGTTGCCCTGCTGTGCGGCTACCCCACCGGCCTTGAGTCGGGCGAAATGTTCTCCCGTATCCAGAATGCCGGCATTGAGATCGTCAGTCTGGATAATCAGCCTTATGCGGTCAGCGACGCGGTTAAAAGCGCCGCCCTGCTGGTGGACGCCGTGTACGGCATCGGCTTCCACGGCGAGCTTCCGGTACATCTGCGCACCGTGTTCCGCATGGCCAATGCCGCCCCGGTGCCGATCGTGGCTGTGGATGTACCCAGCGGGGTCAACTGCGATACCGGCGAAGCGGATCCCGACGCGCTGGTTGCGGAAGTGACCGTCACTTTCACCGCGATGAAGCCCGGACTGCTCGACGACCGCTGCGCCGCCTTTGCCGGCTGTGTCGAGGTGGTGGCAATCGGCATCGACGAGCGGCTGATGGAGCAATTTCCGTCCGCACGCACGGTCATCGATGCAGGTATGGTCAAAGCCTGCTTTTCCCCACGCGCCGCCGACAGCCATAAAGGAACCTACGGCACCCTGCTGAACGTGTGCGGAAGCTACGGCATGGCAGGTGCCGCCGTGCTGGCGATGCGCGCCGCCCTGCGCTGCGGGGTGGGACTGCTGCGGGCAGCGGTTCCCCGCTCACTATATCCGATTCTCTCCTGTCAGGTGCCGGAAGCGGTGTTTCTCCCTCTGCCGGAAACCGGCGAAGGCCAGCTGGCTCTGCGTGCGCGTGCACAGCTGCGCAGTCAGGCGGCCGGCGCGTCCGTCATGCTGATCGGCTGCGGGCTGGGTACCGGCGAAGAGGTGCGCGGAGTGGTGTTTGACCTGCTGCAGTCGGCGGAATGTCCGACTGTTTTGGATGCAGATGGCATAAACGCCGTATGCGGGCATATAGATATTCTGAAAACAGTCAAAGCCCCGCTCGTGCTGACCCCGCATCCGGGAGAAATGGCACGGCTGATCGGCTGCACCACCGCAGAGGTGCAGGCACACCGGCTGGAGATCGCGCAGAAGTTTGTGTCTGAATATCCAGCCGTGCTGGTGCTTAAAGGCAGCCAGACAGTTATCGCCGCACCGCAGGAAACCCTTTTGGTCAATCCCACCGGAAACCCCGGTATGGCGACCGGCGGCAGCGGCGACGTACTGGCCGGCATGATCGCCTCTCTCCTGGCACAGGGGCTTCCGCCTTATGCGGCCGCTATGTGCGGTGCCTATCTGCATGGCCAGGCCGGCGACAACGCCGCTGCGCGTCTGTCGCAGCACGCGATGCTCCCTTCGGATATGATCGATGAGCTCGGCGGACTGTTTTTGAATCTCGAAAATAGGGGCTGAAGCCATGTTCCGCCGCTTGTCCGCTGTCTGCGCCGTTCTCGCGTGTTTTGTACTGCTGCTGACCTCCTGTTCCCCCGGCGCCGCCGGACATACGGCACCGACTTTCACCGGTTTTTCCTGCAAGGCCGACATCGCCTATCGGGACATGACGGTCAAAGGCCGGCTGTCCCGCGTATCTGCCGGCACGCTGACCCTCGAGATCGAGGAACCCGCCACCCTGAGCGGCATGAAACTGTCGTGGGACGGCGAACAGGTCCGGGTAAACATGCTCGGCCTGTCGGTGGAGCTGGACCCGGCGGATATTCCAGCCAGCGCGCTGGGCAGTGCACTGGTGGATACACTTGATGCCGCGCTGCGTGTACAGGATCAGGCGGTTTTTTCCGACGGCGTGATGAAGCTCGACGGCGAATGCGCTGCGGGCAGTTACACGGTGACTTCCGACCCGGCGACCGGTGCACTGCTGACGGTGGCCGTACCGGATCTGGAGCTGCGTGCCTCGTTTGCGGATTTTACCGCCGAAACTTAAGCTTTTTCCAAACAGCCCCATGCGGTGTGTGCCGCATGGGGCTGTTTTTATCTCTTGCCCTAAAAACGCCTGCTTTCCGAAAAGCAGGCGTTTTTGCTGTATTCATTCGACAAACAGGGAAACGTACGTCTGTCTGCCGACGTCCACCAGTCCCCGGGTGGTCATTTTAAGATGCGGAATAACTGGAAGACTGACAAATGCCATGCGCATAAACGGTTCACTGTCTGCCGAAACTCCCATCGCCTGCGCCGCTTCGCGCAGCAGCCGGTTCTGCTGTGCCACTACAGCAGCCGGGCCGTCGCTCATCAAGCCGGCAACCGGCAGCGGCATTTCCGCCAACACCTCGCCGTCCCGCACCACGACGCACCCGCCGCCCAGAGCCCGAACGTGGTTGGCCGCCGCTGCCATATCCGTTTCGTTTGCCCCGACAACGATCAGGTTATGCGCATCGTGTGCGACCGAAGACGCAATCGCACCGCATTTCAGTCCCGTCCCCGCAAGGAATCCCAGTCCCCGGTGCCCGGTATGCCGGTGCCTCTCGATCACCGCGAGCTTCAGGATATCGCGCCCGATATCGATGCCGTTGCTCTGCGCAAAGTCGATTTCCGTGACCCATTCTTCGGTCAGCAGCTCACCCGGCACCTGCCGGATCACCCGGCATGCCCGCCGTCCCTGCGCGTCAATGTGAAAATCAGCCGGCGTCATCGCATCAAGCGCAAAAGTGCGGCGCACGGCCGCCTGCAGTGCTTCCGGAACCATCGGTGACACCTGCACAGACAGCCGGCCATTTTGAGCCACCCGAACGCCGCAGTGGTATACGTCGCGCACTTTCACGGTATCCAGATCCTCCAGCACCAACAGATTCGCCGTGTACCCCGGCGCCACCGCACCAATCCCCTGCAGGCCAAAATATTCCGCCGCCCAGAGCGTCGCCATGCGGATGCCGGTTACCGGATTTTTCCCTGCGGCCGCTGCCCGGCGGATAATCGCATCGATGTGGCCGGATTCCAGCAGGTCGGCGGGATGCTTGTCGTCGGTTACCAGCAGGCAGCGGGACGCCCACGGTTCTTCAAACAGCGGCAACAACGCATCCAGATTCCGTGCCGCCGTCCCCTGCCGGATCATCACCCGCTGCCCCTTGCGGATGCGTTCCATCGCCTCCCCGGCCGAAGAACATTCGTGATCGTCGCCGATGCCGGCGGCGATATAGCGATCCAGCGCCCGGCCGGAAAGCAGCGGCGCGTGGCCGTTAATCCGGCATCCATGCGCATGAGCAGCGGAAATTTTCGCCATCACCTCCGGCTTTTCTGCCAGCACCCCGGGGTAGTCCATCATCTCCGCCAGACCAAGTACCCGCGCATGCGCATAAAAGCGCTCCAGATCCTTCGCCTCCAATATGGCTCCCGCCTCGTCAAAGGCGGTCGCAGGCACGCACGAGGGCAGCATCACATACACCGTCAGCGGAAGATCCTCGCTGGCCGCCAGCATAAAGTCTATCCCGGCGCCCCCGCAGACGTTGGCAATCTCATGCGGATCGGTCACCACGCAGGTGGTCCCGTGGGGAACGCTGACGCGGGCAAATTCGGCGGGCAGCAGCATGGAGCTTTCGATGTGGACGTGCCCGTCGATAAAGCCGGGGCAGATGAAACGGCCGCTCTCATCCCGCACGAGATCGGCATCCGCGTCGGTATAATAATCCCCCACACCAAGTATGCGTTCCCCCTCGATAAGCACGTTTGCCGGCACCGTTTCTCCGGTGAATACGTTAACAACTTCTGCGTTCTTGAGCAGCGTTCTCATAACGTCTCCTTCCCCTCTCATTCTGCCAGATTGTGAACCGGACAGCCCTGCCGCTGCGCATAGCGGCAGGTATAAAAGGTTCCGCCGGAGCGGCGGCGCAGGTAGGCGATGCACAGCTCGCTGTGATCCACCATATAGCGGTTGCGTTCGTGATAACAGCCGTCGGCATACCGCTGGTGCAGTACCTCGACGTGATCCGCCCGCTCCAGAATGTAGCGATAAAGCTCCCGGTCCTCGGCCGGCCAGCGGATGTCCTGCCCGGCGAAGGGGATCACTGTATGCAGTTCGAGCTGCGGCATGGTTTTGCGCATTTCCAGCACCGTCAGCGCCGCCAGCGTATCAAACCCCAGCGCGCCGCCGGCATAAAACCGGGTGATTCCCGTCCCCGCCGCATGGGTGATCTCCTGCCGCAGTGCCTGTACCACAGGCCGGCCCTGCGCGTACGGAATCTGTCGGTGCCCCGTAAAACAGGCGCAGCGTATGCCCGAATCGGTCATGCGAATCCCTCCTGATCTGCTTTTTATTGTAACATATGTTCGCCCTTGTGTACACCCTGTTTTTCCCGCTGTACTCGGTGTTCTTGTGCAAATCCCCGCGAACCTTGCACACCGTCGGCTTTCGTCTTGACGGCGGGCAGCAAAATGCGGTAGCATTAAGGCTGAATAAACGTGCCGTGCAGTTAAGGGGGATGTTGGATGATGCCAACACGCTATCAGCCTCAGGGGCATTGGATGAGCGGCCATAACGGGCCGTATTTTTCCAACCGCCCTCTGTACGGCAATCATAACGACGCGTATATCCTCGCCGGCGATAAGCCGCTGCTCCGCTTTACTAAACAGCACTGTGTAATGGGCACCCTGGAGCTGGCTGCCGAACTGTCAGACGGCTGCAAGCCGCTGCATGAATGCGCCGACATCGTTTTCCGTTATACCGCAGGGATGGCCGAATGGGTGATCCGTGACGCCGCCTTCGACGGTGCCGTCATGCTGCGCGCCGGCACGCCGGAGAATCGCAACGCCCTGATTGTGCGGGTGACGGCGGAACGACCGCTGCCGCTTCTGTGGCGGTACGGCGGTCTGGCCAAGCTGGAAGGCTGTTTCGGCATCGACCCGCTTGCCGAAGACCGCGAACTGCTGGACAAGGACTTCTTTCCTGCTTTCTGTTCCAATAACCGCATTGCGGTCAGTGGGGACAGCTTTGTGATCCATAATCCGCTGCTGTGGAAAACACTCGGCGCCCCCTACTGCATGGCCGGCAGCTGCTCAGCGGGCAAGCTGGAAACGGTAGACGGCTGCGTATCCGGCCGGTTCAGTGCCTCTCCCGCACCAGTGTACCTGATCGTATCCCTGCAAACCACCCCTTCCCCGGTCCGGGAAAACCTGCCGGCACTGTATGACTCCGCCCGCCGGCGTGCACGCAGCCTTCGCTGGCGCATCGTCGTGCAGACGCCGGACGCTTATCTCGACACCTTTACCCGCAACGTCGCTGCCGAAATCGACGGCGCGTGGTATCCGCCGGTCAACGTGCATAATACCACGGCGTGGAACGAACCGTATCTCGGCTGGTGCAACCGCTTCGGTAACACCTTCTGCGGCTGGTTTGACCGCATGGCGGCAGAAATCCGGCATTATCTGGCCTGCCAGGAGAAAAAAGACGTCCGACGGGGCGCCGAGGCTGACCCGGACTATCTGCTGACCAAGGCCGCACCCACCTCCCGCCTGTACGGGCAGGGACATATCCACGAGGATCAGCGGTTTTACAATATGCAGTCCCAGTTCTTCGACCAGGCGATCCACGGCTGGCGTTCGACCGGCGACGAGGAACTCGGCCGGCTGCTGTATCCCGCTCTTGAGCTGCATACCAAATGGCAGGACGAGTGCTTCGACCCGGACGAGGACGGGCTGTACGAGAGCTACATCAACACCTGGCCGACCGACAGCGTGTGGTACAGCGGAGGCGGCTCGGCGGAGGAAACCGCCTATGCCTACCGTGCACATCAGGCAGCGAAGGAGCTGGCCATGCGGTACGGCCACCCCTCTGCCGCCGAACGGCATGAGCGAATTCTTGAGCGCATCCGCACTGCCTTTCACGAACGGCTTTGGATGAAGGACGTGGGCTGCGCGGGACAGTTTGTCGAACAGCTGCCGCCGCACCGGCTGCACACCGATCCGTGGCTGTACAACTGTTTCCTGCCGGTGGATGCGGGCCTGACCACGCCGGACGAGGCCGCGCAGAGCGTGCTGTACAGCACCTGGGCCTTTCAGAATGACGTTTATGCCTATGGCGGGCGCACCGTCTGGCTGTCCAACTGGGTGCCAAGCATCTGGTCGGTCCGCACTAATGCGGCCGGGGAAAATTTCCAGCTGGCCTATGCCTTTTTCCGCGCCGGTTTCCCGGAGGAAGGTCTGGATGTGCTCACCGGCACCATCCGGCATTTCGGGTTTGACGGCGAAATGCCGGCCGACATCCGCAGCGAAAGCGCATCGCTCGGCTGCCGCTGCCTGATCGAAGGGCTGTTCGGTTACCGTCCCGATCTGCCCAACGGGAAGATCACCCTTTCGCCGTGCTTCCCGCGGGACTGGGATCAGGCAGAACTGCGGACGTCTTATGTCCATCTGCGGTACCGCCGTACCGCTGACCGGCTGGTTTTCTCCTTCAAGCTCAGCACCACAGCCGATGTGACCCTCTGCCTGCCGGTCAGCCGTACCCGCGTGCTGGCAGTACGCGGTGCGGATGGCTATACCCTGCACCCGGCCTTCGGCGGGCAGGAAATCCGCATTCCGCTCGGTCAGGTGTCGTGCGGCATGGTGGAGATTACGCTTGCCGGCGAAACGATACCGCATACGATGCCTCAGTACACAGCGCAGCCCGGCACGGTGCTGTCCCTTCCGGTGACCGGCGAACTGCTGCGGCTGGACGATCCACAAGGTGTACTCGCCTCCTGTTCGCCGGATACCAGCCGGGCGGACGTCGTTCCGGCGGACGCGGGCGGTCATCATCTGCTGTTTGCGCAGGTGCGGCTGGACGGCGTCGAATACCGGCAGGTGTTCCGTCTGGATTTCCCGGAAACCGCCGCCAAACAGGCACTTGCGGCGCGCCAACGGGTGGAAGTTCCGCCGCAGGCGGGTTTTCGGTCGCTGGATATTGCCCCGCTGTTCAACGGGGACGTGCGCGAAATCTACCGGCAGGCGTATCTGTCGCCGCGGCCGGCAACCATTTCGGTGCGTATCGGCATCGATGGTTACTCCCCCTGGACCTTCCCGCACTGGGAGAATACGGCGCCGGAAATCACGCTGGACCGCCTGACCGGCCTTCGCGGGGCGGACGGCCTGCTACGCACCGCGCAGGGGGTGCCGTTTGCCGTCAGCGACGGCGAACGCAATATTGCCTTCACTTCAACCTGGGATAACTGGCCCACCCGGATCACCCTGCCGGCGGGCATGGCGGGCAAAGCCGTATTCCTGCTCATCTGCGGTACCACCAGCCCGATGCAGGGCGGCGCAGATAACGCCCGGCTGATCTTCCGCTACGCAGACGATGTGGAAGAGGTGCTGCCGCTGCGGCACCCGGTCAACTACTGGAGCCTGTGCCCCCTGTACGCCAAAGCCGCCTGCCCGGAGCAGGACTCGCACTGTGATTACAGCTATGAAGAGGACGCCTTCTGCCTGCCCGCGGTACCGCCCGAGACGCTGCAGCTCGGAAAAAACTGCCGCGCGATGGTAACCGCCTTCCGTCTGCGGGAGGATGCGGCGCTCGCTGCCATCACCCTCGAAAGTCTCTCGCCGGAGATTGTCTGCGGCGTGATGGCAGCGACCGTTTGCGTATAGCGCCCACCGGCGACCTCTCATCCCTTCGTGTGTCGCCGGATGGCCGGCTTACCTTGCAGAAGAAAACCGCCCGGAAAATTTCCGTGCGGTTTCCCTTGAGTTGCCGGCAAAAATCTGGTAACATTATACCCATCATCTGTTTTGAGGAGTGTGGCGGCATGCAGCGGGAAAAATTTTCTTCCCGGCTTGGTTTTCTTCTGATTTCCGCAGGCTGTGCGATCGGTCTGGGCAATGTCTGGCGTTTTCCTTATATCACCGGCAAGCACGGCGGCGCAGCCTTTGTGCTGCTGTATCTGCTGTTCCTGGCGCTGCTGGGACTGCCGATCATGGTTATGGAATTTGCGGTCGGTCGGGCGAGCCAGAAAAGCGTCGCGCAGTCGTTCGACGTACTCGAGCCGAAGGGCAGCAAATGGCACCTGCATAAATACACCTCCATCGCCGGCAATTACCTGCTGATGATGTTTTATACCACCATTGCGGGCTGGATGCTGCTGTACTGCGGCAAGATGGCGTCCGGAGAATTCAGCGGCATGGATGCAGTACAGGTCAAGGGCGTTTTCGACAATCTGATGGCGAATCCGTTAGTCATGACTGCAGCGATGACGGTGGTCGTCGCGGGATGTATGGCGGTCTGCTCTTTCGGCCTGCAAAAAGGCGTGGAGAAAATCACCAAGGTTATGATGCTCTGCCTGCTGCTGATTATGGCGGTACTCGCAGTGCATTCGTTCACCCTGCCGGGCGCGCAGAAAGGGCTGTCCTTCTACCTGCTCCCGGATTTTTCCAAGCTCGACCGCACCGCGCTGTTCGATGCGATGGGACAGGCGTTTTTCACCCTGAGCATCGGCATGGGTTCGATCGCGATCTTCGGCAGCTATATCGGCAAGGAGCATACGCTCACCGGTGAAGCGCTGCGGGTGACCCTGCTGGATACCGGCGTGGCGCTGATGGCGGGACTGATCATCTTCCCCGCCTGCTTCACCTTTGACGTGCCGCTCAACAGCGGCCCGAACCTGATTTTTGTCACTCTGCCCAATGTCTTCGCCGCCATTCCCGGCGGGCGGATCTGGGGCTCGCTGTTTTTCATTTTTCTGCTCTTTGCTGCACTGTCCACCGTCATCGCGGTGTTTGAAAACCTGATCTCCTGCTGGATGGATCTCAAAGGCTGGAGCCGCCGCAAAACCGTGCTGATCAATCTCGTTCTGATTCTTGTACTGTCTCTGCCCTGCGTGCTGGGCTTCAACCTGCTTTCGGGTTTCCAGCCGCTCGGTGCCGGCAGCACCATCCTCGACCTGGAGGATTTTCTGGTCAGCAACAACATCCTGCCGCTCGGCTCGCTCGTATATCTGCTGTTCTGCACCTCCCGCTACGGCTGGGGCTGGAACAACTTCCGCAGCGAGGCCAACACCGGCCGGGGACTTCGTTTCCCCGGATGGGCACGGGTATATGTATCCTACATCCTTCCGCTTATCGTGTTGTTTGTGTTTATCCAGGGGTATATCGAAAAATTCTGGCCGGGATTGTGGGGCTAATCCGCGTTTCCGAACCAAAAGCCAGGGCGCCGCAGAAGCCCACTTCTGCGGCGCCCTGATTTTTTATTCAATCTCGATATCCAGCGGTTTATCCAGCTCGTCGGACACGTATTTCCCATTCTTTCTGCGCTGACGCACACATTCGCTCAGCAGGTATTCGATCTGACCGTTCACCGAACGGAAATCATCCTCCGCCCAAGCCGCGATCTCAGCATACAGCTTCGCGGAAAGCCGCAGCGGGATCTGCTTCTTGCCCGTCTCCGCCATATCAGTACAGGCTGCCGGAGTTGACCACCGGCTGGGCATCGTGGTTGCCGCACAGGACCACCAGGAGATTCGATACCATAGCGGCCTTGCGCTCCTCGTCGAGCGTGATGGTGTTGTTTTCGCTCAGACGCTCGAGCGCCATTTCCACCATGCCCACCGCACCGTCGACGATCATCTTCCGCGCATCAATGATCGCAGACGCCTGCTGCCTCTGCAGCATGACAGCGGCAATTTCCGGTGCATAGGCAAGATACGTGATCCGCGCCTCCAGAATCTCCAGGCCGGCTTCGGCCACCTTCTGCTGTATCTCGTCGCGGATACGAGCGGCAACGATTTCACTCGAACCGCGCAGGCTCCCCTCATCCGCGATACCGTCGCCGGTAGTATCCACATTCGGTGCAATATCGTAAGGGTAAATCCGCACGATGTTGCGCAGCGCGCTGTCGCACTGCAGCGAAAGGTATTCCTTGTAGTTGTCCACATTGAACACCGCCTTGGCAGTGTCGGTGACCCGCCAGATCACCGCAATGCCGATCTCCACCGGGTTGCCCAGACAATCGTTGATCTTCTGCCGGTTGTTGTTCAGGGTCATGATTTTCAGGGAGATTTTCCGGTTCATCGACTCCATGCTGACGCTCGTCTGGTTTGCCGTAAGCACAATAGACTTGCCCGCGCCGCCGTCCACATCGCCGCTTTGATTGAGCCGCGTCTTGGCTGCGGGATTTACTGCGGCACAGAACGGATTCACATAATAAAACCCATCCTCCTTCAGCGTGCCCACATATTTGCCGAACAGGGTCAGCACCAGCGCCTCCTGCGGCTTGAGGATCTTCAGTCCGCAGAACGGAATCCACCCCACCAGCATCCAGATGCCGCCGATTACCATCAGCACAACCGCCAGTACCACACTGCCGCTTTCCAACAACACGCAGCCGAAAATGAAACCGACCACCGCGGCGATGTACAGCACCATCCAGAGCAGCAGCATCGCCATACCGTTTTTCTTGTTTTTCAAAATGATTTCCTGCATATACCGTTCCCTCCATCACTATATGATATCAAAATAATATCATATAGATATTCCTTTGTCAATATTCTCCTGCAAATAAAAAACGGAAGGCCATAGCCTTCCGTTTTTTGTGTTCAGATAAAGGATATCGGCGCAGCACCTTCCGCGATGCGGCCGAGCAGGGTATCGCAGGTCATCAGGCAGCGCGGCAGGTGATACGGCCCCTTCCACAGCGATCCCTTCTGGGTGTGTGACACCGTGCCGTCGCGGTGCAGATAGCCGTACCATTCGCCGTGTTCCGCGTCGTGGAAGTGAGAGAAGGCGTAATCGTGCACCTTTTCAAACCAGTTCCAGTACTTCTCCTCACCGGTGATCTGGTAAGCCGCCAGAGAAGCAATCAGGATTTCGTTGTGCACCCACCACAGCTTCATATCCCATTCCAGCTGCTCGCAGGGCCTGCCGTCCACATCGACGAAGTAGAACATGCCGCCGTTTTCCTTATCCCAGCCGCGTTCGAGCGACCAGTCGAGGATGTTCAGTGCTTTTTTCGTCAGTTCCGCATCGCCGGAATACAGCGCCTCGCACATCAGGAACCAGCTGTTTTCGCACGAATGACCCGGATTGATGCAGCGGCCGGCAGGATTATCCACATGGGCGCCGTCGGGCAGCACCGTTTCGAGTACGCATTTGAGCTGCGGCTGGTAGTGGATTCCGATCAGGTCGTCCACCATTTCCCGCACCACGGCACTGTAATAGGCCGCTTGTTCCGGTATACAGCGGCGCAGAATCTGTGCGCTGCTGACCATCACCATCGGCACCGCCGCTGCCCGTTCGCTGCGGGTGGAAGCGTAGGATTTCGGGGTGATTTTATAAGGATCCTCTTCCGGATGCCGGTACAGCCTAAGCATCAGCTCGAAGCAGGCCGCCGCCTTATCCAGCGCGTCCCTGTCACCGAAAGCGGCCCCGTATTCCGCCATGCCCACCACATAAAAGCTCTCGGAGAACATGTACCTGCGCTTGCGCAGCGGACGTCCATCCCGGGTTACGGTGAAGAACATCCGGCCGTCGGTATCGACGCAGTGCTCTTCCAGAAAGCGCTTGGCCAGATCGGCCGCTTCCTTCCACTCCGCCTGCACACCGTACTGCCGGCATAATGCGGAAAAGGTCCACAGGCAGCGTCCCTGGAACCATACCGACTTGTCGTCGTTATAGCTCCTGCCCTCGCGGTCGATCGAGGTGATGCAACCGCCGTATTCCCGGTCAAGCAGATCGCTGTTCATCCAGAACGGCATCACATCGTCGAGCAGCTGTCCGCGGTAAAACGCCTGATAGCGTCCGGCTTTTTCCTGTATGGTTTCCATCGCTGACTCTCCTCTCAAGCCAGGCGCTGCAGGGCGTCCGGCTGTTCTGCGGCTTCTTCCTCCGCAGTCTCCTGCTCACCGCGCACACTGCGCACATAGGCGGCATATGCGGTGTACAGCTCCTCGGTATCCTCGTTGCCCAAACCCATCCGGTGCCCCGGCTCGTTGAGCAGTCCGGTATACTGATAGCCGTATACCTGCTCGAGCACATCGTAGCAGTGGATTTCACGGATCAGCGCCGGGCAGCTTTTCGGCCTCAGCCCCTCGTCAAACGGGAACGCAAAGATCTCCATGTCCACCCAGAAATGCGTCCCGGTTTCAGCGCACATGCCGGCGATTTCCGAAATGTTGTTCTCGCTGCGGGCAAAGGCGAAGGGAATCAGGATGTCGACATTCTGCAAAATTCCTCTCCACTGTTCCCGATACCAGTGCATGTGGATGTTGTTTGGAGCAAGCGCCACCGGCTTGGTAGGGGTCAACTCGTGGACAAAGGCCTTGTAGGCACGGAAAAAGTCCTGAATATCCCGATAGTTCTCGTCCGGCACCGGGTCGTAGCCGTAATACAGCGCACCCATGATTTCTTCAGATACATACCAGCCGTAAAACGATGGGTGATGTCCATACCGTTCATTCAGTTCCACCGTCACCCGCTTGTGCCATTCCAGCGATTCCGGCGAAAAGTCAAACCAGGCATACATACCCACCCCGGGGAACACGGCCATTCCGCATTCGTCCGCGGCCGACAGAATCGCCTCGATCGGATCCTCGCAGCTGAGCGGCATCCGGTCGGGATACAGCCTGCTGTCGTAAAACGCCTTTCCATCATAGGTATCAGCGGTCATGCTGTGCTGGTTGACATAGTGCGGGCTGTCGAAAACATTTTGAATCAGGATGCTCGTGATACCGATTTTGTGCATGGAATAGACCTGCTGCTTCCATCCCTCATCGGTCATACACCGCAGACCCGGATTGAAGTGCCGCGCCTCATCGTCGCTCCAGTGGTAAATACTCACCCAACAGCCGTCCAGCAGGCAGGTGGACGCCACAGCCGACTTTACTACCTCGTACGGCTGCACACAGGTTTCCAGTACGCCTTCCTGCGCATCCAGAAAGGAAATATACAGCTGCATTTTCCCGGTAATGCCCACCAGCGCGGGATATACCTTGTTGAGTTTCAGCCCGCCCTCGAGCGGGAACTGGCCGCAGTGGATCCGCCTTCCGTCAGCCGTAACAGCCTCCACACGCACCGCAGCCGCCGCATCCGTCGCCACCCGCAGCTCCAGCCGGCTGTTCGTCGAAATCCGCCTGGCGGGAACAGGGGTAAAAAAGTTCTTCATCGGTTCTCCTCCAGCAAACATACTTTATTCTTCCAGAAACTTATTCGCGTCGTCCACGAATTTCTGATAACTCGTTTCATACTGTGCCAGCTTCTGGTTGATGTCCTCGCCGTTGCGTACGTCATACAGCAGGTAGAACGCGCCGAAGCCCCGCTCGATGATCCCGTCGGTATAGGACGGGATGTAGAGATTTTCCCCGAGCTTGTCGTACAGCTCCTGGTTTTCGGGCAGCACAAGCGATTCCTTGGTGGTGTTGTCCTTATCCGCCTCTTCCAGGATCATATCCATCAGCATGCCTGCGCCGTAAGGGCAGTCCGCGCCGGTCGAAATGGCAAAGCCGGTGGAATGGCCGAAATTGCGGCCGTCGGTGTTGTCCGGGCCGGCCGGGAAAGGCGCCACGCCGAAGTCGATATTGATCGAGCCGCTGTTTTTCAGTTCCGTGAACGTGGACTCCTCATAAGCATAAGCGCCGTGCATCACCGACTTGCCCTTGAGGAACTTGTTCTGGCCGGTGACATAGCCGCTGCCGCACACCGGATTTTTGTTGAAGATATCCTGTACCATTTCCAGAGTGTTGCGCATGGCGGTAGATTTGATATTGAGCGAATATTTGCCGTCGGCAAAGGTCACCGCGGAGCAGGCATTCGATGCCATGAACACCTCGTCGAACATGTTTTCCAGACCGGTGATGCCGGCATCTTCATCGGTACAGGTGCGGGCGATTTCCACAAACGCCTCCCAGTTCCATGCCCCTTCCTCATACAGCTTGCGGGGTTCGTCGGCGTCGTAGCCGTTGGAAAGCAGGATATCGCGGTTGTAGTAGAGCACATACGGGGTGGCCGACACGCCGGCGGCATAATACTTGCCGTCAAACTTCACGAAATCGTCCATAACCTCGCGATTGTGGCCCTTGCGGGTCAGATCGACGTACTCATCGACCGGCATCAGATAGTCCTTCTGATACATGCTCAGATACTGGTCGACCGAGATGACGAACAGGTCGACCGGATCCTTGGCGGCAATCTGCGCGGCCACCTTTTCGTTCCAGAGCTGGTCGCCCACCGCCTGAACAATGGTCACCTTCTTGCCGAACTTTTCCTCAAACGCTTTGATAGCCCGGGTGTAGTAGCTGGTTTCGTCCGAGCCGTCGTAGCCGGGGATGAGTATGCTCACCGTCCCGGTTTCCGCCCGTACCTTCGCCTCGCGTTCGCTGTCGTCGGCCGACGGCGCCGTCGAAGAGGTGCCGTTTCCTCCGCATGCCGTCAGACCGATCAGCAGCAGCGAAGCCGTCGCAAGAGCTGCTGCACGCCAAATTCCTTTCATCCTTCATCCCTGTCCTTTCCGGGCATACGCCCGCAATATCGTTTGTGTCAGAGCTGCGCCTTCAGCCGCTGCAGCATGATCGAAGCCGCCACGCAGGCCCGGCCCGCCTCAGCATTATACAGCGGATAGGCGTGGGTACGCATAACCTTTTTGTAGTTGGTCATATAGGTCTTCACCCGGGCATCGTCCCCCATCAGGGCGCCCGCCTGTACCAGGCTGCACCAGTAAAACGCATCCGGGATATCCATATTTGCCCAATCGTGCTGCGAGGCGCCGGTGGAGTAATACCGGTTGAAGCTGTCATAAAGGCTCTGCGCCCTGGCGCTGCCCGGCGAGATCAGGCCGCAGATCACCGGAAACAGCTGCGCGGTAGCGCAGGGATAAAAACTGTCCCAGCTGAAAGCATATGCCACACTGCCGTCCTTAAACAACCCGGCCTCATAATAGCCGGCGCTGTTCCACATCTGCTGCTCGATGGCATCGGCCACCTTCTGCTTGTCGGCCTTCAGCCGGCTGAGCATCGCCGCGTCGCCGGCGCCGCCCGGCGCCAGAACGTCTTCGTACAGATGCACCGCCGCCGCAAGCCCTTCGTAGACCTCACAGTTGTCCATCAGGTACTTGACCTGATAATCCGGCTTGGCCATTGTCAGATTGTTGTCCATCGTCGCATACATGGCGTTCAGAATGCGGCGGATTTCGGCCGCATGGCTGACAATGTAGCCGTTATCCCCGCTCTTCTGGCTGTATTTCCACAGCACACACAGGAAGGTGGCGGCGTAGGAATCGGTTGAATCGTAGGACTTTTTGCCCTGGTCGTTGATGTTGACCTGTTCCTTCGTCACCTTGCCGCCGGACACGGTCAGCGTGTAGTCGTAGATGGTGCCGTCCACCCCGTTATAGTCGGTTGCCGCCGTGTTCAGATGGGCGAAATGCCAGTCCATGTACTTTTTGACCACGGCATGCCCGGAGGACCCCCCCTCCAAAATGCCCAGCGCGGCGAAATCGGCAAAATAGGGATTCATCGTCACATTGCCGTCCTTGACCGCGGTCATCGGCAGCGCGCCGTTGTCCAGCTGCATGGAAGACAGCCAGCGAACCTCGGTATCCAGGATCTCCTGATAAAAGGCGATGTCCTGTTCCAGCTCGCTGGGATCAGGCGGCGCGGTCGGTGCGGTCGTGGTGCCCGGCGTATCCGGCCCATTGTCGGTCGTCGTACCGGGTGCCGACGTCGTGGTCTCCCCGGACGATGCGTCCGGCGTGCTTTCCGTGCCGGAAACCGTTTCTTCCGTCGAGGAAAGGGAATCACTGCTGCTCATGGTATCGCTTCCTTCCTGGGAGGAATCGTCCTCCGTTTTGCTGCTGCAGGCGGTCAGAAGACCGGCGGTCAGTGCGCAGGCGGCCAATAAGGCCAGCATGCGGCGAATGGCGGTGGCTTTCATGGTGATTGACCTTCCTTTCTCTGGACTGGAGGATTATAACGGCAGTCCGCATCAAAGACGTCTGCCGTCGTTTCTCCCCATCCGGAATTGCTGTGCAGAGCCGTTGATTTACCCCACAATACCCGTGCGTTCCACGCCTTCGGTAAAGAACCGCTGAACCACTACATACATGCCGATCAGCGGAAGAACCACAATCAGGCAGGCGGCCGACAGAATGCTGTCGCTGAGTAGCTTGACGTCGGCGCCGTTGACCTGTCCGGCCATGTTCTGCAATTTGTTATTAAGGCTGGTGCTCACGCCGGTCAAGGTGACTGACAGGGGAAAATTGTCGTTGAGTAGCATGCTCGACAGGGTATAATCGTTATAGTACCAGACCACTGAGAACACCGTAATGGTCAGCAATGCGGGTACCACATTAGGTACCATCACCCGCAGGAAGGTCTTCAGCGGGCCGCAGCCGTCAATGCAGGCAGCCTCCTCCAGTTCCTTGGGCATGTTGCGGAAAAACTGCCGCAAAATAAAGATATACAGCCCGGAACGGATACCGGTTCCCAGCGCCGCCTGTATGTAGAACTGCCACACCGTATTGAGCAGGTGCATCTGCTGCAGATGTACGTACAGCGGGATCATATACGACTGAGTCGGCACAATGATGCTGAAAATCAGCAGACCGAACAGCAGGTTTTTCCCGCGGAACTTGAAGCGTGCGAAACCGTAGGCGATAAACAGACTCGAAACCACCTGCAGCGCCACACTTGGCAGCAGGATGCGCAGCGTGTTGGCCAGAGCGGTACCGTAGTTCATCAGGCTGAAGGCCATTTTGAAATTGTACATCTGCAGGCTTGACGGGATCCAGACCACGGCAGGATCCAGCGTATCCTGTACCGATTTGAATGCACTCGACAGCATGAACAGGACCGGATACAGCATCACGAAGCCGACGCCCAGCAGGAAAACCGCCCGTACCAGGCTTTTCCCCCACATAAACACCCGCCGCTTGCCAACCCGGCGTTCGAGCCGCATGATCTTGGCCTTTAGCATGTTAATGACCCACCCTTTCGCAGAGACTGGAAGACCTGCCCATACGCAGCAAAGACCGCTGCGGCACGCACGGGGAAAGCCCCCTAAAAAGCCATCCTTATCCCCGCCGCATCAGTCGGAGGAATAAAACACCCAGCGGGACAGGATGAAGTTGATCAGCCCGATAATCGCGAGAATACAAACGAAATAGATTACGCCGATGGTCGCACTGTACGCGTAGTTGTTGTTGGTGTAAAAATCCCGGAGCATTCCCATCACCTTGTTGCCGTAATCGGTGAACCCGTCGATGATGGTGTAGATGATCACCACCAGCAGAGTCGGGGAAATCGTCGGGAAGGTGATTTTCCAGAATTTTTCCCACGCGGTAGCGCCTTCCATCACGCCGACCTCGTAAAAACTCGCCGGGATGTTATTGATCGCCGCGAGCAGCAGAAGAATCTGCACGCCGGATTTCCAGGTAAGATCAAAAATCTGGTTGAGGATGTCGGTGATAGAAGTAAGAACCTTGTCCGGGATCTTCAGATCCGCGAATACCTCCACCAGATCCGGCGCCTGGAACAGGTAGCTCGGCGACATATCCGAAACCGACGACCCGCTCATCATGACCTGAGATTTCAGGATGGTGATCACCACGCCGGAGGCGATGATGACCGGGAAGAAAAACACGGCGCGGGCCAGGCTGCGGCCGAGAAATTTCTCCTTGAGCACCAGCGCGATCAGGATACTGAATGCTACAATCATCAGCACCGACGGGATGATGCCGCCGATGGACTCGGCCAGGTATTGGAGAAAAAAGGTGTCCTCGGTAAAGAAGTAAAGAAAATTCTCAAAGCCCACAAAGGTCAGCTGAAAGCCGTTTTCGGTCACGTTCAGCCGGCTGAAGGAATACACGATCGAATCGATCATCGGCCATACGAAGAACACGCTGATCCCCAAAATCCAGGGAGCGACGAAAAACCAGCCCCAGCGGCCGCGCTGCTTTTCCAGTGAACTGCCCCGCCGACGCTTTTTCGCATCTGTCATGGTTCATGACCCCTTTCCCTGTTTTTGCTTACCAGCCGATCGGCACAAAGCCCTTCGCCGGTATGGTCTGTCCGTCCGCGGCAGCGTCGGCATCGGTATAATTGACGATCACGCCAAGCCCGTTGGCAAACACCGTCCGGTATACACCTGCGGAAAGCTGCTCATGTGAGGCAACCGCCTGATCGGACACCTGCCGCAGATAGTCGGCCGCCTCATTCCAGTTAGCCGCGGCCTCGTCCATCCACAGCGACGCGGTGCAGTAGCCGTATTCGCTTCCCGCTTCGGCGGCGAGATCCACGTTGCGCATGCCGAGCGTGTACTGAATCCCCACGCCGGCCTCCAGCGCCTGCAGATAGGCAGTGCGGCTGTCCTCTGCCGCATTGATCGAGGTGCCGGACATCGGTACGAGGCCGTGCAGCGCGATGGTGTAAAACGGTACCGAACGGCTTTCGAGCAGATACCGCCCGGAGGTGAGCGGCGCATCCAGAATCGCGGAGGCGTAGGGGAAGGCGTAGGCATTGGCCGCCGCAAACATCCCTGCGTTCTTTTCCGAAAGGCTGCCGAGCACCTGTTCCCACTGTGAGAGTCCGACACCGCGGTCCACCGCCCGGTCCCCGAAGTCCGAATAAATCTTCTGTCCCAGAGAACGCACGGAATACCCTGCCGGAGAAAATTTATCGAGTTTTGCGCTCACCTGCCCGGCCGCCCTGCCCAGCAATGCGGGACTCAGCAAGAATTTGAGCGGTGCAGTGGCATCCACCTGAAAGGTGCTCATCAAATACGTGTACTGGATCGCCGGTTCTTTCTGAACGGTCTGCGCAGCGTCGTACTTGGTGCTGTATCCCCACTGCCCCTGCATCATATCGGTGAGATTGAGATCGAGGAACACATCGGTTCCCTGCTCCTGCATCTGCTCGAGCAGCTTTTTCAGGCCGCTGCCGCCGCCAAGCCGGCTCTCGGCCGCCATATCCACCGTCAGCCGGCTGCGGTCGGCGCCCTTGTACCAGTCGAGATAATTCAGCGTCAGATCGGTCACACCGCCGGCGCGCAGGGTATTAGCGATCTCTGCCGCGTCTGCATAGGTGGTCACCGGTGTGACCCGCTGTACCGGAATCCCCAGCACATTGTCCTGCCGCATCACGCCGCCGATCAGCTGAACCGCCAGCGGGGAAGCCTGATTCTCAAGCGGCGTCATGCCCTTTTCCTGCAGCAGATAGCTGCGGTAGGCATTGGCCATCCCCACATAATCCGCCTGCTCCACCGGCCGGTATTCCACCGCAAATTCTTCCAGCCCGCAGGGCGCTTCTTCAAACATGTTGACCTGAGTGGTCTCAAAGGTTTTCTGGCTGACATCCACCAGAATGCTCTCGCGGTAGATAAAGGTGGCGCCGACGGTGCAGTACGGGGATTTGGTGCTGGCCATCGTTGCCTGCACCCTGGCCCGGGCATCTCCCTCGGTGATAATCGCCAGCATCGCCTGATCGCCGAGCCGGGCACCGAATACCGGAAGCATCACCCGTGTGTCGGGCGCGGTTTTGGTCTTGCTGACAATGGCGAGGTCTTCGCCGTATACGCGGCCGCTGAAACCGGTGCTGCTCTGTTCAAAGGAAACCAGTGCACCTGACCCATCCGGAAGAAGGAAGTAGCCCTCTTCCCCCTCCCGGCCCGCGCCGAAATTCGGCAGCGGCGAGATAGTGGTCAGCTTTACCGCACTGCTCTGCTCCTGGATATCCGCCAACGGCACCGCTGCACGGATTCCTTCTTCAGTCAGGGTGACTTCCAGCGGGATGAGAAATCCTTCCCGCTCAAAGTAAAAGTCGAAGCGTACGCCGTCACCGATCAGCCGGGCATTGAGGTTCTCCCGCTGCACGCAGCCGGCGACGCTGTTCTGGGTGGTGGTGTTCGAGTCGCGGTCCGCATACTGAAAATTGAGCAGCGAACCGAGCGACAGCTTAGCCGCCCCCTTGATATTCTCATCGGTATCGTAGCCCTGCGGCGCACTGTCCCACACAGCACCGCTGTGCTTATCCTCCAGTCGGATCACGGCGGTTTTCAGATTCGCATACAGCACGTAGCGGTCGTTTTCCGCCGCCTTGACAAGGGCATCCTCATGGCTGTTGTCGATGGTAACCTCGATAGGCGTGATGGTTTCGGTGGTCGGCGTCTCCAGCGTGCTGCCATCAGACGCTGTAAACAATACCAGCAGAATCCCCACCACGATCACCAAAGACAGGCCGACGCTGAGGATCGATTTTACCGGGATCTTTTTCATGCAGGGATCCTTCCTTTCGATGGGCGGGGAATTTTCCGCAGCGCGGCGGCCCGCCGTACACACGGAAACCGGACGCTTGCCGCACCGCCTGCTGTTGGTTCTCTCATCGCAGCCGCAGTTCGTTAATCACCATCGTGATAAAGCTGATCAGCTGGGTGAACATGCTGTAACCCAGGGTAACGATCAGCAGAAGCAGATACATTCCCAGCAGGGTCAGCAGCAGAAGCAGAATACACTTTCCGGTCGTATACTGGTGCACTTCCCGCACCGCCATCAGCAGGTTGACCCCCACCCAAAGGTAGGCCACCGTCTGGATGATGGACAGGAATGCGCTTTCCTCCAGCGAGAACATGTTGCTCAGCAGGGTGACAAGCAGCATGGTGACCACCAGCGGCAGCATCGCATAAGCGGAAAAAATCCAGATTTCCCGCAGCGTGCCTTCACCGTCGGCAAGGGTGCTCACCGCCCAGTTGCACAGCACAAAGAGGACGAACACCCCAAGGGTAGAACCGAGGGTGACAAACAGATTGAACTGATCGGTGCGGTTTTCATTGAAATGGAAGCCGGTCAGCTGGGTCTGCATAATGGCGGCCAGCGCCAGCAGCACCAGGATGCCGTTGGCCAGCGCCAGAGATCCGGCCTTATCCACCTTCAGTTCGTAATAGGCCTTGAATGGGTGCCCCATACAGCGCACCGGGTATTTTCGTCGGCTGGTGTGAATCGCGTATTCGTTCTTCGGGTGCCGCTCTTTGTAGTTGACCAGCAGCACTATGCCGAGCATCACCACCACGGCGCCGATGACCAGAAAAACAAAATGGCCGCGCAGTCCCTCGTCGCGCTTTTCGGCAAATGCCTCGGAGTAACCAGACTGGCTGTGTCCGATCTTGTAATAGCTCATCGCCGCTGCATAATCGCCCATTTTTTCGTAGACCTTGCCCATGCCGACGTTGGCCAGCTCATAGCCCGCGTCCTGCTTGAGAATGGCTTCCCAGGACTCACGTGCATCCTCATAGCGGCCGTCGTTGAACAACGCAATTGCCTGGCGGACGTTTTCTCCGAATGCGGTCGGCACAAGCCGGGTCAGACTGCCGTAGCCGGCGTCCAGCACCAGCAGCTGGCCGTTCAGGCTTTCGACAGCCACCGGCGACTTGTAGTTGCCGTACCGGGCCCCGCTGCCGCCGAAGGCATACAGCAGGTTAGAATTCTGATCGTACTGGAACAGACGGTTTCGGGTGCTGTCCAGCACGGTGAAAAAGCCCTGTTCGTCGATCACGATGTCGCTGAAGGTGGTGGAAACAGTCAGGTTGGTCTGGCTGTTGAAATAGCTCTCCAGATCGCCGTAGGCTGCCGTTTTCCCGCTCTCATCGAGCAGGATATTGGTGCCCTGCGGGTTGAGCTTGCGTATCTGGCCGCTGCCCAGCCCGGTACCGCCGCGGATGGTGTAGATGAAGTTTTCCGCGTCGATATCGAAGTTGATGAAGGAGGTCGGCACGCTGCGCTGAATGCCGGAAGCGGCCTTTTCGCTGAGCAGCTTTTTCCAGATCCGCTGCACCAGCAGATCAAAGGTCACCTCGACCCGCTCGCTGCCGTAGAAGCCGATAAACTGGTAATCGCTGCCGTACTGCAGGGCGCCGGAATAGGTGTTGGCCGAGAGGATGTACAGGATGCCGGCAGAATCGACCACTACCTTGGAGGGGGTGTATTCAAAGCCCTCCTCCACCTTGTCGGCCGGCGGCGCCCCTACCGTGCCGGTAACCCGGCCCTGTGGATCCGCGACGTAGACGGCCGGCGCTTTTTTGTCCGCCACATAGAGATTTCCGTCCGTGTCCACGAACAGCCCCAGCGCCTCCGCAAAAACGATCTCCTCATCATCTTTTGTCAGACGGATTTCCCGGTTGAAGGTCAAGGCGTCATCCAGCACGACCAGCCGGTTGTTGCCCGCATCCAGAATAAACACCTCGCCGTCCGGACTGACGAACATATCGGTTGGATTGCTGAGCGCCAGACCGCCGAAATTCTCCGCGGAATCCAGCGGCTGCTGCGCGGTGTAGGGTGCCGGAACCTCCACCGAGGTTTCCCAGCTGTCGTATGTATAGCTGAAGGACGTCCCCTGCGCAGCGGCAGAAAAGGACAATCCGATGACCAAGGCCAGCGTCATACCGGCGGTGCGCAGGAGTGCAGGACGCATCGGTGCTCCCTCTTTCTATGGGTTATTTCATACCGGAGGTGGACATGGTTTCGATAATCCGGCTCTGTGTGGCCATGAACAGCAGCACCGGCGGGATCATCAGCAGGAAGCCGAGCGCAGCGCCGGCGCCGGCACGTGCGGTGCCGCCCGCAGCCACCTGATTCATCAGGGCGGAGACCATCTTGATTTTTTCGTCATAAACGATGGTGGTGGTCTGGGTCAGACCGGAGGTGTTCCAGATGGTCTGAAAGACAAAAATCATGGTGGTCAGCCATGCCGGCTTAACGTTGGGCATCACAATCCGCCAGAAAATCTTCAGCTCGCCGGCGCCGTCGATGCGCGCCGCTTCAAGCAGCTCACCAGGAATCTGCACCATGAAATTCTGCATCAGGTACAACCCAAGCGCCGACTGCATCGCCGGCAGGATCAGCGCCCAGTAAGTATTGATGATATGCAGCTGGGACATAACGATGTACTGCGGGATCAGCATCGCCGCGGAGGTGAACAGCAGCGAAACCTTGACCATGCTGCTCATAAAGCGCTGTCCGACAAACCGCATCTTAGCCAGCGGATACGCCGCCATGCTTGCAAGCAGCGTATGCCCCACCGTGGTGACCACGCTGATGAAGATGCTGTTGAACAGATACTTCGACAGCGGCACCCAGAAGGTACCGGTCAGCAGCGACAGCTGCAGGAAGTTGTCGAGCGTCGGACGGTGCGCGATCATGCGCGGCGGGAAGATATAGATTTCATCCAGCGGCTTGAAGGCCGAGCCAACCGCATAAACGATCGGCAGGATCATAAAGCACGCCATCAGGAATACGAAAATAAACACCACAACGTTGCCCGCAACCGACCGGTTGACGCTGCGCTTGAATAAACCTTTTGTCATACAGACGACCATTCCTTTCGCCGCGGTCACGGCTGAAAACCGTGCTTGGGATCTTCCCGCATCTCAGTCGGTGCCGAAGCGCCGCAGGAGGTGGGTAACCACAAAGTTCGTCAGAAGCATCATCAGGAAGAGGAACACCGCAATGGCAGAAGCATATCCCATCTCAAAGCGCACCGTTCCCACGTCCAGCATGTAGGTCAGCAGAGTATCCGCGCTGTACTGGGTTGTAGGGAAGCCGGCGAGCGACTGGATAACGGAACCCACGCCGAAGCTTGCCGCAATCTGCATCACCGCGCTGAACATCAGCTGCGGCGCCATAGACGGCAGCGTGACATACCACAGCTCCTGCCAGCGGTTTTTGACTCCGTCGATGCCCGCCGCTTCAGATAGGCTGCGGTCATTCGACTGGAACCCGGCGATAAAGGTCAGGAAGCCGACGCCGAAGCTCGACCACAGCTGTACAATCACCAGCACGACGAGCACCGTACTGGGATCGCTGAGCCACTGCACCGGCTCGGCAATAATCCCCAGATTCATCAGGGTGCTGTTGATGATGCCGTACTGGTCACCGGAAAACAGGTAGGTCCAGATGATATACAGGTTGCCGGTCAGAGTCGGCGCATAGAAAGCGAAGGTGAAGACCGACCGCAGTTTGGGACCAAACTCGTTGATCAGCCACGCGCAGAAAAAGGAAATCAGGTAGCTGATCGGCCCGGTCAGGAAAGCAAACAGCAGCGTGTTTTTGAGGACGATCGGAAAGACTTCGTCGTCGAGCAGCAGCCGTTCGTAATTCATCAGCCCGACAAAGCTCGGCAGCTCCAGCATGTTGAAATAGGTAAAACTCAGCACAATTGCCGCTACCACGGGGATCACCGTCAGCAGGATGAACAGCACCATATACGGCGCCATCAGCAGATAGGCAACGCGGCTTTCCTTCAGGCGCTTGCTCAGTTTTTCTTTTGGCCGCCGATGACCAAAAGCCATAGCCATAACCCCATTTCTTCTAAACATACCTCAGCCGGGTCCCGATTCCGGAAGCCCTCAGTAGCCGAGCTCCTCGCGTTTGCGGAGGATTTCGCGATTAATCGTATCATTTTCTTTTTCCAGTGCCGCACGCGGATTGCGGTTGTTGTACAGCACATCACGGAAGGCGTTATCCATGCAACGGGAGGTGAAATAGCTGCCGGGCAGCTCCGGCACCTCCCGGATGAACTTCCGCTGAGCGGAGAGCACCGCCAGCTCCTGCCGCGACCAGCCGAGTTCCTCAAAGGCTTCGAGATTCGCCGTCGCATAGCGCGCGGCCGGCCCCAGCTGGCTTTCGATACGGTTGCCGAACTCGGCCTGTACGTCCGCCCGGGTGATCCATTCCATGAACTTCCAGCAGGCTTCCTTGTCCTCCGCCTTGTCAAACATCACCACGGCAGAACCGGACGCCCCGCCGGCGCGGTCGATCTCGCCGGTTTCCTCGTTGAGCACGCCCGGCACTAAGGTCATTTCCCACTGTCCGCGGATTTCCGGAGCAGCAGCGGACAGGGTACCGTACATGGTATAGGCCGCGATCGCAAAAGGCATTTCGCCGGTACGGAAGCGGGTGTTGAAATCATAGCTCAGATCGAAACCGTATTTGGTGTAAAAATTCGTCCACGTTTTGAAAGCTTCGAGCGCCTGCGCCGAGTCCAGTTCGGTCGCGGACAGGTCGTCGTTGTAATAGCTGCCGCCGTACTGCATCAGCAGGGTGGGGAAAAGATCCTTTGCCCCCACGCCGGCATCCACCGCCGCCGAAGCCGTGATTGCGGTGTACGGCAGCCCAACGGTCATGTTGTTGCGCTGCAGCACCGCCGCCACATCGAACAGTTCCTCCCAGGTCTGCGGCACCGTCAGCCCGAGTTCCTCAAAGATGTCGGTGCGGTAAAAACCCATCAGATAATACTGGGTCATCGGCAGCGCATAGGTACTGCCGCGGTAGCTGTACGGCACCAGCGCATCGCTGCCGAACCGTCCGGTCACATCAGTGAAGCCCTCAAATCCATCAAGCGAAGCCAGCGCATTTCGGCTGGCCAGATTGACCGGCTGGCCGCGGGCGACCCCCACCGCCACATCCGGCCCGTTGCCGGAAAGGGTGGCTTCAATCAAACCGCCCTGTACCAGATTGACATTGACCGGAATACCGGTTTCACTGGTAAAGCCGTCGTTGATCATATCCTTGAGCACCTGCGCCTGATCGCGGCCATCGTTGATCCAAACGGTAATCACCGAGTGGGTACCGTCACCGTAATCGGCCATGGTGTCGTAATCGTCCGCGAACGCCGCCAGGAATTGCAGGAAACCAAATTTCAGATTTTCCCAGAAGCTGCCGCGGGGCTTCGGCAGCTCGGCCTGCGTCCCGTGGAGCATGAAATAGTCGATTTCCAGCGGCTGCGACTGGCTGGTCAGCAGCCACTCGGACAGCGAAGCGATATTTTCCTGAAACCGTGAAAGCCGTTCGGGAATTTCCGCCGGCCGTGCGGCGAATTCGCCCATCTGTTCGCTGGCGCGGCGCAGCAGCTCGGACTGGCTGGACTTTTCCCCATTGACCTCGTCGAAGCGGTCGGCCAGCGCCGCCAGCCGGTCGGACAGCTCCTGCAGGATATCCTGCAGCCCATCGATCTCCCGCTCCAGAAAGTAGTCGCGGTAGGTATCCGGATTGGTGCTCGTCACCATGATAATCCGGCGGTACAGATCATTCATTTCGGCGGCAAGGACGTCGGCCTCCTGGAGGATATCGGACCAGCTGCCCACCGTCGCCTCAAACGCGATGGTGTTGTCACCCTTTTTCAGGTAAACGTAGTACGGGGTGCCGTCCTCATCCGCGACCGTCAGGTTTTCCCAGCCGAATCCGAAGGGAAACCGGACACTGCGCAGTTCCTCGTACGGCAGCTCGTTGTTTATGTAGATGTTGCGGAATACTGACATACCCAACTGGGTATTCTGCCGGTATTTGATGGTCAGACAGTACAGCCCGTCCTCCGGAACATCCGGTATGGTATAGGAAATCCACATGCCGGACTGCGACCAGTTGCTCTGCCCGATCACGTTCCGCTTGATGAGTGCGGGATCGTTCGGCACAGTGGAAGCATTCGACCGGTCGTATACCGGATACAGCGTGCGGTGGGATTTCAGGGTGGTATCCTCCCCCTGCTGCGTCAGACAGATTTCCCCCGCCGGCGCAAGCCCCTGCTGCTCGTAGGCAGCAAGTGCCTGCGCATAGGTGGGCACTTCCTGCTCACCGCCGAGCACGACCTGTGCCAGCACCAGCGGCTCCTCGCCGGCATACAGCCGCAGCGTGTGGGGGCCGGCGGTCAGATAGAGCGCATACGGCTCGGTCATATAGGAACTGTTGTCGATCAGACGGGTATCCTGCCAGGCGATGATCTCTTCCTGTTCGGGGATCAGATCGTTGCCGCGGCTGTCCTGCCGCGCGGGCCCATCCCGCCAGACGCGGCTCAGTGGGGTAGCCTCTGCCTGGGTAAAGGGCGTCTGCCCGTCGAGCTGAAGTCCGATGGTCAGATCACGGCCATCGTCCTGCACAGCCGCATAGCGGATGCCCAACGTATACCGCGCTTCTTCGGGCACGGTGAACGTCCATTCGATATAGCCGTCCGGCTCCAGCCTCACGGCATCTTCGCCGAGATATTCAAGCCGCCCGGCGCCCTTCTCCGAAAGCGTCCCTTCCCCGAGGGCAAACGGAAGCTCATTCACTGCCATCGGCGTCCCGCAGTAACGGGTGTAGTAAGCGTAATAACTCTCTCCGTCCGCCGTGATGTCCGATGGCTCCCCGGCCGCACCCGCCTCATCGGCGGCGGCCGGTATCCCCCCTGCCAGCAGACAGAATGCCGCCAGCACCGCAAAAAGCCGTGATTTTGCTGAACCCATCATGGCCTGAACCATTCCTTTCTTGCCGCGAATCGGGACATTGGATCCGGTGACGGCGCACCGGCGGCCCCGCCCTGCGCCTGGGGAGTCCGCTCCGGGGCGGAACACCTGTCTCAGCCCTCGCCGTCCTTGCCCGGGATGTCCAGCGGCACCATATCGCCGCTGCTCCGCTTGAGGAACTCGGTGGGCGCACAGCCCATCGTCCGCTTGAACGCCTTATTAAACGACTGCACGTTGGCATAATTGAGCCGCTGTGCAACCTGCACCACACTGATTTTACCGTATTTCATCAGCTCGATGGCCTTCTGCACTTTCTTGTTGCTGATGTAGCGCTGGATGGTCATCCCGGTGCTTTTTTTGAAGGCGTTGGAGATATAGGAATAGTTGTAGCCCACCGTCTGGGCGATTTCCTTAACGCCGAGCTTCTCAAAAATGTTGTTGTCGATGTATTTGATAACCGAGTAGATGGACCGTCCCACCGATTCGGACGAAACGGTGGGAAAGTACACCTGAAGGGACTGACGTGAGAAGGAGCGGTAAACCGAAACAAGAATCTGCAGCAGATAGGTTTCCACCATCATCTCGTAAAACTCCGCGCGGTTGTACAGCTCGTCGAGGTTGCGCAGCACCGGAATGATCAGCTCGCTGTGATCGGTGGCCTTAAAGACGGTGGTCTCCTCGAAGAACGCCCGCAAACGGGCGGTATCCCTGTCGAGCTCACCGTCACCGAAACCAAACCCGATGTAGCCGTAACGCAGGTCGGAATTGTTCACCGTTTTGATCGCATGAACCGAGTTGGCAGGCGCGAAATGGATATCGCCTTCGGCAAGGAGATCGGTTTCTCCGTTGGTGGTAAAAAGCCCCTCGCCGCTGATCACATAGCTGATCTCATGGCACCACTGCTTATGGGGAGGAACGGTGTATCCGCTGATGCAGCTCAGTTCTCCTACCTGATACAGGGTAATCGGGCCGAAATTGTGGACCCGCCCCTTGGTGTCGTCCTGAAACAAGGTATCGAATTCAAACTGTTTCCCCGGCAGCAGCATAACGTCCTCCTCTGCTTGTCAGCGGCCGCTTTCGCCGAACCGCTTACTTGCCTTCATTCATCTTCTTTTTCTTCAAGAAGAAATACACACCCACGCCGGCACCGGCAAGCACCACTACCGCAGCGACAATACCGATGATCACACCGACCATGCTGCCGTCTTCATCGGCATCCGTATCTACAGGCACCGAAGAATCGTTGGCCTTGGTAGTCGCTGCCGCCGTGGTCGTGGCGGACGTGGAGGGTGCGGTGCTCCCCTCCGGCGCGGAAGCCGTGGTGGTTGTATCGCTGTTCCCGGTAGTCGTGTCGGGGGCGGCGGTAGTCGTGTCGTCGGTCGTCGGCGTATCCCCGCCCGCTTTCTCGTACGTAATCTTAATTCCGGTCAGCGCGGTGTTCCACGTACAGCTGTCCTTGACCGTGAAGGGGTTGAGCGTGATCTTGATGTAGTTGTAGCCTGCCGGGCATTTCGCCGCGTTGGAAACGGTGGAGTTCAGCCAGTAGGCTTTTTCCAGATTGATGTAAATCTCGTCGTCATAGGTCTGCTCGCTGAAGGCAGAGTCCGCCTCCACCCAGTTGGTGCCATCTTTTGACAGATATACCGACACGTCGGTTTCGGCGTTGCCCAGGCCGTTGACATGGATGCAGTCGATCGTGTAGCCGGTAACGTCGCCGTCCATTTTGTAAACAACATACTCCTCACGAAGCGGGGCCTTTTCCGGATGGGTATCGTACTCCTCGTATCCCTCGCCCTCCGGCTTGCATTTCAGATAGGTGTTGAGACCCAAATCGGTATTTTTCTGATAACGCATCCATTCGGAAATTTCGTACACCAGCGGATAGTTGTCCTCGAGGGTGTCCACAAAGGTCGCCTCAGCTGCTGAGGCCGGAAGAGCCAGGGCCGATACGCCCACGGCCAGGGTCACTAGCGCTGCAGTCCACTTTTTCATAAGATAGCCTCCTGTTAATTTGCTGTATTCCTCTTAAAACACGCAAAGCGCGTTTTCGTACCGTAATCTATACCTTTTGAGGCCGCCCTCCGGGAAGGTTATCCCGTTTTTTCTTTGTGCGCAACAGCCTACAGGCTGCTGCGCTTTTTTATTTGGTTTGTACAGGCTTTCCATACCAGAAAGAAGCTGCCGGTTATCTGAAAAGGTATACCTTTTCGTCTGTTCTGTCAGGTTTCCGCTGGTTTTGGACATCTTCAGTATACCTTATCCCCATTCATGGGGCAATGCCCAAGTTTCACTATGCAGTTATCCAAATTTTGTTTTTCTGTGTAAAACTCTTAATTTCCGCCGTTATTCTGTAAAAAAGTACACGTCTTCAGAGAGAAGACGTGTACTTTTAAACGACCGGACGCATTTTACGAACCACTAAAAAATCATTATCCGGTTTGCTGTGTAAGAATTCGGATAATCAATCCTCGTTGCGTTTCCGGGCAAATTTCATTGCCGCACCACCGGAGAGTACTGCCAGCAGGCATACCGCCGCCGGGAAAGCCACACCGGTTTCGGTGTTCGGCCTGTCGTCCTCACCGCTGCCGTCGGCATAGTCGATCAGCACGCGGTCGACCATCAGCGTCCAGGGCACATCGTTGTACAGCATCAGCTGCACTTCCTCGATGTTTTCCGGCAGGGTATCCTGCGGCACCAGGCGGATAGACGAATACTGTCCGTCGATCGCTTTGATGGATGCTGCCTTCATGGTAATGGTTTCCCACTTCTCGGAGCCCGCGGAACGGACCTTCACCAGAATGTGGTTGCCCAGATTGAAATGCGCAGTTGCCGCCTGCAGATCAAAGGCAAAGTCCGTAATAATCTGGCCGTCTTTCCCGTAGGTCAGATAGCCGCTGCGGGCATTGGTCTTGCCGGCCACGCTCAAACCGGTTTCGGCATGTTCGGCGAACAGTTCCCAGTTGTCGGATTTCTCCTTCACCTGGTCGAAGCTCTCCATTTCGTCCACAAAGCCGTATTCCTTCTCTTCGTCGCCCGGCACATCGGTTTCCCCGTCGCTGTCCGCCAGCTTCAGAGATACCTTATCGAGCATCGGCGTATACAGCACGTCGTTGAGCAGCTCGATCTTCACCTCAGCAATATCCGCCGGAAGCGCCTCGGCCGGCGTAAGTTCTGCCAACTTGAACGCAGGATTCGCCGCATTCGGAATTTCCGCCGGGTCGCTCATATTCATGCTCAGCACCGTCCACTCGTCGGAACCGCTTGCACGTACCGAAACACGGATGTCGCGATCAATCATGAAATAGTCCGGTATCAGCATCAGCGCGATTTTCAGATCGGTGATGCTCTTCTTTTCGGGGCGGTAGGCGATAAAGGCCTCCAGCGTCGCATCGGTCCGGCCGATAACACTCAGACCGGTTTCCGGATGATTGGGGAATGACTGCCAACCGAGAGAACGGTCGTCCACCAGATTCCAGTTGGTCAGTTCGTCTTCCAGATCCCATTCGTCGGTCACCGGGGGTGTGGTGCCCTTGTCCGCGAAGCCCAGCCGCACAGCGTCGATCATCAGCGTCCAGGCTATGTCATTTTTCAGCGTCAGCCGTACCGCTTCGGTATCCGCCGGCAGCGCCGCCGACGGCGCTGCCGCTGCGGCTTCATACGTGTCGTTGAGGCTGGTCGCCTCACCCAGGGTTAAGGTCACCGGCACCCACTCATCCGAACCGGCCGCACGCGCTTCCAGCGCGAAATCCCGACCCAGATCAACGAAACCCTTAGCCATCTGCAGACGGATTTCCGCCGCATCGATCACCTTTCCATCGGGCGCCGTGTAAATCAGGGTATTGTTCTGTGCCGTGTCCTTGCGGCCGGCCACGCTCAGGCCGGTTTCAGCGTGGTTGGCAAAGAGATCCCAGTTGCCGGTCTTTTCAGCAACCTTGTCCCAGCTGGTCAGTTCATCTTCGAAATCCCAGGCATCCTGCTGATCGACAAAGGTGCCATCAGCGAGAGGGATGTCGTCTGCCTTGTCGGAATAGAGAATCCGGACGTTATCCACCGCCGCACTCCAGGTCACGCCGTTGTCGAACTTTTTAAGCACCAGCTTCATGTAGCGGTAATCGCCGCCCACATCTTTAGCTGCGGCGATGGAGGAATTCTTCCACGCCACCGCGTCGCCCGGCTCGTAGATTGGATCGTTGACCTCCGGCGACACCGATAGCACCAGCTCCTGCCATGTGCTGCCGTCCTTGGACAGATACACCGCGAAATCACGCTGTGCGCTGCCGAATCCTGCGTACAGCAGAGCGGAAACATCCACCTGACGGATATAGCCGTCCACCGTATAGATCAAATACTCGTCTTCATCCAGATTCTTGGAGAAGAATTGCTTCTTGATTTCCTTGTTGTTTTCAATCTGCCAGTGCGCGGATTTTTCGGTCAGCATCGAATAATCCGCACAGGTATCCTCGAATACCTTCCAGTTGATGCTCGGATCGGTGCTCGAGATTTTTTCAATGAGCGCGGTATATTTGGCATGGAACGCGTCAGCTTTCCCGGCGTCGAGGTCGGCCGAAGCCGTCAGCTGTTCCGCCTCGGCGATCAGCGCTGCCACCTCGTCCGCAAAGTCGCCCTTCTGCTCGTCGGTCAGCGACTGCAGGGTCAGACTGTCCTCATAAACCGTCTGATAGCAGGCGTCGTTGAGGAAATAGCGGTAGCTCTGTGCCGTTTCCTCCGCATTCAGCGCGTTGGTGTAGATGCGCGCGAGCGCAATTTCACCGACAAACTTGGACGCTCCGTTGCCGGATGCGTTCACATTCGCGCCGATCGTCATGTAATGCACGGCTGTATTATGCTTGATCGAACCCGCTGCCGCCGTCGTTCCGGCCTCAGCCCCATTGAGATAGGCTTTCATCTCGGCACCGTCGAAGGTGGCCACCAGATGATACCAGGTATCCGGCTGAATCTGACCGTCCAGCTTCACATATTTCCAGCCGTCGATATACATGCCGACCTGCAGCACGCCGGCACCCGAAAATTCAATCGATACGCCGCCCGCTTCCGGGTTGCCGAACAGGCACTGGCTTTTCGGCACCTCATCCGGCACCATGAACGCGATTTCCATCGTGAGCGAGTCGGTGATTTTCGACAGCATGCCCGGCGTGATCGAATAATTGATCCAGCCGTTGGCAGACAGCACCTGCCGCCCAAGTGTCTCGGACTGCACCAGCCGGCTCTCGTTGCTCGAACCGTAGAGTTCATAGCTCAGACGATACGGCGAATTGTCCGCAAAGCCCGAAAGGAAATCGACATCCAGGAAGTCTGCGCGGTTGATCGAACCGGACGGCTCGGTCACGGGCAGCGTGCTGAACTCTGCGGTAATCGGCTTGCTCTCCAGCCCAAAGGATTCTACTGCGGTAACTTCCACAATGTACTCCATGTTCGGCAGCAGGCCGCTGATTTCGGTCTTCTGGGTTTCCGCCATGCTGTCCAGATCATGATAGAAATCCGAAATAAAGTATTTGGAGGTCATCTCTTCCCCGGATGCCTTCTCCTTGATGTAAACGGTGTATCCCTGCACGTAGTCGTCATGGGTTGCCGACGGGAAGGTAACCGTAAGGGAGTTGATGGTCACATCCGACACGGTAACCGCTGCATCAGCGGCAAATGTCGGTGCCTCGCGCTGATCCTTGCGCGCATCCGTATAGGCAAAGGTCTTCTTGGCCAGCGGCAGCGGCAACTTCCACGGCTGCTTAACCTTCTCAGCGTATTCGTTACCGGCATCCCCCCGCACACGCAGGCGATCCACGACGACCTGCCGGTTTGCGCCCTCTACCGATACCAGCAGGCCGCCCTGCACGCTGTAGGCGTCGACCGCGCTGCCGGTTTCATTGTTGCTGTACTGCAGCGAGGTAACGTCGATGCAGGTGAAATCCTTCTGATAAATGGAGCGCTCATTTTCGGTGGGATAATGGGAATGTCCCGCGAAATAGACTACCTGCGGACAATTCTTGAGCAGGTCGTACAGCGCCTGGGTCTTGGTTGCGCCCCAAGTGCTGCCGTAGGTTGTGTTCGGCAGCGATTGATGCGCCGAAACAAAAATCGGCTGATAGGGATTTTCCGCGACCGCTGCATCCAGCTGTTCCTTCAGCCAGTCAGTAGTGACTTGGGTATACTGCCCGTCAACTGCGGCACTCTCGCTGGTCAGCGTGATGAAGTGATAGCCGCCGACCACCACATTGCGGTTGATGCTGTCGTAGCCGTAAGCCTCCATATATTTCCGATAAACGTCTTCAACCGTTTCCCGTCCGTAATAGGCCTGCTCAAATTCGTGGTTGCCGGTCATCACAATTTTCTCAGGCGCGGCGGCCGGATCGGTGAACACGCTGTCCCAGATATCGTTGAATTTCTGGTACTCTTCCTCCAGTCCGGTAGTAGCCACGTCGCCGGTGATCAGCACCGCGTCGACATTCTGTTTTTTGAAGTATTCCAGCATCGTAACCGTATGCGTATCCGCGCCGGTTTCCATCTTGCTGCTGATATGCAGGTCGCTGATAACGCCGAACTTCAGATCCTCATACACGGCGTCCTCGCCCCCCTGATCGCTGCTGGGGATATAGGAATCAGGATTGCCGTCGAGCATAGACACCGGCACGGTCACGCGGATGGAATCCACCGCCATCTGCGAACCTCCGGTACGCAGCCCTACGCCGCCGGAGACGAGCTGGCTCTTCCATGTATTGGGAACCGTCGTCTCGATGACCGGCGATTTTACCGATCCCTGATAACCATCGGTATCCGCAGCCAGATCGCCGTCAAAATTCGGCTGGTTCGGCAGCCGGTACAGATCCATCGCAATGCGCATGCCCTGCACCTTCGTGGTCATGTGCATGTCGTAGGCGTCTCTTGGCCAATCCACCGTGCTGTCCCAGTTGCGTGTGGCACCCAGGTTGTTCTGGTTGGCCCCTTTAAGGCTACCCCCGCCAACGCCGCAGATCTCCAGCCCGGTACTGCCGGTTGCCGCCCGCCGCGCCAGTGTATAATAGGCATCACCGAACGTCGTGGTATCCCCCGCTGTGTTGCGGTTGACCCTTACCAAAAGCCCGGCAAAACGCCCATTGTTCTTATCACACACAAACGTCTGCTTGAAATCCATGTCCACGACGTAATCGGAAAAAGCATCCAGATATTCCGGCAGCAGCACATAAGTATCCTTGCTGACTACGCCGTTGCCGACATACAGCTTGCCGTTCTGTACCTGCGGCGAATCCACGTACACATCCGGTTTCTCCGCCGCGTCCGGATTGACGTCATCCGCCTTGGTTACCACCCAGCCCTCCGGCAGAGTGCCGTTCGCGATGTCCTCGAAATCCTCTTCGTACAGGACATACTCATCCTCGCCGGTCAGCTTGGCCAGCACGTTGACCTGCGTGCTCTGCCCCACGCTATTGGCGACCGTAACCTGAAAAATCCCCTTCTGGGAAACCTTCAGGACACCGTTGGCGATCGAAACCGCCGGATCGCTCGATTGCCAGGAAACATCGTTTCCATTGACCCGTTCGCCGTTGAGGACGACCGAGATATCCTGTACCTCGATCTCCTGATTCACATTGACAAACAGGTTGGCGTTGGTCTCACCGAGCGTAAAATACTCGCCGTCCGCAACCGCCGGCAGCGCCAGGCTGCCGACAAGCGCCACCGTGAGTATGCTGAGTGCGCTCAGCCAGGCCACAATTTTGTTTCGAATCCTTTGCATACCACACACACCTTTCCATTATTTGCGGATTATTTCATGATTTCGTGCAGTTCGGCCTGCTATGTTGATTGTATTGTAGCATGTTTGCCCAAGAATTTCGTGGTCTGGTTTTTATCGGATAGTTGTCTGTATTTTTGTTTTTAAGCCATATTCCACAATTTTCTCTGCCCAGGAAATCAACCTTTCGCTTTCCTCTCTCGGTATTTTGCCAGAAAAATCCTCATCCATGGGACTCATTTCTGACCTTCACCGGAAAATGTTCTGCCCCTGTCCAGCAAGAAAAGCCGGCCATTCAGTCCCACTTACAGCGTTATACAAAGCGCCGCTTATCCGTCTCCTAAAAAACAAAGGCCGCCATCCGGATATACCCGAATGGCGGTTTATCACCACGCATTTTCTTTTCATCCTGCATCTCCAACAAAAACGGCTCTGCGGTTTCCTGCCAGATCACCGGCACAAGCCACTTCTTTCCCTTATTCGGAATCAGATTCCCACTAAAATAAGGACAAAACAAAAAGGCGGCTGTTTACAGCCGCCTTTTTGCAAATGCCATTGCATACCCGCTCAGGTGCGGGTCATTTCGCACACCGTGAACCCAAGCTTGTCGCGGCAGTAATCGGTCAATGCCTTCAGCGAGGCCTCCACCTCGGAAACCAGGCCGAGGATAATGAGGGTCCCGCTGAACCGGTCGACAAAGCCGAGTTCAACGCCGGCCGTCTTGATCGCCACGTCAGCGGCAATAATAGCAGTTTCCGCCGGGCTGAGGGTCACGATGCCGATGGCACTGTGACCATGCTCGGCCGACGGATCCAGTCCCAGCTTGCGATAAAGGATCTCCTGCGGATTGGCAATAATATGCGCCAGGGTGATCTGCTTGCCAGGTACCAGCTCCTGGACCACCCTCAGTTTATCGCCGTAAACCGGATGCGGTTCCATATGAGATCCTCCTTTCCTGATGAAATAAGCTTATCCGCCGATCTGGCAGCGGATGCCGAACGGCCTCGCCGCCTCAAGCAGCACCTGCATGCGTTCATTATCCAGCGGCAGAATCCCTTTGAGATCGTAGTTCCTGCCGAGTCCTTCATACTTGCCCTCACCGAGCCGATGATACGGCAGCAGATGCAGCCCTTTGACGCCGGGCAGCGATGCCGCAAACCGGGCGATCGCCGCAATCTCGTCGGGCGTATCGTTGAAGCCGGGCACCACCGGCGTGCGGATGGTCAGATGCGGATGCTTCTGTGCGATTTTGCGCGCGTTCTCGAGGATCAGCTCGTTTGGCTGACCGGTGAACGCCTTATGCTTATCGGAATCCATGTGCTTGATGTCCATCAGCACATAATCGAGCCGCGGCAGATACCGCTCCACCGTTTCAAATGGTGCAAAGCCGGTGGTCTCGACCGCCGTGGTAATCCCCTGCCACTGGCAGGCGTCCAGCAGCGCCGTCGCAAAATCCGGCTGCACCAGCGCTTCGCCGCCGGACAGGGTAACGCCCCCGCCCGAACGCCGGTAATACGGCTGGTCGCTCATCACCTCTTCGAGCACTTCCTGTACCGTCACATCGCGCCCGACCACCTCACGCTTGCCGCGGGTGAGCATTTCCTGTATGGCAAAACTCTGCGATTCCGGATTACAGCACCAGCGGCAGTGCAGCGGACAGCCCTTGAGAAACACGATCGTGCGGATCCCGGGACCGTCGTGAATCGAATACCGCTGGATGTTGAAAATCCGGCCGGTTGTTTCCAGTGTTTTCTGATCCATGTGATGCCTTTCCGGGTTCTTCCGGCGCAGAACGCCGGAAAAATCCTGCCGTAAGCGGCGTTATTCCGCAAAATGCTGCTCGGTGCGATTGATGATGTCGTCCTGCAGCGATTTTGACAGCGAAGTAAACAGCGCACTGTAACCCGCGACGCGGACTACCAGCGAGCGGTATTTTTCGGGGTGCTTCTGCGCGTCGAGCAGGGTTTCCCGGCTGACGACATTGAACTGCACATGGCTGCCCTTCTGATCGAAGTACGCACGGATCAGCGATACAAACGCCTCCAGCCCGCTCTGCCCGCTGAGGGCAGAAGGATGGAACTTCTGGTTGAACAGCGTCCCGTTGGAAGCGATGTAGTGATCCAGCCGCGCTACCGAGTTGGCGGCGGCGGTCGGTCCCTTCACATCACGCCCGGACGCCGGCGAGACGCCGTCCGCGATCGGGGTGTGTGCCAGCCGTCCGTCCGGCGTGGCACCGGTCTGCTGGCCGAGCGGCACGTTGGCCGACACCGGATACAGACCCGCCTGATAGACGCCGCCGCGCGGATTGCGGTATTTCTCAAGCTGACGGGTGTATACGTACGCCACTTCGCGGGCAAACGCGTCCACCTCGGGGATGTCGTTGCCGAAATGCGGCTGCGCCTCGATCATTTCGCGGATCTCGGCATACCGCCGGTTGTCCCCCGCCGTGCTGCGCCCACTCACCAGTCCCTGATAAATCTCCCGGATCTGCTGATCGGATACAGTGTGACCGGAGGCCATGATCTCCTGCACAATCTTTTCGGTTGCGGCGGTCGCCCGATCGGCCGGCATACCCGGCACGTCTGCAGCGGCGTCACCCTGCCCGAAGTTGTGGCGCAGCGCATCCCGCAGCTCCGCCATGCTCACCGACTTGTCTTCGTAGACGAGCTTGCGCACCGCCAACAGGCCGTCGGTCATATTCGCGATACCAAAGCCCTGCGGTCCGGTAAAGTTATAGACCGCGCCGCCTTCCTGCACGCTTTTGCCGCGGCCGATGCAGTCCTCAACCATGCTCGACAGGAACGGCAGCGGCGCGCGCTTGGCATGCGCGACGTCGATTGCGTTGTCGGCGTTAACCATCAGCTCGATGAAATACTTCATCTGGGTGCGGTACGCCTCGAAGAACTGGTCAAAGGTCTTCATCCCGGTGACATCGCCGGTATGCGGACCGATTTGCTCACCCTCGTCCTCCCCGTCGGAGAACACCATCTCCATCGGGCGGCACATGTTGAAGAACGCCGCGTCGTGCCAGCCGTCGGTTTTCCCGGCCTTCTGCGGCTCCACGCAGCCGATGATGTTGTAGTCGCGCGCATCCTGCAGCGACAGACCGCGGCTCATCAGCGCCTCAATGATGACTTCGTCGTTGTAATAGGCGGGCAGACCGACGCCGGTGCGGGTCAGCTCCGCGCACTTGAGCAGGAACTCCTGCGGCGAGCCGTTCCATACCCGTGCCGAAAAGGACGGCTGCGGCAGCAGGACATGCATCGTCGCCTGAATGCACATAAACGACAGATCGTTGGTCGCGTCGTTGCCGTTGACATCCTGCCCGCCGACGCACAGGTTCTGGAACAGACTATACCCGGCAAACCCCTTAGCGGACGCGGCGTCGCGCGCCTTGTTGAGATCGTTGAACTTGATCCATACGCAGTCGAGCAGCTCCTGCGCGAATTCCGGGGTCACCCGGCCGGCACGCAGATCCGCCTCGTAATACGGGTACATGTACTGATCGAAACGGCCGGGGGAAATCGAATGGCCGTTGGATTCCATCTGCAAAATGGTTTGGATGAACCAGAACGACTGCACCGCCTCATAGAAGGAGCGGGCGGGCTGCTCCGGCACACGCGCGCAGTTTTTCGCGATCGCCAGCAGCTCCTGCCGCCGGGGCTCGTCGGTGCAGCGGCCAGCCATATCCTCGGCCAGACGGGCATACCGGCGCGCATAGGCACACGCAGCCTCAACGCTCTCGATGACCGCCTGCAGGAAGGCGCTGCGGGTGACGTAGTCGCCGTCCGCGACCGACAGCCGGTCGAGCGCAGCCTTGGCCTCGGCAGCGATCCCTTTCAGGCCGATGCGCAGCACCTTGCCGTAATCCACCGTCACGTGGCCGATGCCGTTGTAGAAATAGTTGCCGGGGGTAAATATGTTGTGATCGATGGCCGCAACAGTCTGCGGCGTCATGTATGCGGTAGCCAGCTCGCTGGTGGTCTTCCCCTTCCAGTACGGGAACACCTGCCGCAGCGCGGTCTTGGTCTCCTCCGAGATGTGGAACGGGTCGGCCTCGCGGTGCTCCATCGTGTCAAGCTCGTCCTCGACCCACTGATAGGAAAACTCCGGATAGACCTGCGAGCTGCGGGATTTTATGCTGTTGGCGCCGACCACCAGCTCGTCGTCACGGATGACGATCGGGATGTTGGCCATCAGATGAGCAAACGCCCGGGCACGCCGGGTGATCATCGGCAAATCTTCGGTCTGCCGGTAGGATTCAGTAAGCAGAACCGCGCGGTCCGCCTCCAGCTCCGGCATCTGGGCAAACAGCTGCTCCTTCAGCCGGTCGATGCGGGGAGATTTGGCGATCTCGTGAACATGAAATTTCTTCAAAATTCCGGTCCTCCTTTGCGTCGTCCCCGCTCCGAAAAACGAACCGAGACGGCGAGCGTTTATGTCTTGTATGAAGCCGTTGACCGAGCGGCAGTGAATACAATTTATGATCTTATTTAGTATAGCATCCGCGGCACGGGAATGTCAAGCGGAGAGCGGACGGAAAACGGGGAATTTTGCCTGTGTGTCAGCGGGAAATCACCAGCCGCTGAGGCCCTGCTTCTGCATCGCGCCGATCAGCTTTTCGGGAACCGCGCCGTAGGTTTTTTCGAGTTCAGTAATCAACTGCTTGGTCTGCTGCCGGTTGGTGCAGCCGTCGACCGGGCAGCGGGATTTGACCACCGGCAGCCCTTCCCTGCGCACGCAGGCGGTGATTTCGGTTTCTTTCAGAAACACCATCGGTCGGATCAGAGTAAGCTCCCGGCGATCGAGCCAGGTTTTGGGTGAAAAGCAGCCGAGGGTGCCACCGGAAAGCAGATTCATCAGCAGGGTTTCGGCGGCGTCGTCCTGATGATGGCCGAGCGCGGCGACATTGCAGCCGCATTCCCCTGCGGCTTTGTGCAGTGCGCCGCGGCGCATGCGCGCGCATAAGCTGCACGGATTGCTTTCCCGGCGCTGTTCAAAAACGACCTCATACAGCCGGGTGCGCCGCAGCACATAAGGCACCTCAAGTTCTTCGCACAGCGCCGCAACAGCGCTGTAATCCCCTTCCCCGCCGCTGAAACCGGGATCGAGGGTGATCGCGGTCAGGGTAAACGGGACGGGATAAAAACGGCGCAGCCGGGCGAGCAGAACGAGCAGCAGCACGCTGTCCTTGCCGCCGGATACGCCGACCGCCACATGGTCGCCGGGCGCGATCATGTCGTAGCGCTGAACAGCCGCGCGCACGCGGGATAACAGATCGTCGATGGTTGCCGGCATAGGTTCACAGCCTTTCCGCCGGGGCGCCGCCCCGAACCCCGCGGCCTTTTGAAAAAGGCCGGCGAAAACTAATAAAATCAAGAGTTTTCTTCTTTTTAGTATAGCACAAAAGGGAAGGCAAAGAAAGGCTTTATATATCAATCCATTCGCTGCCAATATAACGGGCATAATTCCCGACCACCGCCGGCACCCCATAGGTAATGCACCGTTCGCTTTTATACAGCAGGAGCTGTGTGAGGCGTTCCGGTATCCGCGGTTCAGTCACGGAATAAGCGATATCCACCTCGTCGGCCTCCGAAAGAACCTTCAGCCACTTTTCGTGTTCCTCGGCGGACAACCGGGGCAGGGCTTCCCAGTAGGGCAGGATCATTTCCAGCATGACGGGATAGTTTTGCCCGCGCAGTTCAAGGAGCCGCTCAGCAGCCAGACGGTTGAATACCGACAATCCACCGATAAAAAAATCCGTAAAGCCGTGACAGACGGCACACTCCAGCTCTTTCCTCAGGCGCTGTACAATCCTTTCCGTATCTCCCGACGGAATCTCTTTTGTTGCCCAGACGGCGCACCCCCGAAAACGCATATTCAGGCCTCCCGCTATTTTTATAATGTCTGTATCAAGACTATTATAACAATTTAATTATATTATTCAATAAAAATAGCGTTTTTAATTGAGAATTTCGTTTAACGAAATGGGGTACACTATAAGCAGCAGAGAGGAGGATACACAATGAATGAAAAATTTGTGCAAAATCGTATTTCTCAGTTGCGCGTTAGCAAAGGTGTATCCGAATATCAATTAAGCCGTGATCTGGGACACAGCAAAAGTTATATACATAATATAACCTCCGGAAAATCCCTTCCCTCTATGAGTGAATTTCTCTATATGTGTGATTACTTTGGCATTACGCCGCAGCAGTTTTTCGACGACGGCACCACCAACCCGATTTTGATTCAGAAAGCGCTCGACGGCATGAAAGACCTGCCTGACCGCGACCTGCTCACCCTCATCGCGGTGATCGACCGTTTCAACGAAAAGAAATAAGTTTTCGCTTTCGAGGCCCCTGCCAAAGCTGTTGCATGGTTTTGGCAGGGGTATTTTCTATCCCCCCTGAAAAATTCCGAAAAATGAAAAAACGCCCCGCCGGAGTCATCAGGATTCCGGCGGGGTGTTTGGTTTATTTCGGCGCGATAACGCCCTTTTTCAGCAGCACGTTCGCATACAGCGCCGTTTCACCGGTAGAAACGATTGCATACGCCTTTTTGGCGCGCGCGTAAAACGCAAAGCGCTCGATTTCCTCCGCCTGACGAGGCTCGCCCTCGTGCTTTTCAATGATCTCGCGGTAGGTCGCCCAGATCGGCGGCTCTTCGCTGCCCGCCGGCAGCGCCATCAGCCCGACCGGCGCCGGCACATAGGTGTCCAGCGGCATCAGCTGCAATATCGCGTCGAGGATTTCCGGTGCGGTATGCCCGTCGCAGCGCACCAGACGCGCCGCACAGGACGCCGCAGGGAAATTGCCGTCGCCGATCACAATCTCGTCGCCGTGCCCCATCTCCATCAGGATTTTCAGCAGGTCCGGCGGCAGGACGCTCGGAATGCCCTTAAGCATGTTAATACCCCTTTCCCGTTCAGCGGTACAGCGGACCGTACGCCGCACAGGCACGGTAATCCGCGCCCTCCGGATCGCAGGTGCCGAACGCGCTCCACGCATGCGGACGATAAATCTTCTCTTCCGGCACATTGTGCATGGACACCGGAATGCGCATCATGCTCGCCATCGTCAGCACATCCGCGCCGACATGGCCGTATGTCCATGCCCCGTGGTTCGCGCCCCAGTTGGCCATCACTGAATACACATCTTTGAACGCGCCCTTGCCGGTCAGGCGGGGTGCGAACCAGGTGGACGGCCAGGTCGGATCGGTGCGGTCGAGCAGCGTCTTATCCACATCAGCCGGCAGATCGACGGTGTAGCCCTCCGCCACCTGCAGCACCGGGCCGATGCCCTCCACCATGTTCAGACGAACCATCGTCACCGGCATCTCGCCGGTGGTGCTGAACTGCGAGCTGAACCCGCCGCCGCGGAAATAGCCGAGATTGGCCGGCGCCCAGCGGGTGGCCTTCAGGCACTCGTCGGCGTCCTTCTCGGTGATATCCCACCACGGCTTCATCGCCGCGTTGCCTGCGCCGTCTTTCTCGCGGCCGGTGCCGTCAAGCGCGGACGCACCGGAGTTGATCAGATGCATAAACCCGTTTTCAGCCTTGCCCTGCGCGGTCCAGCCGGTCACGCGCTTGACCGCATCCGGGCTCCAGTAGGTGCGCACATCCGAGAACACCGTCGCCTGATTGGTCAGCAAGTGCAGGAACAGCATCGCCATGCCGTTGAGTGTATCGTTTTCGGTCGCGAAGGTGATCGCCTCGCGGATACCGTTCCAGTCGAAGCTGGAATTGAGCATGGACTCCATAAAGTCGCCGTTGGGCTTGTGGTCGGTCCACATCCGCTGGCCCTGGAAGCCGCCGACGATCGCGTTGCGGCCGAGCGCCTCCTCATGGAAGCCCAGCTCATCGAGCCGCGGGTTGCCGAACAGGATATCCCGCACGATGATGGTCATCTTGGTGACATATTCCCACTCAGCGTCCTTCTCCTCGCGAGAATGCGGATGCTCGTTGTTATCGTCCCCTTCCGGGCAGTGTTCCTTCGCCCATTTGAGTGCCTTTTCGGCCTCGACCGGATCGTAAATCCCACGATCCATACGACGGGTGATTTCGCTCATATCCACCCACTCGGCACGGATGCCGAAATATTTCTGCATCAGATCGGGATTCAGGAACGAGCCGGCGATACCCATCGCCACCGAACCGACCCCGACATACGCCTTGTTGCGCATCGCGCCGGTAGCCACCGCCGCCTTCGCGAACCGCAGGATCTTTTCCTGCACATCCGCCGGAATGGACTTGTCGTCCTTGTCCTGCACGTCGTGGCCGTAGATGCTGAACGCCGGCAGGCCGCGCTGTGCGTGAGCCGCCATCGCCGCCGCCAGATAAACCGCGCCCGGCCGCTCGGTACCGTTGAAACCCCAGACCGCCTTGATGGTCAGCGGATCGAGATCCATCGTCTCGCTGCCATAGCACCAGCACGGGGTTACCGACAGGGTAGCACAGACGTTGTTATGGCTGAATTTCTGCGCGCAGCGCGCCGCCTCTTCGCCGCCGCCGATGGTGCCGTCTGCGATGACGCATTCCACCGGCGCGCCGTCCGGATACCGCAGATGGCTCTCAATGAGCTCCTTGGCGGCAACCGCCATTCCCATCGTCTGCTCCTCAAGACCTTCCCGGATGCCGCCCCAGCGTCCGTCGATGACCGGGCGGATACCGATACGCACATGTTCTGCTTTCATGGTATGACCTCCTTTTTGTTTTGAATCCGGCGCACACCACACCGGAAAAAGACAAATTCCTTTCCGTTTTCACGGAAAATCCACCTAAAGTATACTGTACAAATGTGAATAAATATAGTATTATCCTAAATAGAATTAGCACAATCTTATTTCTTTTCATAAGATTATCCTGATTTGGGATGTGATTATTCAATGGGAACCGAATTGCATCTGCCAGAACTTCGGCGGCTACTGGTGGACTTCCACATGCTCACCGGACAACGTATCGGCATATTCGACAGCGACTTCCGTCTGATTATGGAATACCCGAAGCAGCATGGCGCCTTCTGTACCCTGATCCGCAGCACAGCGGATGGACGCAGGCGCTGTGAGGACTGCGATCTGAAGGGGATGCGGGAGGCGCGGCGACGGGGAAAGAGCTATTCCTACCGCTGCCATGCCGGGCTGATGGAGGTATGCACGCCGGTGCTCGACGGGGACGAAGCGGCAGGCTATCTGGTTTTCGGCCAGCTGCTGTATGCGGAGCGCCAGGATCGGCAGGTTGCCTTCTGCAAAGCACGCTGTGCGGGTCTGGTCGGCAGTATGCCCCTTCTCGAGGAAGCACTGGGTGGAGTAACCACAATATCGGAGGGCTATCTCGACGCGTGCATCCATATCATTGAAGCGTGCGTGGGCTATATCCGGCTGGAGCAGTGGATGCGGGTGCACCGCGGCGGACTTTACGCGCAGATTCAGGCGTATATTGCTGGTCATATAGCTCAGCCGTTCACCCTTGCGGACATGGCGCACGACCTGTCGTGCAGCGTTGCGACGCTTTGCAAAACCGCCCGGGAAAACACCGGAAAAACCATCGGCCGGCTGACGCTGGAAGCACGGCTGGAGGCGGCCAAAACGTATCTCGAAGATACGGACCGCACCGTTGCGCAGGCGGCAGCAGCAGCCGGCATCGCGGATTATAACTACTTCTCGCGCATCTTCCGGCGGGAAACCGGCATGACCCCCACCGCCTACCGCCGTTCGTTGCTTGCTTATCCGCAGAAAGGCTGAACCAGGCCTTCTTCCGTCCGGTATCCCGATTCGTCCGCAGCTGCAGATCCCCGCGCCGATTTATAATTTTCTTTTCTTTTTATGGATTATTTTTCTTTTTTATGCGTTTATTCTTGTCCTTCACAAGTACATATGTTACGATAATCCGGCACCAATTCAAAGGAGGTTGTATATCATGACCATCCGGGAAAACCTGCGCGCCGTGCTGCATTATGAGTCGTTCGACCATATGCCGGTGCTGTGTTTCGGCTACTGGAAGGAAACACTGGAAAAATGGATTGCGGAGGGCCACCTGCCCGCCGAAGCCATCGGCGCACTCGCCGATGGCAGCGAAGCGGATGACCTGGTGGGGAAAAAGCTGGGCTTTGACTACAACTATCAGACAATGTGCTATCTCGGCGCCGGCATCCAGCCGGTGTTTACCCGTGAGGTCGTCGAAACCAAACCGGACGGCAGCCGTATCGTGCGCAACGAATCCGGCGCTCTGATTGTCGAAAAGGACGGCGCGGGTTCCATCCCGATGGAGGTCGGCCATACGCTGGTGGACCGTGCCAGCTGGGAAAAGGAATTTCTGCCCCGGCTGCAGTGGTCGGATTCCCGCGCGGATGAAGCGCTGATCAATTCGCTGAAAGCCGGCGACACCCAGCGGCAGACCCCGCTCGGCCTGCACGCGGGCAGCCTGCTTGGCACTATCCGCGACTGGCTGGGCGTGGAGGAACTGTGCTATCTCTATATGGATGATTATGATTTGTATAAAGAGATCATCGATACTGTCGGTGAGCTGAGCTACCGCGCCGTCAAACGTGCGCTGAGCCTGTACACCGGTTTTGATTATCTCCATTTCTGGGAGGATATCTGCTTTAAAAACGGCCCTCTGGTTACTCCGGCAGTGTTCGAGGAGCTGGTCGGCCCGCACTACCGCCGGATCACGGAGCTGGCGGGTGAACACGGACTCGATATTATCTCCGTTGACTGTGACGGCCTGATCGACCGGCTGGTTCCGATCTGGCTGGAAAACGGCGTCAATACGATGTTCCCGATCGAGTACGGTACTTGGGAGGCGAGCATCGCGCCCTGGCGTGAACAGTACGGACGTCAGATACGCGGCGTCGGCGGCATGAACAAAAACGTGTTTGCCCTGGATTACGCCGCCGTGGATCGGGAAATCGAACGTCTCAAGCCGCTGATGGCGCTGGGCGGGTATATTCCCTGCCCCGATCACCGCATTCCGCCGGATGCCAAATTTGAGAACGTGCAGTATTACTGCGATAAGATGCAGAACCTGAAGCTGTAAAAAGGGCAAAAGAGCCGCCCCGTGAAAAATTCACGGGGCGGCTCATTTTATTTCTGCTCTGACAGCGGAAAGCGCAGTTCCCCATGCAGCGGCGCCGGCGGCAGCGGCAGCACCGCCGCCTTCATCGCCTGCGCCTCCGCCGGAATGTGGGTGATCAGCACAATCAGCCGATCCGCATATACCCGCCGGATCTCTGCTGCAATACCGCGCCACAGCGTTTCGTCCAGCCCGGTAAACGGCTCATCGAGCAGCAGGAAATCCGCATCGAAAGCGAGCGCGCGGGCGATCGCGGCGCGGCGGCGCATCCCGCCGCTGAGCTGTGCGGGATAGGCTTTGGCCGAATCGGCCAGCCCAACCCGTTCCAGGCAGTCCATAGCCCGCTCGCGTGCGTCGCTGCCGTGATGCACCATCGCCACATTCTCCCATACCGGAATCCATGGCAGCAGCCGGTTTTCCTGAAAGACCACCGCCGCACGCAGCTCATCGACGCCGCGGACCGTGCCGCCTGCCGGCACCTCAAGCCCGGCAAGCAGACGCAGGATGGTGGTTTTGCCGCAGCCAGAGGGACCGAACAGACACACTGTACCGGCCGCCGGAAATACCAGCGACACCCGTTCGAGCACCGGCTTGCTGCCGTACGCGAAATCCACCTTGTCCAAAGCAATCACCGGCGACCCTCCTAAAGCTTGGCGTTGAATCGGCGGCCCAGCCGTCCGGCAGCGAGCATCAGCCCCTTTTCCAGCAGCAGGCTCAACACCACCACCGTCAGCGTCCAGGCAAACACCTCCGGGGTTTCAAGATAAGTTTTGGCATCCTGCAGGCCGCGGCCGATGGACATCAGCGGTCGACAAATAACCTCGGCTGCGATGCCGGATTTCCAGGCAAAGCCGAGTCCGGTGGTACATGCTGCCAGAAAATACGGCATCACGCACGGCAGCTTGACCCGCAGCAGGGTGCGCAGCCGGCTCAGCCGGTATACCTGCGCCATTTCCAGCAGATCACCGTCGATCTCCCGCAGTCCTTTTTCCACATTGCCCCAAACCACCGGCACCACCATCAGGAATGCGATGAAGGCAGGCAGCTGGCTGCTGCGGATCCAGACGAGCGCCAGAATGATAAATGAAGCGACCGGGGCGGCGCGCACGATTTTCAGCAACGGGGTAAACAGCCACCGGCATACCGCAAACCGCACGGTCAGCACCGCCAGCACGCTGCCGGCCGCTACTGCCGCCAGGAAACCGATCATCACCCGCAGCAGGGACATCCCCGCTGCCTTCCAGAAATCGGCAGTGCCGGCCATGCCGATCAGGGTGCGCAGCACTGCAGCCGGTCCCGGCACCAGCAGCTCCTGCGCAACCAGCAGGCTGATCCCCTGCCAGACAAAAAGCCAGAAAACCGCCGCGCCGATGCCGGCCAGTACATGTTTCCCCTTATTCCGCCATGTAGTAGAAGCCGTCATCCGGCAGCTCTCCTCCGATTGATTTCGGGTTCGCGTCGAACAGCACCTGATAGTAGCCCGAAATCTGTGCCTTCATTTCTTCACCCGCTGCAAAGGTGAGGTTGCAGCCCGGCAGTGCCTTGAGCGCCACCGCCGCCTTTGGGATCACGCCATAGGTTTCGCACAGCTGCGCGGTGGTTTCCATATCCTCCCGCGCCTTCTTCAGCGAAGCCTCGTACTCCTCCAGAAACGCCTTGACCGCCTCCGGATGCGCTTCGGCAAATTCGGTGCGTACCGCCACACAGCCCATCATCAGCCGGCTGGCTCCGCCGGATGCCTCGTCCCACGCCTTGGTCATATCCAGCGCGGTGCGCAGACTGTCGTCCTTGGCTTTCACGGTGGTCGCCGAGGGCTCGGGGATCATCGCCACCTTGACGTTTTCATCGGTGGCCAGAAGGGTCGCGAGTTCGTCGTTGGTGGAGACAAACTCAATGGTGACGTCCCTGGCTGGATCGATGCCGTTTTTCTCCAGAACATAATTGAGCACATACTCCGGATTGGCACCCTGACCGGTGGTGTAGATGGTTTTACCCCGCAGATCGGCAACCGACTGGATGGTGTCGCCCTTTTCCACGATCTGCAGCACGCCGAGGGTGTTGACCGCCAGCAGCTTGACCTTACCTCCCGTGGCCTTGTACAGCGCCGCAGCCACATTGGTGGGCACCGCCGCGATATCCGCGTCTCCGGTCACCAGACGGTTTTTGGCGTCCTCCGGCGCTTCGGCCAGATAGAAAGCGTAGTCATTCTTTGCCGCACCGTCGTCCTGGGACTTCCACAGATTGACCAGCCCGACACCCGTCGGTCCCTTCAGACCGGTAACTTTAACGCTGACCTTTTCAGCCGCGCTTGCCCCCCCGGATACCGGAGAATCGGAAGACGATTCCGAAGAGGATCCGTCGGAAGAACATCCGGCCAGCAGCACGGCCGCCATTGCTGCAGCCGCCAGGCTGCTGAGAATACGCTTGACACTGGGTTTCATATAGTTTTTCCTTTCTGCCTGCCGGCGGATCGCCGGCGTTATTTCTGGCTGTCCGCCGAATCGGCGGGCCTTGTCAGCTTATATAAACCTGTGCGGTCGGCCAAAACGACCTGCCGCCCGGTGCGCCGGATCAAACCGGCTTCGGTGAGCGCATCAAGCGAACGGTACAGGCTGGACCGTCCGATATTCAGCGACTGCGCCCATTCAGTCATGCTGCGGGGCAGACAGACTTCCGCCCCCTGCGCGTGCTCAAGCAGCCACACCACCACCCGGCAGTCCGCCTGCCCGCCGGTAAATCCGGCGATCTTGTGGTTGAGGAACCGGACGCGCTCGGAGAGAAAACGGATATAGTTTTCGGCAGCGCGGTAATTCCGCTGCATCAGCGCGCTCACCTGCTCCTGTGCAAGGAAACCGACCTGCGCGCGCGTCGCCGCCTCGATTTCGGTGACGTATTCCGCATACTCGCCGTACAGCGCCGCCGCACCGAATACCCCGCCCGCTTCGAGCCGGTTCATCAGCACCCGGCGTCCGTCTTCGCTCGCTCGGTACACCCGCACACTGCCCTCCAGCACCACACCAAGAGCCCGACGGAACCGATCACGGGAGTAGATGGTTTCTCCCCTGGCAAAGCAGACACGCTCCATCTGCGAAAACACCAGCGCTTTTTCCGCCCGTGTCAGTCCTTCCAGAAGAAAAAATGGCACAGGCTTTTCTGTTTTTTCCTCCATCCTGCTCCAACCTCTTTTCCGCCGTCCAAAAAGGTCATACACCGCGCGCCGCGGCTTTTTGTCCGCAAAACCTGCGGCCACCCATTCCGGCACTTCCCATACCGCCGGCAGTTTTTTTACCCGCTGTTATCCTAGCGATACGACTGTCGGAAGTCCCGCACCCTATTCGCGAGGCACTTCAGTATTTGTCCCATATGGGACAGAATTTATTATACACTATTTTCCTCCATTTGACAAGAGGAAAAATGCAGTCGGCCCGCATGACGCCCTCCGCTGCGGAAACCGGAACGGTGCATCACCGGCAGGCGGACTTGTTTTTCCTCCCGCTGTCCGGTATAATAAGTCGTTGATCGGACAAAACAGGCATGCCTGTCCAGCGGAAAAACGAAAACGTGTCTGAAGGTGCTCTATCGGCACCCTTGGTCCCATCTTCTTAAAAAACACACCAGCATTGGTATTGACCACCTGTGGATCACATAACCATACAGTAAAAGGTCTCCTTGGCATACCGCGCCCTGACCGGGAATCCGCCGCATGCCGAAGTAAATCCGCCGCGCCGGCCTCCTAATGGTATAAAACGCCCCTCTGCGGGAAAGGAAGAATTTTATGATTGTTTACTTTTCGGGCACCGGCAACAGCGCATATGCCGCCTCCAGAATCGGCGAAGCATTGCACGATGAAGTGCTGGATCTGTTTGAGCGGCTGCACGATCAGAATTTTTCCCCGCTGCATTCCGATCAGCCGTGGGTGGTGGTCACCCCCACCTATGCCTGGCGGATTCCCCGCCTTGTGCAGGAATGGCTGGAAAAGACGCCTCTCACCGGAAGCCGGGATATCTGGTTTGTCATGACCTGCGGCGAAAACATCGGCAGTGCCGAAGTCTATGCGGAAAAGCTGTGCGCAGAAAAAGGGCTGAGCTGCATGGGCTGCCTTCCGGTAGTTATGCCGGAAAACTATATTGCCCTGTTTAAGACGCCGGATGAAAAAGCGGCAAAACCGATCCTGCGGCGGGCCAAAAAGGCCATTGATGAGGCCGCGCAGCTCATCCATAACCGCGAGCGATATCGGCCGGCCCCGTATACGCTGCTCGATAAGCTGTGCAGCGGCATTGTCAACCGTGGATTCTACCCGCTTTTCGTACACGCGAAAAAATTTGCCGTTACCGATGCGTGCATAGCCTGCGGCAAATGCGTACGCGTCTGCCCACTGACCAATATCACACTGGAAAACGGCCGGCCCGTGTGGGGGAAGAACTGCACCCACTGCATGGCCTGCATCTGCCGCTGCCCCGCCGAAGCCATCGAATACGGCCGGCACAGTAAGGGGCTGCCGCGGTATACCTGTCCGGATAATCCATAAGCAAGGCCGGCCGGGCAAGCGGCGCCTCCGGCTTTTCCGTTTCTGCCGGCGAAGAGCGGACCGGCTTCCTCTTGACTTTTGACGGCCGGCATGCTACTGTGAACACAGATCACAGAGCAGTGTAAGAAAGGCGGTGATGCGCATGCGCGGCATGCATAGGGCCAATCGCAAGGTCAGCTATACACAGGCGCGGCAGATTCTCGAAAAAGCGGAATACGGCGTGCTGTCCACCATATGTGACGACGGGCTGCCGTACGGCGTCCCGCTCTCCTTCGTACTTTCGGGCAATGCGATTTATTTTCACTGTGCGGCACAGGGGCAGAAACTGGACAATATCCAGCACGATTCCCGCGTATGCTTCACGGCGGTCGCCTCGGCGCAGACGCTGCCCGACGTGTTTTCGGTACGCTATGAAAGCGCGATGGCGTTCGGCACCGCTCACATCGTGTACGGCGAGGATGAACGGATTGCGGCGCTGCAGCGGCTGTGCCGGAAATACGCCCCCCAGAAAACGCAGGAGCAGCTGGCGACCTATATGAATAAGCTCATCGTGCACACGACGGTTGTCCGCCTGGACGTGGAGTATATTTCCGGCAAATCCTCTGCACAATAATAGAAAGCGAAAGGAACGGGTACGCGAACATGGAAGAATTTACTTTTGACACCCAATTGCTGATCGAGGGGGAAAACCTCTCGGAGGACGACATTCACGATTATATCCTGGCCAATATCGAAGGGGATTGTCTGCTGGTGGTCGGCGACGAGGAACTTATCAAAATTCATTTCCACACCAACACCCCGTGGAAGGTGCTCGAATACGGCGCCTCGCTCGGCGACATCCATGACATCGTCGTGGAAAACATGGACCGGCAGGCCAAGGGGCTCAAGGGCTGACCGTCCTTCCCGCTTTTCGGCGGCGCCGTACCGGAATATCGGACAAAATCCCGCAGGCCGACAGAAACCGGCCTGCTTTTTTGTTTTGCCGGCACATAATGCAAAAACATCTGCACAGAATAAAGCATCATAGACCCGATAGGAAAGGACTGTGTGCAGATGATTAAAAACACCATAGAAGCCTCCCTGTGGACCTCGCTGGACCACGTGCCCACCCAGTATCCCTGGCTGGGCGAAAACCTGACCTGCACCGTCGCAGTGGTCGGCGGCGGGCTGACCGCGGCGATGACCGCCATGCGCTTTGCCGAAGCTGGCATCGACACGATAATGCTCAGCGCCGACCCGGTCGGGCACGGCGCCACCTCTGCGGCCGCGGGTATCATGAGCATTGACGGCGAAGAGGGGCTCGGCGCGCTGGTGGAGGCCATCGGGGCGGACCGGGCAATGATTGCGGCCGGCCTGCTGCGGGAATCCATTGATAATGTAGAATCCCTCTGCTCCACGCTCGGCGACGACTGCGGTTTCCGTCGGATGGACTGCCTGCGCTATACCGAAAAGGCCGAAAACGCCGCGGATATTCGGCGGGAATATTCCCTGCGCATGCATAACGGCATCGATGCGGAGCTGCTCGATCCCAATGAGGCCAGCCGGCAATTTACCTTCCCGATTGAAGCCGGCGTCTATTCCAAGGGAACCGCTGCCCAGGCGGATCCCTTCCGCCTGGTTCATGCCGTCACTGCCGCTGCCAAACAGCACGGCGCACGCATTTTTGAGAACACCAGCGTGCACGCAATTGAGGAAGAAGCCAACTGCTCTGAAGACGAAAAACCCATCACCCTTTCCTGCAGTACCGGCTATTCCGTATATGCCGATTATGTAGTGCTGGCTGCCGGAGTAGATACCGGCCGGGAATGCGGCGGCATCGAAGGCTGCCGGACCACCTATATGGTGGCCACCGAGCCGATTGCCGAATTTTCCGGCTGGCGCGGTCCCTGCATCATCCGCCGCGCAGAGGACCCCAGGCTTTACCTGACGGTGACTGCCGACAACCGTATTCTCATCGGCGGGCTGGACAGCATGCTGATGGACGAGCACGGCAGGCTGGCCGGCGTGCTGGATCTTTCTGCGAAAGCCCACCGCCGCTACGAACTGCTTTCCCGCACTCTGCGGGAAATGTTCCCCGCCATCCGGGACATCACCGACGAATTCCATTTTGCGGTACGGGACGGCCACACCGCCGACCATCTTCCGGTTATCGGACGCCGCCCGGATTCCAGCCGGATCGCGTATGCGCTCGGCTGCGGGGACAACGGCATTCTTCATGCAGAACTGGCCGGCCGCTTCTTGCTGCAGCAGTATAGAGGTGACCGCGAACTCGGCCTTTTCTCCCCCGCTCGCGAATGGCGTGAGTAAACGCCTTTTTGGGGAAAGCATAGAAAGCCCGGCCTGTGTGGACACAGGCCGGGCTTTTCATCTATCTTACCGAAGATAGCTTCCGAAAATATTCGCGGCATCAATAAAGTGGTTGGGCGCTTCGCGGTAGCTGCCGGGAGCACCGGCCGTAATCAGCAGATAATGGCGGCCATGCTTGACTGCCGCGCTGGCCAGACACAGCCCCGCCTCATCGGTGAAACCGGTTTTCCCTCCCAGCAGCACACCATCCTCGATACACCCGGCATCCCACCATTTCAGCACCGTACTGGAAAGGGTTATGCCTTCGGGGTGATACGGGGTGGCCGATGTGATGTATTCCGCAGCAGTGAAAATCCGATAAAAGGTCTCCTCCTGCAAAGCAGTGCGCAGCAGCAGTGCCATATCACGCGCTGTGGAAACCTGTGCATCGTCGTGCAGTCCGGTACAATTGACAAAATGCGTGCTTGCCATACCGAGGCGCTGGGCCTCCGCATTCATCTGCTCCGCAAAGGCGGCCTCGGATCCGGCCATAGCAATAGCCAGCATCACCGCCGCTTCCGCTCCGGAGGGCAGCATCGTTCCGTACAGCAGGTCCTCCACCGTCACCTGCTCTCCCGGCTGGAATCCCGCCTTCGACGCTTCATACAGCGGCGGAAAAATATCCGCGGAAACCGTTACCAGCTGCTCTGGTGAAAGCCGCTGCACCGCGAGCCAAACGGTCATCATCTTGGTCATCGAAGCCGGATACATCGGCGTATCTGCCTCGCGCTCATACAATATGGCTGAATCCTCCAGCCGCCAAAGAAATACATACCGGCTGTGGATATCTCCCGGCTCAAATTCCTCCTCAGGTGGCGGCAGAGTCGTACCGGTGGTGGTCGCGGCAGTGCTCGATTGGGTTGTCGGCAAAGTCGTCTCCGACGCAGCAGACGTACTTTCTGAAACAATATCGTCCGTACAGCCTGAAGACGAAAGAAGCACCGCCGCCAGCGCAAAAGCGGCGGCAGCCATCCATCGCTTTTTCACCATCATTCGGTAACATCCCCTTTCCCTTCGGCCAGCCAAAATGCATACGTTTTAAGAATTTTTTTGCAACAAAAAAATGGACTTTCCTCTGTGCACAGTGCCTTTCTGAGGCGCTGTGTTTTTTTATTGTTTGGTATATCCCACAAAAAGCCTGTATATCCTATTGCGTCTTTAAACGTATGCTTTTCCAATTCGGATAAGAAGAAGTCCCCGTCCGGATAAGCAGACGGGGACTTTTCGCCTAAAATCAGGCGCGGTTCGCGCTGCCGAGAACCGTTTCGATCTTATGCTTGACAACCGCCGTGATAAATTCGCGGCCTTCGCCAAGATACTGACGGGGATCAAAATGGGTCGGATTCTCCGCAAGATGCTTGCGTACGCCGGCCGTCATCGCCAGACGCAGATCCGAGTCCACATTGATCTTGCAGACCGCCATGGACGCCGCCTTGCGGAGCATATCCTCCGGAATGCCGATCGCATCGGCCATCTGGCCGCCGAACTGATTGACCAGCGCAACATATTCCGGCATGACCGAAGACGCGCCGTGCAGCACGATTGGGAATTTCGGCAGACGATCCATGACCTCCTGCAGAATATCAAAACGCAGCTGCGGCTTCTGGCCGGGCTTGAACTTAAACGCACCGTGGCTGGTGCCGATGGCGATCGCGAGGGAGTCCACACCGGTGCGGGTCACAAAATCCTGCACCTGCTCCGGATCGGTATAGTTAGCCTTGTCCGCTTCCACGCTGACTTCGTCCTCAATACCGGCCAGCTGGCCAAGTTCGCCTTCTACCGTCACGCCATGCGCATGGGCGTATTCCACAACCTTGCGGGTCTCCGCGACATTCTCCTCATACGGCAGATGGGATCCATCGATCATCACCGAAGAAAAACCGCCGTCGATGCAGTCCTTGCAAAGCTCAAAATTCGCGCCGTGATCGAGATGCAGCGCGATCGGCAGGCCGGTTTCTTCGATCGCCGCCTGCACCATATGATACAGATACGCATGATGCGCGTATTTGCGCGCCGAACCGGACACCTGCAGGATAACCGGAGAGTTCAGCTCCTTGCAGGCCGCAACGATCCCCTGCATGATTTCCATGTCATTGACGTTGAACGCGCCGATGGCATAGCCGCCTTCATAGGCCTTTTCAAACATTTCCTTTGTATTTACGAGGGGCATGTTTTTCAACCTCCTAAACGATTTTCTTTTGTTATTATACACCAATACGCCGCAAAGTCAAAGGGGACGGATGCGAAATGTTTCCGTCCGATTTTCTCAAAAACTTAGGCAAGACAACGGAGCACGCCTCAGCCGCTTTTGCGCAGCTCGAACGGGTGGCTGCGGCAGTAGTGGAAAATATACTGCTGGGCAATGCCGGCGTAAGGGCCGAAATCGGCAGGCGTCCGGCCGGGAAACAGCTCAGCCATCGCCCGCTTCATCCACACATCCAGCGGAAACGCCTCATAGCGTCCCATCCCGTAAAGCAGCACACAGTCGGCTACTTTAGGGCCGACGCCCCGGATGGTGCGCAGTGCATCCCGTGCTTCTTCGAGCGGAAGCGCGGCAATCCTCTCCAGATCCACTCGGCCATCCGCCACCCGCCGCGCTGCATCCAGCACATAGCCCGCGCGCCAGCCGCTGCGCAGCGGCGCAAGCGCCGTCTCGTCCAGTCCGGCCAACACATCCGCCGTCGGAAAGGTATACAGCAGACGGCCATCCGGCGCCTCTCCGATCGGTCGGCCAAATCCGCTGCACAGCCGGGAAACGATCCCCTGAATGCGCTTGACGTTATTGTTTTGGGAGAGAATAAAACAAACCAGCGCCTCCCAAGCCGGCTGACGCAGCACCCGGATGCCGGGCGCAAAGCGCACGCAGCGTGCAAGACCTTCATCCGCGATAAAACTTTGACGGATGGCAGCATAATCCTCCTCAAGCCCCAGATACCGCCGCCAAAACGCCGTATATTCGCCGGGTGTTACCCCTTCGAGCATCACCCGATCCCCTTGCTGACGCAGCACGGCCGCATGTCCGCCCGCCGTACCCGCAAAACCGCCGTCCGGCAGCCGGGAAAACACAAAGCACTGCCCGCAGTCCAGCGTATCTTCCAGACTGAACGCCTCTACGCCGGTCAGCAGCACGCCCCCCGGTATCTCCCGCTGCTCCATATTTCCGCCATCCTTTCTGCAGGCAGGCCGCCTGCACTCAAAACGCTCATTTACAAGTATACCACAGGATGGTATACTGGAACAAAAGGATTTTTGAGGCAATGCCGGACCGTCCGGGACAGGCGCGGCATTTCTTCCAAACAAAGGAGTTGGCAATATGCGCGAAGACATTACCAGCATCCCGGTAAGCGAGGTGTTCGAGCCGCGGGACGGCTGTCCGATCTGCCGGCTGCGGGATACGCTGGAGGACCGGGTGGTGGATTACATCACTGGTGCGGCGATGATGGAACCCGACGTGCGGATCGAAACCAACAAAAAAGGGTTCTGCATCGAACACTACCGGATGCTGCTCAAAAAGCGCAACCGGCTAGGGGTGGCGCTGATGCTGGAAACCCATCTGGCCGAAATCGAACACCAGGTATTTGAAGGGCTTCCGCTTTTGGGCAAAGCCGCCGGCAAGCAGGCTGCCAGTGCGTCACGCGCCGCCGACACCTGCTTTGTATGCGATAAAATCGACTGGGCGATGAGCCGTATGCTCGCCACAGTCTGCCGGCTCTGGGAAACCGAGCGGGATTTCCGGCAGCTGTTCGATCAGCAGACCGGACTGTGTCTGCCGCATTTTTCCCTTCTTGTCAGCACTGCCGCCGCCCAGATGAACAAAAAAAATGCTCCCGACTTTGCCAAGGCCGCTGCCACGCTGTGCCGGAAAGAGCTCACCGAACTGCGCGGCGATGTATCGCATTTCTGTAAAATGTTTGACTACCGCAACAGCGGAGACGACGCCGACTGGGGAAATTCCCGGGACTCTATCGAACGCGCCATCGGCTGGCTGACCTCACGCACGCCGAAATAAGATCAGCAGGCGCAAATCCGGTCCGTCTCCGCTGGAACAGGCCGTCGACCGTCTGCGTCTGTGTTTTCGTCCTTGAACGCACGGAATACGGCGGCCGTATCCCGATCGGGTTTGGCCTGCAGCCAAACGTCGTGATGGTGTCTTTACCCCGCCTTGTGCCAAAACTGAGGCCGAAAAATTTGGGAGAGCGGAAGAAAGGCGGGGTAAAACGCATGAGCGCGGCATGCTGCTGCATTCCAGGAGAAGGCAGCGACAGCACTTTTCCTTCCGCCCCAAAATCGGGTCGTGTTCGCGCCGGCTTATCTTAACCATAGCGCACGCGTACGAACACGATTTTCGCGGCAGTCTTTCCGC
>ERZ826051.87-NODE-87-length-108458-cov-5.702693_pt1 | contig 108458 bp, 106 predicted proteins | sample MGYA00519928_ERZ826051 | MGnify/ENA primary metagenome ERZ826051 (study PRJEB31778, sample SAMEA3449219) | human gut metagenome | biome: human gut; feature: human-associated habitat; material: faeces | place: United Kingdom | collected 2010/2012 ...
GCGGAAAGACTGCCGCGAAAATCGTGTTCGTACGCGTGCGCTATGGTTAAGATAAACGGGATGGAACACAATCCGGTTTGGGGACGAAAACGCCGACAGACGCTGTCCTGCACCAGTTGAGACGGGACGGGTTCGACCCTGCTCATCTTAAAGCCTGTCCGGCGCGCACCATCTCCCTGACCATATGCATACACTGGGATAACCCCTGTTATTTTTGGACAGAAAGGATTCCGGTGTCATGTTTTACGTAACAACCGATCGCGGCTGCCGTATTGCCGTGTACGATTGGAACCCCCGCAATCCAGACGCGGTGCTGTTGATACACGGCTGGCCGCTTTCGCATTTGATGTATGAATACCAGATCGAGTTGCTCACCCGGCTCGGCTATCGGGTGGTGGCGCTCGACCTGCGCGGCTTCGGCCGCTCGGATGCGCCGGTCTCCGGCTATCATTATGACCGTATGGCGGACGACGTGTACCGCGTAGTGCAGACGCTCGGCCTTAATCGTTTCACCCTCGTGGGCTTTTCGATGGGCGGCGCGATTGCGCTGCGGTATATGCGCCGTTTCCGCGGTGCCGGCGTCAAAAAGCTGATCCTGCTTGCGGCAGCGGCGCCCTGCTGGGTGCAGCGCCCCGATTTTCCGTATGGTCTGCCGCGTGGTCAGGTGGATGACCTGATCCGTCTGGCGGAGACCGACCGGCCATTGCTGGCCCAGCATTTCAGCCATGAACAGCTGTTTGCCAGCCCGCAGAGCGATGCCGCAAAGGACTGGTTTAAGGACATCGCACTGTCGGCATCCGGTCTGGGAACGGTACAGGCGGCGATCGCGCTGCGTGACGAAGACGGCCGCCGCGATCTGGCGGCGGTACAGGTGCCGGCTTTTATCCTGCACGGCGCCAAGGATGTCGTCGTTTCCACCGCGCTCGCGGAGATCCAGCAGCAGGGCATCCGCGGCGCCAAACGCATCACGCTGGAAAATTCCGGTCACGGCATCGTTGACGACGAGCTGGAGCGCTTCAACCGCCTGTTTCTGGATGCGCTGCGCAGCTGAGCCGCTGTTTTTCCGCCGCCGGGAAAACCCGGCGGTATTTTTTTCTTTCCTCCGGTCAGACTAAGGATGCCGTACGCATCTGTCCGCCCGCACGAATTTGCCGGGACAAACCGCTCCAACTTTTCCCAAAATGCCCGTTTACTTTTGGCGCGCATGTGCTATAATAATTGCAGAGCGATCAAGTAGAGTTTAGCCTCCCGCAGCATACGGAGGCGCGGCCGGCACCGCAGACTGCGGCCGGCGCAATTTCTTGCAGCAAGGATGTGAATCACCATGTATTGTTACAGACAGGTGACCGAGGATATCGCATGGATCGGCGGAAACGACCGGCGCATAGCGCTGTTTGAGAACGTGTATCCGGTGCCGGCAGGCATGTCGTACAACGCTTATTTTGTCTCGGACGAAAAGACAATGGTCATCGATACAGTGGACCACGCGGTGGCGGATGTGTTTTTCGAGAATATCCGGCATCTGCTGGCCGGCCGGAAGCTGGACTATCTGGTGGTCAACCATATGGAGCCGGATCATGCGGCCACCATTGACGACCTGGTGCAGCGGTATCCGGAGGTGCAGATCGTCTGCGGGCAAAAGGCCGCCGCGATGATGAAGCAGTTTTTCGCCTTTGACGTGGACGCGCGCACCCGGCTGGTCAAGGAGGGCGACACCCTTTCGACCGGCAGACGCTCTTTCACGTTCCTGTCAGCGCCAATGGTGCACTGGCCGGAAGTGATGATGACCTATGAAACCACCGGAAAGATCCTGTTTTCGGCCGATGCGTTCGGCACCTTCGGCGCACTTGACGGCCGCCTGTTTGCCGATGAAGTGGATTTTGACCGGGATTATATGGCCGAGGCGCGGCGGTATTACGTGAATATCGTCGGCAAATACGGCACCCAGGTGCAGGCGGTGCTCAAAAAAGCCGCGAAAGTGGACATTCAGATGATCTGCCCGCTGCACGGGTTTGTCTGGCGCCGCCGCTTGGGTGATTTTATCGAAAAATACCAGAAATGGAGCACCTATACCCCCGAGGAGGAAGGGGTACTGATCGCCTACGGTTCGATTTACGGCAATACGGCGAACGCCGCGGAAATCCTCGCCTGCAAACTGGCCGCTGCGGGCAAAAAAGTTGCGGTGTACGACGTGTCCGCCACCGATCCCTCCTATATTATCGCGGAGGCGTTCCGGTACAGCCATGCGGTGTTTGCTTCCTCCACCTATAATGCGGGAATCTTTGTCAATATGGAAAACCTGCTGCATGAGCTGGCCGCTCATAACTGGCAGAACCGCACCATTTCACTGGTGGAAAACGGCTCGTGGGCAGCGTCGGCCGGCGGCCTGATGCGCGGCCTGCTGGACGGGTGCAAAAACATGACGCTTCTGCCCGCTTCTGTGACGCTGAAATCCGCCCTGCGCGAGGAGCAGCTCGCGCAGCTGGATGCGGTTGTGCAGGAGATTTTGGAGTCGATGGCACCGGCGGCTTCTGTTGCGCCGGCCTCCGGCAAAAAGATTGAGCAGAACGCGCTGTTCGACATCAGCTACGGCTTGTTTGTACTCAGCACGCGGGACGGCGAGCGCGACAACGGCTGCATCATCAACACGGTCATGCAGGTCACCGATGAACCCAAGCGGATCGCCGTAGCGGTCAACAAGACAAATTTCACACATGATATGATTTGCAGCGCAGGTGTGTTCAATCTGTCAGTGCTGTCCACTGCGGTACCGTTTGAGGTGTTCCGTCATTTCGGGTTCCAGAGCGGGCGGGATACCGAAAAATTCTCCGCCGACGTGCCGCAGGCACGCAGCGAAAACGGACTGATGTATCTCCCGCAGTATACGAATGCGTTCATTTCCGCCCGGGTAATTGAGCAGCAGGACTGCGGCACCCACACGCTGTTCACCGCCGAGATAACCGAGGCGCGGGTGCTGTCGGATGAACCGTCGGCCACCTATGCTTACTATTTTGAGCATATCAAACCCAAGCCTCAGCCGGCGCAGGAGAAGAAGAAGGGATTTGTGTGTAAAATCTGCGGCTATGTGTATGAGGGTGACACGCTGCCGGCCGATTTCATCTGCCCGCTGTGCAAGCACGGCGCGGAGGATTTCGAGCCGCTGGCATAACTGTGATTTGTGCGGGCAGGCTAATTGCTGCTGCCCGGCTAAAAAGGGAAAGGCGCGAAAGCGCGAAGAAAGGATGGTTGTCCATGAAACAGCGTTTTTTTAAATGCCTGCATTGCGGGAACATCATTGCCTTTGTCGAGGATAAGGGTGTACCGGTGATGTGCTGCGGCGAAAAAATGACCGAGCTTGTGCCGAACACTACCGAGGCGGCCGGTGAAAAGCATGTTCCGGTGTATGCTGTCAAGGGGCATAAAGTCAGCGTCACGGTCGGTGAGGTGGAACATCCGATGACCGAGGAGCATTATATCCAGTGGATATCGCTGGAGACGCAGCAGGGGAACCAGCGTAAGATGCTGGCGCCGGGTGCGGCGCCGAAGGCAGAGTTCTTCATCGGCGAGGACGACGAGATTACCGCCGTATACGCCTATTGCAATCTGCACGGTCTGTGGAAGGCCTGAATGGAAAGGAACGGAACCGATGAGCATTGTGCATGTGACAAAAGAAAATTTTCAGCAAGAGGTCCTGCAGGCGAAAAAGCCGGTTTTAGTGGATTTCTGGGCACCGTGGTGCGGACCGTGCCGGATGCTTGCGCCGATTCTCGAGGAGATCGCGGCCGAAACCGACGGTGCGGTTATTGCCAAGGTGAATGTGGATGAGCAGCCGGAGCTTGCGCAGCAGTTCGGCATCATGAGCATTCCGACCCTGGTGTTTTTCAAAGAGGGCCGCGTGACCGATACGCTGGTCGGTCTTCGGGATAAAGCGGCGATTCTGTCGCTGCTGAAATAAAAAGGAGGAAACACAAATGAAGTACATCTGTGACGTGTGTGGCTACGAATACGACGAGGCGGCCGGGGATCCGGATAACGGCATCGCGCCGGGCACCAAGTGGGAGGATGTGCCGGAAGATTTTGTCTGCCCGCTGTGCGGGGTCGGCAAGGATCAGTTTTCGGCGGAATGAACACGGAGAAAAAGGCGTGCAGCTGCTGCGGCGTGACCTATGGGGATATCGCGACGGCGGTGGCAGCCGGGGCGTCCACGTATGAAGAAGTCAGCGCGGTTACCCGGTGCGGGAAGGGCTGCGGGCGCTGCCAGGAGTTTATCCGGCATTTCGTCGCCGAGCTGGTCCGCGAAAAACAGCAAAAGGAGTGAATATGATGCTCGATAAGAAAGTGGCTGAACTGCTCAATGAGCAGATCAATAAGGAGTTTTATTCCGCGTATCTGTATCTGGATTTTTCCAACTACTACGAGAGCGTGGGTCTGGAGGGTTTTGCCAACTGGTACCGCGTGCAGGCGCAGGAGGAGCGCGATCATGCGCTGCTGTTCTATCAGTACCTGCAGAACAACAACGAAAAGGTGACCCTCGAGGCGATTGCCAAGCCCGATAAAGTGTTCGCCGACAATATGGCGCCGCTCAAGGCGGGGCTGGAGCATGAAATTTATGTCACCTCACTGATCAATACCATTTATGCCGCGGCGTTTGAGGTGAAGGATTTCCGTACCATGCAGTTCCTCGACTGGTTTATCAAGGAGCAGGGCGAGGAGGAAACCAACGCCAACGATCTGATCTCCAAGATGGAGCTGTTTGGTTCGGATCCGAAGAGTCTGTATATGCTCAACAGCGAGCTTCAGGCGCGGGTATATACCGCTCCGTCGCTGGTGCTGTAACCGTGAACATAAACCGGCCCGCCGCGCCCCTTATGGGGCGGCGGGCCGGTTTTTATTTATCGTCAGAATAAAGCTCTGCTGTATGAACGCAGGCCCATAGCAAGCACAAATTGGATAAGGCGAAAGCCGGAAAGCAATGGAAAATGGGTGAGGTTTTATTCCGTTTACCCACAGCGGATAATCGCGGAAAAAGCGTGCCAACGCGCCATGACGCATGCGGCGGACAGAACAATATTCTGTACAGGCATGTCCACCGCCTTTTCTGTCATCCGCTATATTACCGACAAAAAGAGGTCTGACCAAACAGGTCAGACCTCTTTTTGTATAACAGCAGCACGCCATTATCAGGCGTTAGTGAAATTATCAAAATATCCCTGAATGAGCACCACCGGGGTACCTTTGTCACCAGAACCGCTGGTCAGATCGCTCAGCGAGCCGAGCAGGTCAGTGAATCGCCGGGGAGTTGTGCCCTGTGATGCCATATCGCCGACCAGATTGTCTTTCTTTTCCTTGATCTGGGTTTCGATGGCCTTCTGCAGCGCCTCGCCGGACAGATCTGCGAAATCGTTGTCTGCCAGATATTTCAATTTGATCTCGTTCGGAGTACCCTCAAGGCCGGGGGTGTTGCCGGCAGAAACGCAGGGATCGGCCAACTCCCAGATCTTGCCCACCGGATCCTTGAACGCGCCATCACCATACACCATAACCTCCACATGCCTGCCGGTCTTCGCCAGCAGCTGCTTCTGCACATCCATCACGAGATCGGTGCAGTCACGCGGGAACAGCTTGATTTTATCCTCGGTAGATTTGTTGGAGCCAAGCAGGCCGAAATTTTCGTTATAGCCGCTGCCGTCCACCGGGGCGTTGAGGATTTCATCGAGGCCAAACACCCGCTCGCCGCCAGCAGCCTTAAGCAGCCGTTTGGTTCTTGCACGGGTATGAATATCGCAGTGCAGCACGTTTTTGGTGTAGGCGAGGATGCGCCGGGGGTCGTTGGCGAAGATGATTTCGCACGCGGCACCGGACTGCCGCACCAGATCACCATAATACTGCACATAATCCACACCGGTAAATGGGTGTTTATTTTCTCCGAACAATCTGCGATATTCCTCCAGCGTCAGCAGATCGGTATAGGGATTAATCCCCGCCTCGTCCAGCTGATCAAGCGAGACGAGCTGGTTACCCACCTCATCACTGGGATAGCTGAGCATCAGGACCACCTTTTTCGCTCCCTGCGCGATACCCCGCAGACAGATGGCGAAGCGGTTGCGGGACAGAATAGGGAAAATCACCCCAATGGTTTCTCCACCGAGCTTCGCTTTAACGTCGGCAGCCACCGCCGCAACCGCAGCGTAGTTACCTTGCGCACGGGCTACAATAGATTCCGTGACCGCGACCACGTCACGGTCGCGCAGCGCAAAGCCTTCCTGCTCCGCCGCTTCCAGTACGCTATTGACCACGATGGAGGACAGGTCATCCCCTTCACGAATAATCGGGCAACGAATGCCACTGGCTATTGTACCAACCTTGCGTTCCACAATCAATCACCATTCTTTTTATATTTGTGCCGCATTCCTGCGGCGGATCACCTTGTTTTGGATGCCGCACCAGCGGCAGGAGGGACCTCGTCCCGACAGCGCTTCTTCCTGAGGAACCGCACCGCGGTTCCTCATTCCCACTCAATTGTGGCCGGCGGCTTGCTGGTGATGTCGTACACGACGCGGTTTACCCCGCTGACCTCATTGATGATCCGGCTGGATGCCGCCGCCAGCAGTTCCAGCGGCAGACGTGCCCAATCGGCGGTCATGAAATCGGTGGTGGACACCGCCCGCAGCGCCACGGTATAGTCATAGGTACGCGAATCGCCCATCACGCCGACCGAACGCATGTCGGTGATCACCGCAAAATACTGGTTGACATCCCGTTCCAAACCGGCTTTTACAATTTCCTCCCGGAAAATGGCGTCCGCCTCCCGCAGAATCGCGAGACGCTCCTTTGTAACCGCGCCGATACACCGCACCGCAAGACCAGGACCGGGGAAGGGCTGCCGCCACACCATCTCATACGGCAGGCCAAGCTCCAGCCCCGCCTGGCGCACTTCATCCTTGAACAGGTCGCGCAGCGGCTCACACAATTTCAGGTTCATTCTTTCCGGCAGGCCGCCGACATTGTGATGGGATTTGATAACCGCCGCCTTATCACTGCCGCTTTCGATCACGTCCGGATAAATGGTACCCTGCACCAGGAAACCCACGTCGCCGACCTTGCGGGCTTCTTCCTCAAATACCCGGATAAACTCCTCGCCGATGATCTTGCGCTTGCGCTCAGGGTCGGCTATCCCGGCGAGCTTCTCCAGAAAACGATCAGCAGCATCCACCCGGATAAACCGGATATCGTAATGGCCGCGGAACATCGCCTCGACCATATCCCCCTCGTCCTTGCGCAGCAGGCCGTGATCGACAAAAATACAGGTCAGCTGCCGGCCGACCGCCTTGGCCACCATCACGGCGGCGACCGAACTGTCCACGCCGCCCGACAGACCGCACAGCACGTTTTTATCCCCAATTTGTGCCCGGATCTTCTGCACCGCTTCCTCGACAAAGGAAGACATCTTCCAGTCGCCGGAACAGCCACACACGCGGAATAGGAAATTATGCAGCATCTGCGCGCCGTTGACGGTGTGCATCACTTCCGGATGAAACTGCACCGCATACAGCTTTTTTTCGGCGTTTTCCATCGCCGCGCAGGGGCAGGACGGCGTATAGCCAACAATGCGAAAACCCTCCGGCAGCGACGCAATATAGTCCGTATGGCTCATCCAGCAGGTCTGTTCCTTCTGCATCCCCTTGAACAGCAGGCTGGAGGGCTCCACCGTCACGGCGGTCGAGCCGTATTCCCGTCCGGCGCTCTCCACCTTTCCGCCCGACAGCCACGCCATCAGCTGCGCGCCGTAGCAGATGCCGAGCACGGGCACACCCAGCGTCAGAATTTCTGCCGGACAGCGCGGGGAATCGTCGGCGTACACACTGTTGGGGCCGCCGGTGAAGATGATTCCTTTATAGCCGGCGGTGCGGATTTCCTCCACCGGCGTTTTATACGATTTGACCACCGAATAAACGCCGGCCTCACGGACGCGGCGGGCGATCAGCTGATTATACTGGCCGCCAAAATCCAATACCAGAACGGTCTCGTTTGCCATTGTGCCACTCCCTGTCCTTTCGATAAAGGCAGGCTGCCGCGGCCCCGGAATGACGAGGCTGCGGCAGCTTTTTTACTTTGTTTTCCGCATGATCAATTCATCGCGTCCCGGACCGTTGGACACCATCGTGACCGGCACACCCAGCTGTTCCTCGATAAACTCCACGTATTTCCGGCAATTTTCCGGCAGATCGGCATAATTCTTAATGCCGCGCACATCGGCTTTCCAGCCGGGGAGCACCTTGAGCACCGGCTTTGCCCGTTCCAGCAGGCGGGTGGTCGGGAACCGGTCGGTTACCTTGCCGTCGATCTCATACCCTACGCACACCGGAATCTCATCCAGATAACCGAGCGCATCCACCACCGTCAGTGCCACCTGAGTCGCGCCCTGTGCCTGCACACCGTACCGACTGGCCACGCAGTCGAACCAGCCCATCCGGCGCGGACGGCCGGTGGTGGCGCCGAATTCGCCGGCATCCCCGCCGCGCATGCGCATCTGCTGCGCCTCGTCGCCGAAAATTTCGCTGACAAATGCGCCGGCGCCAACCGCGCTTGAATACGCCTTGACCACCACCACGATATCCTGAATCGCATACGGCGGCAGACCTGCCCCGATTGCGCCGTAGCCCGCGAGAGTGGAGGACGAGGTGACCATCGGATAAATGCCGTAGTCCGGATCCTTAAGCGAGCCGAGCTGCCCTTCAAGCAGGATGGTCTTCTCCGCGGCAAGCGCCTCGCGCAGGAAGTGGAAGGTGTCGCCCACATACGGCCTGACTGCATCCCGCTGCGCCATCAGACCGGCAAACACCTCGTCAACGTTCAGCGCCGGCTTATGATACAGCTCGGTGAGCATTACGTTTTTGACCTCAAGCACGCCCCTGAGCTTTTCATACGCATAGTCGTCGTCATACAGTTCATTGATCTCGAAACCGATTTTGGCGTATTTATCCGAGTAAAACGGAGCGATGCCCGATTTGGTCGAACCGAAGGATTTTCCGCCGAGGCGTTCCTCCTCGTACTGGTCAAACAGCACATGATATGGCATAACCACCTGGGTGCGGTCGGAAATCATCAGGTGCGGATGCACGCCTTTTTCCGCCAGCGCCTTCACTTCGTTGAGAAATTTGCCGATATCCAGCGCCACGCCGTTGCCAATGATGTTGGTGGTGTGCTCATAAAATACTCCGCTGGGCAGCTGATGCAGCGCAAATTTGCCGTGATCGTTGATAATCGTATGACCGGCGTTACTGCCGCCCTGGAAACGGATGACCACATCTGAGTCCGCCGCCAGGACATCGGTTATTTTGCCCTTGCCCTCGTCACCCCAGTTGGCGCCGACGATCGCTCGTACCATTTGGTATACCCTCCCGCATTGTTTTGATCGGTTTTTTGCCCCTTGTCGGCAAAACTGTTATCAGTATACCGCATTTTCCGATATAAGTAAAATGAATCTTTCTTATAATTCATATGCAATATTTTTATTCTAATATCAGCTCCAGCAATGCGGCAGCGGCTTTGGAGGCCGGACGCCGGCTGCGGGCGACGCAGATCTGCCGGGGCGGGATATCCGGCTCGGTCGGAATGCGGAATACGGTGCCGTCAGCGATGGCCCTGCGGGCAAATGCCTCCACCACGCAGCCAACACCTAAGCTGCGTTCGGCGAACTGCACGATCAGATCGCTGGTGGCAAGCTCAAATTCCGGCGTGAGCCGTGCGCCGCAGCCAGCAAAAAAGGCATCGACATACCGGCGGGTGCTGGTGTTTTTTTCCAGGCAGATCACCGGCAGGTGTTCCAGCTCCGCAAGCGGCAGCGGCTTTCCCTCCAGAGCGGAAAACCGCCGGGATGCGATAAAAATATCCCGGATTTCCCCCACCGGGGTCAGGATGCAGTCGCCGCCGTCGGTAACCGGCTGGCTGACCACGCCGAAATCAATGGTACCTTCACCCAAAAACCGCAGCGTCTCCGGAGTCGGACCGTTGGTAACGCTGATCTTGATTTTCGGGTACAGCGTGTGAAAGCGTTCGAGGTAGGGGAGGAGGAAAAACTGCAGCGTCATGTCGCTGGCGCCCACACAGATTTCCCCGCTTTCCAGTCCCAGCTGCTCGGTCAGCTTTTTTTCTCCAAGTGCCAGCTGCTCAAGCGCAGCCGCGGCATAAGGGTACAGCGTTTCCCCTTCGCTGGTCAGCCGCACCCCGCGCGGGGTGCGGGCAAACAGCCGGCAGCCGAGCGCTTCCTCCAGCCGGGCGATGCTGTGGGATACGGCGGGCTGAGAGATATACAGCTCCTCCGCGGCCAGTGTAATGCTGTGCAGCCGGGCGGCACTGACAAACACGCGGTAAAGATCAAGACTGGCTTTCACGGCAATACCCCTTTCCCAAAAGGCCGCTTCCTCAGAGAGGAAGCGGCCTTTGCCTTACACGTTGATTTCCACCTCGAGGCCGAGAGAATCGCGGTATTCCTCGAGAACCGGCGCGATCTCTTCCCTGAGGAACTCCGCCGTCTGCTGCGGCGCACGGCCGACATAGCGGGACGGCTCAAGCACACTCCCGAGCTGCGCCAGGGTCACACCAAAGGCCGGATCGCCCGCAATACGTTCGAGCAGGTCGTTGACCCCGTCGCCCTGCTTAACCCGTCGGGCAGCTTCCATCGAATGCACACGGATGCGCTCATGCAGTTCCTGCCGGTCGCCGCCGCGCTTGACGCAGTCCATCATAATGTTTTCGGTGGCCATAAACGGCAGTTCCCGCCGCAGGTCGCGGTCGATCACAGCAGTATTGACCACCAGGCCGCCGGAGACGTTGATGACCAGCGACAGGATCGCATCGATCGCGAGGAAACCCTCCGCGACGCTGATGCGTTTATTCGCACTGTCATCGAGGGTGCGCTCAAACCACTGGGTGGCGGCGGTAATTGCCGGATTGAGCGCGTCGGTGATCACATAGCGCGCAAGGGAGGCGATGCGCTCGCTGCGCATCGGATTGCGCTTGTACGCCATCGCGGACGAACCGATCTGATGCTTTTCAAACGGCTCCTCCACCTCCTTGAGATGCTGGAGCAGGCGGATATCGTTGGAGAATTTCGACGCGCTCTGTGCGATGCCGGACAGGGTAGCGAGATACATGGAATCGAGCTTGCGGGGATAGGTCTGTCCCGACACAGCAAAGCAGCCGCTGTATCCCATCTTTTCGGCGATGCGGCGGTCGAGCCGACGGCACTTCTCGTGATCGCCCTCGAACAGCTCCAGGAACGACGCCTGGGTGCCGGTGGTACCCTTGGAGCCGAGCAGCTTCGCCTGCGACAAGCGATAGCGCACTTCCTCAAGATCCATCAAAAATTCCTGAATCCACAGCGTCGCGCGTTTGCCGACGGTGGTCGGCTGGGCAGGCTGGAAATGGGTAAACGCAAGGGTGGGAAGATCCTTGTATTCGTCAGCAAACCGGCTGAGCTGTGCAATGGCGTTGACCAGCTTTTTCTCCACCAGCCGCATCGCATCGTTGAGAATAATCAGATCGGTATTGTCACCGACGTAGCAGCTTGTCGCCCCCAGATGGATGATGCCGCGGGCACCCGGACACTGCTGGCCGTAGGCATAGACGTGCGCCATCACATCGTGGCGGACTTCCTTTTCACGCTGTGCGGCGACTTCATAGTTGATATCCTCCGCATGCGCCTTCAGCTCTGCGATCTGTTCGTCGGTGATGGGCAGGCCGAGCTCCTGTTCGGTTTCGGCAAGCGCAATCCACAGCTTCCGCCAGGTGCGGAACTTGTTGTCGGGGGAGAACAGGTACTGCATCTCGCGGCTGGCATAGCGTGAAGACAGAGGCGATTCATAGTTATCCGGCATAGCTGACATCCTCCTGTGCCGTCCGGCTGGCTGTCCGGCGGCGGTTTTATCGCTTTATATTGTACATGCTTTTGCCCGACGGCGCAAGAGGAAAAGGCCGCGATGCCGAAAGGCAGCAAAAAAAGGCCCTGTCTCACGCCTTTTATGCGCGAGACAGGGTTGTTATCCTCCGGTTCCGGCTCAGCCGAACCACCGATCGGACGTAATAAATCCATAATACTGTTCGGCGGCATCGCCCTGCAGATCACAGTGGCGCATACCCGGCACCTCTACATACGTTACATCGTGCGTTTTTTTGAGCCGTTCGACGAATCGGTCTGAGTGCTGCTGCTTATTCACCGCCGTATCGGCATCGCCGTGCACAATCAGATAGGGGATATCCGGCATATTCTCCGCCTGATGCAATGGGGACGCGGTTTTGACCGCTTCCATAAAGTCGCCGGGATAGTGGGCAAACGCCGAATAGATGGTACGGGGCAGGTCCGGGCGCTCGGTATAATGATAAGGCAGATCGCATACCGGGCAGTTCGCCGCGCAGGCCGCCGGCGTGCGTTTGGCCCGTAGGGTATAGATCAGGCAGCTCAGCCCGCCCATACTTCCGCCGCAGGCCACCACCGGAATATCGTCCGGCAGCGCATACTTCTCCCGCGCCGCCTCCACCATCTCGTCCACCATACGCACCGCTGTATCGTTCATCCAGCTCCACGGATTGTCATACGGCAGCAGATACAAAAGCCCTTTTTCCGCGCACCGGCGCGCAAATGCTGAAGGCTCCTGCGGCATATCCTGGAAACCCAGGCCGTGGAAATCCACCACGATACCGCGGATCGGCCGGCTGCAGACATCGCCGCTACAGCCGGCAAACAGGGGTAGGGTCTGTGCGTTAATCGGTTTCATTGATTGCTCCTCCCTTTATTCCCCTTCGGCCGGCGCAGCCGCCTGTGCCGCCGCTTTCCGGGCTTCATTCGCTGCCCGGCGTTCCTTCGCGCGCCGGGCCTGGAAAAGCACATACACCCCGCTGGCCGCCGCCATCACCAGCATCACCATCTCTGCCGTCCACCGCCCCGCATACCGCACAGCAAGATTGCCTGCAAAGGTGAACAGCATATATGCACCGAATCCCACAAACACCGTCAGCGGACGGCGATGCACCACACCCTGATACAGCAGCAGGGCAACAAACAGATAAAATACTGTCAGGGAAATTCGCTCGACCACCCCGAGATATATCTCCGACACCGGTGTGCTCTGGAACACGTCGAGAACAGCCTGGGCATCGATATCCGGCCATTTTGCGGTCAACGCGTCCGCACCGCCATGCGCCACCAGCGCCAGACGCACATTGGTGATCTGGTTGAGGCCGACGATCAGCACCGTCTCGGCCATTCCATAGCCGAGTCCCACCGACATCACATCTTTGAATTTGCGGTTGTGCCGCAGCGCAAACGCACTGCCGAACAGCACACCGCCGCCAAGCAGTGCGGCAATAAGCGCATTGACTGCCATATACCAGAACGGCAGCGGAGTGGGCAAGCTTTCCCCGAATGCCTGCGCCGCAATCACGCCGGTCAGCGTCTGCTGCACCATCCACGCCGCCATAAAGCCAGCGGTACCGGTGAGCAGGGGTCGAACGCTGATTTTCCGGCACAGTCCGAGAATCAGGAGCAGCACTGCCGGAACTACAGTAGTCATCACCAGCGCGACGATAAACGCCGCGACGATGGCATTGGATAGCATTTGTTTCCCTCCGTCCAGAATGGTTGTGTTTTCCATTATGCGCTGTACTGCAATCAGTGTCAAGTCTCATCTTGTTCATATTTTTCGGACTGCCGCACGAAGGCTTCTCCTGGGCGTGGATGTTTTCCCTTTAATAAAAAACCAAAGCCCGAAGCCAAAACTTCGGGCTTTGTGCTGTGTTATCCGTCAAACCGGCTTTCAATGATTTTCGGACTCGCCGGGGGAGAATAACGCCAGGAATCGATATGTCCTCCGGTAATAAAATACTGCGGCGGTACCGCTTCGCAGGGAGCGTCCTCCGCATCGATAATAATCAGCTTGAGTTTCATTTTTTCCGGAAGGATACTCTTTATGTACACACCGGCGGACTGGCCCACGCGAACCCCTTCCCGCGGTTCTGCCAGTCCGGCAAGGTTCGGGGTAAGCTCCACAAAAATGCCGTATTCCTCCACCGATCGCACCACACCGGCCACCGTTTCCCCCTGCGCAAACAGAGCGGCATTTTCCTCCCAGGTACCGAGCAGTTCACGGTGGGACAGGCAGATCCGTCCGTTCTCAAGTGAAGAAACTACCCCCAAAATATCCATCCCCGGCGCAAACCGATCGGAAGGGTGGGAAATCCGGCTGACCGAAATGCTGGCAATCGGCATCAGCGCAGGCAGTCCGCAGCCGATATCGCAGAAGGCGCCAAAGCTTTCCAGCCGGGTCACCTTGGCCGGGATGACATCCCCGCAGCGCAGCTGTCCGAGATATTCAAAACGGCACTTTTCCTGTGCATCCCGCCTCGACAGCACGGCCCGCCTGCGCCCGTCCGCCAGATTTTCAAAACCCTGCACGGTGAAGCATACCGGCTTGCTCACCCGCGAGATCAGCGCGATATCCCGGGTGGTGCCCTCCAGTATCCCGATCGCCCCTTCATCGTGTGGAATGATCCCTTCCATGCAGGGCATATCCACATGCAGATTATGTTCCGCATCGCACAGCACCGCCCGCGCCTCAAGCACCTGCCCGGTCATCGCTGCTTCCGCGAGTCCTGCCGCTGAGCGTATCGCCGCCTGATTGTGGGGCGTATTCAGCAACGCCCCCTCCGCCACATACCGCATCATTACAACAGCATTCCTTTCCCTGTGCCCGAAAGCACATCATTTGTTTTCCTCAGCGCTGCTCACCGCTGCAAAGGATATATATGCGCCGGGATGTACGGCCATGCCTGCTTTTTTCCGCCAACGGGTTGCGGAAGAAGGCGGGATATGGTATACTTTTTTCGTCGTTTGCTGTCGTTCGGCTATATATTTTTCTGTTTCTGAGATTAAAACAGAGAAATATACAGCCGATTTTTTATCGCGCGGATATTCCCGCGGAATATACTTTTTGGGAGGAAAGCCCCATGTCCACTGCGAAAGCCGCTGCATCGGAAAATCCGATGGGCACCCGACCGGTATTCCGGCTGCTGTTTTCCATGGCGGTGCCCCCGATTCTCTCGATGCTCATCCAGTCGATGTACAACATCGTGGACAGTATTTTTGTCGCCCGTGTCAGTCGGGACGCACTCACCGCCGTATCGCTGGCTTTTCCGCTGCAGAATCTGGTGTTGTCCGTCGCGGTGGGCATCGGCGTCGGCATCAGTGCGGTCATCTCCCAAAACCTCGGCGCCAAAAACACCCGCGCAGCGGACGCGGCGGCAGCAAACGGCCTGCTGTTGACCGCCATCCATGCAGTGCTGTTTATCCTGTTCGGCCTGCTGTTTGCGAAACCTTTCATCGGCCTTTTTGCCGACGATCCCGATATTTACGCAATGGGCTGTCAATACAGCATGATTGTCATCTGTTTTTCCTGCGGGAACCTCTTTCATATCTATTTTGAAAAGATGTTTCAAGCTACCGGCAACATGCTGGTGCCAATGGTGCTGATGCTCATCGGCGCGCTCACCAACATCGTTCTTGATCCGATTTTGATTTTTGGCCTGTTTGGTTTTCCGGAGATGGGGGTGGCAGGTGCCGCCGCCGCCACCGTGACCGCGCAGTTTGTCTCCTGCATTCTCTCGGTCCTCTGGTTTTTCCTCCGACCCCAGCCGATTCACCTTTCCTTTCGCGGTTTTCGGCCGGACGGCGGGACAATCCGTAAAATCTATACCATCGGCATTCCCTCGAGCGTGATGATGGCGCTGCCGTCGGTGCTCGTCGGGCTTCTCAACGCGATTTTAACGCCGCTGTCCGAGGCCGCGGTGGCAATGTTCGGCGTGTATTTCAAGCTGCAGACTTTTGTTTATATGCCGGCGAATGGTTTGGTGCAGGGGATGCGTCCGCTGGTCAGCTACAATTACGGCGCGGGCCTGCATGCGCGCATGCACCGCGCCGTCCGGCTGAGCCTGCTGACTGCCGGCGTGATCATGACCGTGGGCACACTGCTGTTTCTTCTGCTGCCGGACACGCTGCTGCTGCTTTTTGATGCCGATGCGGAAATGCTCGCCATCGGCACACCTGCGCTGCGAATCATCTCTCTGGGCTTTATCGTCTCCGCCGTGGGTGTGGTTCTTTCGGGCACCTTTGAAGCCCTCGGGCGCGGCGGTCCATCGCTGGCTGTATCATTGCTCCGGCAGTTCCTGATCATTCCGCCGCTCGCGCTGCTGCTGTCGCGTTTCTGGGGACTGACTGGTATCTGGATCACCTTTCCGATTGCGGAAATTCTTGCTGCTGCCGCCGCGATTTTTCTCTATCACCGGCTCACGCGGCAGCTTTCAGAAGAGATTTCCTCTTGACGGCGGACAAAGAATAGGGAATAATAAAAAGAGAACTTTTCGGAAAGGACCGCTGCACATGATTATTTCTCATCGGAGCAGAGGAGGGGCGCTGCTTCTTACTTTGCTTCTTCTCCTGACCATGGTCGGCTGTATCGCGCAGAAACCCGTATCCTCTGTTCCCGGGGAATCCACTACGTCGACAAGCACAACCGATTCCCCCACCTCCGTCGGCACACAGCAGCAAACTGACCCTGCTGCGACCACAACTACATCCCTTCCGGCCACCACTACAAAGCCGGCGCCTGCCGGCAATGCTGCTGCCATCCTCGCCCGGATGTCTCTGGAGGAAAAGGTGGGACAGATGTTTATGCCCCATCTTCCGGACAGCTTTTCCGCCGCCGACATTCAGAAATACGCCCCCGCCGGCTATGTTCTGTATGCAAAGGATTTCAGCGGCAAAACCAAAGCAGAGGTTCAGCAGATGATTGCCCGTTATCAGCAGGCGTCAAAAATCCCGCTGCTGATTTCTGCGGATGAGGAAGGCGGTTCGGTCGTGCGCATCAGCAGCAACCCGGCTCTGTGTGACACGCCGTTTTTGTCTCCTCAGAATGTTTATCAAAACAACGGCCTGACTGGACTTATCCGTGATACACAGGAAAAATCCCGTCTTCTGCTGAGTCTTGGCGTCAACCTGAATCTGGCGCCCGTGTGCGATTTCACCACGGATAAAAGCTCCTATATCTATAAGCGTACGCTCGGCTTATCGGCGGAGAAAACCGCGGAAGGAATTGCGGCCATCGTACGCACGATGGAACAGGAGGGGATTTCCGGCGCTCTCAAGCATTTTCCCGGCTACGGAAGCAGCACCGATACCCATGCGGGCATTGCTTATGACCATCGAGATAAATCGGAGTTTATCCGGCAGGATTTTCTGCCGTTTATCGCCGGGATCGAGCAGGGTGTGCCCAGTATTCTGATTTCCCACAATATCGTCACCTGTATGGATTCCGATTATCCAGCTTCTCTATCAAAAGAGGTTCATCGCGTTCTGCGTGAAGAACTGCATTTTGACGGCGTGATCATGACCGACGATCTGTCGATGGGTGCCATCAAACAGTTCGCCTCCGGCAGCTCGCCTGCCGTTATGGCCGTGCTCGCGGGAAATGATCTGTTGCTGACAGCCGACTGGAAAAAGGAATACGCCAATGTGCTGTCTGCCGTAAACAGCGGCGTTATCCCGGTCAGCCGGGTCAATGACGCGGTTGAGCGCATCCTCAACTGGAAAATTGATAAAGGCCTGCTGTCTGCCGGCTGAGTTTTCCACTGGCTTTTTGATTATCGTGAAAAACAAAAAGAACCGGTTTCCCATTGAGGGAAACCGGTTCTTTTCCTATAATCTTTCTTACAGATCGATACGGCCATACAGCGTCGCATTGCGCTCCGCCTCAGACTGCGTTTTCTCTGGCGGCGTGGCACCGTCGGCCGTTGGCAGCGGATTGCTGCGCGGAACAAATTCCCGTACCTGACGCGCCGGACGCTCCGGCGCAACATCGCTGCGGTGTGAGCCGCGGCCGCGATTTTCGCCGCCCTCCGGACGGGCGCCGCGCGGCGGGCGGTTTCCGGAACGCGCAGGCCGGTTTTTCACCGGATTATCCTCCGACGGCCCGATAATAACGTGACGGTTGGGCTCGCTGCCCACACTCCACGAGGTGGCGCCTTTGATCTCCTGCACCGCTGTATGGATGATGCGGCGCTCATAGGGATTCATCGGTTCGAGCGAAGTTTTGCGCCCGGTGCGGGCAGCCTGATTGCCGATCTTGCGCGCCAGGCCGGACAGCGCCTGTTCCCGCTTTTGCCGATAATTGCCGATATCCAGCGTTACGCGGTAATAGCTGTTCTCCACCCGGTTGGCCACCAGGCCGGTCAGATACTGCAGCGCATCCAGCGTATCGCCGCGGTGGCCGATGATGAAGCCGAGGTCCTCGCCTTCCAGCGTCAATACACAGCCGTTTTCCTCTTCCTTCACGGCGATGGACGCGCCTTTCGCGCCCATGCCTTCGAGCAGCTGAGCCAGGTATTCCTTCGCAGCAGAAGCCGGTGTAACTTCCACAAATACCCGTACCCGCGCGGGGCATCCGCCAAACAGGCCGAGCGTCTTTTTCTGCGGGGCCTGCAGGACTTCCATCTGCACTTCGTCCGCCGTGAGGCCGAGTTCCGCGGCAGCAGCCTGCCGGGCTTCCTCTATCGTGGCGGCTTCCTTGATCGCTTCCTTGAGCACGACAGCACATCCCTTTCTTTACTCGTGGTTTCTCTATGTGGCTCCGCACGCTGTTTTGGCGAAGCCGAACAGCGGCGATTCCGCTGTTTTAAGCTTATTCTTCTGTTTTCTCAGCCGGTTCTTCAGCCGGTACAGAATCTTCCATCGTTTCCTCCGGCGGCAGGGTCAAATTTTCCTGCTCGTCAGCTGTTTCACCGGCATTCGCCTCGCGGCGCTTGATTTTGTTGGGATTCTTCGACGGCGCTTTGGGCTTCTTGGCCGCCTCCAGCCGCGCCTTTTCCTTCGCCTGTGCCTCTTCACGCTCGGCTTTTTCGGCCTGAACCCGCTCCTCTTCTTCCTTCCTGCGCGCCTCCGCCAGCCGCTTTTTGTCTTCGGCTTTCTTGCGGCGGCGTTCCTCATATTCTGCCTCCGCCTTGGCACGAATCTTCGCCGGATTATAAATCATATTCAAAATAATCGTCTGCAGGATAGCAATCAGGTTCGAGCAGATCCAGTAAATCCCGACGCCGCCCGGAACACTAAAAGTAATAAACAAAGAGAACAGCGGCATCAGGATGACCAGCATCACGTTGCTGCATCCCTGACCGGGCTGCTTTTCGCCCTTGGCCGTGCCCTGTTTGGTGAAATACATCGAGATGAGGCTCGAACCCATTGCAGTCAGCCACGACAGCAGCGGGATGATCCACAGCAGATTAATCCCGCCGAAGCCTTTTTCGTTCCACGGTTCATCAAGCATCGTCGTATTGCCAAACCGGAAATCTGTCGCGATGCCTTTCATCTGATCGACATACTCGCCCGCGGTTTTGCCCGCAAGCTTTTCCTCACCGATGGCCGCAATCGCAGCGGTGATCTCCGCTTCATGGGTGTCCAAAGCCTTGAGCATCCGCAGTTCCTTATAATAACCGCCCTTATCGGCTTCGGTCATCAGCTCGAGTTCATATGTGCGCTCAATCGCGGCGTTGGTAACCGCTGCCGGAATATGCGCCAGATGGGTCAGCGGCATATAGATAACCGAAATAACGCCGAAAAGCACGATCATCTGGATGACCATCGGCAGGCAGCCGCCGGTCATGCTCACGCCCTCTTTTTCATACAGCTCCATCTGCTTCTGCTGCAGCTTCTGCTTGTCCTGGGCGTATTTTTTCTGCAGCCGCTCGAGCCGGGGCGTCAGGCGCGCGCGTTCGGCGTTGGCCTTCTGCGATTTGAGCGACAGCGGGAAGGTTGCCGCACGAATAAGCAGCGTAAACAGAAAAATCGAAATAAAGTAATTGCCGATATACTTATAGATAAACCACAGCACATAGCCGAGCGGTATGGCTATGATATCAAAAATCTGCATCATGCGGGCATTCCTCCGTTTTTATTGTCTTCAGCGTTTTGCCTATCTATACCAAAAGGGGAATCCCCCGAAAATTCCTGTTTACTCCGGCTTGCGGCCGCGCGGCCGCTTCGTCTTTTTCTCCGGTACCGGGTCGTAGCCGCCTTTACACAGCGGATTGCACCGCAGAATCCGCCACACCGCAAGCGCGGTTCCCTTGAAGGCACCGAACCTTTGAATTGCCTCAATCGCATAGGCCGAACAGGTCGGCACAAACCGGCAGGAAGGCGGCGTATGTGCAGAAATCGCCCGCTGATAAAAATGAATCAGCCCGATCAGCACCTTTTTCATGCCTTTGTCTCCGCTTCTCCTGTCAGCACACCAGCAGCCCGGAGCTGCTCTTCCATCACAGCGCGCACCGCCGTGCTTTTGCACCTAAGCGTTCGTGCACGGGCGACAAATACCAGATCCCAGCCGCCGGAAATCTGCGGCAGCAACAGCCGGTAAGCCTCACGAATTACCCGCCGGCAGCGGTTGCGCTGCACGGCGCCGCCGATCTTTTTTCCTGTGGTTATGCCGGCACGCGGATAGCCCAGCCGATTTTTGCGCACATAGGTTACGAGTGCGGGGTGCACCTGCGATTTTCCGCGGTAATACAACGTGCGGAAATCCTTATTCGTGTTGATCACCGCAAATTTTGTCATACCGGCCCTGCTCCTCGCTTCAAAACACCTCATATAAAACGGCAAAAGAGTCCCGCTGCTTTTTTGCGTAGGCCGGGACTCTGTCTTGCCCTATTGCGGCCGCATACAACAGCCGTTCCCCACCTACAAAAAAAAGCCACACTAAGGTGGCCTTTTTTAATAGGTGAGCTGTTTTCTTCCCTTTGCCCTTCTGCGGGCCAGCACCTTACGGCCGTTTGCCGTGGCCATTCTTTTCCGGAACCCATGTTCCATTTTGCGATGCCGTTTCTTCGGTTGATACGTACGAAGCATGCGTCATCCTCCTTTCCGCCTTGCGAAAACTTATTATAAACCACAACCGCCGGAAAAGTCAATACCGTTTTCGCCGGAAAATGGCTCTGTCCGGCGCTTTTTTTCCCCTCTTGTAGCTTGTCCCGTTCTCTTTGTTTTTCAACCACAACATCTTGCGATTTTTACCAACTGCGTTTATTGCCGCGCAAAGGCCTCATTTTGCCCGTTTACCGCCTCACGGCGGTTTTCTTTAAAAAAAACCCGGAAAAGCGGGAAACGGCGTTGAAATGGATTTTAAATTATGCTACAATTAAATATACGGGTATTTTTCTTGTTTTGCTTTCAGGCAAAGGCTTTACCTTTTTATGGATGTTGTTCATCCTATCGTGAGTCTCATTCACAAAACATAGAAATTCCCCAATACGCTGACGAGGAGCAAAGCAAAATGGAAACCATCAAAGAAGCCTGGTCGGAGATCCTGAATTATCTGCGCAGCCGGGACGATGTTTCGGAAGTGGCCTATAACGTTTGGATTTCCTGTATCGAACCGCAGGGGATTGAAGACGGCGAGGTGGTGGTTTACGTCCACACAAATTTTCAGCGGAAAATCGTCACCGAGCACTATGCCGGCAAACTGCAGAATGCATTTGAACAGGTGCTCGGCATTCCGCTCGGCCTGAAAATCCTGTCGGGCGAGGATACGCAGGCGGATCCGATAAAAATCGCCGGCGATCCCCATAACCTGTATCCGCCCAAGGACGACAAAAGTGAATATTCCTTTGAAAATTTCGTCGTCGGCCCCTCAAATAAATTCGCCCATGCCGCTTCCCAGGCAGTGGCAAGCAAGCCGGCCGGCTATTATAATCCTTTATTTATTTATGGCGGCTCCGGGCTGGGCAAGACCCACCTGCTGTATGCGATCTGCAATGAGATCAAAAAAAATTCTCCTGACGCACAGATTCTGTATACCAAAAGTGAGGTTATTACCAATGAGCTGATCGAGTCCCTGCGCAGCAACCGCCCGCAGGAATTCCGCACCAAATATCGTAAGGCTGACATTCTTCTGGTGGATGACATTCAGTTTATCGCGGGCAAAACCGGTGTGCAGGAGGAATTTTTCCATACCTTTGAGGCTCTGCATCAGGCCAACAAACAGATTGTACTCGCCTCCGACCGGCCGCCAAAGGAAATTGCTACGCTTGAGGACCGGCTGCGCAATCGTTTTGAAATGGGGCTTCTCGCCGATATTCAGCCGCCGGATCTCGAAACCCGTATTGCCATCATCAAGCGCAAGGCGCAGATGCTGGAAATGCCGATCAGCGACGATATTGCCGAATATATCGCCAATCAGCTCAAGAGCAACGTGCGGCAGCTGGAGGGTGCAGTAAAATTCATGCGTGCACAGTGCCAGCTTGAGGGCATTCAGCCTTCGCTTACCGTTGCGCAGAGCGCTATCCGCGACATCCGCAACGACAGCCAGCCCGCACCGGTTACGGTTGACCGGGTGATCACCGAGGTGGCCCGCACGATGAATGTTTCGCCGGAAGATATCCGCTCCGAAAAGCGTTCCGCCCCCATTTCCCAAGCCAGGCAGGTGGCCTCCTATGTTGTCCGCAGTGTGACCAATCTGTCGATGAAGGCCATCGGAGAAGAATTCGGCACACGGGATCATTCCACTATTGTATATGCCGTACGCCGGGCGGAGGAACGGATGAAAAAAGACACTTCCTTCCGCAACATGGTGGACGATATTATCAAGAACATCGGCGGCTGATCCGCCTTCTGCGGCGTGGAAAAATTCCGCTTAGCCGCCGAAAAAATTGCTTTTTCCTTTTTCTCACCGCTCTTTCACAGCCTTTTCACCGGCTGTCCACCGGATTTTCCGGTGGATTCCACGGGAAAAGGGGGAAAAATTGTCGAAGCGGCACCTGCATTTTCCCCGGGGTTTTTCACTTTTCACTGCCCGATTTCCCCAAAGCGGTGAACGCTTTTTCAGCATTCACCCAAATCCCCCTTTTTCTCGACAGCGTTTTCCGCCGCGGGCTTGTCCGTTTTTTCGTGAATACAGGCGGATTTTTCGCGGTTTTCCCCATTTCCACAGCCCCTAATACTACGACGAAATAAGAAAGGTTATTTTTATCAATATCTTTTCTTTTTTCGACAGTGTTCTGAAGGTATCCGGGGATATTCCAAAAACAACGGTTTTCTCACATCCACAGTCTATGCAGCCGGCCTTCCGGAAAGAACCGGATGCCGTAAATTATTTTCGCGGAGCGCACAGCCGTTCCCGATACGAAAGGATGGCAGGCTTTATGAAGTTTGTTTGCAGCCGGCAGGCGCTTGTTGATGCGACCGGCAACGTACAGCGCGCGGTTTCCGGCAAGTCCACGCTGCCCGCTCTCGAGGGCATTCTCCTGCGCGCCTCCGGAAGTTCGCTGTTTCTGGCGGGCTATGATCTGGATCTTGGGATTACCACCACGATTGAGGCACAGGTACAGGAGCCGGGTGAAATGGTGTTGACCGCCAAGCTGTTTGGCGAAATCGTGCGCCGGCTGCCGGAAGAACAGGTCTGGTTCACCGCGGACGAAAAATGCAATGTTGTGATTAAAAGCGGACAGTCGGAATTTACCATTATGGGTATTTCTGCTTCAGAATATCCTGAACTGCCGTCTGTTAACGACGGCGTGGGCTTTACCGTCGGTCAGGATGTGCTCAAGAGCATGATCCGGCAGACCATTTTTGCGGTTGCCCAGAATGATGCGCGTCCGGTGCACACCGGCACGCTGTTTGAAGTGGGTGACGGCATGCTGCGTCTGGTATCGGTGGATGGTTCCCGTCTGGCGATGCGGTGTGAAGCGGTGCGCAGTGAAGAAACGATGCAGTTCGTGGTGCCGAAAAAAACGCTCAGTGAAGTGCTCAAGCTGCTTACCGACGAGGACACGCCGATGTCGATGGCAGTAGGCCGCCGGCATATCGTATTGGAAATCGACGGCTATGCGGTGATCTCCCGGCTGCTCGACGGCGAATTTCTGCCGTACCGTAAGGCGATTCCGCAGCAAGTCGCAACCACCGTATGCGTAAACACCCGTGAGCTGATCAGCACAGTTGAGCGCGTATCGCTGGTCATCAACGACCGGCTGAAATCCCCGCTGGTGTGTGAATTTCAGAATGGGCGCATCCTGCTTTCCTGTACGTCGCCGCTCGGCAGTGCAAACGATGCCATCGAGGCACAGGTGGACGGCAGTGAGGAGGAAATGGGCTTTAACAGCCAGTTTCTGCTCGATGCGCTGAAGAATGCCGAAACCGATGAGGTGCGTATAGAGCTCAACGGCGCGCTGCAGCCGATGAAGGTGTTGCCGGTGGAAGGGGATTCCTTCCTGTTCCTGGTGCTGCCGGTGCGGCTCAAGCGCTGACCGGACGGAAGGGAACGATTGTATGAATAAGGAGATTGCCATCCATACACCGTTTATCCGGCTGGATGCGCTGCTCAAGCTTGCTGGTCTGGCTGATACGGGCGGAGCGGCAAAGGTAATGGTCCAGAGCGGGCAGGTGCTGGTCAACAACGCCGTGTGCCTGCAGAGGGGAAAAAAGCTGGTGCCGGGTGACCGGGTAAAAGTTGCCGGTTCAGCACAGGAAGTTTGCATCAGCGAAACGGCATAATCAGGCGGCAAAAGCCGCCGGAAGAAGCAGGCGGGTATCTTCCCGCGCGGAGGCGGCATGAGGGTCAACAGGCTGGCATTCAGCGGATTCCGCAATCTGGCGGCCGGTGAATGGATTCCGGGTGCCGGAGTCAATATTTTGTACGGCGACAATGCGCAGGGAAAAACCAACCTGCTCGAAGCACTGTGGCTGTTTACCGGCGGACGCAGTTTCCGCGGTGCAAAGGACAGCGAGCTCAAGCAATTCGGTGCGGAAAAAAGCTGCTGCCGGCTGGAATTTACCGCGCAGGAGCGGCAGCAAGAAGCAGAGATCCGGATTGAAAAGCGTCGGAGTGCGTCGCTCAATGGAATTGCACAACCGTCGGCGGGCCGACTTGCGGGGGTTTTTTGTGCGATTGTGTTTTCGCCGGAGCACCTCACCCTGATCAAAGGGGGACCGGAGGGTCGGCGGAAATTTCTCGATGCCGCCTATTGTCAGGTGAGGCCGGGATACATTGCGGTGCTCGGAGAGTATATGCGCACTTTGCAGCAGCGAAATGCCCTGTTCCGGGACGCCCGGCAATACCGGCCGGACGAGGATATGCTGGATCTGTGGGATCATCAGCTGGCGCAGGCGGGTGCGCGGGTGCATCTTGCCCGAACCACGTATATCCGCCGCCTGCGGGAAGCGGCGCGCGATATTTACGCGGGACTGTCTTCCGGGGCAGAGGAGCTGACGCTGGCGTATAAGGCGGAAAACCGTACCGAAGATATGACCGCGGCACAGGCCGCAGAGGCTTTGCTGGAGGAAATCCGCGGCCGCCGGCAGGCGGATCTGGCAGCGGGTTTTACAACGGCCGGACCGCATCGCGATGATCTGGAGGTCTGCATCAACGGTATGGCAGCGCGGGTATATGGCTCACAGGGGCAGCAGCGCAGTGCCGTGCTTGCCCTGAAGATGGCGGAGGCTTCCATCCTGCGGCAGGTCAGCGGGGAACAGCCGGTGGCGCTGCTTGATGACGTGATGAGTGAGCTGGATGTAAGCCGTCAGGATTATATTTTTAATCACATACACGACTGGCAGGTTTTCATTACCTGCTGTGATCCGTCCGCCGTGCAGCGGGTAACCGGAGGGCGGGTGTTTCATGTGAAACATGGTGTATTGACGCCAAAATCTGCAGCACCGGAAGGAGGATGAGGTAATGTATCTCCATTTGGGACAGAACACGGTGGTAAGGCAGTCGGAAATCGTGGGTATTTTCGATATGGATACTGCCACGATTTCAAAAAATACCCGGCAGTTTCTTGCCGATGCGCAGAAAGGCGGACGGGTATTCAACGTGTCGATGGAACTGCCGAAATCCTTTGTGGTGTGCACCGACGCGGAAGGCAACGAGACGGTATATATTTCGCAGATTTCGTCGTCGACGCTTCTCAAGCGCACGGCGTTCATGGATACGCTCACCTTTTCGGAATGAGCGGCTGGCAGAGGAAAGACGCATAACAGTAGTGAACGGAGGAAACCCCAATGAGTACGGAGATGAACATCGACGAAAAGACCGAAAATCGTATGGTGCGGGCAGACGCCACGCCGTATGACGAAAGCCAGATTCAGGTTCTCGAAGGGCTGGAAGCGGTGCGCAAGCGCCCGGGTATGTATATCGGTTCCACCGGACCCCGCGGCCTGCATCATCTGGTGTATGAGATTGTGGATAACTCCATCGATGAGGCGCTCGCCGGCTTCTGTACGGATATCGATGTCGATATTCTGCCCGGCGATGTGATTTCGGTGCGGGACAATGGCCGCGGCATTCCGGTGGGCATGAACGAAAAACTCGGCCTGCCGACGGTGACGGTGGTGCTGACGGTGCTGCATGCCGGCGGTAAGTTCGGCGGCAGCGGCTATAAGGTGTCCGGCGGCCTGCACGGTGTCGGTTCATCGGTCGTTAATGCACTGTCGAGTTGGATGGAGGTCGAGATCTCCCGCGACGGCAAAATCTATGCCCAGCGGTTTGAACGCGGCATTCCGGTCAACGATCTGACGGTGATCGGCAATTCGGATCACGACGGTACCCTGATTCGGTTCAAGGCGGATCCGGAAATTTTTCAGGAAACTACTGAATACGAGTTTGAGGTGCTGCAGAAACGGCTGCGGGAGCAGGCGTTTCTGAACGCGGGGCTGATGATCCGGCTCAACGACCTGCGCAACCCGGAAAACGAAATTCGTGAAGAATACCGGTATGAAGGCGGCATTTCGTCGTTTGTGGATTTCATGAATAAGGCCCGCGGCCATCAGGTGCTGCATCCGGATGTTATTCATATCTCCTCGACTGACGGGGATTCCATCGCAGAGGTGGCGCTGCAGTATAACGACAGCTATAACGAAAACATCCTTTCCTTCGCCAACAATATCCATACGGTGGACGGCGGTACACATGAAACCTCGTTCAAAACTGCCATCACCCGTATTTTCAATGATTATGCCCGCAAATATGGTCTGCTCAAGGAAAACGACAATTCTCTCAAGGGTGACGATGTGCGGGAAGGCCTGACCGCGGTTATCAGCGTCAAGCTCAAGGACGCGCAGTTCGAGGGACAGACCAAGGCGAAGCTCGGCAACACCGCAATGGGCTCGCTGATCAATTCCCTGATGAACGAAAAGATGGTGCCATATCTGGAGGAAAATCCGGCGGTCGCTAAAGCGATCCTGGAAAAATCCATCAATGCCTCCCGGGTGCGTGAGGCTGCGCAGCGTGCGCGGGAACTGGCGCGCAAAAAGAGCGGGCTGGCGACCACCCGTATGCCGGAAAAGCTCGCCGACTGTATCTGGAGCGACAACGAGCGCACCGAGCTGTATATCGTCGAGGGTGACTCGGCCGGAGGCTCGGCCATTCAGGGCCGGGACCGGAATTTTCAGGCAATCCTGCCGCTGTGGGGCAAAATGCTCAACGTGGAAAAGGCGCGGCTGGATAAGGTGTATTCCAACGAAAAGCTGGTGCCGATCGTGGTAGCGCTAGGCTGCGGCATCGGCGAGGATTTCGATCTGAGCAAGCTGCGCTACGGCAAGGTTATCATCATGGCGGATGCGGACGTTGACGGTTCTCATATCCGTACGCTGCTGCTGACCTTCTTTTTCCGGTATATGCGTCCGCTCGTGGACGAAGGCCATGTGTATATCGCACAGCCGCCGCTGTTTAAAGTTTCCAAGGGAAAGCAGCTGCGGTATGCATTCAGCGATGGGGAGCGGGACAAATATATCGCGGAGTTGGGCGGCAACGCGGATATCCAGCGGTACAAGGGTCTTGGTGAAATGGATCCCGAGCAGCTGTGGGAAACCACGATGGACCCGGCTTTCCGCACCATGCTCAAGGTGAGCATCGAGGATGCGGCAGCAGCCGATGAAGCATTCACCATTCTGATGGGCGACAAGGTGGAGCCCCGCAAGGAATTCATCGAAAAGAATGCGCAGTACGTTATGAATCTGGATATTTGATCGCACAGGGAAGGCCCGCGATTGGTTAAGGGCAGGCTGCCCTTGCCATGAAGAAAGGAAGGAACCTTTTTGATGGACGATCAGGAAAAAATCTCCGCACAGGAGCAGACGGCGGAAGAAGCCGGAAAAGCTGCGGCGGAGAAAACCGAAGAGCAGGACGCGAACAGCGGCCGTGACGCCGAAACGCAGGCAGGACAGCCGCAGGCGGACCTGCGTATCCAGCTGACCAAAGAGGAGCTGTACGTCTGCATGGGCAGCCGGCAGGGCCGAAAGGCCGGAAGAGCCCGGCTGATTGTGGAAACTGTGCTGTTGGGGCTGCTCGCCGCTTATTGCATTATCGCGTTTTTTCTTTCCGGGATGGTGAGCCTGGCCTCGTTGTGTATCGGCCTGATTTCACTGCTGTTGGCAGCGGCTATCTGGGCGGCGCCGGTGATTGTCAACCGCTATGACGCAAACCGGGAGTTTGCCAAGAATAAGGTGCTGCGGGTGAGAATTTACACGCAGGGCTTGGGCTTTGGTACCGACGATACCTTTCAGCTGGTGCCGTATGAGGATTGCTGTGCCAGATGGTGCAGGGATATGATCCTGCTGGATTTTGAAGGTGGCCTGATGGTGGCGCTGCCCAAGCGGCTGCTGGACGGCGGGATGTGGGAGCAGCTGGTCGATCGGCTGCATCTCAGCACAGAAAAGAACGCGGACGGCAGATAAATCGTATTCCAGCCAACACAAGGAGTATGGACGGAACGGCAGATGAGCAGTTTTGCCCGATTCTGCGGGAAAGGAAAGAGAAATGGATCAGCAAATGCCGCCGCGCGTAAAACTGCAGACGGATGTGACCCAGGCAGAATACGTACAGGCGTCCCTGCTGCTTGCTCGGCGGTTCGGCGCATTGCAGTTATCACCGGCGGCTATGGTTGCCGGTGTGCTGCTGATCGCCGCGGGACTGGCGATGACGAGTTTTATGAGTTCGCTGTTTTTTCCGCTTTTTCTGGTGCTGCTGGGCATACTTCTGCTGGTAGTTTTCCTGATAGTGGAGCCGGCGGATATCCGTCGGCAGGCAAAACGGGATTTTCAAACCTTTGTGCAGCTCATGCAGCCGGCCGATGTGGCTCTGTACGCGGACGAAGCGCAGACAAAAACCCCGTATCTGACCCAACAGGATCCGTATGCGCGGATGCTGTGCGTGGAGACGCCGTCGCTGGTCGTATTGATCCGGGACAGAGAACAGCTGCTGATTCTTCCCAAACGTTGTCTTCCGGCAGGGCAGGCGGACGAAGCCATGGAATTTCTGCGGACGACCTTTGTCCGCCGGCGCCGGGTAATGCGCGGCTGGCTGTTTTGACAGGCGGAAGGAAAGAAAATGAAACAGATTGAACTGAGCGTGCTGATGACGCAGGACGACTATGCGGCCTTTTTGGTGCAGAAAAGGCGCATGCAACGCGGCAGGCGATTTCAGACGGCGCTGTATGTGGGCGAACTGCTGGTGGTAGTGGCTGCGGCCGGATTGTTTTTCGGCGACAGAATCGGTATGTCGGCGGCATCCGCTGTGTGCCTGCTGGCGGCGGGCATCGCGCTGATAGCTTACGATTATGTGATCGCACCCTGGTTGGACAGGCTCACTGCGGTACGGGACTATGCGGAAAAGGAAAATCTGCGCACCGCCTGCCTGTATCGGTTTACGGCAGAAGCCGTGTATCTGCGCGGGGGACGGACTGAAGGCACTCTGCCTTTCGCATTCCTGACCGAATGGATGCAGACGCCGGATTATTTCACCCTCTCCTTTGGACGGGAAACAGCCATGTTCATCCCGAAACGGTTGCTTTCACAAGAGGAGTGCAGCCAGCTGGAAAATTGGCTGCGGGCCTCAAATAAGGGAATGCACAAGAAAGGGCGGCAATAGCGGAAACATGGATACAGAGCGTGGGGATAAAAATATTGGCAGCGAAAAGCCGCCGCAGGATGCCGGATCTTATCCAGAAGATGGGCAGGAGTTGGCCATTCCGGTAAATTTGTACCGGGAGGAATACATACGCTTCAGCGAAACCGTATTCCGTCTGCAGAACCGCCGGCGCAGAATGTGGCAGGCTTTGGTGATTTCCCTTCTTCTGATAGGCTGCATCGGACTGCTGCTGATCGAAGGGCTGGCATATGGGGAGTGGAACTATTCGCTGTTTTTCTTTGTGATACTGATGGCAGCCGGCAGCGGCTTTCTGTTTGTGGGCTGGCCGCTGCTTATCCGCCGTTCGGCGGGAAAAAGCTATGACCGCACCTGCGCGGCCGGATATTCCTTCGACGGCGTGGTGCATCTATATAACAACCGGGTGGAAAAGGTGACGGCGAGCGGCCGCGCTGTGATCCATTTCGGGGAAAACGCACTTTATCTGGAAACGACAGACATGATTGCACTGCTGTCTCCCGCCAGCAAGGCGATTGTCCTGCCCGCACGCTGCTTGACGGCGGATGATGCAGCAATGGTCAAGCAAAGGCTGCTGCCGAATATCGCTGCAGTGCACCGCATGGTGATGCGGCAGGTAGTGCCGCTTGCCCATGAGAGACAGCAGGCGGTGCAGAGTGATGTGGGCGCGTATGAACAGGAGGAGCAGGAGCCGATCATTCTGCATGTGCGGTACACGGGAGAGGAGTATCTCGGCCTGATTAAAGATATCAACCGGCGGTCCTTTATCCGCACGATTCCTTTCAGCGGGGGGCTCGCATGTGTGCTGGGCGTTATAGGCTGGTTGATCGGCGGTCCACTTGACGGACTGATGATGTTTATCCTGTCGGTAGCGGTCTCTGTCGGCATCATGCTGATGAACCGGCGCCGGGCAAAGCATATGATCGGCCGTATTGAGCCGGCGGATATGCAGGTGCAGTTCCGCCTGAGCGAAAAAGCGGTCAGCATGCGGGTCAATTCTGGTCAGGAAGCCCGCCTGGAATGGGGACAGATCGCCCATGCGGTGGAACGGCCGGACTGTGTGGAATTCTACGGCAGCGGCAATGCCTTCTGGCGCATACCCAAACGCTGCATCCCGGACATGGATGGGCTGCGGCAGCTGGTCAACCGCCATGTCGTTCCCAGAACCGAAGGAAACGACTGAAAGGAGTGCCGCAGGAAAAGGAGGAATACCCGATGGAGGAATACAGACCGGAGCCGCCGGTGTCGTCGCCGGAAGATGAGCGGTCAGGCAGTGAGCCGGTTCCATACAATCCGGTTCAGCCGGTATACGGAGAACGTCCGCTGACGCCCGGCATGCCGTCCACATTTAACGGTGGATCGGTGCCGCCTTCCTATCGTTATACGCCGGTACCCGGATACGGCTCTGTCCGTCCGCCTCAGATGGACCTGCCGGTAGGTTTTTGTCCGCCGCCGTATGAAGAGGAGGCGCGGATGCCGACGGAACAGCCGCTTTCGGTTGTTGCCGGCCGTGCGCTGACCCTTATGCAGATCAAACGCCTTCAGGGTGCTGCACGGAAATCCGCCGGACTGTTTTTCGGTGCATTTGCGGCGCTTCTGGTCTTTCTTGGCTTGGCAGCTTTTGGCGGTAGCGCCACAGCAGGCGGTATCGCTGCCGGGATTACCTTTGTGGTTGGAGCATCATCGCTGATGATAGGCGGCATCGGAATGCTGATGCGCAAAGGGTGCAACGACCGCGATGATACAAATCTGTGGGCGGCAAAGCAATATGCGCAGGGAGAACGCCATGTGTTGCTGCTGTACGGCGACCGGGCGGAGGAACGGGCGGCTCATGGCGGTACGGTGGTTCACTATGCGGATGCGGTGTTTCAGGAAATGCCGGACATGCTGATCCTGCAGGACGATAATGGCCGGATTATCTGGCGGGCAGAGGATCTGACCGCTTATGATGCACGCGTGATTCTTGAGCAGATTTACCGGAGAATCCCGGAAAAGCGCCGGCGGTTCAGCGGCTTTTTTCAGGCGCAGCTTACGCAGCCGCTGGAGCTCCCGCGTATCGAACGAACCGAAGCGATCGTTGCCGAAGTGCAGTATACCGAGAAAAAGGAGCACGGATTCTGGAATAAGGTTGGCCGTATGCTGCCATTTCTGGTGCCGCTGGGTGTCATCCCCGGCCTGCTGCTGGCAAGCGTCGTGTATCTGACCGGCAGCGTTTATCTGGATATGCTGTTGTTTTGTCTGATGACCTTCGCCGGGGTCTTCGTTGTGGCACTGCTGTTTTTACTGCTGGTGCCGGAAAAAGGAGAGCAGGCGGTGAATATCCGCTTTACCCGCGGCGGCATGGAGGTGCGTGCACGGGGAGATCTTCGGTATTTTCCCGCACAGGCAGTGCAGCGCCGGCGGGATGGCCGGGATCTGGTGCTTGCGGTGCCGGGCGAGGAATTTGTAATTCCCTGGACGGCCATCGAAAACAATGCGGTACTTTTGGAGCTGATGGGGCTGCGCTGAATCCGCGCGCGGTTGGAGACAAATCCCCCGATTACAGCGGGTTATGCCTCATGCGGGCATAAAAACCCGGAAAGGACAGGTTTTTCCCAATGGATGAGAACAAGGATCTGCAGGCAAATACGCAGGAAGAAATCGATCAGCCGGCCAGCAAACTTATCACGGTCGACCTGGAAAAGGAAATGAAGAAGAGCTTCCTGGAATATTCCATGTCGGTTATCGTGGCACGTGCGCTGCCGGATGTGCGGGACGGTCTTAAGCCGGTGCACCGCCGCATCCTTTATACGATGCATGAAAATAACCTTACCCCCGAGAAGGCATACCGTAAGTGCGCCGATACGGTCGGTACTGTGCTCGGCCGGTACCATCCGCACGGTGACGCGTCGGTTTACGATGCGATGGTGCGTATGGCGCAGGATTTTTCACTGCGCTACCCGCTGGTGGACGGTCACGGAAACTTCGGTTCCATCGACGGTCATCCGGCGGCAGCCTATCGGTACACCGAGGCCCGCATGAGCAAGATGTCGCTGGATATGCTGGCGGATATCGAAAAGGAAACGGTGGATTTTGCCCCAAACTACGATGACCGTCTCAAGGAGCCGGTGGTGCTGCCCTCACGGTTCCCGAACCTGCTAGTCAACGGCTCGTCCGGCATCGCGGTAGGTATGGCGACCAACATTCCCTCGCATAACCTGTGCGAGGTGGTGGACGCCATCTGCCTGCTGATTGATAATCCCGAGGCAGAGCTGCCGCAGATTATGGACTGCATTAAGGGTCCGGATTTCCCAACCGGCGGTATCATCATGGGATATTCCGGCATCCGTGCCGCCTATGCGACTGGACGCGGCCGCCTGATTGTCCGGGCGCGCACCGAGATTGAAGAGCACGGCAACGACCGTTACCGGATTGTGATCACCGAAATTCCCTACCAGGTCAACAAGCTGACACTGGTGAAATCCATCATCGACCTGGTGGATGAAAAGCGGATCGAGGGCATCCATGACGTGGTTGACCATTCCAGCCGCGAGGGCATGCGGGTGGTTATCGACCTCAAGCGGGACGCAAACCCGCAGGTGGTGCTCAACCAGTTGTTCGCGTTCACCCAGATGCAGGTGACCTTTGGCGTCATTATGCTGGCGCTGGTGGACGGTGTGCCGCGGGTGCTTTCGCTAAAGCAGATGCTGGAGGAATACATCCGCTTTCAGGTGGAGGTCATTACCCGGCGCACCCTTTACGATTTGCGCAAGGCCAAGGAGCGCGCGCATATCGTGGAAGCGCTTAAGGTGGCCTGTGACTTTATCGATGAGGTTATCGAAATTATCCGTTCTTCCCCGGATATTCCGGAATCCAAGGCCCGTTTGATGGCCCGTTTTGGTTTTGACGACGTGCAGGCGCAGGCTATCGTCCAGATGCGCCTTGGCCAGCTGGCCGGTCTGGAACGGCAGAAGATCGAGGAAGAACTCGAAGCGCTGCGTGCACGCATCGCGGAGATGGAAGCCATTCTCGCGGATGAAGGCAAGATCAAGGCAATCGTGAAGGACGAATGCCTGAAGATGCGGGATAAGTACGGCGACGAGCGCCGTACCTCCATCTCGATGGTGTCCGGTGAAGTGGATATCGAGGATCTGATCCCGGTGGAGGACTGCGTGCTGACCCTGACCCGCTTGGGTTATATCAAGCGGCAGGCAGCGGACGTCTACAAGGCGCAGCGCCGCGGCGGACGGGGCATCATGGGCATGGCCACCCGTGACGAAGATGTCACCGAAACCATGTTCCTGTGCTCAAGCCATGATTATGTGATGTTCTTCACCTCCGCCGGCCGGGTATACCGGCTCAAGTGTTATGAGGTGCCGGAAGGCAGCCGTACTTCTAAGGGGATGAACATCGTCAACCTTCTCCCGCTCGCGCCGGAAGAAAAGGTCACGGCGATGATCCATGTGTCCGAGTTTGAGGGGGACAGCTATCTGTGCATGGTGACCCGGCAGGGCATCATCAAGCGCACCCGGCTCGACGCCTATGCGAATGCGCGGAAAAGCGGCCTGATTGCGATTGACCTCGATGAGGGCGACGAACTGGCGTGGGTGCAGGTCACCGACGGCTATCAGAAGCTGCTGGTGGCGACCCGTAAGGGTATGGCGATCTGCTTTGATGAAAACGATGCCCGCGTGGTTGGACGCACTGCCCGCGGCGTGAAGGCGCTCACCCTACAGGAAGACGATGAGGTTGTCGGCATGGTGGTGTGTAAGGATACCGGCACGCTGCTCACCGTCACCGAAACCGGCTACGGCCGGCGCAGCGAACTTTCCGATTACCGGATCCAGTCGCGCGGCGGTAAGGGTCTGACCAACTACCACACCGAGGATTTTGGCGACGTGGCTGCCATTCAGATGGTGGAAGCGGATGACGACATCATCCTGATCTCGTCTGACGGCATCATTATCCGCATGGCGTCCGAGGAGGTGCGCTTCTGCCGCCGTCCGGCCAAGGGCGTGCGAGTGATGCGTATGGAGGAATCCGCCCGCATCGTCTCGCTGGTACGTGCCCCGCATGAAGAGGAAGCACCGGAGGGCGAGAGTGAGACGCCCGTCGAAGGCGAAGCGGAACCGGCGGAAACCCCGGCCGAATAAAACGAAATGCTGCAGCCCGCTGGGGCACATCGGCCGCCGGTGTGCCCCAGCGGGCTGCTTTATCTGTATATGGAGGAGACTGGTGATGGAAAAAACCATTGCGGCGCTGTCCACCCCGCCGGCGGCCGCGGGACTCGGGGTGATCCGGGTATCCGGCGAGGCGGCTATTGAGGTGGCGGACCGGATTTTCCGCGCTGCCGCCCGCGGCAGGACACTTGCACAGCAGCCGGGCTATACCGCACTGTACGGGCGGGTTTACGATGCACACGGGGATATCGATGAGTGTGTGGCCCTGGTGTTCCGCGCCCCGCACAGCTACACAGGGGAAAACGTGGTGGAGTTGTCCTGCCACGGCGGGATGTATCTGCTCGGCCGGGTGTTATCGGCGCTTTTTGCCGCCGGCGCGCAGCCGGCACAGGCGGGGGAATTCACCCGCCGGGCGTTTATAAACGGGAAAATCGATCTTACCCAGGCGGAAGCGGTGATGGAACTGATTGCGGCCAACGGTCGGTTGGCGGCTAAAACCGCACTGGCGATGCGGGAAGGCGCGCTGCATGAGCGGTTCAGCGAGGTTCGGCAGCAGCTGGTGCAGGCGGATGCCTCGATTTCGGCGTTTGTGGATTATCCTTATGAGGATATCCCGGAGCCCGATCTGCCCGGCATCCGTGCCGCACTCGGATCAGCCAGAGACGCGCTCGAAAGGCTGCTGAATACCTTTGACGCCGGCCGAGTGGTACGGGAAGGCATCGACACCGTGATCGTCGGCAGCCCGAATGTGGGAAAATCCACCCTGATGAACTGCCTGTCCGGCTGTGAACGCAGCATCGTTACCCCCATCGCGGGAACCACCCGCGATATCGTGGAAGAAACGGTACGGCTGGGCGACGTGCTGCTGCGGCTTGCGGACACTGCCGGCATCCGCGATACTGGAGATACGGTCGAATCGATCGGCGTGCAGCGTGCCCGCAACCGGCTGGAGCAGGCGGCCCTTCTGCTGGTGCTGTTTGATGGTTCGCGGCCGCTGGATCAAGACGACTGTGCACTGATCCGGGAAACGGCCGGACAGACCGCGATTGCGGTGGTCAACAAGGCCGATTGCGAATTAAAAATAGACTTGTCGTATATAAAACAGAACTATCAACATATTGTAGTGGTTTCTGCGGCATCCGGCGAAGGGCTGGATGCGCTGGAAGAGGCGGTGCGCCGGATCACCGGTGTGCAGGCGCTCGACGAGGCGGAGCCGCTGCTGGCCACCGAGCGGCAGCGGGACTGCACCCGCCGGTGCCTGTTAAATGTACAGGAGGCGCTGGATGCCTTGGATACCGGCATGACGCTGGATGCGGTGAGCGTATGCGTGGAAGCGGCGGTCGCGGCGGTGCTGGAGATGACCGGCGAACGGGTAACCGAAACGGTGGTGGATGATATTTTCGCCCGCTTCTGCGTGGGAAAATAGCCGGAAAGGGATGCGGATATGGACGGAACAGAAGGACGGCAGGGCATCTGCTCGCGGTGCGGCGGGGCGGTTGCTCCGGAAGCGGATGTCTGTCCGCACTGCGGCGCTGCGCTGCGGGCGATTGAAGAGGTGCTGCCGCCGGTGCAGGCGTCGGAGCCCGGCACTGCGGAAGATGGGGCAGCGGAGACTTCCGTAGCGCCGGAAAAGGGCGGGCGCCGACGCACCCGGAAGATCAAAGCGCTGATTGCCGCTGCGGCAGCGGCAGTGGTGGCGCTGACGTCAGTAACCGCTGTGCTGGTGTGGCACAACCGGCAGAATGTGTATGCGCCGCTGCTTTTTTATAAGGGACAAACCCTGTATGCGGTTTCCCCGGCCAATTGGAACCGTATCATTGCGCTTGAGGCGGAAAACGGTGGGACTTATCTGGATTCGGCATATATTCAGTACAGCAGTGATGGGCGGTATCTGTATTATCCCGACCGGGACGGCATAGACAGCTATGTGCTGTACAGCTGTGACCTGTTGCGCGGCACCATACGGAAGGTAAGCGATGAGGTGGATGGGCTGTACCGTCTCACGCCGAACGGGCGCACGGCGGTATACAGCCGCAGCGGGGCGCTGCTGTGCAGCGATCCGGACGGTACGCGCACGCTTGCACAGGATGTGCAGAAATTTATGCTGGCCAATGACGGCAGCGGGGTGATTTATCAGACCGGGGAGGGGAGGCTTTACCGGATCGGTTTGTCTTCCGGGGAAAGCATCGGCATCGGCGCGGCGGATGAGGTATGCTGTATCAGTCCGGCGGCGGATTCAGCCTATTATATCCGGGATAACACGCTGTATTACTGGAAAAGAGGCCGGCAGGAGAAGGCGCTGCGGGACGCCGGATATGGCGTCAGCATGGTGGATTTCGGTGAGGAGGAAGCCTATCTGCTGGTTCATCAGGTACCGGTGGACGCGCGGCCGGTCATAGAGACCGAGGAAGAGATTTACGAGGAGCCCAGACAGCGGTTGTATTACTGTCGAAACGGCGAAATCCAGCTTTTGGCGGAGGACGTCCGGCAGTTCCAGATGGTGAGCGGTGCACACGAGACACCGCGGCTGCTGTATCGCGTACAAAAAGCAGGGGATGACGCAGGAGTCTGGTACTATGCCGACAGGACAGCATGCTCGTTGATTACGCAGGAGGCCGAAATCGGTTCGGCCTGTCTGTCGGATGACGGCGGTGAGCTTTGGTTTATCGCAGGAGAAGTGATCCCGCCGCCGGCGACCTCCAGTTTCTGGGGTCTGCAGACGGGCACGCTGCGCGCCGCGCAGCTGCGCGGTGGAAAAGTCGGTGCCATCCGCGCGGTGGACGATCGGGCGATGATGCTGTATGCGCGCTCTAAGGGAGAACCGCTGTATATGCGGGATGATTCGCAAACACAAGCAGGCGGGATGCGCCTGACCGGCGAGCTGTGCGGCGGCGGCGAAATGATCGCTGAAGAGGTGCAGCTTTACGGCGTGATGCCCGAGCCGGGAACGGAGGCAGTGTACTTTTCTCTCAGGGCGGACGAAAACAATGGCTTTTCGGTGCTGGCGAAATGGGATGGGCATGCGGCTTCGGTGATTTGTGACCAGACAGCGAGAACGGAGCTGCTTGGTCGGGATCGGGTGGCGGTGATGCGTCGAAGTGAGCAGATACTGACCGTTTATGACCGCGGAAAGGCAATTGAACTGGCACGGGGAGTATCGGCGTTCGCAGTTGCCCAGCCGGCCGAGACGTGTGCCTCGTGGTGGTAGCGGAATTTCCGAAAAAGGAAAAAACGTGCGAATTTTCATGAAACAACGGGAATTTCGTGCATTTTATCCTTGAAAAATCGGCATCTGAATCGTATACTGAACATAAGCGGATAGAAAAGGCATTCTGTGCATAGATATGGCGCAGGAACTTTTCTTCCGAGGGGATAAATGCGGTTTATTCCGCTGTCGCGCGGGACCAAAAAGCCTCCCGGCGAAGGGCTCCCATAGCCCATCAAATTTCTACATAAAGGGGTTTTTGACATGGCGAGTTGTCCAAATTGTCATGCGCCGCTCGAGGAAGGCGCCGGATTCTGCGGTGTATGCGGCACACCGATTCCGAAGCAGGTGATTTGTTCACACTGCGGGCAGGAAACGTCGGCAGAAGGTAAGTTCTGTGAACGCTGCGGCCAGCCGTTTGGATCGGTTGGGACGCCCGAGGTGCCGGTTGCCCCGGCGGCGGAAAATCCGGCACCGGCAGCCCAGCCGGCAGCGCCTGCTCCGGAGACACCTGCGGCAGCGCCGGAAGAACCGGTTCGGGTAACCTGTCCGCACTGTGGGCAGGCGACGGCGGCAGACGGCATGTTCTGCGAGTGCTGCGGTCAGCCGATTAATGCGGCACAGCCGCCGGTCGGAGGGAATGCTGCGGCTGTTCCTGCGGCGATGCCGGGCTATACGGCACCGGTGGTGGGCGAGGCAGCCGCACCGGCTCAATCGCCGGTGCAAAAGATGACAGCAAAAATCAAGGCACTGCCGAAAAAGATTCTGGCAATTATCGCGGCGGCGGCCGTGCTGGTGGTTGTCGTGCTGGCAGCAGTGATTGTCAGCGTAGCGGGCGGCAGCGTAAAACCGCCTGTACTGTATTATGCCGACGGCGAGCTGCAGGGCGTTATGCAGGGCCAATGGAACAAGCCGTTTGAGGTGACCAAGAATTTCGGCGACCTGCTGAGCGAAAGCTATGCGATGATGACCCAGTACAGCGAAAACGGCCGGTATATGTTCTATATGGACGGCGGCGGGCTGTATTACCGTGATCTGAAGAAAAACAACGCTAAGGTCGACGGAACCAAAATCGACAGCGATATCGAGGGGTATTTCCAGATTACCCCGAACGGCAAGTATGTGCTCTATATCAAGAGCGGCAAGCTGTATGAACATAACCTGAAGGAAAAGAACTCGCTGAATTCGGATGTGGAGGGATTCCTTCTGTCCAAAGACGGCAAAACCGTGCTGTATCAGACAGACGACGGCGACCTGTATACCAAGGCGGTGGGAAGCAAAAAGGATGCCGTTAAGGTGGACAGCGAAGCGGAGCTCAAATATTTCAGCGAAGACATGAAGACGCTGTATTATACCAAGGACGGCGCGCTGTATATGAAGTCCGGCAATAAAGACAAGGAAAAGATTGCCGAAGGGGACGATGTGAACAAGGTGATTGGCTTCGGCGGCAAGGAGGTCTACTTCTTCAACGATGCCAGCACGACCGGTACGGCGGCGGATTACGTTGACGACGATATGAAGTCTACAGACGATGCGATGGTCGAGCCGGTGGCGCCGGAATACCCGAAACGCGAGTATCCGAACAGCAGCGATTATAAAAAAGAAGATGGCTTTACCGACTGGGATGCGTATTATGCTGCGAGAGATAAAGCGGACGAAGCGTATCAGAAGGCCAGAGAAGAATACGACAGGAAATACGAAGAATACCAGACAGCGCGTGAAGCATACTGGGAGAAGGAATCCCGCGATAATCTGCGGAAAAGCCTGAAGGAAACGGAAATAACTGTTTCGAACTACCAGCTGTATTATTTCGACGGCAGCAAGGCGTCCCTGGTGGCGGAAAACGTTTCCAACGGAGGGGTGTATTATGCGGCCGAGACGCCGGCGATTGTTTATGGCAAGGTCGGTGAGACGAGTGCATCGCGGGTAAAGCTGTCGGAGATCAATTCGACCAGCGATGTGACCAGCCAGATTACTGCCGGGGAACCCGGTGACGAGCGTTTCCTGGCGATTAAGGGGACGGAGAGCACCATTGAGCAGGACGGCGCGGGCTCGTTTAAATTTGATGCGAAGGGCAGTACGCTGTACTTTATCGATATGGTCGAAGAGGGCGTGGGTGTCCTGAAAGCAGCGCAGCTGGGCGGCAGCGGCATCAAGAAGATCAATACCATCGATGAAGACGTGGGGGCCTTCTACCTGCGGGATAAGGGCGATGTGGTGTACGCAAAGGATGTCAAGAACGGCAGCGGTGAGCTGTATTCCGGCGGGAAACTGCTGCTGAGTGACGTAAAGCTCAGCACGATTGCGATGGTGGAGGATTCCAATACATTCTTCTGCCTGTCCGATTACAGCGACAGCAGCTCCTCGGGAGCGCTGCAGGCGGTTTCCGGCAAAGCGGTAAAGGTGAAGGACGATGTTTACGACTTTGAGGCATACGGTGAAAAGTGTGTAGCGTTTCTGTCCGATTACAACACCGATAAGAGCCGCGGTACGCTGGAGGTTTACACCGGCGGTAAGCCCAAGAAGGTGGCGGATGATGTAAACGCCGTGGTGCCCAAGATGGGTTCGCTTTACGATCTGATGAACTACTTATAAACCGAGATAAAAAACCGCCGGCGGATTCCGCCGGCGGTTTTTGCCTCAGCTGTCGGAAAGCAGTTCGGCAAACTTGTCGATATCCACCTTGTAAGAAACGGCGATGCGCGGTAATGCGTAGGGATCGGTGTCCCGGGTGAGCCGGCCGGCGGTCGCGCGAAAAGCCATGCGCACGCCGTTTTCACGCAGCATGGCTTTTACCCGGTCGTTATAAAAGCCATACGGATAGGCAAAAACGCGGGAGGTGCTGCCCGATATGCCGGCGAGCGTATCCAAACTGCGATGGAGATCGGCCGCGGCAGTCGTTTTGTCGGCTTCGGTCAGTGCGGAACGTCCGCTGCCGACAGCGGTATGCAAATTGTCGGTATGGGAGGCGTAGGTGAAGACATCTTGGGAGGCCTCCATCATATCTTTAGTTTGTGGTATGGCCTGATCTGCGGCAGCGGCGGAACCCTCCTGCGCAATCTGGGAGGTTATGGTAAAAATTACGGCGGTGAACCCGTATTCCCGCAGCAGCGGCGCTGCGTATACATAATTGCTCATGTAGCCGTCGTCGAAGGTCAGCATGACCGGATGCTCGGGCAGTACCGCGCCCTCGTATAAAAAAGCCTCCAGCTCATCGACGGTTATGGTATGATAGCCGTTTTCCCGCAGCCAGCGGAGCTGCGCGGCGAAATCCTCCGTATAGGTGACGATATCATTGGTTTTCAGGGGACTGTTGGTGTCCCGGGGCAGCAGATGATGATACATCAGCACCGGCACCGTCTGTCCCGCGGCTATTGCCGCGGTGCTCCTTACCTGATCATGGCGCGGCTGACAGCGGGCAAGCACCAGCAGACAGAACATCAGGATTGCGAGAATGCCGCAGCACAGCGGTTTTGACAGCCATTTTTTCGTTCTCTTGCACATGCGCACGACCACGCCCTTCCTATCACGGCTATACGTTTATCTGTATGAAGCCGGACAAGGCGGATATGCCCGTGGTTTGCGGCTCATCTGCTGGGCAGGTTTTCACCGCGGCGGTGAACAAGTCGGGTGTAAATGTGGAAAAAGCTGTGGAAAAAGTGGAAAAATCGCGCGGAGAGGGGATTTCCCTTGCCGGAATGGGCGGGCCGCGTTATAATGAAACAGGCAAATCAGGCGTAAGAAAAAGAAAGTGAAGTACAGTTATGAAATTTATGGCGGGAGAATATGACGTGGCGATCATCGGCGCGGGACATGCCGGCATAGAGGCGGCACTGGCCGCCGCCCGGCTTGGCTGTTCAGCGGTGATTTTTACCATAAACCTCGACTGGGTGGGAAATATGCCCTGCAACCCATCGATTGGTGGCACGGCGAAAGGGCATCTCGTGCGGGAAATTGATGCGCTCGGCGGCCAGATGGGCCGTGCAGCGGATGCGAATCTCCTGCAGTCGCGGATGCTCAACCGCGGGAAAGGTCCGGCGGTGCATTCACTGCGCGCGCAGATCGACCGCCGGGCGTATTCCGCTTATATGAAGCAAACCCTGGAGCAGACGCCCGGCTTGGCTATCAAGCAGGCGGAGATTGTGGATCTGACCCGGGAAGCGGACGGCCGCTGGCGGCTGACCACCCGGCTGGAGGCGCAATATCTGGCCCGTGCGGTGGTGCTGGCCACCGGCACCTTTTTAAAGGGGAAAATATTTGTCGGTGACGTCAGCTACGACGGGGGCCCGGATGGGATGTTCGCAGCCACAAGCCTCAGCCGTGCGCTGCTGGCGCTGGGGGTTTCGCTGCGCCGTTTCAAAACCGGCACGCCCGCACGGGTGCTGCGGTCGAGCATTCGTTTCGACCATCTGGAGGCGCAGCCCGGTGAGGAACCGGTGGTACCGTTTTCCTTTGAAACCACACAGCCGCTTGAGAACCGGCTGGACTGCCATATCACGTGGACCACGCCGCAGACAAAGCAGGTCATTCTGGAAAATCTCCACCGTTCGCCGCTGTATGGTGGAAAAATCGAGGGAGTCGGGCCGCGTTACTGCCCGAGTATAGAGGATAAAATCGTCCGGTTTGCGGATAAGGAGCGGCATCAGGTGTTTATTGAGCCGTGCGGCGCAGGAACGGACGAAATGTACCTGCAGGGGCTGTCCTCCTCACTGCCCGAGGATGTCCAGATCCGGCTGCTTAAAACGATTCCGGGTCTCGAAGAGGTACAGGTGATGCGGCCGGCCTATGCGATTGAATATGACTGCTGCGATCCGCTGCAGCTGGATGCGACGCTGGAATTCCTGGATCTGCCGGGCCTTTATGGTGCGGGGCAGTTCAACGGAAGCTCCGGCTATGAGGAGGCGGCGGCGCAGGGACTGGTCGCCGGCGTAAATGCGGCACGGAAAATAAAGGGGCAGCCGCCACTTCTGCTCGACCGTGCGTCGAGCTATATCGGTACGCTTATCGATGACCTGGTAACTAAGGGATGCACCGATCCTTACCGCATGATGACCGCCCGATCGGAATACCGGCTGCTGCTGCGCCAGGATAACGCAGATGAACGGCTGACTCCCAAAGGGCGGGAGGCCGGTCTGGTGGGCGACGAACGCTGGGCACATTTTTGTGCGCGGCAGGAGGCCAAAGCGGAGGAACGCCGGCGGCTGCACGATACTGTCCTGCCGCCATCTGAACCGCTCAACCGGTTGCTGCAGGACTGTGGAACCACGCCGGTGACATCCGGGATACGGCTGGAAGATCTTCTGCGCCGGCCGCAGCTGGATTATGCCCGACTGGAGCCGGTGGATACCCGCCGTCCGCCGCTCGACCCGCTGGTGAGGGAACAGGTCGAGGTGGAACTGAAATACGAGGGATACCTGCGGCGTCAGCAGGCGGAAGTGGATGAACAACGTCGGCTGGAGAGCCGGCTGCTCCCGGAAAATACCGACTATGCCGGTATCCGGGGGCTGCGTAAGGAAGCACAGGAAAAGCTGGCGCGCATACGTCCGCGGAACATCGGTCAGGCATCCCGTATCAGCGGCGTCAGCCCGGCGGATATTTCGGTGCTGATTATCTGGTTGAGTCAGCAGACCGGGCAAAACAAACCGGAAAATATGGGCGTGTAAATACAATGGGTAAAGAAAAAGGGGGCGGCCGGCCATGATCGATACTTTGCGCCTGCGGGAAGAGGCGCAGTCCTGCGGCATTTCCCTGGAACAGGAAACGGCAGAAAAACTGGATATCTATGCGCGGCTGCTGGTGGAATGGAATGAAAAGATGAACCTGACCGCCATCACCGCGCCCGGCGAAATCGTGACTAAGCATTTTGTCGACAGCCTCACAGCGGGAGCCCTGCTGCCTGCGTCGGGGGAAGAGCCGCTCACGCTTGTGGATGTAGGCACAGGTGCAGGCTTTCCCGGTGTACCGCTGGCGCTGTGGCGGCCGGATATCCGGCTGACCCTGCTGGACAGCCTGAATAAGCGGCTTGTTTTTCTGGAAACCGTGTGCCGGGAGCTGGAACTGCCGGTCACGCTGGTGCATGCCCGCGCGGAAGAGGCCGGGAGGCGAAAGGATATGCGTGAGCATTTTGCAGTGGCAACGGCCCGCGCGGTGGCGGCGCTGCCGACTTTGTGTGAATATTGCCTGCCGCTGGTCAGGCCGGGAGGCTGCTTTATTGCGATGAAGGGTCCCTCCGGTCCGGAGGAGACGGCTGCATCGTCGAATGCCCTGTCTCGTCTGGGTGGAAAAATTGACGAAATCCGACAGCTGCGGCTGCCGTCAGCCTGCGAAGATACGGCGGAGAGTGAGGCTTCGGCTTCGCGCACGCTGATTTTGGTTCGGAAAATTTCGCCGACTCCCGCCGCGTATCCGCGTGTTTCCGCCAAAATCGCGAAACAGCCGCTGTAAACGACCTTTCCCGACAACCCTTTCCGACAAGGTTGCCGGCCTTTCCGTGATATGCTGACACCAGAAGATACCAAAAAATGGTATTTAAGGATGTTAACAGGAAAGGGTGGGTAATATGTGGGGAAAAGATATCCGTGCAAAGACGTATAAAACCGGCGGGCAGGTGCTGATGATTCCGGTGGAAGAAATCCGGCCGAATCCGGATCAGCCGCGGCGGGAATTCGACCAGGGCAAGCTGTTGGAGCTGGCACAGAGCATTGGGGAAAATGGGATAATCCATCCGCTGACCGTGATGATGTGGAACGGGCAGCCGGTGCTGATCGCAGGGGAACGGCGCCTCCGTGCGGCAAAAATAGCTGGTATCCGCACAGTACCTTGCCTGGTGACCGAGGTGCAGCGGACCGAAGCGGCGCTGCTGGCGCTGGTGGAAAACCTGCAGCGCGAGGATATGAACTGTTTTGAGGAAGCCGAAGGGATTCACCGGCTGATCGGGCTGTACGGCTTGACACAGGAGGAAGCGGCTTTCCGCCTGGGCTGTTCACAGCCAGCGGTAGCGAATAAGCTCCGGCTTTTGCGGCTGCAGCCGGAGGAGCGCCGGCAGATAATCGCTGCCGGTCTGACTGAGCGGCACGCCCGTGCGCTGCTGCGGCTGACACAGGAGGAACAGCGGACATCGGTGCTCCGGCGGGTGATCGAGGACAAGCTGACGGTGGCGCAGACCGAGCGGTTGGTGGCCGGCTGGCTGGCCGGGAATCCGCCGCGCCGCCGGCCGATGCCGATGGTAAGGGATGTGCGGGTGTTTTTCCACACGGTCGATCATGCGGTGGATATCATGCGCCGCTCCGGCATTGCGGTGAAGGCAGAGCGCAGCGAAACTGATGACTGCATCGAATACGTGGTGCGGATTCCAAAGGGTACGGGCAAAACCGTGCCGCTGCACAGGGGGAAAACCCAAACGGCGTAAAGAAAAAGGACTCCGGTGAAAGCAGCGCGCCATTAGCGGAGAATCCAAGCCGGATTCCGCCGCTTTGCAAGAAATGGCTCAGCGGAATGCGTTCCGCTGAGCCATTTCTTCTAAAAAGGTATGCGCCGAAATCGGAGACCTTTTTGTATGCGACTTACTGAACCACGGTATCGGCCTGATGTTCGTTTGCCACCAGGCATATGTATGTTTTGCCCGGCAGAACCTTGAGCGGAGAGCCATCCAGCGCGAAGAACGACAAGCCGCCGCTGGTGCGCTGCCAGGAGAACGGGACGTTGACTCCGCCGATGAAAGCCGCGCCGCTGCCGCTCTGCAGCCGGAAGCTGCAAGTGACCGAATTTTCCATGTATTTCTCGTCGTACATCACCAGCACGTTGGCCGCGCTCAGCTGCGTGCCATCCATTGTGGTGTGTGCTTCGGCGTTCGCCAGAGAGCCGTTGTACTTTTTATACACCTTCTGCGCGGCGTCATACTGGAAGTTGATTGTCTGCAGGCCGGAGAATTTCACCTGTATCTGCGAAGCGGTGGAACCGGACGGCGCTGTGTCGGTGAAGCCGTAGGGCATTGCACGGTCGGAGGTTTTGCGCAGCTCCATCGCATCTGCACGTGCACCGATGTTTTTACCGCTGGTGGACAGGCTGTATTCCAGCCCGCGCTGGCTGCTGAGGGCCTGGTCCCGCCAGAAGGTACCTTTGGGATCGTAGTTGAGCGCGTTAATATGGTCGATGCCCAGCTGATCGATGGTTTTGAGTCCCATATCGCTGCCGCCGGCATGACAGTAAATGACGTCGAGGGACTGTGCGAGCATGACAAACGGCGTGCGGGCGCTGCGCAAGGGTGTGAGCTGTTCCGGTACGCGTCCGGCGTTCGCGAACACCGCCATGATGCGGGTGATGCCGCCCTCGGTTTCCGCTTCCACATACAGATCGGCCTTGTCCAGCCCAACCTGCGGGCGGGAGCGGTCGTTGTTGCCGATCATGAAAGCGAACGGGCGGTTATCCTCGCCCACATCCAGATCGTACAGGCCGGACAGCCGGTTCTGCTGGCCGGCCGGTTGGGTGGGTGCGGTGATGCCGGGGGCGGAATCGGCCGAACCGGGGGTGCCGGTACCGGAGATATCGCTGGTTCCGGGCGTCTTTCCGCCGCAGCCTGCGCCAGCCAGCAGAATAACGGCACAGGACAGTCCGGCAAACAGTCGATGGATTTTCATAAGCTTCCTCCTTTTAAATGCCGCGGGGAAAAAGAATCAATCCTCTTCCGCTTCAGGGCTGTCGTAAATTTCGTCGCAAACGGCGGTGTAAACGGCTTCAGCCGTACGGCGCATGGAATCGGCCTCTTCGGCGGATAGGGTCAGCTCACGGTCAGAGGGATACCGCGCTTCGATATACAGCCGGTTCATTTCGGCTGCATCGTCCATAAAAGTACGGAAATCCGCGCGGGCCCTGATGGCCTGGCGCAGAAGCCAGGTCAGGTTATGCCCGTCCACCAAGCGGCCGGTGACCGCAATCAGATATGCTTTGAGAGTCTTTTCCATGCATTGCTGACAGTGGAAGCCGGCGATTTCCAGACACTGACCCTGCTCGATGAGCAGTCTTGCGGCCAGCAGGTCGCGTGCCGCCATTTCCAACCAGTCATAATAAAGCCGGCTGTCCTCACTGTGCTTACTCGGCCGCATACAGCACAACCCCCGTGTCCCGGATGCGGGCAGCAAAGCTGAGCGGATCCCGGAGCCGCTGTTCCCACTCCTGCGCGGTGTACACCACCACGTCGAATGGGATATCCGCTTCCAGCTCCATGTACAGCCGATGCTCGGCGGCATGGGAATCACCGCCGCGGATAATGACGGCAAGCTTGACCGACGCCAGCGTACCGTCGAGCGTCTGCTTGCGGCTGAATACCATAATGCGCAGCGGGGAAACCAGGCGCACAACCTCATCCCGCAGCGCGAGCAGCTTGGGTTCCATAACGCAACGCATCCTTTCCCGGATTTGATCCGTTTTCTATTATACACCCTGTTCGGCAAAAAGCAATGGAAAAGCCGATTGACAAATGCTGGCCGCGTGCGTATACTGAATACGGAAGATACGTGCCGAATGGTATAATAAGATCGGATCATACTTAAAGTATAAAAAGAATACGCCCCCTTAGTTAAATGGATATAACGGTCCCCTCCTAAGGGACAATTATCAGTTCGATTCTGGTAGGGGGTGCCATAAAAATAAGCCCGGCGGGAAATTCCCGCCGGGCTTATTTTTGTACGGGGCCGTCCGCAATGCCGCATTTTTTCGGGCGGAGAACACGTTTCGGCAGATATGGTGACCTTTTTACAGGTTTGTTCACTTTTTCTTCATCGCATAGCTCTGTATTATGGAGTTGAGCATTATTGCTGAAAAAGCAGGGGATGGGGAGATAAAAGTGATAAAAGGCGCGGGAAAAACCGGATTGTTCGGGGCGCTTTGCCTATTTTTGCTGTTAGGCAGCTTTCGGCCGCTGACGGCATCCGCAGCGGGAGAAACAGTGGCGGCGAATGATGCCCGTATCCGCTATCTGGGCCGGTGGGATATCACCGACGGGGTGGCCAGCGGCTATTTCGAGAGCGGGTTGGAGCTGGCTTTTACCGGGACCTCCATCGCCGTGGATTTTGCCGCTAAGAGCGGATACCTATACCAGATCGACGGTGGGGCATATACCGATCTGACTTCGGCGAAAGGAATACAGATTCTCGCGCAGGGGTTGGACAACGGCGAGCATACGCTTAAGCTTTACGCACGCTTTGAAGGAGCCTGCCCACGTATTGCCGGCTATCGTTTGGATGACGGTGCACAGCTGAAAACACCGGCGGAGAAGCCGACCGTTGAATTTATCGGGGATTCAATCACGGTCGGCTGGGTCGGCCGTGATTATCCGCGGCACAACCAGTTTGGCAGTTCCTACGCACTGCTGGCCGGGGAAAAACTCGGTTGGAACGCGACGGCCGTCGCCTTCGGCGGCATAACGCTGGTCCCCGGTTCCGGGTCACCGGACAGCGGCGGCATGTCGGCACGCTATCTGCGCCTCGGCGAGTATTCCGCGGGAGAAGCGGCGGAAAAAAGCTGGGATACCGCGCGGTATACGCCCGACACGGTGATGATTAACCTCGGCACCAATGACAGCGCCGCGGATGCAGATTTTGAAACGGCTTATGTGGCATTTCTGGAACAGCTGCGCGGATATTACCCCGAGGCGCGTCTGGCAGCCATGACCCCGTTCGGCGGCAAATACCGCGAGGCGATCCGGAAAGCGGTGCGTACCCGCAGCGAAGCGGGAGACACTGCGGTGGAATTTGTGGATACGACCGGCTGGATCGGTGCCGGGGATACAACCGACGGCGTGCACCTGACCGTGCAGGCGCAGCAGCGTGCGGCCGACCGCCTTGCTGCGGCGCTTGTGCCCGATGCGGACGGCGAATCGTCCGTGTCCGGGAACAGCAGCGTATCGGCAGTCCCGGCACCGGTGACGACCGCACCGCCGGCGGCATCGTCTGGCTTTGACGCAGGATTCTGGGGACCGGTGCTCGGCGCGGCCGGCGGCGGCGTACTGCTCATCGGCGGCGTGATCGTGCTGCTGGCGGTGATGTCCCGCCGCAGCAGTGTAAAGGAGGAGACGAACGATGATCAGCACGGATGAACAGCGGGGACTGTTCTGGCTGGATACGCCGTCCACGTCGTATGTTCTGCAGATCTATGAAACCGGGCACCTGATCCTGCTTTACTGGGGAAAACGGCTGCCGCATGAGGATATCCGCTATCTCTACCCCTGTTACGGCGGGGCGTTTTGTCCGAATCTGTTTGATGCCCCCAATGGGTATGTATGCCCGGATACCCTCCCGCTTGAATATCCCACCTTCGGGCTGGGGGATTACCATGAGCCGGCCTTTTATGCGCGCAATCCGGCGGGGGACCGGCTGTGCGACCTGCGGTATGCGGGCTGCCGGCTGACCGACGGGGTGCAGACGGTGCCAGGCATGCCGCATGTGCGCGCTGCGCAGGCCCCCGCGCAGACGCTGGAACTGACCCTGCGGGACCCGCGTATTGGAGTGACGGTACGGTTGTACTATACGGTTTTCGCGGACAGTGATGTGATTGCCCGGTGTGCGGCGGTTCGCTATGACGGCGGGGAAACGCTTGTGCTGCATCAGGCGGCGAGTGCACATCTGGAACTGCCGGACGGGCGGTTTGAGGCCATCCGGCTGCCCGGCGCACAGTGCCGGGAGCGGGAGATAGAACGCACGCCGCTGGGAGCCGGCCGCCTTATACTCGACAGCCGCCGCGGCACCTCGAGCCATCAGATGAATCCGTTTCTTGCGCTTGTTCGGCCGGAAACCGGGGAGGAAACCGGCGACGTGTATGGCTTCAGTCTGCTGTACAGCGGCAATTTCCGCATCTGTGCTGAGCAGGACCAGTTCCACATGACCCGGGTGCAGATCGGAATCAACCCCTTTGATTTTGCGTGGAGACTGCGCAGCGGCGAAGAATTCTGGACGCCGCAGGCGGTAATGGTGTACAGCGGGGAAGGCTTGGGCGGCATGTCGCGGGAGTTTCACCGGCTGTGCCGGCGGCGTATCAGCCCACCAGCCTTTGCGCGGACGCACCGTCCGGTGGTGATCAACAACTGGGAAGCCACCTATTTTGATTTCGACGAAGAAAAGCTGGCCGCGCTGGCGGATGCCTGCCGAGAGCTTCCGCTGGATCTGTTTGTGCTGGATGACGGCTGGTTCGGCCACCGCGACGCGGGCAACAGCTCGCTTGGCGACTGGACGGTGCATGCCCGCAAGCTGCCGCACGGTCTGGAGCCGGTTATCCGCGCGTTCGCGGAAAACGGTCTGGCGTTCGGCCTGTGGGTGGAGCCCGAGATGATCTCTCCCGACAGTGAGCTGTACCGTCGGCATCCTGACTGGTGTCTGCATGTTGCGGGGCGGGAGTCTTCGCTTGCGCGCAGCCAGCTGGTGCTCGATCTGACCCGGGAAGATGTGCGCGCTTATCTGCTGGAAACTCTGACCGGTTTGCTCAAGGCATACCCGATCCGCTATCTGAAATGGGATATGAACCGTCCGCTGTCGAATGTAGGGTCGTCGGCTTGGCCGGCGGAAGAGCAGGCGTCGCTGTCCCATCGTTATGTGCTCGGGCTGTACAGCCTGCTGCAGACGCTCACCGCGCGCTTCCCGCACCTGTTTATCGAGGGCTGCTCGGGCGGCGGCGGACGGTTTGACTTCGGCATGCTGTATTATGTGCCGCAGATCTGGACCTCCGACAACAGTGATGCGATGTCCCGGCTGAAAATCCAGTACGGCACCAGCCTGGTTTATCCGCCGTCGACGATGGCGGCGCATGTATCGGCGGTGCCGAATCACCAGACCGGCCGCATCACCGATTTTACGGTGCGCGGGGATGTGGCTGCCTGCTGCTGTTTTGGCTATGAGTTGGATCCGCGCGCACTCATACCGGAAGAGCGGGAGGCGGTGTGCGCTCAGGTGGAACGCAGCCGCCGGATCGAGCCGCTGGTGCTGGAGGGGGATTTCTACCGTCTGCGCAGTCCCTTTGCGGGCAACGACTGCAGCTGGATGCTGGTGTCGCCGGATAAGACCCGGGCGGTGGTGCTGTATGCTCATGTGCTTTCCCGGGTATCGGAGCCGGCCGACCGCCTTTGCCTGCGGGGACTGGATCCGGAGAAACGGTATCGAATCCTGCCCGGCGGGCAGGTGCTTTCCGGCGCTGTGCTGATGGCGGCGGGCCTGATCCGTCCGCGGTTTCACGGGGATTTCCAGACCTGTTTTTATGAATTACAGGAAGAGTTAGCAAATGGCGAATCGCAGTTTTAGTGACCCTTTAGCATAAATGCCTACTTTTACATGAACGGGAACGACGTTAATATGAAACATGTAGAAAACTTTAGATGGAGGTATCTGCTATGAAAAAAAGTCGATTCGGCGCGCTGGCAATGGCAGCGGTTATGCTGACAGCGGCCGTACTGTGCTCGTCCTGCTCATCAACCGAAACACCAGGCGGCACCGAAAGCTTTGATCCGGATGCGCCGGTGACCATCAAGGTTGGCATCTGGCCGAAGGACAGCGATAAAGCTGGTCTTCAGGCGTGGGAGAACTATAAAGCGACGATGGCGGAGAAATATCCGAACATCACTCTTCAGCCGGAAGCGTATTCGTACTCGTCGGACACCTTTATTCCGATGGCGGTCAGCGGCACGGCGCCGAACATTTTCCTTACCCGGTTTACCGAGCCGAACCGTCTGATCACCAATGGCTTTGTCGCGGACGTGACCTCGTTTGCTGAGGAATACGGTTTTAAGGACGGCATGGTGGAAAACATGCTGGACGTGGCTACGATGGACGGCAAAATTTACGGAATCCCGCGTGACGGTTATGCGCTTTCGCTGATGATGAACGTGGAGATGTTCCGGCAGGCGGGACTGGTGGATGAAGCCGGCGTGCCGATTTATCCGAAGACCTACGAAGAGCTTGCCCAGACGGCGAAGAAAATCAAGGATGCCACCGGCAAGGCCGGCATTGTGCTGCCTACCCGTGACCGTCAGGGCGGCTGGCAGTTCTCGAATGTCGCCTGGTCGTTCGGTGCGACGCTCCAGTATCAGGACGATTCCGGCAAATGGGTGAACGGCCTGAATTCTGAAGGTGCGGTCAAGGCGCTGGAATTCTACAAGAGCCTGCGCTGGGAATACGATGTGCTGCCGTCAGATAACCTGATCAACTATGAAAAGATGTATCAGCTGTTTGGCACCGGTGAAGCGGCGATGATGATCGCGGGGTCCGACTCCTTTGTCAAGCCGGTGAGTACATACGGTATGGATAAAGACCTGATCTCGGTCGCACCGCTGCCGGAGGGCCCGGGCGGCCAGTATTCGCTGCTGGGCGGTTCGTTGTACATGTTCTCGGCGAATTCCACCGCGGCGCAGCTCGACGCGTGCTTCAAGCTGCTGAAGGTCATCGGCATGACTCCGGAAGTCAACGACGAGACGCTCGGCGCGATCGAGAGCGATCTGAAGGTACTGCAGGCAAATGGTATTCCGATCGGCCCGCGTTCGCTAAATGTGTGGAGCGATGAAAACCGCATCAATTCCGAGCAGGCGATCTACGATAAATACACCAACGTCGATATGAAGCTCTACCAGTCCTTCTATGACAAGGTCTACGACACACTCAGGGCGGAAGAGCCGTATTACTGCCAGGATATGTATTCTTCGCTTGATCTGGCGATTCAGGAATGCCTGATCAACCAGAACGCCAACCCGCAGACCGAGCTTGACAAGGCGGCCAGTGATTTCCAGGCGTTTCTGAACCAGGTTGAGTGATTCCGCCAGGAGAAGGGAGCCGTCATGAGAAAACAGCCGGGAGCGGCGCTGAAAAGCAAAAAGCCGTGGACTTTTTCCCGATTTATAGGGGAGTTCGGCGGATGGGTGTTTATCATCCCCAGCTTCATCCTGTTTGCCTTTTTTGTTTGGGAGCCCATGCTGTACGGCGTGGTGCTGTCCTTTTCCAAACTCCGGGCGTTTGATATTGTGGGATTTGCCGGCCTGGAGAATTACCGCTATGTGTTTTCGCATCCGTACTTTGCCAAGGCACTGCTCAATACGGTGCAGTACGCCTTCTGGTCGCTGATTATCGGCTATCTGGTGCCGATTATCGTGGCAATTATCCTCAATGAGGTGGTCCATGCGCAGCGCTTTTTCAAATTCGTTGCGTATTTCCCGGCGTTGGTGCCGGCGGTGGCGGCGCTGCTGATGTGGCAGTTCCTGCTGACGCCGGGCCAGGAGGGGATCATCAACAGTATCCTTTCCCAGCTGGGTATCGCTCCGCTGCAGTTTCTGCAGAATCCCAACTGGACCATCCCGCTTCTGATTATGACCCTGACCTGGAAATCGGCCGGCTCCACCACGATGGTATATCTGGCCTCTCTTCAGGGGATCAATGGGGAGCTGTATGAGGCGGCATCGCTGGACGGTGCCGGTGTGTGGAGCAAGCTGCGCTACATCACCCTGCCGGGTATTTTCAATACCGCGCGGCTGATGCTGATCATGCAGATCATATCGATTTTCCAGATTCTGTACGAGCCGATGGTTATGACCGGCGGCGGACCGAATAATGCGTCGATTTCGCTGATGTATCTGAGCTATCAGTTTGCCTTCGACAAGATTCAGTTCAACTATGCCGCTGTCGTCGGCATCGTCGTATCGGTGATCCTGCTGATCCTGACGGCGATCTACATGAAGCTGGTCAAGCCCCAGGAAAGTTAGGTGAAGAAGATGCGATCAAAAAAACTCAGCCAGAAAACCGGCATCCTGTCGGCGATGGACCTGAAAAAGCCCTCGGCGCGGGTGGTATACTGGATTCTCTTTGCGTTTTGCCTGCTGATGGTGCTGATCTGTCTTCTGCCGCCGCTGTATGTGATGCTGTCCTCGCTCAAGTCGGTTCAGGAATTTTACCAGATCCCGCCGACCATCATACCCGAAACATTTGAGCCGCAGAAAATCGTCGAGGTGTGGACCACCACCAACTTCGGTCAGCACTATATCAGTTCGCTGATCATGATTGTCGGCTGCGTGGCGGCCACGCTGATCTTCAACGGCATGGCCGGTTATACGCTGGCGATCCTTAAGCCGCGCGGCTATAAATTTGCCTTTTGGCTGATTATGGCCAGCCTGATGATGCCGACGGTAATCAACATCGTGCCGGTGATGGTCAACCTGACCAAGCTCAAGCTGATCAACAACTATCTGCCGCTGTGGCTGGGCTACGGCGCCAACGCATTCCAGATCATGCTGTTCAAGAGCTTTTACGAGTCGCTGCCGTACTCCCTGGTGGAGGCGGCACGCCTCGACGGGTGCACCTCGATGGGGGTGTTTTCCCGGATCATCCTGCCGATGAGCAAGCCGATTACCATGGTTATCACGGTATTGACCGTCAATGCGTCGTGGTCCGACTTCCTGATGCCGTACCTGGTACTCAAGGATAAGGATAAGATGACGGTGATGGTGAAAATCTATGATATGGCCAACAGCACCGTGTCTAAGGATTACCAAATGGTGGCGCTGCTGTTTGCCATTATCCCGCCGGCGATCATTTTTCTGTTCTTTTCCAAATATTTCACACAGGGTGTTTCCATCGGCGCAGTGAAGGGCTGATGGTGAACGATAAACACAGGAGGTGCCGAAATTGAGCGATATCGTAACCCCGAAGCCGTCGCCGCTGCGCAGGGTCATAGCCCTGCTGATGGCGGCTACGGTGCTGATGTGCGGGCTGCTGACCTTTCTGGTGCTGGATACCTTTTTTCTGGACAGCAGCGGAAGCGGCAATGCCGTCATCTATCCGTACCCGGAAGGGATGGCGTCCAGTGCGAACTGTCTGGTGAAGGTCAACGGCGTGGACAACTTCGTGTATGAGACGAACGTCAACTTCCGCCACGAATCCCCCTCCGGCAATGCGGAGGATGTCATGGAGTTTGAAAAAACGCCGGTGGCCTCCTTCGATATGGACGGAGCGGTCACCGTGACGGTGACGCTGCCCGGCCAGGAAATCACCACGGCAAAGGTTACCCCGCAGGCGGCGGGAATTACTCCCAAAATCAAGGGGGACACCGTAACCTTTAAGCTGACTCAACCCAGCCAGTATACGGTGGAATTCAACGACAGCCAGCACGGTGCGCTGCACCTGTTCGCCAACCCGCTGGAAGAAAATGTGCCGTCCGCAAGCGACCCGAATGTGCTATATTATGGTCCCGGGGTGCATGAGGTGGGGCAGATTACCATGCAGTCCGGCCAGACCCTGTATTTGGCAGGCGGTGCGATTGTGCGCGGCTGGGTAGTCGGCAACAACCTCGATAATGTGACAGTACGCGGCCGCGGTTATTTCGACGGCTCGATTTATCCGCGCTACAAGGAGGACGGCGTAAGCAGCAACGCGAAGGTGCCGCTCAACTTCTCTAAGTGCACCAACCTTACTATCGACGGCATCGGCTGTATGGATCCGGCGGGGTGGACAGTGAACACCTACCACTGCACGGATGTCCTGGTTAATAACGTCAAAATCATCTCTTCCCGCCAGAACGGCGATGGCATCACCACCCAGAGCTGCACCAACCAGACGGCGACCAACTGCTTTGTGCGCAGCTGGGACGATTCGCTGGTGGTCAAGGCGTATGAGGGCAACACACAGAACATCACCTTTGACAACTGCATTTTGTGGACCGATTTGGCGCAGTCCTGTGAGGTGGGTTTTGAGACGCGCGGGGATGTGATGGAAAACATCACCTTTAAAAACATCACCGTACTGCATAATTACCATAAAGCGGTCATGTCGGTGCATAACGGCGACCATGCGGTGATCCGCGGCGTCACTTTCCGCAATATCGTGGTGGAAAAGGCGGAAATGGGCGAAGGGGACGGCTGGAATTACCTGTTTGACCTTCAGGTGGCGGACACCATCTGGAGCAAAGAAGACGAGCGCGGGCGCATCGAGCAGGTGACCTTCGACAATATTCGTGTTCTGGCCGGCCGGACGCCGTATTCCCGGCTGGAAGGCTTTGATGCCGCGCACGGGATCGATGGTGTAACCTTCCGGGATGTGTGGGTACTCGGCCGGCCGGTAACCGATGCGAAGTCAGGATATATGCAGATCAACGCCTTTGTGAAAAACGTGGTCTTTTCGTAAGACCGGGCAGGAAGACGGAAAAATGGTGCAGAATAGGGAAAAGCGGACAGGCCGGAAAAGGAGGAAAAACATGCGATACGCGGTTATGGCGGCGGCGCTCGTGCTGATGGCGGGCATGCTTGGCGGATGCGCCGATGCACCGGCGGCTTCGCAGCCGTCGGAGGAGCCGGGCGCAGTAACCATCCGGGTGGGCATCTGGCCGTCGGGCAGTGATCCGTCCGCGGTGGCAGTGTGGAAAGAATATGAGCAGGAAATGCGTGAGAAGTATCCGTATATCACCCTTGAACCGGAGCCGATTTCCTATTCCTTTGAGAGTTTCATTCCGATGGCGGTCAGCGGTCTGCTGCCGGATATTTTTCAGACCTATTTCACCGAGCCGCAGCGTCTGATTGCCAATGGCTTTGTCGCGGACATCACCGCATACGCGCAGGAATATGGGTTTCTCACCGGACAGCGGGCGGACATTCTGGAGGTGGCGGCCCGTGACGGCAGACAGTATGGCATCGCACGGGATGCCTACGGCCTTTCCCTCTATCTGAACATGAACCTGTTCCGGCAGGCAGGGCTGGTGGATGAAGAAGGGCTCCCGCTTTACCCGGAAACCTTTGATGAGCTGACCGAAACCGCTCGGCTGATTCGGAAGCGTACCGGCCGGGCCGGCTTTATGATGCCGTCCAAGGATGGGGTGGGCGGCTGGCATTTCTGTAATATTGCCTGGGCGTTCGGGGCACAGCTGCAGTACCAGGATGAACAGGGGCACTGGCGTTCGGGGATAGACTCGCCGCAGACAGCAGCGGCGCTTCAGTATATCCGTGACTTGAAGTGGGAAGAAGACGTGCTGCTTGAAGGCGAGCATCTGGGCTGGGGCGACTGGATCGCCAACTTTGCAACCGATCAGGTGGCTATGGTGCTCGCGGCGCCGGATGCCATGCGCAGCCTGGTCAGCAATTTTTCGATGAGCAAGGATGCCATCGCGATTGCACCGGTTCCGGCCGGGCCGGGCGGCCAGTACACGCTGATGGGTGGAACTTTTTATATGTTCTCGGCAAATTCGGCTCCGGAACAGCTGGACGCCTGTTTCAAGCTCATGGATGTGATCGGGCTGACGCCGCATGTGACCGACAATATGCTGGCTGCGGTGCGGCGGGAGCTGGCCTCGCAGGTTGAGCAGGATTTGCCGGTGGGGCCGCGTACCATCAATGTCTGGGTGGATACCTGGCGGGTGACGGCGGAGCAGGCGCTGTATGACGAGCACACCAATGTGGATATGCGGCTGTTCGAGCCGTATTACGAAATGTTGGACAGCACGCTGTGCACAGAGTATTCGCGCAGCTGTCAGGAAATGTACCGCACGCTTGACGGCTGTATCCGCGCGGTGCTCGGCGATCCGGATGCGGATATCGCGGCGCTGCTGGCAGCCGCATCGGAGGAATATGAAAAATTCTATCTGGGAGATGTGGATTAGCCCGGGGAAGGGGAGAGCGGCCTATGTGGAAGATGATGATTATCGACGACGAATATTTTGTGCGCATGGGGATCCGGGAAACCATTGACTGGGCGGTGCATGGCGTGGAAATCGTAGGTGAGGCGGACAATGGCACGCAGGGGCTGGAGCTTGCCTGCCGGCTGAAGCCGGATATCATCATTACCGATATCCGGATGCCCGGCATGAACGGGCTGGATTTTATGCGGTGCTGCCGGGAAAAGGGGCTGCATAGCCGGATCATCGTGCTCAGCGCCCATGAGGAGTTCAACTATGCCAAGACCGCGCTTCAGCAGGGAGCCTCGGACTATCTGCTCAAGCCGGTGCTCAACGAGCAGCTGATCGAGGCGGTGCTCAAGGCCGGGCGGGAGCTGTCCGCCGAACAGGCGCAGGCCACTTATGTGGAAAAACTCAGTCGGGGGCTGTCGGCCGTCAAGGAGCAGGCGCTTATGGAAGTCCTGCTGGACAATCAGCTGACGGCAGCGGATATCCAGGAAAAGCTCGAGCTTTTTGACTTCCCGCTGCTGCCGGAAAATAACTATGTGGTTTTTGTGCGCATACAGGAATACCACCGTGCCCTGCAGAAACTGACACCGGGCGGGCTTAAGGAGGCCAAAGAAAAATTGCTCACGTTTGCGCATCGCTATCTTGACGCGCATGGTGAGGGCAATTGTTGTCTGCTGCACAAGGATGATAAAGACATCGTCGCCATCATCCATATGGAAATGGAAGATGAAAAGGCGGCGGACATGCTCAAAGAGGACGGCCGGCATCTGATCCGGGACATGGAGGAGCGCTGTCCCGAACTGCTGGTGGCGGTGGGGATCAGCCTGTGCTGCGCGCGGCTGGGCGGCCTGCCGGCAGCGTATAAGCAGGCGTATATGGCGTCCTACATGGAACTTCTGCCGTCGCATAACAGCGTCGCCTATTACGGCGACGGCGGCGCGTCCGGCTACCGTCGGGAGATCACCGAGGCTTTGCAGTATATCCGGGAAAATTACAGTCAGGACATTACGGTGGAATCCATCGCGGCCGCGCTGTTCATCAGTCCGTCGCATTTGATGCACCTGTTCCGCGATGAGCTGCACAAAACCATCAACGAATGCGTCACCGAATGCCGTATTCAGGCGGCAAAAACCATGCTGAGCAATCCGCGGTACAAGATGGTGGAGATCAGCCAGAAGGTCGGATATAAAAACGAAAAATATTTTACCCGGGTATTCAAAAAAGCGACCGGCATGAATCCAAGCGAATATGCCCGCCGCAGCCGCTGAAAAAGGAGCCGCTATGAGACGACTGGGGAATCTGCTGCGAAAACTGAATATCAGCCGCCGCATTTTCCTGGTGGTCACCGCCTGCATTACGGTATTTGCGACCGCGCTGCTGCTGGTTGCCAACCACGTGGCGCGGCAGCGCATCGAATCGGAATATTATCGCAATACTGAATGGACGCAGGATGAGATGGGGCGGGGTATCGAGCTGTTTGTTTCGGATATTAACCTGTTTTCCCTGCGGCTGATCAACGACAATGGCCTGTATCAGCTGTTGGCGGATGATGCGCTTCCGCTTGAAGAAAAGCAGGAACAGTACCGGGCGAAGATCGACGAACTTGCCGACTGGTCGCTGATTGCGGAGGTGGTGGTGGTCGACAGGGACGGACAGGTGTTCACCGCCGGCCGGAACAAGGCGTTGTCGGGACGGCCGGACCCGCAGCTGACGGCTGCGCTTGAGGCGGATTCCCGGATGCTGCGGCTGGGCGGCGTGCGCCGTGATTCTGCCGGGACAGCTTACCTCGGCTTTGGTCGGAGTTATACCTACTATTCCACCTCAAAGTGGATGGGGAACCTGTTTATCTATGTTCCGGAGGCGGCGCTGTACAGCGCAGTAAAAGGGACGGTGGCGGAGGACGGGCAGGCGCTGGTGCTCGACGGGAGCGGGCAGGTTCTCGCTTGTGCGGATAAAAGCCGGGTGGGAGCCACGCTGTTTGACGATTATCCGCTGGAGGGCGAGGGCTTTCGGTATCATGAGCAGACCTACCGCGGCAAGCCGTCGATTTTTGCGGTCAAGGACATCGCCGGCGTGCAGGATATTCTGGGGGGCAGTCTGTGTACCATGACTATACGGCCGGAAGAGAGCCTGTACCGCAGCCTCAATCGGCTGACCCTGATTATTGTGGGGGTCGAGGCGGCGGTGATCCTGATCGCGCTGCTGCTGTCCTGGCGGATTTCCCGCCGGGTAGTGATGCCTGTTCATCGGCTGCAGGATAAGCTCAACGCTTTCGGCAGCGGGGATGAGCTGGAACCGATTTTCCTGCATCCCAGCGGCGATGAACTGATGGAGCTTGAGGATACCTATAACCAGATGATCGAACGCATCACCGATCTGGTCAGAACAAACAATGAGGAAAAAATCGAGCAGCGCAAGCTGCAGCTGATCGCGCTGCAGGCGCAGATCAACCCGCATTTTCTGTACAATACTCTCGACACCATTGTCTGGATTGCCAAAATCAAGAAGCAGAAGGAAATTGAGGATTTGGCGATGGCGCTGGCGGGCTTTTTCCGGATCAGCCTGCACAAGGGGGACAAATACATGCGGGTGCGGGAGGAACTCGAATTTGTGCGGAATTTTGTGATGATCCAGCAGATCCGGTTCCCGGAAAAATTCGAGGTCGAATATCAGGTCGAGGAGGATATTTTGGATTGTAAAATCCTCAAAATCGTCATTCAGCCGTTTGTGGAGAACGCCATTAAGCATGGCGTGGCACCCAAACCCGGAAAAGGCCATATACGGATTACTGGAAAAAAAGAAAACGAGGACCTCGTATTCGAGATCCTCGATGACGGTGTGGGTTTCCGGGAGGGAGACGAGGGGCCGAAAAACGGAGAAGCCGACGGGCTTAACGGTTACGGGGTCAGTAATGTGGACGAACGGCTGAAGCTGGAATACGGTGAGGATTACGGCGTCACGGTCACGAGCTGCCCGGGGGAGGGCACGCGGGTGGTTCTCCGGATGCGGCAGATGTTCTATCCGGCTGCGGGATAGTATCCCGCAGCCGTTCGTTGTGCATCGTGTGATACAACACTTCGAGCGGCTGGGATATGGTGCGGGTGAGCAAGGCGGTGACGTAAACCGACAGCAGCAGAAAGACGGCTAGCAAAACGGTCAGCGGGATCAGCAGCTCGGCGATCTGCCGCAGCACGCCGTCGAAGGAGACGGTGACGGCCATGCGGCTCCCGGCGCACAGCGGTACGAAATACAGAAGCCTGCGGTGGCGCAGGTCGGCTGCGGAGGTATCTCCTTTGGCCAGGGCGCGCTGGACGGCCGGCAGATGCCGGGCGGCGTCCGGACTGCTGTCGCTGGTGAGGGCCTGCCCTCCGGCATCGATGAGTACCGCTTCGAGCTCCGGCTCAGTCTGGTTGCTCAGGGTGAAAAGCGCGTAGAGATACTGCGGGTCAATATCGATAAGCAGGTATCCGGCCGCGTCGAAACGGCACAGATAGGTGAGTGCCCCGCGCGTGGAGTCGTACAATTTGTTGTTGTAATAGGCGGCCAGATGGTTGGTGCGTACCAGCCAGAGGCCGCTTTCGTTTGTTTGCAGAAACGAGCGGATTTCCGGTACGGCACCAAGCTGGTCGGCGGTGGGATAGCCGGCGGTGCGGCTGGAGGTGAGCACCTGGCCATTGGCGCGCACAAAGGCCACGCCGAGCACATTTTTATTCAGCAGAGCCAGCGAATCCAGCCTGGCACTCAGTTCGTCGGTCTGCTGCGGCACCTCGCCGCCCAGCGAAAACTGGCGCGCTGTTTCCTCCATCAGGTTCATGAAAAGCTGCACATTGTTCTGCTTTTGGCCGATATTCTGAGAAACGCTGTCCCGGAAGCCCGACCAGAAGGCGTGGCTGACGATGGTGATGATGACCAGGTAAGCGAGGAAAAGGCTGAGTACAAGCGGCAGGGCTACCTGCCGGCGGGTGCGTCGTTTCATGCGGATAAACACACAGCTTTCCCTCCTTCCGTCCGGGATTTCCTCCCGCTCTCCTTGTCCAGTATAACACAAAAACCGATGAGAATGTCAAAAAAACTGGATAAAAAATGACGTTGGCAGACTTGGTAACCTTTTTGCATGATTGCCGCCTTTTTTTATGCGGGCCGGCCGTTTATAGTTAAATTGAAAAGGCATATTTCACTACAAAGGGATTCCCGAAAGGATGGGTTATCATGAAAAAAATCGACTGGCTGCGCGGCGCTGCCGCCGCTGCGTCAGTTTGCCTGCTGCTGGCTGGCTGCGCGGGAGAGGGGGCATCCTCCCCGGGGGTGCCGGCATCATCTACGCCGCAGACCTACACCACCCTCCCGCAGAGGAGCGAGACCTTTGCGGTGGACGACAGCCATGTGCGTTTTCTGGGACGGTATCTGAAAAATCCCGCGGACGGTCGGGTGCATTTCGATTGGAGCGCCTCCGGCTTTTCCTTCACCTTTACCGGCTCTTCGGTGAAGGCGGTGCTCTATACCCCGAAAACCTATGCGGTGCAGGAAACCGCGCGCCCGCATGTGGCGGTATACGTGGACGGCGGCGTGGAGCCGGTGACCCGCATTTCCCTCAGCCAGGATTCTATGGAGGTTGAGCTGGTGCCGGAAATGGGGGAGGGCACCCACACGGTGGAGGTGCGCAAGGCGTCGGCGATGTCTTACAGCGGACCGTTTTCCCTTGACAGCGTGACGGTGACCGGCGTACAGCCCTCCATGCAGCCCGCCGGGCAGCCGCAGCGCCGCATCGAATTTATCGGTGATTCCATCACCTGCGGCTACGGCGTACTCGCAAGCGCACAGGATGCCAGTTACAAAAGCATTGAGGAGGATGGCACCCAGTCCTTTGCGGGGGTGACCGCCCGTTCGCTCGGCGCGGATTATAGCCTGGTATGCGTGAGCGGCAACGGCGTGTACTGCGACCTGAAGGGCCGGCAGAAGATGCTGATGCCGGAGTATTACCCCTATGCCGATCTCAAGCTGGACAACGACTGGGGCAGTGCGGAAAAGACTCTCTGGGGAGACGAGCAGTTCCCGGCTGACGCGGTGGTGATCCACCTTGGTTCCAACGATTCACAGGGCGTGCTCACCACCATCCAGACCATCGACGGCAGGGAGCTTACGCTGGAGGAACGGCAGCTGGGGTTCCGGGAGGCCTATCAAAAGCTGGTGGAAACGGTGCGGCAGACCCATCCGGACGCGGCCATATTCTGTGTGATCGGCGGCATGCCGAGCATCGGCATGTACGCGCTGATTCAGGACGCCGTTTCCGCCTATAAGGAAGCATCGGGGGACGGCCGGGTGTATACCTATGAGTTCGAAACCAACTTCCACACGGTCGAAAACGGCATCCGTGCCGGACATCCGTCCGCTACGGTTCATCGGATGATGGCCGGCGAGCTGGCCGGACAGATGAAGGCGGTTTTGGGCTGGTAAGGCGGATGGCGGATGAGACCCGGCGGGCGTTACGGCGCTGTCGGGCAGCTGATGCGGCGCAGCATTTCCTGGACCCACAACCTTGCAGGGGGCCTTCGCCCAAAAGAATGGTGTTTTTCGGCACCGGGCGCAGCCCTTATGGCAGCGGGGAAGCGGAGATAAAATCGTCCGGATACGGGTATAAACAGTCCGGTTTCTTCTATGAATGCGAGGACGAAAAGGCTAAACGGAATATGCTGTGGTTTTATGTCCGGGCGGCCGAGCGGGCGGCGTTTCCGGGCGGCAAGCAAGAGAATGAAAGGAGCGGCAATATGCGCAAAGTGGCCATTGTGGGAACCGGCAACATCTCGCCGGAACATATCAAGGGGTATCTGACCTTTCCGGAACGCTGCCGAATTGTGGCGCTGGTGGATATTTATCCGGAGAAGGCGGAGGAAAAAAAGAAAACTTTTGGGCTGGATGCGGCGGTATACGCCTCTCATACCGAAATGCTGGAGAAAGAGGACGTGGATCTGGTCAGCATATGCACGCCGCCCTACACCCATGCGGCGATTGCCATCGACTGCCTGAACGCTGGAAAGGATGTGCTGGTGGAAAAGCCGATGGCGGCTTCGCTTGAAGAATGCGACGCGATGCTGGCGGCGGCGGAAAAGAACGGCCGGGTGCTCGGGATTGTGGCGCAGAACCGGTTCCGCAGCACGGTGATGAGCCTGCATCACCTGATCGAGGAAAAGCGCATCGGCAAGGTGCTGCTCGCGCAGATCGATTCGTTGTGGTGGCGCGGGCATTCCTATTATGACCTGTGGTGGCGCGGCTGCTGGGACAAAGAGGGCGGCGGCTGCACCCTCAACCATGCGGTGCACCACATCGACATGCTGTGCTGGATGATGGGACTGCCGCAGAAGGTAACCGCGGTGCTCGGCAATCTGGCGCACGATAACGCGGAGGTGGAGGATATCTCCATTGCGGTGCTGCAGTACGCCGACGGGGCGATGGGACAGGTGACCAGCTCGGTGATCCATCACGGTGAGGAGCAGCGGGTGCTGTTTCAGGGGGAAAAGGCTGCTGTGGCGGTGCCTTGGAAGGTGGCGGCGTCGCTGTCAAAGGAAAACGGCTTCCCCGAACCGAATCCTGTGCTGGAAAAAGAACTTGACGAGGCGTTCCACGCTTATCCGAAATGCGCCTACGAGGGACATACCGGTGAGATCGACAACCTGCTGACGGCACTGGAGGCAGGGGCGGCGCCGCTGATTACCGGCGAAGACGGCCGGCGCACGGTCGAGTTGATTACCGCGATTTACAAGGCAGGTTTTTCTGGTTCGGCGGTGGTACTGCCGCTGTCGCCCGACGATCCGTTCTACACGGTGGACGGCATTCTGCGCAATATCCGGCATTTCCACGAAAAAACCGGAAGTGTGGAGAATTTTGCCGACGGTACGATCACGGTAGGCAGTCAATACTGACGAATACGGGGCCGGCGGTGACGCCGGCCCTTTTCTGCCGGGAAGGCAGGGGCGACATCTGATATGGAAAGGGAAAGAGGACGATTATGGAACTTCAGGATAAGACATTACAGGAACGCGATTTTTGGGTGGCGCGGGGAATCCGCCTGCCCGCCTACGACCGGCAGGCGATGCAGGAGGCGACAAAACGGGCACCGGTCTGGGTACATTTCGGGACGGGAAACCTCTTTCGCGGCTACATCGCCGGCCTGCAGGAAGAGCTGCTGGACAGCGGGGCGGCTGTGTGCGGGATTTTGGCGGCGGAAACCTATGACCGGCAGGCGGTGGAACAGATGCGGGAAAACGATCTGCTGTGCCTTCAGGCGGTTCTGTGTGCGGACGGGACGGTGCAAAAACGGGTGATCGCCAGCGTTGCCGAGGCGGCTGCACCGGGCGGGGAAAGCGCGGCGGACTGGGATGCGCTGTGTGGCTGGTTCCGGGCGCCTTCCCTCCAGCTGGTAAGTTTCACCATCACCGAAAAGGGCTATCGTCTCGGCCCCTCGCCGGATGGGCGTTTTCCGATGGTAGAACACGATATGCAGGCGGGACCGGATGCGCCGATGCAAAGCCTGTCCGGTCAGGTCACGGCACTATGCCGGCAGCGCTTTCTGGCCGGCGGTGCGCCGCTGGCGCTGTTGAGTCTCGACAACTGCGCAGAAAACGGCCGGCGGCTTTCCGCGATGATATGGACGATGGCGGAGGAATGGCTGGCGCGCGGGCTGGCTGAGGAGGCGTTTGTGCGCTGGCTGAAAGATCCCGGGAAAGTGAGTTTCCCGTGGAGCATGATCGACCGGATTACCCCTTCGCCGTCGCCAGACATGGCGGCGATGCTGGCTGCAGACGGTGTAGACGGCATGGAAATCCGCCGCAGCGCGCAGGGCGGGGTGACTGCGCCGTTTGTTAACACAGAGGAGTGCGCCTATCTGGCGATTGAGGACGCTTTTCCAAACGGCCGCCCGCCGCTTGAACGGGCGGGGGTAGTTTTCGCTGCACGCGAGGTGGTGGCGAAAGCCGAGACCATGAAGGTGTGCACCTGTCTGAATCCACTGCACACAGCACTGGCGGTGTTCGGTTGTCTGCTCGGCCACACCCGGATTGCACAGGAGATGCGGGATGACGATCTGCGCGATTTCGTCACCCGGCTCGGCCGGGAGGAGATGCTGCCTGCGGCAGTGCACCCGGGTGTATTTGAGCCGGAAGCCTTTTTAAAGGAAGTGCTTACCCGGCGGCTGCCCAATGCCTTCCTGCCCGACACGCCGCAGCGTATTGCTGCGGATACCTCACAGAAAATGCCGGTGCGCTTCGGCCGTACGCTGGCGGTTTATGCCAGCCGGGGATCCGCGCAGGAACTGCGGCTGATCCCGCTGGTAATTGCTGGATGGCTGCGGTATCTGGTCGGCGTCGACGATGCGGGAAAGATGTTTGCGCCCAGCCCTGATCCATTGCTGCCTGTTTTGCAGGCGGCTTTGGCGCCGCTGTCCTTTGGACGTCAATACAGGGTGGAGCAGGTACATGAAGTGCTCGCGCCGCTGCTGTCCGATCCGGCGCTGTTTGGCGTGGATTTATATGCGGCGGGATTGGGCGAGCGTGTGGAGGCGTTGTTCACGGTAATGACAGCCCGACCCGGCGCTGTGCGGGAGACACTGCGTCGGGAGATGCGGGAAAATTAAAGAACAGGTAAAAAATGGAAACGCCGATATGTTTCACGTGAAACATATCGGCGTTTATGCAAAAACAGGCTTTTCTAAACGGATTAACTATGCTATAATGATACCCTGTAAACGTACAATGTGCGGCGAAATGGACAGAGGAAAGGCCGGGGAATGCAAAATGGGAAAAATCATTGCGGTTGTCAACCAAAAGGGTGGTGTGGGAAAGACCACCACAACGGTTAACCTGGCCTCTGCTGTTGGTGCACTCGGCAGACGGGTGCTGCTGGTGGATACCGATCCGCAGGGCAATGCGACCAGTGGCCTGGGCGTGGACAAAAGGCGGTTGACCGTTTCCGTGTATGATTTGCTGATCGGTTCCGCGCAGCCGGAGCAGGCGATTATGCGTACCAGCTACCGTGGGGTGGATGTGCTGCCGTCCAGTATGCAGTTGGCCGGCGCGGAAATCGAAATGGTGGATGTAAATCGGCGGGAAAGCCGGCTGAAGGCGGCTTTAGCGCCGCTGCGTGAAAAATACGATTATTTGTTCATTGACTGTCCGCCTTCGCTTGGACTGCTGACCCTGAACGCGCTGTGCGCGGCGGACACGCTGTTGGTGCCGATTCAGTGCGAGTATTATGCATTGGAGGGGTTGTCGCAGCTGATGGCGACCGTACGCCAGGTCAAGCGGCTGTACAACAGCACGCTCGATCTGGAAGGAGTGCTGCTGACCATGTATGACGGACGGCTGAATCTTACGCAGCAGGTGGTGGCTGAGGTGAAAAAGTTCTTTCCACGCAAGGTGTTTGCCACTGCCATTCCACGCAGCGTGCGGCTGTCCGAGGCACCGAGCTTCGGCAAGCCGATCAATTATTACGACGGAGGTTCCCGCGGTGCGCAGGCTTACGATGCACTCGCAAGGGAACTGGTGGGGAACGGATGAGCGCTGGCGGGAATACCGATAAGATTTAAAAAACAGGCAGCACAATGCTGTAGAGCAAAGAAAGTGAGGGAGCCTATGGCGGCAAAACAAAGAGGGCTTGGCCGGGGATTGGATTCCCTGTTCGAACAAAATACGGTGGACGAACAGGAAAAGGTGATTTCCCTGCGGCTGACCGAAATTGTACCGAACCGGGAGCAGCCCCGCAAGCAATTTGATGAAGAGGGGATCAGCGAACTGGCGGCATCTATCACCCAGCACGGCCTGCTGCAGCCGTTGACTGTGCGCCCGCTGGCTGACGGCACGTATCAGTTGGTTGCCGGCGAACGGCGCTGGCGTGCCTCCCGACTGGCCGGTCTGGACGAAGTGCCGGTAATCGTTCGGGAGATGAGCGACCGCGAAGCAGCGGAAATTGCGCTGATCGAAAACCTCCAGCGCGAGGACCTCAACCCGATGGAAGAAGCGGTCGGGCTGAGCACCCTAATGGAAACCTACGGGCTGACTCAGGAGGAAACCGCAAAGGCGGTGAGCAAATCTCGCCCCGCGGTGACCAATGCGCTGCGGCTGCTTCACCTGCCTGCGGCGGTGCGGGAGATGGTCGGCAGCGGACAGATTTCCGCCGGGCATGCCCGCGCGATTCTGTCCTTTTCCGATGAGGAGCAGCAGGTTGCCGCTGCCAAGGCGGCAGCAGAAAACGGCTGGTCGGTGCGCGAGGTGGAGCGGCAGGCCAAAAAGGCACGCACCGCTCGTGAGGTTTCACGTGAAACATCGACAAAGGGATTTGCCCGGGACAGCTTTTTTGATGAGGTGGAGCTGGCGCTCACCGAGCATCTGGGCCGCCGGGTAAAGGTTGCCGCTGCCGGCAGCAAGGGGACGCTGCAGCTGGAGTTTTACGACAAAGAGGATCTGCAGGCGTTGGCCAACCGGTTGGCGCCGAGTGTGGGTGCAGAATAATCTCCGGATACGTCCGGGATCCGTATACGTTCGGACAAGCAAGAGAAAGGAAGTCAGGAAGATGGTAGACATTAAACTGGTGCGCAGTAATCCGGATTTGGTAAAGGAGGCGGTGCGCAAGCGCAACAAGGATATGGATGAGATGATTGACCAGATCATCGTCATTGATGCGCAGCGCCGGGAGACTGCCTCCCAGGTTGAAACGCTCAAAGCGGAGCAGAATCAGGCCAGCCGTGAAATCCCGCGGATCAAAAAAGAGGGCGGGGATGTCTCGGCCATTATGGCACGGATGAAGGAAATTGTGGAAGAGGTTAAGGCGGGTGACGCGAAGCTTTCAGCGCTGGAAGAGCAGCAGAAGGATCTTCTGCTGTCGCTGCCGAACATCCCGGACGCCGACGTCGTGGCCGGCGGCAAGGAAAACAATGCGGTGCTGCACTATTTCAAAGAAAAACCCGTGTTTGATTTTGTGCCGAAAAATCATGTCGAGCTGTGCGAGTCGCTGGGCATGATTGATTATCCGCGGGGCGCTAAACTGGCGGGTGCCGGTTCCTGGATTTACCGCGGAGCAGGTGCCCGGCTGGAGTGGGCGCTGCTGAATTTCTTTGTTGAAGAGCACCTCGCGGACGGCTATGAGCTGGTGCTGCCGCCGCATATGCTCAACTATGAATGCGGTTATGTGGCCGGACAGTTTCCGAAATTCGGGGACGAAGTGTACAAAATCGCGAATCCGACCAGCAGCGACATGAAATTCATGCTGCCGACGGCGGAAACGGCACTGGTCAATCTGCATCGCGACGAAATCCTTACCGAAGAGGAGCTGCCACGCAAATATATCGCGTACACCCCCTGCTACCGGCGGGAGGCAGGCAGCTACCGCAGCGAGGAACGCGGCATGATCCGCGGACATCAGTTCAACAAGGTCGAAATGGTGCAGTATACCACCCCCGAGCAGTCGGATGCGGCGTTTGAGGAGCTGGTTGGCAAAGCGGAACGCCTGGTGCAGGAGCTTGGGCTGCATTATCGCCTGAGCAAGCTCGCGGCCGGCGACTGCTCCTTCTCGATGGCGCGCACTTACGATATCGAGGTGTGGATCCCGAGCATGGAAATTTACAAGGAGGTCAGCTCCGCCTCTAATGCGCGGGATTATCAGGCCCGGCGCGGCAACATCAAATACCGCGGCGCAGACAAAAAGCTGCAGCTGGTGCATACCCTCAATGCGTCCGGTCTGGCGACCAGCCGCGTGCTTCCGGCGATTGTGGAGCAGTACCAGAATGCTGACGGCAGCGTGACGGTGCCGGAGGTGCTGCGCAAGTATATGGGGATGGATGTCATCAAATAAAACCTTTTGACAGGGCAATTATCACCGGGCGGTTTTGCCGCCCGGTGATGTCATACGGAAGGAAGAAATAAGGCATGATCGAAATTCCAAAGCAATATGACTGGGATATCCGGATCGCCTCGTACGATGTGGGGCAGGACCGGCGGCTGCGGCTGTCCAATCAACTCAAGCTCCAGCAGGAGGTAGGCGAGCGGCATCTGAGCGGCGTGGGCCTGGATTATCAGGCGCTGTATGCCCGCGGGATGGTTTTTGTGCTGACCAAGACCAACAGCGTGATCCACCGTGCGCCGGTGCTTGGCGAGGATGTCCGGCTGCGCACCTGGCATCGCAACAATAAAGGGATACAGTTTTTTCGTTGTTATCAATTCCTGGATAGGGATGACAGGCCGCTGATCGAAAGCGTAACCGCCTTTGCACTTGTGGATGCCAAAGAGCACAAATTGCTGCGGCCGTCGGCATTTGAACAGCTGGGGATCGGACAGCAGCCGGATCACGTCAACGGCTGTCCGGATCCGGAAAGAATGCGGCTGCCGGATACGCTGGTTCCGCAGGGACAGCGGCAGATCCGCTGGAGCGATACCGATGTCAACGGACATCTCAATAATACCAACTATGCGGACATTCTCTGCGATTTCCTGCCCGGAGGCATGCAGGGACGGCGGATTACCGGCTTTTCAATTACCTATATAAAAGAAGCACGCGAGGGCGAAACACTGGAAATCGCGGCGGCGGAAGACAACGGCACCGCTTTCATGAGGGCGCAGCAGATGGCGCCGGATAAACCAGCGACCTGTTTTGAAGCGAAGCTGACCTATGTGCCGGCAGATTGAGGTGCTGCCGCCGCCCGAACGGTTCGATAAGGCATGCCGGCAGGGACAGGTGGCGCTTGAGCAGCGCGCGGGCATTGGTACACTCAAGGAACGCAGCCTGCATGCGGCTCTCAAATACTGGTTTGCGCCGGACGACACTTGTCACGAACGGAAGGTCGGGCGGTATGTGGCAGATATCTTTGACGGCCGGCGGATCGTGGAAATCCAGACCGGCAGCGTATACCGTCTGCAGCCGAAGCTGGAAGCTTTCCTGCCCGAATATCCGGTGACGGTGGTTCTGCCGCTGGTGCGGCGGAAAACATTGGCTTGGATTGATCCGGAAAGCGGGGAGGCCTCCAAACCGCGGCGGTCCCCAAAAATCGGGCGGCCAGGCGATGCGCTGCCAGAGCTGTATCCGCTGCTGACGTGGCTGGAGCATCCGCAGCTTACCATAGCGCTGGTGATGCTGGATGTCGCGGAATTTCGCCTGCAGGATGGATGGGGAAACGACGGCAAGCGCGGCTCGCATCGTGCCGAACGGGTGCCAGAGGCGCTTGGGGAAACGCTGGTGCTGTCCAGCTGCGCCGATCTGAAGCAGCTGCTGCCGGATGGGCTGCCGACGCCGTTCACCAGCGCAGATTTCGCCCGTCTGACTCGTTTGCGCGGACGTAAACTGAGCAGCGCTATTGCCGTGCTGCGCAAATCCGGCGTCATTGAGCGCGCCGGCAAAGAAAAAAACGCCTATCTGTATAGGCCGGCTCCATAAACAAACCGCGCCCCGTATACGGAGCGCGGTTTTCAAATATCTTCCACAAAACGTGTCTGTGCGGTATCCCAGTATTCCCGGTAAACCCGATCGGTGCAGCCGTCAAAATTCAGCTGGTACATCCGGAAAATAACGGGTATGTTTTTGGGCTGCCATTGTTCCTCGTAAGAATACCGATAGGTCATGCCGAGATTCTTCATTACACCGCCGCTGCGGGGATTGTGTACGTCGTGTGTGGCTGTAATATAGGGATAGCCGGCGGCCCGAATACGCTCAACGGCAGCTTTGGCGCCCTCAGTGATAAGGCCGCGGTGCCAGAACTCCTTTTTCAAAGCGTAGCCAAAGTCGTGGCTTTCGCTGTCAGACAGACCAATATAACCGATGGGAAAATTGTCCTCCCGCAGGCACAGCGCATAGCGATAGGCGGAGGGCTTCGCGTAATACGATAAATAGTGCTCCTCCAGAAAATGTTCGGCATCCTTCAGCGTTTCCAGCGGGAACCAGGGCAAAAAGGTGTTGACCGCCTCATCGCTTAACAGAGCATAAAGCGCGGGGACATCCTGAGTGGTAAAACACCGCAGGATCAGTCGCTCGGTTTCCAGTAAGGGGGTGTTTTCATAAAGCACTGCGAGAGTCTCCTTGTTAATTTGTATAAATGATTATAATTATACGAAAAGTTGTCAACCTGAACGGCATTCGGTAGCTGTCGCACCGGTATGCCGGAGTATGGCCGGTCACGCGTCAACGCAGCGGGTTCCAAATGCCATCTTAATCTTAAGCCTCTGACGGACCGGTGTCAAGGTGGGCTTGACAAAAGCAGCACAAAACCGTATAGTAGAGGCTGCGGCCGGTATACCGGCCGGGTCAGTTCGAAACCATCCTGACCATAAACAAAACTATGGAGGCGTATTCACTATGCAAAATCGGCAATCTTCTCTCCGCCGGCTGGCTGAGGCCGGCCTGATCGCCGCAATGTACGCGGCGCTGTCTCTGGTGCTGCCCCTTGCATCGTTTGGCATTGTGCAGTGCCGACTGGCTGAGGCGCTGACCATTTTGGCGGCCTTCACACCGGCGGCGATTCCCGGTCTGGCTGTCGGCTGCTTCATCACAAACCTTGCGGGGCTCGGTATGGGCGTCAATCCTGCCGGGGCGTGGGATCTGCTGTGGGGGCCGCTCGCCACATTGTTGGCCGCTTGGCTCACCTGGCGACTGCGCAGCCTGCGGATTGCCCGGCTGCCCCTGCTATCCACCCTGCCGCCGGTGATTATCAACGCTGTGGTGGTGGGAACTGAGCTGACACTGGTTTCTCCGCAGGCAACCTGGCAGGTGTGGGGGATTCAGATGGCCAGTGTGGGAATCGGTCAGGCGGCGGCCTGCATCGCGGGCGGGCTGATTCTGTATGCGGCGCTCGACCGTTCGGGTGCGGCGGCACGGCTGTTCGGCAAAAAAATCCAGGCAGGATAAAGAATTCGAAAAAAGAAACCCTTTTCAGGGTTTCTTTTTTTATGTTTTCAATGGAGCCAAAAATACAAATCGTATATTATATAAGCGGTATTACAAAACTAGCCAACCAAACGAAGTTCCGCTTAAATGGCAATGGGGTAAAAGAGGGAATGGATGGAAAAGGAGAAGTTGTCTTGACAGGGAGGGTATTCTGCGTTACAATCTACCGGTAATATGTATTACATATTAGTTGAAACATAAAAGGAGGACGACCGCTTGCAGAACTGTACGGAGCTGCTCAAAGGGGTGCTGGAGGGGTGCGTGCTGGAAATTATCCGGCAGAACCCCACCTATGGCTACGAAATCACACAGCAACTGCGCGAGCTGGGGTTTACGGATATTGTGGAGGGCACGGTATATACCATTACAGCAAGGTTGGAAAGAAACGAACTGGTAGAGACTGAAAAAACGGTGTCCGCGTTCGGACCGCCGCGCAAGCTATACCGCCTGAATGAGGCGGGGCGGGAGAAACTGCAGGCTTTTTGGGAAAGCTGGGCGTTTATTGCTGGAAAGTGTGAGGAACTGCGCGGAAGGGGAGGGCATAGCGCATGAATTTTTGGGAGAAGGTTACGGGCAGTGATATCACCAGTGCCATGCAGAGCTATGCCGAGCGTATGTATGGTCTGTCGGAAGACTATGCGGCGGTGTGGGACGAAATCGTTCGCTGCCTGTATGCGTATACCGATTTTACCGGACGCAATATCCTCCCCGTCCTGGACGGGCTGGCCGATTGGCTGGAAGCAGCGGCAGTGGATGGGAAAAGTGTGCGGGAGGTACTGGGTGAGGATATAGAATCGTTCTGTTCGGCGCTGGCTTCTGGCGAAGGGCTGAAAACCGGCCGGGACCGGTGGAGGGAACAGCTGAACCGCAGCGTAAAGAAACGATTAGGAGGATCGCTGTGAAATTAAAAAAGGCTTTGGAGGAAAAAAGGGAATGGCGCCGGCGCCGGGAGCGTGTGAAAAAACTGCCGTGGGAATATCGGGTGGTTTTTGAAGAACTGGAGAATTATATGTACAAGGTGTACTGTGCAAAAGGGCTTGGGGAGCCCTCGGCGCTGCCGGAAATTCTGATGCTCTTTGAGGAAAGTGCCGCACGGGGAACCGGAGTTCTTGCTGTTACAGGAACAGATGTCGCGGCATTCTGTGACGGCTTTTTGCCGGAGGATTGACAGGTTGGTCAACAACAAAGCGGCAGCCATCAGGCTGCCGCTTTTTCACAGGTACAATGAATCGACAGTGGGAAAAGACTGCCCTTCGGCCTTTTTTATGGATGTCCAAAGATAGAGAGACGGGGGACATTTGAGGGCTGAGAGGAAAGATTATGCGGCTGACAAAGTTCTACATCTATAATGGAAGGAAGTCCCGGCTGTTCCCCTTACAGAAGCGGGATTTTCCCCTGAACGCGGGCATAGGATTACCGGAGCAGGGCGTCCACACACAAGCAAATGGCATAAATCACCGGTTGGTGAAGGATATAGATAATCAGCGTGTGCCGGCCAAGCCACGAGAAAATCGGCAGCCGGGACTTGTACATCCAGCGGGGGGTACGTCCCTGCTCAACCCACACGCCCACGAAAGAACCGCCGAGAAAACAGAACAGCCAGGGCAGCAGCGGGAAATAATCCGCGCTCGGAATATACCCAAAGCCGAGAGGGTACAGCCAATTTTGGGAGGCCAGCCAGTCGGGCAGTTCCACGGCCAGCAGTCCGCGGATGCCGAAATAGCTTCCGCCATCGGCATTATGCGCCGTGGGGACCCACCAGGTGATCAGCATCAGAAACGCACAGGCCGCAATGCCGATCCAGGGCGGAATATGGGCGAGCAGCGGCTTGAGCAGGGCAAACAGCAGGATGGCAATCGCCAGAAAATGCAGGATGCCGAACCAGATCATTTCGCTGCGCATGAAAAACCACAGAAAAGCCGAGATAACAATCGAGACGCCAGCAAGCAGCAGTCCCCGTCGCAGATTGCTGTGCGACAGATGGCAGGATATCCCGCAAATGAAAATGAACAGGCCGGCAAAAAAAGGAGCTGCGGGGTCAAAAAAGCGAAACAGCGTGCGGCCCCATTCCACCTGGTACAGCCAACCGATCGTATAAAAGGCGTGAAACGCTACCATCAGCACGATGTCGATGCCGCGCACCTCATCGATAAAATGTATGCGCCCGGGCTTATGCGCAGCGGCAGGTGCCTCCGAAGCTGCGGCGGATGCTGCGTCTTCCGGAGCAATCATCGGGTTTTCCATGCGTATAATCCTCCAAAATACTACTCATTGTACTTGTTTAACGGACCTTTTGCAAATATGCAGGACAGTATAGCATGTTTCCTCCCCGGAATCCAGTCAAAAAGGGTTAAAATTTCAGCGAGTCCAGCGCATGGGGGTATAGCGGATGCCGTCACGGCACTGTTCGCCGGTGAGGGCACAGAAACCAAAACGGCGGTAAACCGGCACCGCATAAGGGGACGCGTTGACGGTAACAGCTGCAGCCGGGGTGAGACGGCGCAAGTGATCCCACAGCCGGCGGCCGATTCCCTGCCGCAGCCGGTCGGCAGCGACAAAAAACAGGGCGATATGCGTGCGGTGTTCCCGGACAGCGATTACGCCGCACAGCTGCCCGCCTTCAAAAGCGCCGAAGCTTTCGAGCCTATCCCAGGAAGCCTCATCGGTGATAAAACGGCGGAAGGCTTCGATGCCTTCCGGAGAATAGTCGGGAGCCTCATACCGCAGAAAGGCCGCCCAGATCAGCTGTATGGCCGCCGGCCGCTCCGGCCGGGAAAGCAGACGGATTTCCATAAATACCTCCGGATACCGGTGAGGAGATGCACACGTCTCTGGCAGGCGAGCGCGACGGCGTGTTTCGGCAAAATAAGTGATAATGTCTTAAATAGGCAGGGATGCCGATTTGGCACGGCGGCTGTAAAAAAACGGCGGACTTCCCATCCGCCGTTTTGGATTCCCTTCGGATTATTCTTCCGGAAAACTGCCGTTTTCAATTGCCATGAGCATATCCACGCGGCGCTGATGGCGGCCGCCCTCAAACGGGGTTTCCAGAAAAGCGCGCACAATCATGCGGGCAATCTCCACGCCGATAACCCGGGCGCCGATGGCGAGCATATTGGCGTCGTTATGCGCACGGGTCATGGTGGCCGAATACGGTTCGCTGCAGGCCGCACAGCGGATTCCTTTCACCTTATTCGCCGCCAGCGACATCCCGATGCCGGTGCCGCAGATCAGAATCCCTTTGTCGCATTTTCCTGAGACGACCGCGTTGGCCGCCCGGACAGCAAATACCGGATAATCGCAGCTCGCGGTGCTGTCGGTGCCGAAATCCATATATTCCAGCCCCATTTCGTCCAGCAGTTCCTCAATATTCCGCTTCATGTCCAGTGCACTGTGGTCACACGCGATGGCAATCATTGTCCGGCGCTCCTTTTTTCGTTATAATAAGGGTAAATCTTATCCTATGCGGCTATTGTAGCACAAATTATCCGGTACTGCAAACGAATGGTGAGTAAAACCGGCAGTTTCCGCGACTTAACAGGTGAAGGGCGGTGAGAGGCGTGGAGGAAGCACCAAGGCGGGCGGATGTGGTTTATACGAATACGACAGAAGATGGCGATATATACAATCGGTATATTGAGGGCGACGAAACGGCGTTCGAGGAGATCCTGCGCGCCCACCGCCACGGCCTGATCCGGTATCTCTACCGCTGCGTCGGCGATCTGGAGACGGCGGAAGAGCTGTCGGAGGACTGCTTTGTGGAACTTTTCCTGCATCCGGGGCGCTATCGTCGGGAGGCGTCGCTGAAGAATTACCTGTACGCGGTGGCACGGCACAAAGCGGCCAGCCATCTGCGCCGGCACAGCCGGACGCGGTTTGTACCGATTGAAGAGGTTGCCGCGATGTGTCTGGATGAGGAGACTGGGGGACGATGCTCCGCAACCGAGCAGCATCTCGCTCTGGCTGAACGGCGGCAGGCGGTCATGCGCGCGCTCAGCGCTCTGCCGGAGGACTACGGGCTAACGCTGTATCTGCTGTATTTTGAGGAGCTGTCCTGTGAGGCGGCTGCGAAGGCGATGGGTAAAAGCCGCAAGCAGCTGTATAACCTGACCGCCCGTGCGAAGGCGGCTATGCGGGAACAGCTTCAGAAGGAGGGATTTTCCGATGAAAACGGATTGGGAATATGAACAGGCGGTACTCGACAAGCTCCGGCTGCGCAGACGGAAACAGCGGCGGGCAAGGCTGACGGCCGGCGCGCTTGCGGGTGTTCTGGCGGTGGTGCTGTCGGTGGGCGCGGCAGCAGTGACAATCCGGGAGGGGCGGCTGCCGCTGGAAACACCGCTGGGGCCCGGGAACACATCGGTGCAGGACAGCGCGGCGCTCGCCGCCATACGTGAGCAGCTGTGGGAATATGCGGCGGCGCAATCCGACGCCCTGCTGTTTGAAAAAGAAACAACGCCGGACGATCTGACGGTCGAGGTGCTCGGTGAGCTGAACGGTTACACCTTTGTCCGCAGCGTTTACCGCAGCGGGGAGCCGTACACCACCGGTATCGGCGGCTACCTGTTTACCGGTTCGGCAAGCAACTGGCCGTACGGGCCGGGGCTGTATCTGCTCACGAGCGGGCAGGTGCTTACCTTGTCAGAAGCCTATGAGTTAGGTGTGGTCGATATGGCGCAGGCGGCCCGGCTCGCCGGCGGGCAGGTGAAGGCCGCGCCCGGAGAGGAGGAGGCGCTGCAGCGGCTGACGGCGTATATGCAGAATAACGCTCAGGTGCAGGCAGCACCCGAAGAACTGCGCAGGTCGGCCGTCAGTTATGGAACGGTGGGTTCCTACCGGGTATGCAGTTACACGGGTCCGGGGGATACAGCGGTGTGGGAGAGTACCTATCAGGGCTATACCTTCCACAGCGGCGCGATCTATTATCCGTCGCCGCTGGGCGTGTATCTTGTTTGCAGCGACGACCTGTACGACGGCGGCGTAATCACACTGGAGGATGCCTGCGCGTACGGCATTGCGGATGCGGCGCAGATTTATGCGGTGCTGCCGGAAAGCTATCAGGCCGGAACGCCGGATACGCGGACCGGGGTTGCACAGTTGGAAGACCAGGCGCTGCGGCAGGCGCTCGAGCAGCTGTTCCGGCAGGAGGGCTGTACGCTGCCGGCAGATGCTGCGGTGCGGAAATACGGCGACATCCTGTTTGTGGATACCGGTGTACAGGATTCCGGCAAATACTGGGCTTACGGTGAGCAGTACGGCAGGGCGCTGCGCTGTCTGGTCAGCGGTCAGCCATCGGCGGTTGGGCTGTATTACTGCGGCGGGACGGAGGCGCCGATAACCATTGAAGACGCCCTGCGGCAGCAGATCCTGTTCATGCCGGAGCTGTATGCGGTACTGCCGGAGACGATGTTTGTACCGGTTTCCTACAATCCCGATCACACGATCACCGAGACGCAGCTCGCGGCGCTGAATACGATGGTACAATATCTCGCCGGACAGGGAGTCTCCGAGGAAATTCCTGCGCCGGGCAGCGCGGTGTCCACCGGGATTAAGGCTTATGACAGCATCAATGGCTGTGTAGTGGTGAAGGTGGACACGGTGAAAAACGGTATTGCGGTCGAGACGGCCGTCGACGGTGTCGTATTCCGCAGCGAGGACACCCATGCGCCGTATGCGCTGGGATTGTATCTGGTGCGCGGGCAGGAGGTGCTCACGCTGGAAGAAGCCGTGGAAGCCGGTTGGGCGACGGCGAAAGAGGTGCAGTTCGCCGTTCCGTCGGACGTGGGCGGTACGGCGCCCACCATCGGGCCGCAGGGGACTCCGCCGGCGGCTGGAAGTTCAACCGCCACAACAGATGGATTGCCGTGACCGCATTCCCGGAGAAGGTATGCGGCGCCGGTGGGATTAAGGCAAAGCCAGGCACTGCGGTGCGGGCTTTGGCTCCCTGTATTTTTCGCTATACAGCCAAAGGCAGGAGACACAAAAATCTGTGTCTCCTGCCTTTGGTCATTACCGCAAGATTTCCGGCGGCGCGTATGTGTGCAGCCCTACATGAACAGCGGCTGCAGCTGCATGCCGACGAGCGACGCCGCGATGGTATCCTCGATGCGCGAGAAATCCGCGACCAGCGAGTTCGGTTTGTTCACCGCGTCATCCTGCGACATCGGAACAAAATACAGATGTTTGGTGTTTTTCAGCAGTGCGATGCTGCGCATCGAGCCGCCGAGCGCGTCGTTGGTAGACACCGCGAGCACCACCGGTCGGCTGCGGCGCAGATGTGATTTGACCGCCAGGGTAACCGGCGTATCGCTGATCCCATTGGCCAGCCGGCCCAGTGTCGCACCGGTGCATGGGGCTACCACCAGCACGTCAAAAAGCCCTTTCGGCCCGATCGGCTCCACCTCGGTCAGGGTGGTCAGCGGCTTATGTCCGGTGATTTCTTCGAGCTGGCGCTTCCAGTCCTCTGCCCGTCCGAAGCGGGTATCGAGCGATGCGGCATTGAACGACAGGATCGGGGTGACATCCGCGCCGCCGGCCACCAGGGTCCGCACCTGCCCGATTACCCGTTCAAAGGTGCAGAATGATCCGGACAACGCAAAGCCTAAACGCATTTCCATCAGCTCCTCCTTCTGCGTGTGGCAAAATCTGTGTGTACCCTCAGCAGACAGGCGGGACACGCTTTCCAGCGCGCCAAAACAAGTGTTCACTGAGGGTAAGGTATGGGCATACCCGTTTGCTTCCGGCTTAAGCAAGACGGCCGGAACGTCATTGTGCGCTTCCTTCCCGGATCATATTGAGTATGGTGGTTTTGATGATCTGTCCTGCGCTCTTCGGGGCAACGCGGCCGGGCAGCGACAGCGCCCAAATGGTCTTGATCTGCAGCTCGGCGGCGGCGTTGAAATCCACCCCGCCCGGACGGGAGGCCAGATCAATCAGCAGGGTGCCTTTATCCAGTGCCTTGAGCGCCGGCCGGTCAAACAGCAGGGAAGGCACGGTATTGAAAATCACGTCGTAATCGCCGGATTCCCGCATGCGGGAAAGCTCCACCGCCTCACAGCCCTGAGCTTCGGCCCAGGCGAGATCGGCAAACTTCCGTGCGGCCACCGTCACCTTCGCGCCGAGCGCAACCAGCAGCCGGGACAGCACGCGGCCCACCCGGCCGTAACCGGTGATCAGGCAGTGCGCGCCGCCGATGGTGACGGGAAGTTCTTCCATCGCCAGCTGGATAGCCCCTTCCGCCGTGGGGACGGCATTATGTACCGCCAGTTCCTCCCGCTTGAAATAATCGTCAATCATCAGCCCGCGCGCTTCCACTTCCCGCCGCACGCAGTCGGATACCGAGCCGCCGACGAGGTATTGCCGCTTGAGCAGGGGATTCAACACCTGATCCAGCGAGATACGCATGCGGGAAAACGGTGCGTTGATGGTGGAATCGTCTGTGGTCACCGGCAGTGGCAGGATTACGCAGTCCGCAAGAGAGACCGCCTGGGCGGGATTGGTGCAGCCGGTTACACACGGCGGCAGATCCGTGCTGTCGAAGCCGGAGGTAATCACTTTATAACCATCTTCGGCCAGCAGGCCGGCGAGATACGCCGAACGCAGGTCGCCGCCGATGACGGCAAAGGTATCGATACCGTTCATCATCCTCATTCCTTTCTGCGCCGCTTTAACGGCGCTTTGTTCGAGTCTTGCAGGCGCACCCGGGTACGTCCGGGAACGCCATCTCGCTCTATCCTATGAAGGGGCGGGGGAGAATGTTCATAGGGGGCCATGCCTGCCGCAGAGGAAAAAACAAGCCCGCGTGCCGTTTGGCACGCGGGCTTGTCCCGGGTATCGAGCCGGAGGGGCGCAAACGGGCCGCAGAGCATGCAGAAGCCGGCCCGAACCAAATGGTTCCGACCGGCTGAAAAAGCATGTCAGGCAGCGTCAGCGCAGCCTTTTGCTGATGCGCAGCAGGCGGACGATGATCGGGCTGAGCACCAGATTGAAGCCCAGCTCAAACAAAAAGTTGCCGCCCACCAGGCCGAACAGAATATACTGCCACAGGGTCTGGTCGTTTCCGCCGGCCCACGCGGTAATGGTGGGCAGGAAAAACACCAGACAGCCGAGGAGGAATACCCCTGTATTGACCAGCGGGCAGACAATGGCTGCCGCAAATACACCGAGATAAATATTCTTTTTGGACAGCCACTGATAGGTGAATCCGGCGGCAAGGCCGCACAGCACGCCTTTGGCCAGCACAGTCAAAATCGTGCCCGGTACAGATACGGCCAGAAACGCCGCAGCATCGCCGCTGAGCAGCACCGCGATGCCGAACACGAGGCCGAGCCACGCACTGATGGCCGGGCCGCACATGGCGGCGCCCACCACGATGGGAATCAGCACCAGGGATATCGAGAACATACCGAAGCGGATGAACGACCCCAGGAGCTGAAGCACGATGACCAGTGCGGTGAGCATAGCGCCCAGCGCGAGGGTTTGGGTGGATATTTTCCGGGTTTTTGCCATGACAATTACCTCCTTGCTGCTGCTCCTCTGCGGGATGCAGCGCAATCACGGGTGGATGGGCGGACTATGTAAAGTGACGCGGTCAGTCCCTTGCGGTAACTGCCGGAAGCGTCACGGATTTTCCCGCACAGTTTTGGATATGCGGGCACTACATGGTGTTGTATTTCATTAGTGTATACGATTTGTATTTTGCTGTCAATAGCGGAGACTGGCCAGAAAGCGGAACTCCTGCTGGGATGGTGTTTCCTCCCGGTGCTTCGGTGCAAAGCCGGCGTCAAAGGCGGCCAGCGCCTTTTCGTCCACCGCATAGCCGGGGCTTTCGGCAAAGCGACCCGCCGCATCCGCGAGTGCACCGGGTTTCAGCTCCAGCGCATGCAGCGCCGCGGCGTAAAAGCCGTCTTCGGTGCGGATATCGTACTTCTCCGCACAGCGGAAGCCGAAGCGGTGGTAATAGCGCGGGTCGCCGTACAGGCAGACCGCCGGAAAGCCGAGGTTACGTGCGGCTTCCAGAGAATGCCGAATCAGCGCCGAGCCGACGCCGGCACGCTGCCGCTCCGGCAGCACGCTGACCGGGCCGAGGCACAGCACAGCGAGGCTGTCCCGGCCTTCGCGGCAGATGACCGCACGCGTATAGGCGATATGGCCGACCAGCCGGCCGTCTTCTTCGGCGACAAAATCCAGCGCCGGGACAAAGTCCGGATGGCGGCGCAGCTGGTGGAGAACCAGATGCTCCGCACAGCCGGGAACATACTGATTCCAGAATGCCTCCCGGGTGAGCGTTTCCGTTTCCCGGTAATCGGCGGGGATTTCCAAACGTATATCCATAGCGGCACGGTCCTTTATTTCTTATTTTTCTCGTAAACCAGCCGCAGGCCTTCCAGCAGGAGATTCTCATCGTAGGTGATCTGCCGGCGGCAGTGCGGGGTGATCTCCCGGCTCAGACCGCCGGTGGCGATGATATTGGCGCTGACCCCAAGCTCGTCCTCGATGCGGTCACACATGCCGTCGATCATCGCCGCTGTGCCGTACACTGCGCCGGACTGCATCGAGTCGATGGTGTTTGAACCGATGACATGCGCGGGCGCTTCGATGCTGATGTGCTGGAGCAGCGAGGTATTGGCAATCAGCGAGTTCAGTGCGGTGCCGATGCCGGCGACGATCACACCGCCGCGAAAATAGCCGTTCTGATCGATGACCGAGACGGTGGTTGCGGTGCCGAGATCCCAGATGATGCACGGCGTGCCGTATTTGGCGACCGCCGCGACCGCGCCGACGAGCAGATCCGCGCCGAGCTGCGCCGGGTTATCGATGCGGATATTGATGCCGGTGCGGGTGCCGGGACCGACGATCAGCGGCGCGGCGCCGGTCACTTTTTTGACCGCGCGGCGGATGGCGTGATCCAGCGGCGGCACCACCGAGGAGATAATCGAGCCGTCAATATCGCCCGCATTCACGCCGTACAGCCGCAGGATATCCAGCAGTTCCACGGCGTACTGGTCTTCCATTTTGATGGGATCGGTTGCCACGCGCGACTCCAGCACTAACCGGTCGCCATCGAAAACCCCGATCGTGATATTGGTATTGCCCATATCCAGTGTCAGCAGCACAGGACATGCCTCCTTGTTTTACAGTTTGGTGAATTTCGCTCTTATTATACGCAAAGGCCCGCATTTCGTCAATTGACAGCGGAAAAGCTTGCGCGGGCGGGGGAAAGCGGGTACAATAAAAACCAAAAGGCTGCCGCAGCGGGCGGCCGGGCAGGGAAATAACCACGCCTTATTCCACAGATTAAGGAAGGATGACGCCGGCAATGCTCACCTATGAAGAGGTTCGTCACAATGAAGAGGTCCGCGTGCTTATCGAAGCAGGCAACGAGTCGCTGCGGGTGCGCGGGTTTACCGACCACGGCTACGCCCATGCGGGGATGACCGCCAAGGTGGCGGGCGACCTGCTCGAAACGCTGGGTTATGATGCGCGCACCTGCGAGCTGGCACGTATTGCCGGCTATATGCACGATATCGGCAATGCGATCAACCGCAGCAACCATGCGATGTCCGGCGCATTGCTGGCGTTCGAGCTGCTGCGCGGCTGGGGTGTCGATATCCGCGAGGCCACCGCAGTGATGACCGCCATCGGCAACCACGATGAGGGCACCGCCGCTGCGGTTACCCCGCTGAGCGCCGCACTGATTCTGGCCGATAAAAGCGATGTGCGCCGCAGCCGGGTGCGGGTATCTCCGATCGACAGTCATTTCGACATTCACGACCGGGTTAATTACGCGGTTGTGGATTCCGCGCTGACGGTCAGCCGTGAAAACAAAATCATCACCCTGAAACTCCGGATCGATACCTCTATCTGCGCGGTCATGGACTATTTTGAGATTTTCCTCACCCGCATGACCCTGTGCCGTTCTGCAGCGGCGTTCCTGGGTATGGATTTCGAGCTGGTCATCAACGAAACGCGGATGCTTTAAGAGGGATTGCTTTGGGCAATTTCCGCTCTAAAAAATCGCGTGTAAACGGTAAAGCGTTTCAGAGGAGGTGGTCAGATGAACAGGCTTTTTATCCGGCGTGTTTCGGTGGACAGCGCGGCGATTCCGCCGGGCAGCTATCTGGCTGGGCTGCCCGCGGTACACGGCGGCGGGCTGGTTTTTACTTCGCCGGTCACTTTTTTTATTGGGGAAAACGGCACCGGCAAATCCACGCTGATTGAAGCGATCGCGGTAGCGTATGGTCTCAATCCCGAGGGCGGGTCCCGCAACTTTGCCTTTTCCACCCGCGATTCCCATTCGCCGCTCTGGCGTGCGGTCCGTTTGGAGAAGGGCCCCATACCGCCCCACGACGCTTATTTCCTGCGTGCGGAGAGTTTTTATAATGTCGCGACCAACATCGACGAGCTCGACGATGCGCCGGGGGACCCCTCGCCGCTGATCCGGTCTGCCTACGGCGGCGTGTCACTGCACGAACAGTCGCACGGCGAAAGCTTCCTGGCGCTCGCGCGCGAACGTTTTTCCGGCGGTGGGCTGTACATCCTTGATGAACCCGAGGCCGCCCTGTCCCCAGTCGGGCAGATGGCGCTGCTTGCCCGCATCCATGAGCTTGCACAGCAGGGGGCACAGCTGATCATTGCCACCCATTCGCCGCTGCTGACCGCCTGCCCGGAGGCACAGATATACGAATTCCGTGGGAGCGGGCCAGTGGCGGCAGCGTACACCGAGACCGCCCATTTTCAGATCCTGCAGCGGTTTTACCGGCAGCCGGAAGCTGTGCTCCGCGAGCTTTTGGACTCCCCCGGAGGCTGATGCGTTATTTCCGTTTCCGGCCGCGGCGCAGCCACTGGGATTCATGGGTATAGGACAGCACCCTGCTGCGGATGCCAACCAGACCGATCGCGGCGAACACTATGCCGAACAGCATATCCCGCAGCAGTGCCTGGATGCCGCTGCCCAGGTAGTAACGCATGGCCTCCAGCAGCGTCATCGCCGGATTGACATTCATCAGCCCGATGGCGGAATTCAGCAGGCAGGAGGCGAACATTGCCAGCAGCGACGCGATTACAATACAGGTGGTGGCGAACGATGTACTGTGTGCGCCACGGAGATACTGGTAGCCGAAAAAGGATCCGGTACTCACCAGAAAGGCCAGCCAGCCGAACTGCCAGTTGAGCAGCGCAGCAGCGATAAACCAGGGCAGTACGCCCACCACGGCGCCGAGCAGCGCACCGAGAATGCCAGTCAGATAATGCGAAAACGATTCCCGATCCTTTTCAAAGTGATCGTCGAATGCGCCGTGCAGCTCGCCGAGCGATCGCTGCGCCGCTTCCTGCAGGAAGGCGATGAACGCGTTACCGTCCATATCCGCCATGCCCGGAAGGGTGAGCAGGATGCCGTACCCCTCATTGGGGGAAAGCTGTATGTCCGCATAGCGGCTGGCGAGCTGCTTGTGCAGCCGGGGCAGCTTTTCCGGGGGAACGTTCACCGAAAGCTGAAGGGTGTCTGCCGGCAGATCTGCCCGGAAAGCGATGCCCTCCGTCAGACCGCTGACAATGCCTGCGGTGTCGGTTTTATAGCCCTGCGCCGTACAGACGCGGAGGATTTCTTCCAACATATACATTCTCCTTTACCGGAAATAGGTTTTCCCAGGTAGCCGCGCTATATTTACAGTTATAGCCACTATGCGGGGAAAAGTCAAGGAAACGATAAATTTTGTTCAGCAGTACGCGGCATATCCGTTAGGTCATATCCGGGGTGCAGGTGCGGCTCGCTGCCGTTTCTTTTGACGGCAATTTTCCGTACCCTATTGAAAAACGGCGTGTGCTGTGGTATTCTTTTACTGAGTTTGAGCGATGTGTATAAAAATCTATGCTTTTTTAGATCATAAGGAAAACAACAGAAAGAATGGCGTTTACGCCATTCTTTTTTTATTTTGCCGATAAATCGTCGGTGTTTTGCACAAGGCTGACCACATATGCGCGGTTTCTGAAAAAGCATGATTTTGCAAAAAGGAGAGCTGAAAACATAATCTGCATCAAACCGAAAATGCGGCATGACAAAATATCGTGTAAAGGGCGGATTTACCATGAAACGAAAAACGAAAATACAGTGGCTGGGTTTCCTCTTTGGTATGACAGTAGCCTTCGGGACAGTGCCGGCGGCATCTGCGGAGGAGACGGTGTATACCGCGGCGACACAGGAAGCGCTTTTTGCGGCGGTTGAAGAGGTCAACAGCGGTGCGGCCGACTATGCAGTTATCCGGCTGGCGGACGATATCCAGGTGACCAAATCGATGACGATTACGGCGGGTACCGTGACGATTATCGGGGAGGGACATACCGTCTCACTGCAAAACGGCAGCATCGGTTTGACAGGAAACGCTGTGCTGAATCTCGGCCGGCCGGACAGCCGTGAAACGCTGGATATAACAAGCACCGATCCGACGAGCTGTGTCCTGCATCTGAGCGATGCGACCACCCTCAACATGTATGACGGAACGGTGATCCGCGACAGCGAAGCCCGCGCTCAGGCCGGTGGTGTACAGGCGGTCGATGACAGCCGATTCCATATGTATGGGGGAGAAATCAGGAACTGCTGGAACGATTTCAGCGTTTCCGGCGGCGTGCTGGTGGACGATTCCGCTGTGTTTACGATGTATGACGGCATCATCCGCGATTGCCGCGGCGTACAGGGCGGTGCCGTTTGTCTGGGCGGCGGTGCAGCGATTGGCGGCGGGCAGGGGAGTGGCTCCGAGTTTATCATGCATGGCGGCACAATCAAGAACTGCACCGACAACTATTTGGGCGGCGGCGCGGTGTGTGTGTATACGCCGGATAAAGTAAAGCTGCTTATTGACGGCGGGTCAATCACCGGATGCAGCGGCGCCGGATCCGGCTATGGCGGGGCAGTTTTCCTCTATTCTACCAATGAAAATTCCTCTGTCAGGATAAACAGCGGGGTATTCACCCAAAACAGCGCCGCCTATGGCGGGTTCCTGTTTGTATACGCGGGAAAGGCGGAGATCGGAAACGGTGCAGGGATTTATGGCAATACAGCAGAGGCTGCCGGCGATGATATTTACAACAATGGGGACGGCGCGGTGGTGACCATCGGCAATGTTCCGGCGGGTCTGACGCTTGAGGATTGCGGGCATGGGATCGACGGCTGGTATGACGACGGGGCGGAAGCACGCTGGGCATGTACAAGGGATACCGCCGAAGAGGAAACGTATACCGTCAAACTGCCTGTGGGCGAATTTACAGATGAGGTGGGAATCAAAGCCGCTCACGGTAAGGCCGTGAGAATACGGTTCGATAGCCGTGGCGGAGATACACCGGTAACAGAGATGTTCGCGGGTCCAGACGGACGGTTGGCGGAACTGCCGGTACCGACGCGCGGCGGGTACACCTTCGCCGGCTGGTATACGATGGCGGAAGACGGTGAAGAAGTAACGGCCGCAACGGTGTTTCGCGAAGACACCACACTTTATGCCCATTGGATAAAAGCGGCGGAGCCTGTGCCGGATCCAGTCGAAAAGCCCACGCCGGACAGCCCGCAGACCGGATCGTCCGGTTATGCAGTTGTATGGGCGGTGCTATTTTGTACCGCCGCAGCCGGCTTCCTGTTTCTGAAACCGGAACGCACGAAAAAAATATAATCGTAATGCCCCGGCCGGGTGCTGCCTGGCCGGGGCGTGCCTTTTTAGATGGCGACAAAAGGATCCATTTATTCGGCGCGGGGGATGCCAGTCAACTCGCATATACGGGGAAATTTGGACGCGACAGCTCGCTGTACCAGAAGTATCGCCCGCACAGATACAAACAACAACCGGTTGCACAGATAAAGCGAAAAATGCATCCCGGTTACGGCAAAGCGGATCGCTTTGCCGTGGCCTTTTTTCGCAGCGGCTTATAACCAGTTCCCAAAATAGCGCCTCTTTTGATGCAAACGGTTGCGGTACATATCCCGCACAGACAATCAACGGAACTTGACAGGCTCAGACCATGTATATTATAATAACAGAAAAGTATATACATGGGTTATCCACAAATACTGCGGTGCAGCGCAGTTGACAGCGCGCCCGCTTTGGGAGAATACGCCCAGCCGGATAAAACAACTCAATAACCGGGTGTAGCGCAGTTGGTAGCGCGCCTGCTTTGGGAGCAGGATGCCGCAGGTTCGAATCCTGTCACTCGGACCATTTGTCGAAAGAGGTCGACTGCTTTAAAGCAGTCGGCTTTTTTCGATTTGTGTGATATGGTTTATTTAATTAATCTAAAACAGAAAAAATTAAATTTAAATTTCCAACCTTCCTTCTATTTCCGTGTCTATATGGGTGAAAGCTTTCAAGGAGATAAAACAGATGAAACGTGAACATGCCGAGAGAATCATAACTGAATATTTGAAACCCATATACGGGTTTGCATTGAAACGATGCGCTAATTTGCAGGATGCAGAGGATCTGACACAGGATATTGTCTTACGTGCGTTCCGTGCGCTGCTTGTCAAGGATGATTTGGATTCGCCTAAAAAATTCATTTGGACGATAGCGCACAACGTTCTGGCTAATTACTATCGTGACAGGACAAAAACGACGATCGGTGTTCCGATTGATGAACTTGCGGAGTTATTGCCGTCCCAAGATGACACGCCCGCAGGTGGCGTTGAAAATGAATCGATTGACCATTTGCACCTTGAGATAGCCTATTTGTCGAAACTGCAACGCCGTATTGTGATTGCCTACTATTTTGAAAATAAAAAACAGGAAGTAATCGCAAAAGAACTCGATATTCCTCTCGGCACAGTCAAATGGCATTTATTTGAAGCAAAAAAAGATTTGAAGAGAGGTATGGATACTATGAGACAGACGGGTGAACTCAAATTCAATCCAATCAAATTTGAACTGTGCGGAACAAATGGTTCTCCGGGAACAAAGGGCGCAAACAATAACTTCTTCCGAAGTGCTTTATCGCAAAATATTGTCTATGCTGTTTGGAAAGAGGATAAAACGATCAATGAAATTGCCGACTGCCTTGGCGTTTCCCCCGTATATGTGGAAAGCGAAGCAGAGTATCTTTCCAAATATGGATTCCTCACCGAGAGTAAGGGCAAATATCGTTGCAATATTTTGCTTGATTACCCAACAAACGAACTGATTTCGTTGCATGATGAAATGTATCGAGAAGCAGCAAAGCTCTTTGCAAATGAATTAATGGAGGAGCTGACTAACAGCGGAATTTTAAAGGATGAACGCATTATTTGCGGACAGACAGATCAACCGCTTTCGCTGACCGAATCCCCAAGAGCAGATGACAATTTTATCCTTTGGTCACTCGTACCGTATATTGCTGCGCTCAGCGGGGAGGGTCTGATGGATAAAAGCATTTCCTTTGAGGAGGTGGCAACTGTTCGTCCGGATGGAGGACAGAATATATGTTATGCTTCTGTTATCAGCTCCGGCATTAAAAAACCTATGTATTTTGATAGTATGAAACAGTGGTGCGGACCCTGCTGGAATAGAAACGAGGATTATACTTTATGGCAGATCGACTCCGAATGGTCAGATGGACGGGTTGATGACAGCTATATTTCAAAAGCAAATCGTATTCTATCTATTTTATCAAAGTTAGATGATTCGGTAAGCGATGAAAGTTATGCATTCCTTGAGGAAGCGGGAATCATGAGAACAGAAATGAACATTAAGGGCAATACGGGATGGTTTAAATCCGTTCCTCAAGCTGTATGGCTTGAAAATACTGACATTAAAAATGAGCTCATTGCGATCGGTGACCACATAAAAGAAAAATATTGGCATGAATTTAAGACATTGAAAGAACCTTTTGTGAAAGCAGTGCTTGATGAAACGCCGAAGCATCTTCACAAAATGCAGAAATACGGTCTGCAATACACCTTTTTTTCGGACGGTTGGTTTATTCTCCATTGTATGAAGGAGCTTGTAAATAACGGAAAACTGAAACTTCCGACAGAGGCGCAGAAAAAATCACTGACAACAATCATTGTTCCAAATGTTTAAGACAATAAAGGCTTTCTAACAGTTCAAATCCTTTCAAAAAAACAGCAGAAAATTCTTTTTGTCTCACCTTTACACGTCGTCGCGGACTATGTATCGTTCGCGACGACTTTTTATGAAAAGTCATCGGCTCACTCACGCCGTCGCTCCTCCTTTCCGCAAAAAGTCACGCTCGGCGCACCTGCTCGGTTATAAACGACCTCGCGACGGTTCGCTGTCGCTACCAACTTTTTTACGGGATACAAGAGTGCAAATCCTTCTCGAAAAAATGCTTAGGGGTCCATTTTGTAGCACCCTCACAGACCAGTGGCCGGCAATTCATAATGAATTGCCGGCCGCTTTTTGTGCAGCTCAACCATGAGCGGATTTTTATCTCGTCCTTCCACATCACCGCAAGCGATGCACCGCTTGCGGTGATTTTTTGATAAAAGTTACCGGTGTGCGCATACCTCTGCCCCAACCGTTAAAAGATGATCGGCTTTTGTGGATACTGTCGTCATAAACCAGTGTACCAGGCCGGAGCCTCCCAGAATAAGGAGATTGTCCAGCGGGTGGTTCGGAATTCGTGGAAATACCAGTGTGCTGGACAGCTGTGATTTTAGCCGAACACCCCAAGCATACAGCGTTGATCGGGCAGCGGTGCCGCCTTCCGGAACGACCACAGATGGCCTTAAAAAGTCGTGATGGCCAAAAAATCAAGTAAATATTTATGCGCATTGGCTATTGATATTTATAATGAAACGAGGGGTAATAAGTACCATAATTCCGATAGACATCTACCAGAGTTATTTACATACAAAATGAGTGGTTATCTGGGAGGGCGTTTAAATATAAAAGGAAAGGGCGGATATCATGGCAAAAGAAAATTATATCACGATTGCGGTAAGCGACACGACGAATGCGGTTTTCAACGACTTTGTCAGAGCTAAGGGTATGAAAAAAGGCTCTGCGATGAACGATGTTCTGGAATTTTTTATGCTGGCGAAGGATGAAGAGCTGTATCTCCAGTTAAAGAAAAAGTATTTAGGTGTTGAAAAAGCGGTAGATATGATCAAAGATCTGGATGGTGACCCACAGCCCAAAGATTATTTGTTTATGAAGCTTGGCCAATCGCTTACCACAGACGGACACCTGCTCAACGGGGCTGAAACCATGCAGGTATATTTGCGGGATGCCAAGGAAAAGCACGGAAGGACCTGGTTCTTTACGCAGTCCCTTACGGTGGGAATGAGCAAAAAAAGAGTAGAGGCTTACAGCAGACGGATTCAATCTGGCAAAGGCCTGCAGATGCTGTTTGCGCTCAATCAGGAACTCAACGGAAATGAGATCGCCTATCGTGCGGATGTGACGGCGATAAAGTCCTTCACCAGTCCGGTCACCGCGCCGGATGGCGACTGTCCGGCGGAATATGCGGGGGAAAAAGGCCGTATTTGGATTCAGTTGGAGAATCTGAAAGAAGAAAGCACCTTGCAGACAAGCATGTTTAAAATCGCCAGCACCGGCAAGAGTCTGAAAGAGGTGTTGGCCAGATCGCAGTACCATTTTGGATATATTGAATTGATCGATTGAAGTGTGTATGGTGTTTTTGGGGATGCGTTTCTACGTGTTTGACTTCGGATATTAAAAATCAGGGAGTGAAAAGGTATGTGGAAAAACGAATGGCTGACAGATGATGAAACGGCTCTGGGAGCGCTGAATTTTCTGAGCCAAAAAGGCAGAACTGTAAACAAAAGGCTGCTCAAGCATGCAAAGCAGCCGCACGGGATCGATCTGGTTGTCAAGCTGGAAAATGAAAAAGGCAGAGGAAACCGGTATTTCATCACTGCAAAAGGCAACTTGCAATATGACGGAACCAAAGTGAGGCCGTTTATAGATCCTGTTTTGTATTTGGCGCTGATGCAGATGATTTTACGGATAAATGTGAGTTCCACAAGATACAATTATATTTACGGTGTAGCGGTTCCTGAATCGGAAATTCCCCAATGTATTGCACTGATTCGTGGAAACAAGGCGTTCAGGCAGCTCAAGATACGGTTGTATGGTGTATATACCGAAAAAGGTAGGCTTTGCGCAACCGAGTATCTGCCAAAAGAAATTTATTCCTGATAGCGTGAAAAAGTCGGTGCGCCCGAGGTGGCAGGACAGAAATTGCCTGGACAGATTTCCGCCGTCTGCTGACTTGTGCGTTTAGATTTTATTGCCGAGGATGTGGAAAAAACCGATTGGTGCCGCTGCCGGATGGTCTTGCCTTATCCCACGCAAAACAACACCCGCCGAAAACGGCGGGGGTTGTTTTGCGATACAGAGCTGCCACAATTGTATGGCTCAGGATTCCGTTGTTTCCAGCGTGTTGAGCATATGGCGTGCCTCTTCGCGTTTGGTCAGGATAGAACGGTATTTCTCCTCGACCGGCTGGCCGAGATACGCGCATTCCGCGATCTTCGCGGCCACATAGTCGGTCTGCATCAGATACGTGCGGTAGTAGGTGATCCGGGTGTCCACGCTGTCCCCGTGGCGCTCCAGATACCACTCCAGCGGCGGCATCACTGTCATCATTTCCACCTCCCTATCGCAATGTAGGACGCGGCAACTATCACGGATGCCGGGTTTGGCCGGACGGGGATAAACTTGCCCGGGCTTGTTGCGGTGGTGCTGTAAATGCCTTCCACAAAAAACGCAGAGTTAGACTTATAATTTTGTATAGCCGTTACTGCGGGTGCTGCAGAAAAGGCGTATGCAAAGTCCGAAAATATACAATATTCCGGACCTTCGTACAGATTTCCCCACGCTGTGGTGATGGACTGTGTCCCGAAGCCTTGATTTCCCCAGCATACCAGCAGACCGCTGGCAAATTTTGCGTATCCCCGGTCTGTCGTCCCGCCGATGGTCACCTGTTCATAATCCGTCCCCGCCGTCGCGCCGGTGGTCAGGCCGCCCGCCGTCGTCTTGATGATTGCGTTCTTTGTCGGCAGGCCTATCCCGCTGTTGGCATACAGTGTACCGCTCACAGTCAGTGCACCGTTTATCGTTCCGCCGGTCTTGTCCAGCTTGGCATCGAACAGGTCGGCATGCGCCCCTGAAGCCGAATCATGCGCGCTGATCTGTCCATTGACATATCCCGGGGTCGCATAATCCGACTCGGAACTCGCCGTCAGGATACCGCCCTGTCCGTCCCCTTTAAGAATGCCCCGCGCCGTGATGGAATCCTGCTTTGAAGCATCAATATTTTCCTGTAGTTCATTAAGCTCTAGCGCCCGGACAGGGGTTCCCTCCTGAGACACTGTTCCGTACACGGGGATCAAATCATACTGGTCTTCTGTGCCTGTCACCTTTATTAGCTGATAGCGATTAAGATGTTCGGCGGCAACGTCTTTAAATATAATTTTATCCATGCTTTCCTCCTCCATATACGCTTTCGCTTCCATATGCAAACCCGTTTCCGTAACAAGCCATAGAAAGAATCCGGTGAACAACCGTTACACATAAACCCTCTATGGCATTCAGTTCCTCATAGGTAAACCATGTCGCCCGGTTCTCCACGATAATCGCAGGATAGTCGCTTTGCAGATTGGCAATAACCGTTAGTTGATTATACCCATCCGCTATAGCCTGGAATATGTCCAGCAGCTTGTATGTATCAATCCCGGCTTGGGGATAATCCTTCGTCGGGCAGTGCAGAAGCGCCGCGGCGGAATTGAGATTTCCCGTAATGCGGGTGTAGTCTGATACATTGAAATAATCGTTTGCGGTCCAGTTGGTTTTTGCCGCATTCACTCCAACCGCCTCGCTTTCGTGCTTCCCGACATTGCGCCCTCTTTTATCTCAAAGCTGTTTTCCAGGATTCTAACGCGCACGGCCTCCTGCGTTTCCGTTTCAATCGTGATCACATCGCCCGTGTCAAATTCCGGGTATCCCCGATGGGATATTGTCGCAACAAGTGGGTATTGATAGGCCTCGCGCATATGGGTAGTCATGATGTTTTCCAAAGAGTCATCCAACAGCGGGTTGCTGACGGATAGAGCTTTTCCAGAGGCACGTCTAACCGTAACCTCTTTCTGGTTTTTCATGGCTTTATATAACTCCGCCTTCACTTTGCCGTCTTGCATGTACTCATCAAAACGGTAGGCATATAAGTACCAGCAATAGGCAAATTTTGCAGCGGCAGATATGGTTACCGGTGGATCGCTTTCTGCGGTAAGCACCCGAATCGGAGCGTCTGTTGTGAAGCGCTGTGCGTAATTGTATATGCTGACATGTTCTCCGATGACCTTGGTTTCTGTTTCACTGCCGGTAGATTCTATATTAAGTGACAATGTGGAAACACTATCCTCTGCCGCCCATTCAGGCAGCTTCCACATCTCGTTAAGGCTCATATGGGCAACCGCGCTGCCCGGAGGCTGCACAAATTCCAGGGTGTCCCCGGTCCGTTTAGTTCGCAGTAAATTCCCGGATACGTTACTGTATAATTGTAAAGCCTGAGCGGACGTAATTATCGGGCATGGATTACGAATCACGATAGTCGGATTAGCCGCCGATGCTGTATCCAGGGTAATCCCTAATTTATCCGCTGCTGTCCGTATCCGTCCCATGACGTCCTCAAACACAACGGATAACTGCATGATTTCCTGTACGCGTTTTGTCAGCACGGCATCTGCGTCATTGCTATATGGGTAGCTATAGTAGTGGGTAGCATCATCCTCATTCAACCGGCCGATTGCATCATACCAGTCAAAATCCACAGTCTCGTCACCGACTGCATAATTGCGCAGATACATTTTGGGTAAAACAATCCATTCTGTCACGCCGTTCATTAGATCAATACCTATTCGGAGGCAAAGCACCGTCTCACCAGACAAAAAACTGGGATGCTGGTATTCCGTTTCAGGCGTAAAGGTTCGGTTAAGGTTGTCGACCGACAGTTGTATGGTTTTCGACGGGAGCACGACACCGATACTATCATTTTGATCCGTGTACTTCATGCTGCATACCTGATCCGGTGTCAATTTATAACACTTTCCGGCAGCGATACGATATACCCTTGCACGTTGATTTGGTTTTTTCAAGCTAACCACTTTGACCGTGCAACTATGCCAGTGCTCCTGATCGGTGATATTTTCTGCAACGGCCATCCCGTCAACGGCAACACATTCGGTTGTGACCGGCGTGCCCACATATGACGTATCAACCGTTATGGAAATTCGTGCGACAGAAGCATCGCAAAGTATCGATAGTGTACGATCGTGTGTGTCCCAGTAAATTGTTCCCGCATAAACAACAGGTTCTATAGTGACACTGCTATCCGAGATCGGATATTCCCCGTTTTCGTCCGGATCGACCGATGACAGTGCATTGCTTATGTAATAAGGGATGACGCTGCCATCGGCAAATCTGTACGACCCATCCGCAAACATATAATCCTGTTCAAAAGAGGCTATATTAATTCTGCTGTCGGTAACTATTTTGCTTAACGCAGACACATCGCACTCTGGAAGCGCGTTATCGGACGTTGTCTTAATCCCGGTTTGTACCTCTATTGCCGAACTGTAGATCTCGCCTTCCACACGTACCTCTCCGCGGATCTGGCCAGCCATAATCTTCCGGTATGCATTGCTTACTGGATACATCTGCTATTCCCCCGTATCAATCAGGTTGAGTTTGCAGTTTTTCACTGTAAGCCATGCTCCGGTTTGCAGATCAACCTCTAGAGGCTGTGCAGTGCGGTCGTTCACATACATACGCCGGCTGACTACCTCCCCCTCTGTCATGTCGTAATATTCGACCGTATTGACAAAGTTTAAGTCGAACAACTGCAGCAGTTTTGCCCACAGTGCGGCTTCCATTGTGAACCATTGCAGTTCGACCTTTACCTGATCGCGCCCAATACGCTGCCCTATAAATACACCGCGCGCATTCCGGCTGCCGCTTACTAGTGTGGATCGCGTCTGCAATCCGCTATCCCGGTTGGGATACGGAAAGCGTACGCCAGCTACAGTTATAAAAGCATCCTGCATATTTTCACCACTTTCATGCGTTTACAACACGGTATCCACGAGACCGGCTGCCACGTTCTGCCGCCAGTGCAACAGCACGATCATCCAGCCCTACATTGACAACAGTTTCTTTGGCATCCACTGTATCAATCAACTGTTCAAGCAGATACTCCACGTTTTCCATCCGTAGATTTCCGTTGGTTATCTGACTGACACCCTGACTCATAGCAAGCAGCAGCCCTAAAATGCTTTGCAGGGCGCTCGATGCTGTTGCCGCATTGCGTCCGCCCGATACACCCATCATTTCCAGTTCGGGAGCAGGCAAGCTGGTTGGAACCGCTTTGTTCATATCGCCACTTATGGAATCCATCTCTTCCACAAAACCTTCGCCGATACCTGCGGCAAGATTTGCTCCGATTACATCACGGAACAATTTTGAAGGGGACGCAATCCCGAAGAAGCTTTTGAATCCGTCAACTAGTCCGCCAGCCGCCTCCTTTATCGCTCCGCCGATGTTTTTCACGCCATCAATGAGTCCTTTTCCGATTCCAGAAAGGATATCTTTACCCACCTGCAGCCAGTCGGTATTTTTGATTTTATCAATGATGGCTTTTACCAGCTTTGGAATAGCCTTGATCAGCTCCGGTATCGCTTTAACAAGGCCAGATGCCAACGCCATAACGATATCAATGGCCGCCTTGAGAATATCATCCATATTATCCAGCAGGAAATCACAGATCCCCATGATAATCTCAATGGCCGCATCAATGAGTTTCGGTATGGCATCAACTAATCCATCAACCAGCTTTTGTATGATTACAGGCGCTTTTTCAATCAGCAGCGGCAAAGCCGCAAGTATCCCCTCAGCAAGCGCGGTAATCATCTCGATTGCAGAGTCCACGAGCGTCGGCAGATTGTCAATTAACCCCTCGACCAGCGTCAGGATGCATTCGAGCGCCATAGGAATAAGTGTTGGCAGCATTTCCGATATACCGCTGATAAGAGATGTCAAAATGGAAATGCCTGAATTAATAATGGATGGCAGGTTGTCGCGGATAGACTGTACAATCGTTGTAATCGCATTCTGCGCCAGCGGTATTAAGTTTGGGATTTCCTGGGACAGCCCCTGCAGCATATTTGCAAGTAAGGTGATCCCGAGGGAAAGCATTTGGGGTGCATAGGTTAGAAAACTGCTTGCCAGAAAAGTTATCGTACTGATTGCAAACGGGCCGAGTTCCGGAATAAGATTATTAAGCCCTTTCATAAAGGCATTGATTGTGGTTATGGCGGCTGTAGTAATTTTCGGCGCATTTTTGGTAAATCCGGATAGCAGCTTATTGACGACTTCCACACCAGCGCTGACAAATTGAGGTGCAGCATCCGCGATTTTTCCTGCAACAGAGGCAATCAGCGGACCAACCGCCGCTGCCGCAGACGATAACATCGATTTGACACGCTCGCCGAAGCTGGCAGCGTCTTCATACTTCGCGGTGTCCAGAGCGCTTAAATCCGTACCGCTATCGTCTTGCCCTACCGTGTTAAGCTCGTCAATTCCAAGGGTAGCGTTGGCCTTTTTGGCGGCCGTGCTGACATTCTGCATTTGTTTTGTGGCTGCCTTAGCCTGTTCATATGTCTGGCCAAAGAGTCCCGCAGACGCTGCGGCAATCTGCTTTGACACAGCGGCAAATCCGGAAGCCAGGGCATTCAGTGCCGGCTGAATCGTCTGCATAATCGGCGTAAAGGCTACCAGAAGGTTCCCCTTGATAACTTCAAGAGACTTGGCAAATTCTGCGTTTTGGCCAACAGCATCCCCTATAAGGGATTTAATTCCGCGAAAGGCCGCGTACAGACCAGCCATTAAAAATGCAGATTTGAATGCGCTTTTTACGCTTTTCGATAAGCCTCCGACCTTGCTTCCGATAGCTTTAACCTGTTTGTTGACGGATGCACCCGCGCTTTTGAATACACCGGACACTTTCCCCTTGATGGACGTCATAGCCTTGCCGATGGTATCCGTTGTCTTGGATACCGTAGCTTTTATTTTTTGATCCGCAGAATCCGCCGTCTTGGCAACCGCGTCTTTAAGGGACGTCACAGATGCCTTTGCTTTCTCTGTATCAACCGTCACACCTTTCGGCTGCATTACTTTATCCAGTTTCGCCTGCAATCCATTTGCCGTCTTTTGCAATGACAGCATTCTGGATTCGGCAGCGGCAAGCTGGGATTCCAGCTTTACCGCCTCTTCGCCTCCCAGCTTACTGCTGGGGATTTGGTTATAGGCGTTTGTTAATCGGTCAACCTCATTTTCCTGAAGACGTAAGCGGTTTAATGCGTTATCAAGCTCCTGATTCAACAGCTCTACCGCATCTGCAGACGCGCGCAGCCCTTTTGCATCAGCCTTTGGCGCTGCCAACACTGCCGCTTTTTGCCCATATGGATCATCAACCATATCCACGGCTAACGCCGACTTTTGGCCGCCGGGCTGATCCGGAAACAGCGCACCGGTTTCTGTTTTAATTGCTTTGGCGGCGCCTTTTCCTATGATTACCGCGCCGTTGCACATTGTTTTGATTTCTTCAACCGCATCTTTTACAGGTGCCGTAATGGCGTCGGAAACAGCCTTTCCGCTTTTATCCAACGCAACGCCCAAGCTGTCGGAAACGCTTTCCCCGACTCCCTTGAAAGCGGCAGCAGCTTGTCCTTCCGCCGATTTGGCAATAGCCTTAAGCTGTTTGTGTAGTGTATTTACGATCTCCAGATCAAACGATATTGCCCCAACTGATGTGCTCAAGCTATCACCTCCCGAACAGTCCGGCAATCATGGACTGCAATTGTTTCAACCGCTCGCGGTCGTTCACCCCGTTTTTCCGCGCCTGGAACGCCGCCCATTCTGACCGGATACGGCGTTGATCCGGGGTCATACGCCGCAGGGTGTCGTGATCCTTTTCAGCGCGGATAGCCACTATCCGGCCAAGCGGTGTATCGTCCATCAGGCCACCGACCATTTTCGCCCAGTCGCTGTAATGCAGGTTTTCCTGCTCGCTCGGCAGTACACCGTACTGTTTCGCTATACTCTGCTCGATCAGCACACGATCAAAATCCACATCGTACCAAGGTTCACTTGCTTTCCGGGTCTGGAAATCGGGTCTCCGTCACCTCTTCACCGGTCATGGCTGACGCAACGAGCCTGACCAGCTGGGCATAGGCGGAATACGGCAGGTTCATATCGTCGATTTCCTTCGCCGCTTTCACGCCAAAGGCCAGTTTCAGGATCTCGGTATCGTCCTTTAGCCCTTCCATCTTTTTGACGGTTTTAATCCGGTCATCCACCGGATACACTTTGTCCCCGATGCGGATTTCCGGGCTGCCGATGAGCAGCTTATCATCCAGGGTATACAATTTTCCCATGACGTTACTTCCTTTCAAAAAACAGGCCGCCCCCGCCGCATCTGACGGGGGCAGGTCGATTATGTTACGCGGATACGGCAGGGGTATAGGTGGGCTTGCCATGACTCATGAGATCAAATTCAAGGGCTGCCACGTTGGTACTGTCCCCGCCGCCGATTGCGGTCACGCTGACAACAGCATCAAATTCCAGCTTGGAACCGTCCGGGAAATCCCACTCGAACTTGGTATCGCAGTCTGTGCCGGATTTCCATGCCAGCCCCGCGATATAGGCGTTTCCCGGATCGCTGGGGCAAAGCTTGCCCGCGAGGCTGATCGTCAAAGCCTTGCCGGTGGTCATACGCTTGGTCCACCCTTCCGATTCCATAGGCTTCCACTCTTCCACATTTCCATCGATGGAAACGGAAAAGCTCTCCATTTCTGCGATAGTCACCATTTTCTCTGCTGCGCTGGACCGGCCTTCAGTTCCGATCTTAAACACATTGTCGAATACCGGGAACACTCCGGTGTTAGTTGCCATTTTTGTTCATCCTTTCATACGTTAATTTCAGCCGGATCACATACTCGCAAACCCGGCGGGTATCCCTGCCAGCCCATTCAGGCTGTCCGCCGGGATCCGACTTCACTGTGCGCATCCCGTCCATGATCTCCCCGGACAGGCCATAAAGCAAATTATAAATCTCCATCGCCTTCGCGGAGGCCGTGACCGGTGAAGTCGTCCAATGCACCAGAAGGGAAAAGGTTGCTTCTTGATACTTTGTGTTTTTCTTACCACCGATGCATATACGCTGGCTTCCGGTTGATTTACCGTCATACACACCGATATATTGATCTTTATTGCCGTCGATACTGCCCACGGCGATTTGATCATCACCAAGCCCCAACTTTTCCTTGAGCCAGTTCTTCAAATTTTCCGCTGTCACAACTTCGCCTCCCTTTTAAGCAATTTTGCAAACGTTTCTGCTATGAAATCCTTTTTCTCACCGTTGATCCAAGGCTCCAGCCATTCACCACCAGCGTTTTCGTTCGGTTTTTTCTGGAAGTTATATTCCGGATGGAAATACAGGCGACGAGCCTGTGGGGATCCCGTGACAAGCACGCCATGGATGGTTTCTCCATTCTGCCAGACGTCGGTAAAGGTATCGTCATTCTGCATAGTTCCAACGTTGTATGGCATTACCCGACCTGATACAACATCGGTTTTCAGCGCCTCCATTGTCAACTCAGCCGTACGCAAAACCGCCTTGTCCAGATTATCCAGCGCGCCAGCGTTCAAGGTGATCTTGATTCCCATTACACCAGCTCCAGACTTGTATAATTCACAGTTCCATCCGGATTTCTAGCCCGGCTTGATGAATGGATCATCCATATCTCGCCGTTCTTTGTTGTAACAGTCCCCGCCATGATTTCCATGTCCGGTGCAATGTCACCATTAAAAAGAGCGGTGGCCTGCAACTGCATCAGCCTCCGCTCTCCATCCATGATCCATTTGTTTTTTTGCTGAAAATTGCATATGGCTTCAATAGTTCTGCCTGTCTTTGGGCTGCCATCTTCATTTATTCCTGGAAACTCCAAATGAACCGTGATCGGTGTCGTGCACACAGCATCTGGTACCAGTTTCGGCCATATCATCGGCGAAGCCCCCTATATGTCAATCCGGTTTGCCGAAGCAGCGCCAGTATAGACGGGGCGGTGTATACACCCGAAGCGCATGTCACCGCCCCTTTATCCCAACTCATGGATACGCCGTTGACAGAGTAAGAGGCCAGCGGATTTTCCAGCATTTCGCCATACTGCTTACGGAAATCGGCCTGCTGCACCACAGCCAGCTTGACAAGACTCTGCTGGAAATCTGTGAGCGCATCGATACCCACCGCGCGGACTCGGCAAAAGGTCAGGCTGTCAATATCCCGTTCCGCTTCATCCAGCGCCTGCTCCAGCTGGTCCTCAAGCACCGCATGGCTCCGGCTGAGCTTGATGTATTCCTCCGCGCTCACATACATGGCTATCCCTCCGCTCTCGTCTCCGTTTTAGCCTTCTTAACCGGCTTTTCGTTCATTGCCATATACCGGGGATCATTTGCCAGGGCAATTTCAGCCTCCGGGTCAGCAGGCTCCAGTATAACTCCAGTTTCCATGTTTCGGTATTTCACGGTTACGCCTCCACCCATTTGAGAATCAGGTCGGGGGTCAGCGCCTTGGTGCCATAATCATAGAACAGGGATACGGCCATGTCGTTAGACAGCGGGATGCGTTCCGGCTCTCCGTAAGGATAGGTCACTACCGGCTGGGCGACCGAGCCAAACGCCATCAGCAGCCCGTTTGTTTTAGACGGAAGGCGGGTACAACTGTAAATTTTAACCCCATGATACATACCGAACTCTTCGCCCGCTGTATCGACATTCGGATTAGACTGGGTGTCGAGAAAACTCCGAATCGCGCCATATTTGGCCGGGGAAAGTACGCAGGCCATCAAGCCGCGATCAACACCGTCGGTGTTGTCGTTTTTAGTGGTCTCAAGCGTCTGGAACATGGATTCCAAAATGTCCTGAATTGTCGTAACGCCGGACGCCGGGGTAAACGCGGTACCCTGCGAGACGGCCTGCGCAAAGAACGCAGAATCCAGCTCCCGGATCATGGACTGCGTATGGTTATCCGCCCGGCGGCGCATAATATCCGCCACGCCGAAGGTGTCCAGATCGAATTTGGCGACCTCTTCCACGATCTCCTTATGGGTGCTCAGGTTCACCGTAACCGGCTTTGCGGTTACTTTGTCACCCTTCCCGGCGGTTCTTGCCGTACCGTAATCCTTGGACGCCGCGTTGGAAAACCGCTGGAACTCCACCGAACCGGCAGCGGGATTTCCGCTATACTGATTCGACTTGAGCGCAGTAGACAGCGCGCCTTTCTGGACGTTCTCGATCACAAGACCGTAGATTTCCGCCAGAGTTGCGGGAGTGCTGGTTCCAGCCAGCAGACTGATTGCATTTGTTCTTGCCATGATTCATTCATCCTTTCTTTTTCTCAAAAAATGACCTTGCCGGCCGGAACGCCTTTAGCTTCCGGCGGCTTTTTTTGTTCTTCCGCGCCAGCCTTTTCCGGCACTTTCGGCGTTGTGCCAGCCTTCCATTCCGGGTGCCGTCCCATCACGCCCTCAAGAGCCTTGGAAATGGTCTTTTCATCCGGCGTCTTGCCTTCCTGCTCCAGCGCATATACGGCCAGAATCACTGCATCCGCGGCCTGCTTGGGATCAATGTCCGACTGTACGGCGGCCAGCTGCGCACGGGCAATCGTGAGCTCGCGCATCAGCCGCTCTTTCTCCGGATCTGGCTGCGGCTCCGGCTCTGCCACCGGCTCATTTCCTTCAGAATCCTCAGTCGGCGCCGTCTCTTCCTTTTCAGGTTCTTCTCCAACAGGCGCATCCTGCTCCGGTGTGGACTGCTCAACGTCCTTTTTTTCTTCCTCCTGCATGCTTCTTTCCTCCTTTTCAAAAATGGGTATGAAAAAAGACGGTGCAGCACTTTGTACGCTGCATCGCCTTTTGTCAACAGGTATTTATTTGTCTATCAATCCGCCGCGTTGGCGGGCTTCCTCTAAGCGAGCTTGTCTTTCATCCCACCATTTTTCATACTCCTCCGCCGCCCATGCCGGAGTGGCAGGGGATAATTTGGCTTTTACAGACATCGGAGGCTCCGGACCATCAAAAACCAGATCCCACCAAAATTCTGGATAAAATTCAAGTCCTTTATCCATCATTTAAGCCATCTCCTTATTTCCCGCATAATAGCAAGACTAAACGGCCTGGCACTATCGCCGTTGGCGTAATAATCACAAAAAGCTTCAGCCAGCGTCTCGCTTTCCGACTGCATAGCATACGACGATATTCTTATCCTAGCTTTTTCAAGCGGATAATCCATGCCGTATAAGGTGTTTTTCGCGGCAGATATTATTTCCGATGCTGTAACACATTCCGTCCAGTCGCGCTCCATATCCGCTATCCCTGTATAACGCCGTCGGATAAGATATCCTTCGGCCACATGTCCCATTTCATGCAGGCCGATATGTTCCCAAGATGTGCCGAGAGGTGACGCTCCCAATTCTACTTGGCGAGCATATCGCTTTTTAAGCTTCGTCAGATCGTGATACATCACAGGATTAAAATTCAGCGTCACACTCGACAAATCGTCCGCCGGATGTGTCGACATCGGAACTCGCTTGAGATCGGGCACGGCTTGCCCCAAACCCGACACATAACCTCGAAGCTGCGGGAAGTCATTATATACGGCCTCAATTTGCTCCATGGTTTTGGTGACGCCCTCCACAGACAAGCCTTTGATATCCAGATCGGTTATACCCAGCCGTTCCTTGGTATATTGCTGAAATTCAGACAGAGTCATGCGTTTGTCTGATAACAGTATACCATTTTCCGCAGGCTTTGCAACTGTATTCGCGCCAGCTGGTATCCCGTGCGTCTTTTCCCGCCAGTAGTCCCGGCGAAGCTGTTCGCCATGGGCAGAAATGAACTCCCGCAATTCTTTTTGCGCATCCCGCACCTTCCGCCGGTACTCTTTGGCCTTTTCGGGCTCCAGCGTTCCTTCTGCAAGCCTTTTCAGGCGGCGGATACGGTTTTCCATGCGGCGCTGTTTCTGCTCCAGTTTCGCCGTTTCCCTGACCTTTTCCGCATCTGCCGGTTCCGGCTTCCGGCTGATCCCATCAATCCAGATGGACAGGGTGTGGCGGCAGTTAGGATGGAACAGTCCGGAATCCACAGCAACGGAAAGCAGCAGATACCACTTTCCGTTGCGGCTTTTGCCCATGTTACCGCGCCGCTCACCATCGAAATGCCCCCACACATCATCTATGTATACCTTGCCCTGCCACGGCAGACAAGTATCCGAACATGCCCCGTACTGGCTTACCAGAACTGTATCAATCCCAAGTGCCTCGCGTCTGTCCGCTTCTCCGCGGAGGTATGACCGCAGGCTTGCCGAACGTATCGCCATTTCTGCGTAAGTCGCGATATTAACCATCCGGCCGTCCCTGTACTGGATGCAGTTGATTCCGGCCGCCAGGAAATCTTTAACAGCCATATCCACCGCCTGTTCCATTGTAACCGATCCTGTTGCCGCCGCCATTTCAGCACGGTATATGGTTTGCCGGTATACGTCGTCCATCATGCGAAGCGACGCGGATTCTGCGGTATGAATATTGTTATTTACGTCCTCAATGAGACTTCCTACACGACGCTCGTTTACACCGAAAAAGTGCTTTGTGTCCGGAGGTTCTGTTTTCGCAGACTCTGTGCCAGCGTCATATTCTTCCTGGATGAGATTTTCGGTTTCCTGGTCGATTATGGGTTGGTACTCTGCCAGAATGGCTTGGTTCTCCTGCCGAAATCGCTCAATATTCTGCAACTTTTCCGCCTGCCATGCCGGCCAGCTGAATCCATATTTCTTTTCCTCGGCTTTGTGGCGGGCAAGATTGCGCTTCAGCGATGCAATAAGCCGCAGCTGGATACGCTCAAAAATATCCGCAATTTCACGCGCGGTCACGGCAGCTCATCCCCTCCGGACGGTTCACCTGCTTCCACGATACCTTTTTCCTGCTTAATGCGCTGGATCTCTGCCTCTATCCATTCTTTGGGCTTTGATCCGCCCCAAATTTCCTCCACCTTGGCCTCAACGCTCATACCTCCGCAGGCATCGGCCTCGCGTATCGCCTTAACACGGGTACCAAAGTCCGGGGCCGCGTATTCACCAAAGGATACTGTCGGAGAATAATGACCGACGGGTCTTCCATGAAGCCAGTCGTCCACCTGAAGAAGTGTTCCTGCTACCTTGGGGAGTACCGCTTCCAGCTTGGCGGTTATTCGATTGCGGGTGAATCCGGTAACGTCTTTTCCTTCTTTTTTGGCCTCTCCCGATGCGGTGGCGGCAATATTGATTCCCAGTGTGGCCGGAGAAAGAATCCCCTGCAGGCACAAATCCAGCGCCGCCACATAGGAATTTTTGAAAGCATCGTAGCGGATATCTGGCTGAACAACATCGATTTTGTGTCCATCGTTTCCCGTTTCCCGTGACGGGTTGTTTACGCTGATAAAGTCTGATCCAAACGAATCCACATTCATAGGCAGGCCGTTCTTGGGATCCCTCGGCACCATGTCTTCCGGTATGTACCGCTGCACCCTGCCGTTCCTGACCGCATCCAGCCACTGGGATACAATCTCGTCAAGCGCATCAAAATCGTCCGTTTTACAGTTATAAACTGATCGCCCACGATTCGGCCATTTTGAATTTTTCCACACACGGAAAGGAATCGCAGTCATTATATTGTCTGGGAGTGTTATATCCCGCAGTGCTGAAAGCTCCGGGATTGTTTGGATTTCCACCTCTCTGCCGCCCATATCGCGCAGAACATATCGGATCTTTCCCGGCTCACGGATTTCCTCCAGCTGATATTTATCCCTGCCCCGATAGTGGTCAGTGTAAAAGGATACGCCCACCAGAACTCCGCTTCTGTAATGGCTCTCCGTCCGATCTTCTCCGAAAAACTCCAGAGATGGTTTATCGGATACATTTAAGTCCCACGATACCCGGAAGGCGCCACCTCCTGTGACCAAGGTATCCGTCAACGCAGCCTCTATTACATCGACAAAGGCGATATCATCCTGTATGGCTTTCCACCGGTCGGTGAGCGCCTCGTCGTCATCTCCGTCATCATCTTGGAATGCCATACCGTCATAGTCGCCTACCACAATTCCGGTCAACACGTCCACCATGACTCCCGGCAAACCGGTATGCAGCTTACGGATTTTTCCGCCGGTTGGTACCGCCGCCCAGAACCGGCTGCACCCAGCGTCAACAGACGGGATCTGCGCATATAACTGTTTAAGTTCGTCCGCATCTCCTCTATACCAGATCCGGTTTCGGATGCAGTCCGTCTCGAAGCTATACGGCTCCCTTATGACAATGTTTCCCGGGTTGTACGGCGGCTGTATATCAAGCCATTTTTGCATTCTCGCTTTCACCTTCTCTCCGATTGTCATGCTTTGCCCCCTATCCGATCCTTATATGGCAGCCAGCTGTACTGGTCTGCATTTATGCAGTGATCGTTTCTGTCCTCCGGCTCGTTGTCTTTATCTTCTTTCCAGCTATACATTCCCAACTCATCAATGAGCGGCTTGCAAAGGCTGTCCACAATTAAATAATCCCCGTGAGCCATCCAGCCGCACTGCATATTGATACGGTCAATGACCTTTGTCTTTTTCCACGCCGGCTGGAAATTATATATACTGCCATTTTGGCGGGCATATTTTTGGCACTCGAGGAGTGTGGCCTGATCTGCGCTGTCGATATAGATGGTACGGGCAAATCCCCACATATCGCGATTGCGTTCCGCAAAAGCGACCACCAGACCGGGAATGTCGCTGGGCGTCAATGGCGTCATCCTGTCCCGGTTATTGTGTGTCTCTGCTGACAGGGTTATCTTTTTCCGGCAGGTCGTTATGCCTGAAAATACAAACGAAAAAGTATCCGGCGACGACTGGGAGTATGCTGTGTCCACGCCGATCGAATACTGCATATAGGCATATTCGTGCGCCTGCTGTGCGGAGATAATATGACGTGGTTCCAGGTTGAAAACAAGTCCGGTAGAACGCCCACGTAAACCAAGAATTTTATTCTTATATAGCTTCGTACCTTTAGGTACGTTATCAATGATTTGTGCTTTTTTATCAGCATCCAGTCCTGCATTGTGGTCAAAGGAAAAGAACCAGTGAACCCAGCCGGGTTTTGGTTCTTCATTGAGCTGTGCCAGTATTTCCGGCGGCACATCACTTTCCCACGCCCGAAGTGGCCTGGAATGATTGATATACTCCGCATACACCGGCAACCCAGGGTCATCCGGATTTAGGGTTGCCAACAGATAATCGCATCTCATGGACGCCTCGCGCACGTACTCCATATCAGCGATGTTAATTTCGTCTATGTACAGGCATCCATATTGACCACCAAGAGCTTTTTTCCAGCGCGCCTTATTGTCATACCCCAGCACATAGATGATCTTGTCACCGCTTTTGGTATGGAACAGGATGTGCGGCAGCGTATTCCCACCTCGGCCTGCTGCATTGTACTCCGCCAAATTTCCAAAGTCATCCAGTATGCCAAGCTCTTTCTGGATGATGTTCTTTTCAATCGTTCCCAAATCAAGACCGGACAGTATGTGAATCTTTTTGCTGCTCTGCGCAACCTTCAGCATAAATTTGAATAATCCTACGGTTGTTTTTCCCGCTGCTGTAGTGCCCTCTAAAAATTCCACAGGCGCATTGCAGCGCAGAAATGCCTTATATTTTGGAGACAACAGCAGGTCAGCCACAGTCGTCACCACGCAGTTGCTGTATGATGTTGTCCAGTTTTTCCAGCCCCGCATCCACGCTGCCACTTACCTGTACGCGATCCGTAAACATCCCTGCGGCTCTAGCCCGCAACTCTGATGCTTTCAGGCGGTCTTTACGATCCAAGCTATCATCCCGCATTGTATCACTCCAGAACGCGTTGATCTCCGCCATATCGGCGATGCGCGGCGATTCGAGAACAGCATCGCGACCTTGTATGTAAATGTCTAGTTTTGACAAGTTCTCTGATCCTATCCGGTTCAGATTGTTCCCCTTATATCCCGCCAGCCTGGCCGCTTCGGTGGCAGTATGTCCCTGCTTATAGTAATCGATCCATGCCTGCTGCTTGGCCGTCAGCTTCATACATACCACCTCCGTTGTATGCAAACCCCGTTGTCAGGTAAGCAAAATAATCCTCCATAACCCACCCGCCGAGCTCGCTGTGCCGGCACAAAGAAAGCGCCACGGTTTCCCGCAGCGCCTTTGTATCTTTCCACATGTACACTATAGCACAGGTTGAGTATCAATTACTATCAACTAAATTCGATTTTTCGCAAAGCATCTCCGTGAAGTTTACACACCCACTGATAAGAAAAGTTCATCGTTACCGCAATCTGTTCCCACGTGAGTCCGTCTATGTACCGATACCGCATCAGGTCGCGCAGTCTGCCGTCCGGGATTGCACACATCGCCGTTTCGATGCGTTCCCGCAGGTCGATCTGCCGGTCTATCTGACGGTCGATGTCGGCCTCAATGTCCGC
>ERZ826051.97-NODE-97-length-104274-cov-4.653336_pt1 | contig 104274 bp, 99 predicted proteins | sample MGYA00519928_ERZ826051 | MGnify/ENA primary metagenome ERZ826051 (study PRJEB31778, sample SAMEA3449219) | human gut metagenome | biome: human gut; feature: human-associated habitat; material: faeces | place: United Kingdom | collected 2010/2012 ...
ATTTTCCTACATCAGGGGGGCTTTTGTCACTGTCCTTTTTTTCTGGACCTGTTCAGCTATACACTGTGCGGCGGGGCTTTTTTGCGTCCGGATCTTGTAATCCGCCCTGAAATCGGGTATAGTAAAGCCAATCCAAACATCTGGAGGAGGGATGAACCTGTTATGAAAATTTTCTGCGATTGCCGCTATCTCGTATTCCCTGTCAGCCGCCTCGCCTGTACCAAACGGCTGGAGTTCCGCGAAAACGGCAGGCTGCTGATGGAAATGGACGCCGCGCTGGACAACCTCGCGCCGGATCAGTGGATGCTGCTGCCGACCGATCTGCTTTATGGGCGGGAAATCGACATCCAGTCGTTCCCGGAAATGCCGCTGCAAATCGGCAAGGCGGAAGCGAAAAACGTCCCCTTTTCCACCTTTCTGCGCCCGGCCTTCCATTTTTCCGCCGCACAGGGCTGGATCAACGATCCCAACGGTATGACCTGGTACAACGGACGGTACCACCTGTTTTATCAGTATAACCCGCTTGGGTGCAGCTGGGGCAATATGTCCTGGGGGCACGCCGAAAGCCCCGATCTGCTGCACTGGGAAGAAAAGGATCCGGCGCTCTATCCGGACGAAACCGGCATGATGTTTTCCGGTTGTGCGGTGGTAGATTTCGACAACCGTACCGGACTGCAGGCCGGCAGCGAGCCGCCGCTGCTGCTCTACTACACCGCGCAGGGCGGCTCCACCCACTGGTCGGCCGGCCGGCTGCCCACCCAGTGCCTGGCGTACAGCATCGATGGCGGAGCCACCTTCACCAAATACGATAAAAACCCGGTTGTGGCGGAAATCACCGACCAGACCCGCGACCCCAAGGTGATCTACCACGCGCCGACCGACCGCTATATCATGACGCTGTACAAAACCGGTGCGGAATATATGCTGTTCGCCTCCGCCGATCTGCTACACTGGGAGCCGCTGCACACGATCGAAATCCCGGAGGAATGGGAATGTCCCGATTTCTATCCCCTGCCGCTCGACGGCGACCCTGCAAAGGAAAAATGGGTGCTCATCGGCGCGTCCGACCGGTATCTGGTGGGTTCCTTCGATGGTTACCGGTTCACGCCCGAGCAGGAGATGCGCCGGCTGCACCACGGCAACGGCAGTTACGCCGCCCAGTCTTTCTTCCAGACCGCCCCACAGGATACCCGGCGCATCCGCATCGCCTGGAACAACGCCGCCGTACCCGCCGGCGCTGCGTTTCAGGGATTTATGAATATCCCCTGTGAAATGACGCTGCGGCAGATCGATGGAGCCATGCAGCTGTGTGCGCAACCGGTGGAGGAGGTCACCCACCTGCACAGCGACACCGTACCCTTCGCCGTGCCGATGCTCGAAGCCGGCGCCGGCTTCCGTCAGCCGCTGGCCTCCACCGCGCAGGATATCCACATCGAGGGTATCCCGAGCGCCGACTGCCGGCTTCGGCTGACCTTCTGCGGCATCGAAATGACGGCGGATTTCGCCGCGGGCACCCTCAGCTGGAAGCAGTGCACCGCTCCGCTGACCTGCCGCGGCGGCAAATTCCGCCTGCGCATTCTGCTGGATACGGCGAGCGCCGAGATCTTCCTCGATCAGGGGCAGGATATTCTCGTATGCGGCGCGCTTCCGGATGCGAATCTGCTGTACTGGGAGGCACAGGTGCTTGGCGGGCAGCTGAACGCCCTTTCCGGCGAGGCCTCGTCCCTTATTTCCATCTGGTAAGACGGATTTGGATTACAGCGAAGCAGCGCTGCTGCGTGTCACAATGCGATTGTACAAATGCGCCGTTTCTCGGACCTCTGCCGGCGAGGGAGCGAGAACGAAAAGACCGTCCTCGGGAAGTCCGTCGCCAGGCAGCAGACATTCCATAAAGGGATCTTTGCCGCAAGGCGGCAAGCCCACTGCAAACGGCTGTGTCCGCGCCTCTGCCACCTATTGAAAAAGGCAAGCAAAAGTCCGGGCAGGCCGTTTTTGCGGCCTGCTTTTTGTATGCCGCACCGATTTTCTGTTTCAACCGCCGGCCTTCCGGGCATACTATCCGGAGACCATTCCGCACGATATGCCGCTGTCCTGTGCGCGGCGGGAATCGCGCGGATCCGGGAGGGAAACACCAATGACAAGACCGGCCAAAAAGGCGCGGGAGAGGCTCAAAGGCCACTGGGGGCAAGCCATTCTGGTGCAGTGTCTGGTGATCGGCAGCAGCCTGCTGCTGCTGCTCGCCGAGCTGCTGTGCCTGCGGCTTTTCGGCATCCGCGCCGAGGACGCCATACACCTCGACCAGCTGCGCATGCGGCCAAAGCTGTGGCTGCATATCGGCATCATCGTGGCGATGATCGTCGTCGATCTGCTGCTGGTTTCGCCTCTCCATCTCGGACAGGCCGCCTTTTATGACACTCTCGCCGCCGGACGGCCCGTTTCGGTGCGCCAACTTTGGCGCGGTTACCGCCCCGGCCGCTACGGCCGCGCGGTGCGGCTGCGCTTGGCGCTGTGGATGCTCCGCCTGCTCTCCGGCGCGGTCTGTTTTCTGCCAAGCGCGGTGGTTTTCGCTTATTCGACCTATTTGCGGCAGACCGGGCTGACCACCCCGTTTGTGGACGTCTGCCGGATCTTCTGTCTCGTTTTCGGCCTTTTCTCCCTGCTGGCGGGGTGGATCCTGTGGGAGATGTGGATGCTGCGGTTCCAGCCGGCGGTGTATCTGGTTGCAGAGGGACTGGGCGTCTGCCGTGCACTAGGTGCCTCCCGTCGCATCATGCACCGGCGTACCGGCGGCTTCGCCTGGTTTCATCTGGGCTTTGCCGGCTGGCTGTCCGCCTGTTTTCTCGTCTTCCCCTATTTCTACGCCGCACCGCTGTTCATGACCGCCAAAACGGTGATGATCCGCCGCTATCGCCGCGCCTGTCCCGAGAGCGTACGGGAGAAAAAGCGGAAAAAGCCCCGCCGGCGGACAGCCTCTCCCTTCGACACCAAGGTGCTGCCGGAATTGACCTGACCAGGCGCGCCCTCCCTGTCCGGGCATCTGCGCAGCAAAAGACGGTTTTTTCCCCGAAATGGCGTTTAGGGGTTGTCCCCGGGCGGACAAGTATGTTACAATAGGCAGGATGCGCAGCGGCAAAGGCTGTTTTTGCGTATCCTACCACGATGGGCGCGTGCGCGGAAAAGCTGCCCCATCCTGAACCGGGAGGCCCATTATGATTACCGTATCCGACGTCAGCCTAAATTTCGGCGGACAAAACCTGTTTACCCACGTGGACCTGAAGTTCACCGCCGGCAACTGCTACGGTGTGATCGGCGCAAACGGCGCGGGGAAATCCACCTTCCTGCGCATCCTGTCGGGGGATCTGGATCCCTCCTCCGGCACGGTGGCGATCGATCCTAAAACCCGCATGTCGGTGCTCAAGCAGGACCACTTTGCCTTCGACGAATATTCGGTGCTCGACACCATTATCCTCGGAAACCCGCGCCTGTATGAGATCATCCAGCAGAAAGAAGCGCTGTACGCCAAGGAGGATTTCTCCGACGAGGACGGCGTGCTTGCCTCTGAGCTGGAGGGCGAATTCGCCGAGCTCAACGGCTGGGAGATCGAAACCGACGCCGCCCGCCTGCTGCAGGGGCTCGGACTGGATTCCGCGCTGCTTGAGGCGCCGATGAACACGTTAAGCGACAAGGAAAAGGTCAAGATCCTGCTCGCGCAGGCGCTGTTCGGCCAGCCGGACATCATCCTGCTCGACGAGCCGACCAACCATCTGGACATCGCTTCCATCCGCTGGCTGGAGGATTTTCTGATGGACTATATGGGCACCGTCATCGTCGTCTCCCACGACCGGCATTTTCTCAACAACGTCTGCACCCATATTGTGGACGTGGATTACAACAAAATCAAAATCTATGTCGGCAACTACGACTTCTGGTACGAGTCCAGCCAGCTGATGCAGCGGGTACTGCGCGACCAGAACAAGAAAAAAGAGGACAAGATCCGGGAGCTGCAAAGCTTCATCGAGCGTTTTTCGGCCAACAAGTCCAAATCCCGTCAGGCTACCTCCCGCAAAAAGCTGCTCGAAAAGCTGACGGTGGACGAAATGCCCGCCTCCTCCCGGCGCTATCCCTTTGTCGGCTTCCAGATGGACCGCGAGGCCGGCAAAGAGATCCTCGCGGTAGAGGGTATCAGCAAGACGGTGGACGGTATCAAGGTGCTCGACCGGGTGTCCTTCCGGGTCAACAAAGGCGACAAGATCGCGTTCATCGGGGAAAACGAGATTGCCGTGACCACCCTGTTCCGGATTCTCGCCGAGGAAATCGAGCCGGACGAGGGCGCCATCAAATGGGGCGGCACCACCAGCCGGTCGTATTTTCCAAAGGATCATTCCGCCTTTTTCGACGGCTGTGATCTCAACCTGCTGCAGTGGCTGATGCAGTATTCCTCCGACAATACCGAAACCTATCTGCGCGGCTTCCTCGGACGCATGCTGTTCTCCGGCGACGACGTGCTCAAGCCGGTGAAGGTGCTCTCCGGCGGCGAAAAGGTGCGCTGCATGCTCTCCCGCATGATGATGTTCGGTGCGAATGTGCTGCTGCTCGATCAGCCGACCAACCATCTGGATCTGGAGTCCATCACCGCGGTCAACGACGGGCTGGCCGATTTCAAGGGCAATGTCCTGTTCTCCTCCTACGACCATCAGTTCATCCAGACGGTCGCCAACCGTATTATCGAGCTGCTGCCGCAGGGCTGCTTCGACAAGGCCATGACCTACGACGAGTTCCTTGAGTGGAAGGGACAGCCAGCCGATTAACCAAAATGGCTGCATATCTGTCCGGAAACCCAAAACCGCCTGCGGGCTGCAAACAGCGGCCCGCAGGCGGTTTTTTCAAAATACGCGGCAAACCCCGCCGCTCCTCTTTTCTATTCGTCCTCTTCGTTATGCCGGTATTTTTCCCGTGTGGCAATCCCTCCGCGGATATGGCGCTGGGCCTTGTTGACCTCCAGCACCTCCCGCACCCGGTCGTACAACTGGGGATTCACCGTTTTCAGCCGGTCCGATACGTCTTTATGTACAGTCGATTTGGATATATGAAACTTCCCCGCGGCAGCTCGTACTGTCGCGTTATTTTCGATGATGTACTCGCCCAGTTCGATGGCTCTCTCCTCAACGGCCCCTTTCATGCAATCACCTCTTGAAGTTCTTAGTGTATCCATATGCTTTAAGTGCGGGGCTTATGCAAAAAGCGATGAACAGCCGCCTATTTTTCTTCGGCAGGGTCGTCCGCAGACGGCCCTGCTTTTCTTTTGGATAAGCCAGCGAAAGAAAAAGGTTGCATTTGTTTATATTTCGTGATATCATGATGTACATTGAACAAAGCAAAGCGAATTTTGCTCTTTTTATCCCTATATTTAAAATCAAGGAGGATAATATGAACACAAAGCGAAACGTCCTGCTTAACCCCGGCCCCTCCACCACCACCGACACCGTAAAACTCGCGCAGGTGGTGCCGGATATCTGCCCGCGCGAAAAGGAGTTTGCCGCGCTGATGCGGGGGCTGCGGGAAGACCTGCTCAAAATCGTGCACGCCGATTCGCAGAAATACACGTCGGTGCTCTTCTGCGGGTCAGGCACTCTCAACATCGACGTGGTGCTCAATTCCCTGCTGCCGGAAAACAAAAAAATTCTGGTGATCAACAACGGGGCATACAGCACCCGCGCGGCGGAAATCTGCGCCTATTACGGCCTGCCGCACATTGACCTGCAGCTGCCGGCGGACCGGCCGGCGGACCTCGGCGCGGTGGAGGCCGTGCTGCGGGAAAATCCGGACATTGCGCTGGTGCACACCACCCACAACGAGACGGGCACCGGTCTACTCAATCCCATCCGTGAAATCGGCGCGCTCGCCCACCGGTACGGCGCGGTGTTTACGGTAGACACCACCTCCACGCTGGCAATGCGCCCGATCCATATCGAGGAGGACAACATCGATTTCTGCATGGCCTCCGCGCAGAAGGGGCTGATGGCGATGACCGGGCTTTCCTTCATCATCGGCAACCGGGAAATCCTCGAACGGTCGAAGGATTATCCCAAGCGCTCCTACTACTGCAACCTCTATTTGCAGTATCACGTGTTTGAAACCACCGGCGAGATGCATTTCACGCCGCCGGTGCAGACCATATACGCCGCCATTCAGGCGCTGCGGGAGTACTTTGCCGAGGGCGAGGAAGCCAAATGGGCGCGGCATACACGGGTGTTCCGGGCAATCGAGGCCGGGCTGGACGCGATGGGCTTCCGGCAGGTAATCCGCCCTGAATGGCGGGCCGGGCTGGTCGCCGCAGCGGTCTATCCGGACGATCCCCGTTGGGACTTCGAGGCGGTGCACGATTACTGCTACGCCCGCGGCTTCACGATCTATCCGGGAAAAATCGCCTCCGCCAACACCTTCCGCCTGTGCGCTCTCGGCGCCATCGATGAGCCGGATATCAACGCATTCTTCCGGGTCTTCCGCGAAGCGCTGGACACCCTCGGCGTCGCCGTACCGGTAAACTACAACGATTGAGAAAGGGAGCTGTACCTGATGAAAAAAACCGTTTACGCCTGTTTCTGTACCGATGTCATCCACGAGGGACACCGGAACATCCTGCGCAAGGCCCGCGAATACGGCGAGGTAATCGTCGGCCTGCTCACCGACCGTGCCATGATCCGCTACGATCGCTTCCCAACCATCTCGTTTGAGGAGCGGCGCAGACTGTTCGAGGAACTGGACGGGATCAGCCGGATTGTCGTGCAGGACGACGTGCTGTACGATACCGTTATCGCCGAGCTGCGGCCGGATTACGTCATTCATGGAGACAACTGGAAAACCGGCCCGCAGGCCGCCATTCGCGAAAGCGCGCTGCGGGCACTGGAAACATACGGCGGGCAGCTTATCGAGGTGCCCTATACCTATAGCGAAGAGGTGCGGCTGATCGACAAACGGCTGCGGGATAAGCTGGCAATGCCGGAATTTCGTGTCAAGCGGCTCAAGCAGCTTATCGGCATACGGCCGATCGTTAAGGTGATCGAAGCACACGATGGACTCACCGGCCTGATTGCCGAAAAAACCGTGGTGGAAAACGACGGCGAATTCGACCAGTTCGACGCCATGTGGGTCAGCTCGCTGTGCGATTCCACCGCCAAGGGCAAACCGGATATCGAGCTTGTCGATATGACCTCCCGCTGCCGCACCATCGACGATATTCTCGAGGTCACCACCAAGCCGATCATCTTTGACGGCGATACCGGCGGACAGACCGAGCATTTCGTTTATCTGGTGCGCACCCTCGAGCGCATGGGCGTCTCCGCCATCATCATCGAGGACAAAATCGGCCTGAAAAAGAATTCGCTGTTCGGTGCGCAGGTGAAGCAGACGCAGGATTCCATCGAACATTTCAGCGAAAAAATTGCCGCCGGGAAAAAGGTGCAGCTGACCGATGATTTCATGATCATCGCCCGCATCGAGAGCCTGATTCTCGAGCAGGGAATGGCCGACGCGCTGGAACGAGCGCACGCATTCCGCGCCGCCGGCGCGGACGGCATCATGATCCACAGCTGCCGCAAGACGCCCGACGAAATCCTGGAATTCTGCGACCGGTTCCGCGCCGATGATCCGGATACCCCGATCGTTGTGGTGCCCTCCTCCTACAATACGGTCACCGAAGACGAATTGCAGCGGCACGGCGCAAACATCGTCATCTATGCCAACCAGCTCACCCGCAGCGCCTTCCCCGCAATGGAGCAGACCGCCAAAGACATCCTGAAACACCACCGTGCCAAGGAAGTGGACGACCGGCTGATGCCGATCAAACAGATTCTCACGCTCATCGACGAGCTGTAATCCGGTTACAGAAAGGAACATTGCCATGCAGGTTCAGACCTTTTGCGGCATCCTGGGAGCGGATTTTTATACCGGCGTGCCGGATTCCCAGCTCAAGCCGCTGTGCAATTATCTGATGAACACCTACGGTACCGATCCCCGGCACCATGTGATCGCCGCCAACGAGGGAAACAGCACCGCGCTCGCCGCGGGCTACCATCTCGCCACCGGGCGGATCCCGGTGGTGTATATGCAGAATTCCGGCGAGGGAAATATCATCAACCCCGTCGCCTCCCTTCTGCATGAAAAGGTTTACGCCATCCCGATGCTGTTTGTCATCGGCTGGCGGGGCGAGCCGGGCATCCATGACGAGCCGCAGCACATTTTTCAGGGCGAAGTCACGCTGAAGCTGCTTGAGGACATGGGAATCCCCGCTTTTGTCCTCAGCGCCGGCACCACCGAAGAGGAGCTGCGCGCCGCTATGGACGGTTTTCGTCCCCATCTCGCCGCGGGTGGAAACGCCGCCTTCGTGGTGCGCAAGGGCGCGCTGCGCTATGACGAGCCGGTCACCTACCAAAACCGCTTTTCTATGCGGCGCGAGGACATCATCCGGCAGATCGCTGCGGTATCCGGCAAGGACCCCATCGTCTCCACCACCGGAAAAGCCAGCCGGGAGCTGTTTGAAATTCGCGAGGCCGCCGGTCAGGGACACCAGTACGATTTTCTCACGGTCGGTTCGATGGGACACAGTTCCTCCATCGCCCTCGGCATCGCCCTGCAAAAGCCGCAGACCAAGGTATGGTGCATCGACGGTGACGGCGCTCTGCTGATGCATATGGGGGCTATGGCGGTGCTCGGCAGCTGCCGGCCCGACAACCTCGTGCACATCGTTATCAACAACGCCGCGCACGAAACGGTCGGCGGTATGCCGACCGCCGCCGGTGGTATCGACCTTCCGCAAGCAGCGTTAGCCTGCGGTTATGCTTATGCTGTCTGTGTGGAAACCCCGGATGCGCTTGAGCGCGAGCTTAAAGCCGCGAAAACGCGCACAGGGCTGTGCCTGATCGAAGTCAGGTGCGCGATCGGCGCCCGGGAAAACCTCGGCCGGCCGACCACCACCGCGCGGGAAAACAAGGAACACTTTATGGCCCACTTGCGGGCATTGCCCTGAAAAAAGCACAAAACAGGGGTGCGGAAAACCAGAACGGTTTTCCGCACCCCTGTTGCTGCCTTTATCCGATCGTGCCGGCGGTCAGGCTGCTGACCAGCGCTTTCATTTCGGCCTTGGAAGCCACGCTGTGCGTTTTCTGCACAAACGCCTGCTTTTCCGGCTCCGAAAGCGATTCAAACCGCTTCATCGCGGCCTCATTCTGCGCAAGTGCCATCCCCAGCCCAAGCGGCAATTCGATTTCTGTCATACGTCCCTGCTCCTTTCTGCCCGAATACTACCAGTGTGCGCAGAAAAAGGACAGAAATACGCAGGAAATCCGCCAGCCACGCGGTCAATAGCCGCAGGCGTACAGCAGCATTTCGCTTTTGTCGTCGGCAGCGGGCGTCTTATCAAAGGCGGAATAAACAGCTATCCGGGTGAAACCAGCCTCCCGGAGCATCAGATCCATCTCCCCGAACGCATAGAGGTGGGTCTGGAAATCCATCCGTTCCTGCCGCAGCAGCCGGTTCCCGTCGTACAATTCATAGACTCCCGGCGAAAACTGGGTCCGGCTGTTTTCCTCGTAGTGGTTCCGGTTCTTCAGCAGCAGGTCATAGCCCTGCGCGGTCTTCACCGAAATTGCCAGTCGTTCGGCGTCGTCCTCCGGACAGCGGGCGGTTACCGTATCCACCGCGAAGACAAAATCTCCGCCCGGTCTGAGCAGCGTTTTCATTTTCCGCAGGATCCTTCCGCAAAGCGAAAGATCGGTAAACAGGGACATCGATCCGGAGGAAATGAAGATATAGTCAAAGGACTCTCCCGGCGCGTAATCCAGGATATCCGCCTGCACCACCCGCGCATGGGGCGCCTTCTGCCGGAGTTTTTCCAGCATCTCCTCCGAACGGTCGGTACCGACGATATCCAATCCCCGCTCCCAAAAGGGGACGAGAAATCGTCCGCTGCCGCACATCGGCTCACAGATCTTCTTTCCCGGCTTCGCGTAGGAGAGATAAAAATCCAGCTCATCCTGCGGAGCCGTCGGATGCAAAATCTCGTACATTTCCGTGCATAAACTGCCGTATGCATTCAGCCGACTGTTTTCCATCGCTGCTGCCTCCTTTTCCTGCATGTATCCGGTGCTTTCGGCGCCGGTTTTCTTTTTTCAGCTCAGCTCCAGCATCCCGTGATAGAGTCGGTAATACATCCCCTGCTGCGCGAGCAGGTCGTCGTGCGTTCCCCGCTCCACGATCTGTCCGTGCTCAAGCACCATAATCGCGTCCGCATTGCGCACCGTACTTAGGCGGTGGGCGATGACAAACACCGTGCGCCCCTCCATCAGCCGGTCCATGCCCTTTTCAATGAGCGCCTCGGTCCGGGTATCGATCGAGGAGGTCGCCTCGTCCAGGATGAGCACCGGCGGATCGGCAATCGCGGCCCGCGCGATGGCCAGCAGCTGCCGCTGCCCTTGGGAAAGACTCGCCCCGTCGGCGGTGATCCGGGTCTCGTAGCCCTGCGGCAGCCGCCGGATAAAGGAATCCGCATTCGCGATGCGGGCGGCCTCCCGCACCTCCTCGTCGGTCGCGTCCAGCCTGCCAAAACGGATATTCTCCGCGATCGTTCCGGTAAACAGATGGGTATCCTGCAGCACGATCCCCAGCGAGCGGCGCAGCGCGTCCTTACGGATCTCCCGCACGTCAAAGCCGTCGTATACCACGCGGCCGCCCTGCACGTCGTAAAAACGGTTGATCAGGTTGGTGATGGTGGTTTTCCCCGCGCCGGTCGAGCCGACAAAAGCGATCTTTTGGCCGGGTTTGGCGTACAGGCTGATGTTCTTCAGGATGGAATGTCCCTCGTCATAGCCGAAGTCCACCTCCTCAAACCGCACGTCCCCCCGCAGCGGAACGCGGGTGCCGTCCGGCTTCTGCCATGCCCAGCCGACGGCTTTCCCGCCGGTGGCCGGCACCGCAGTCAAGTCGATTTTTCCCTCGTCCGTCTCCGGGGGCTGCGCCATCACGTCAAACACCCGTTCCGCGCCCGCGAGCGCCGCCAGCAGGAAATTGCTCTGCTGGGTGAACTGATTGATCGGCGCGGCGGCCTGCCGCACGAATACCAGATAGCTCGCCAGGCTGCCGACATCGGTCATCCCGTTCATCGCCATAATCCCGCCGAGAACGGCCACAATCGCATAGTTGACATAGGAAATGCTGACGATCGCCGGTACCATCGTCGCAGAAAACGCCTGTGCACCGGTCCCGGCCCGGCGCAGCGCCTCGTTTTTGGCGCGGAAGGCCTCGATATTCGCCTGCTCGTGGTTAAAGACCTTTACCACCTTCTGGCCGTTCACCATCTCTTCGATATAGCCGTCCAAATCTCCTAAACAGGCCTGCTGTCTGGTGTAATAGGCTTTGCTGCGCCGGCCGCTGAAGCGGACATACAGAAACATCGCCGCATAGCACACCATCACGATCAGCGACAGCCGCCAGTTTAGAATAAACAGGATGATCAGGGTCCCAACCATCTGAATAAAGCTCTGGATCACCATTGCAAAGCTGTTGTTCAGCGCGTCCGCGATGGTATCCACGTCGTTGGTGAAATAGCTCATCACATCGCCGTGGCGCCGGCTGTCGAAAAAACGCAGCGGCAGGGTCTGCATATGCGAAAACAGGTCCCGGCGGATGTCAAACAGCACCTTCTGTGCCGCCCGCACCATGATCTGTGTATAGCCGTAGGCCGCGGCGACGCCGAGCAGATAAATCACCGCTGTCACCGCCACGCCCCACACCAGCCGATCGATCCCGCCGGAGGCCAGACCATTGACGACCGGGCGGATCATGTAGTTGCCCAGCAGGTTCGCCAGCGCGCTGACGGTGACCAGTACCGCGACCGCCAACAGCAGCAGCCGGTGCCGCCCCATATAGGCCAGCAGCGTGCGCAGGGTACCGGAAAGGTTTTCAGGCTTTTTGCCGCTGAGCTGACGTACCGGCATCGGTATCCCCCCTTTTCATCTGCGAGGCATAGATCTCCTGATAAATCGGGTCGCTTTCCAGCAGCTGCGCGTGAGTGCCCGCCGCATGGATGCGCCCGTCTTCGAGAATAATGATCTGATCGGTACCGATCACCGAGGTGATCCGCTGGGCGATAATGATCTTGGTCACGCCGGTCAGACCGGCCAGCGCGTTGCGGATCTCCCCCTCCGTCGCGGTATCGACCGCGCTGGTCGAGTCGTCAAAAATCAACACCTTCGGCCGCTTGAGCAGGGTGCGGGCGATACACAGCCGCTGCTTCTGCCCGCCGGACAGATTGACGCCGCCCTGTCCCAGATCGGTGTCCAGCCCCCTGGGCATCCGCCGGAGAAACTCTTCCGCACATGCTGCCCGGCAGGCCTCCCACAACGTTTCATCATCGGCGTGCGGGTGGCCCCACAGGAGATTTTCCCGCACCGTGCCGGAAAACAGGACATTTTTCTGCAGCACGATGCCCACCGCGTCCCGCAGCGCTTTCAGGTCATACTCGCGCACGTCCCGTCCGCCGACCCGGACAACCCCCGCCGTCGCGTCATACAGCCGGGGGATCAGCTGCACCAGCGTGCTTTTTGCCGAACCGGTGCCGCCCAGAATCCCCACCGTCTGCCCGGCCGCGATATGCAGGCTGACGCCGGACAGGGCATATTCCTGCGCGTCGGGGTTGTATTTGAAGGACACATTCTCGAAATCCACACGACCGTCGGGGACATGTGTCACCCCGTTTTCCGGCGACGACAGTACCACCTTTTCGCCGAGCACCTCCCGAATGCGGCGGGCACTCGCGAGTGAACGGGTCAGCAGCAAAAACACGTTGGAAATCATCATCATGGAATTCATGATCTGGAACACATAGCTCAAAAAACCGGTCAGCTCTCCTACCTGCAGCGAGGCGTCGAGGATCATGTTCCCGCCGAACCACATAATCAGCACAACCGCCGTATACAGGATCAGCTGGAACGCCGGCAGGTTGAGCACCGCATAGCGGAAGGTGTTCTGGCTGCTCTCGGTCAGCGTCTTATTGACTTCCTCAAACTTTTCCTCCTCGTATTCCCGGCGCACGAACGCCTTGACCGCACGGATGGCCGTAAGTCCCTCCTGCACGGTGCCGTTGAGCCGATCCACCGCCTTCTGCAGCAGCGTATACCGCGGCGCGATCTTATGGACGATGTAGAAAAGAATCACGCCCAGCACCGGCGCGCACAGGATAAAAACCACCGCCAGCGAAGGGTTCATCCAAAACGACAGCGCCACCCCCATCACCAGCATCACCGGCCCCCGCACCATTGGCCGAAATCCGCCGATGACGGCATTCTGCAGCACCGTCACGTCGGTAGTCATACGGGTGATCAGGGACGAAATTTCAAAATGATCCAGGTTGGAAAACGCATAGCCCTGTACCCGCGCATATTCGGCCTCCCGTATGCCGGCTCCCCAGCCGTAAGCGGCCCGGGCCGCAAAACGCGCATACAGCAGCCCGGTGACCAGCGACAGCAGCGCACAGATCCCCATCTGGATACCCTTGTGCAGGATGTACGTCATATCCCGGTTCGCCACGCCGATATCGATCAGATCCGCCATCAGCAGCGGAATCACCAGCTCGAAGCCGGTTTCGACAACAATCAGCAGCGCACCGATGAGCATATCCTTCCGGTACGGTCCGAGATACCGAAGCAGGTATTTCAGATCCCGCATGTGCCATCCCCTCCGTCGCGGAAATTCTGCCACGCCCGGGACAGGTAGTCGGCAAAGCGTGCTTTTTCCTCGTCGCTGAAGCCCCGCAGCATGATCCCCTCCATCGCACGGCAGCGATCCTGCCACTGCTGCTGCGCCTGCCGCCCCTTATCCGTAAGCGCAATCAGGTTGCTGCGCCGGCTTTCCTCGTCCATCTTTCTGGTGACAAATCCGCCCTTTTCCAGCGAATCCAGCATCCGCGACACCGCCGCCGAATCCACCTCAAAATATTCGGCCAGCTCCCGCTGACGGCAGGGCTCATGTCCGGCCAGATAGGTCAGCAGCTTCGGCTGTCCCACCTCCAGCCCGATTTCCCCCAGACATGGCCGAAGATAATGACGCTGCGCGTGGAATGCACGGTACAACAGCATATGGAATGTCCGTTCCATCGGTTTCCCCTCCAAATAATTGACTTATCAATTATTGCATACGTCAATTATAATCCGCCCGACGGATTTGTCAATACATCGGCGCAAAAGGGGGACAAACGCGGCAAAACACGTATAACAGAAAAAAGGCCGGCCTGCCGCATGACAGACCGACCTGCATGGCAAGAATCCCCTGCCCTGCTGTCATTCCCTTATTTTCCCCGCATTTTCGAGCGTGTCCAAAAATTTTCCGAACCGCTCCCGCTCCGCCCTTTTTCGAGCCGCTGCGGCCTGTGCCGCGCAAGTGTAGCTGCCCAGCCGGTGCCGGACGCCCTGAAAGGTTAAGGCGGCCTGCCATCGCCGGCTTTTCGGGTCATAGTTGACACCGATCATTTCTTCGGCGGATGCGGTGGAATTGTACTCCATGATTTTCAAGATTCTGGACACCTGCGTTCTGTCCACAAATCCGGCAGCTTCCCGCATTTTTTGAATCTTTCCTTCGTTTTTCCGGCAGCCGCAGCTCCGAACGGTTCCGGAGGTAAGAGAATCCAGCCGCAGCAGCACAATTTTACCGCAGCTACACCGGCATTTCCACAACGGCGACCGGGTACTGCCATGCTGTACGGTTTCGCCGGTTTTTTCCAGCACGGTCAATTCTCCGTAACGTTTGCCGATATACGGGCTTACCCGGCGGCACCCGCAGCTCACCGTGTGCCCACGCGTCAGGTTATCGGCCGCTGCCTCAATGATCCGCCCGCAGTCGCATCGACATGTCCAGTAAACACAGGGATGAGGCTGTTTCGACCGGCACAGCACGGTCAGCATTCCAAACCGCTGCCCGGTCAGATCGATCAGCCGGCTCACATATATCACAACCTTATACTGCCGGATACGGATTTATCGGCTCCGAAATGCTTTAAAGCCCCGCAGGCACTTGCCTTCCGCGCCGCTCAGCCGCCTTCTTCCCTTTGGCCGCCGGCAGCAGGAGCAGAAACCCTCCGGCACCTGCCAGGAAAATCCCCGCATACAGCCAAACGCGGGTCTGTTCACCGGTCTGGGGCGGTTTGGGATCGTCCGGATCAACGGGAAGCTCCTCAACCTTGAATTGCCAGTCCAGCTTTCCCACGGCATCCTGAAACGCGTTGTCCATCGTCAGCGGCACGTCCAGAACCACCTGCAAATCGATATCAGCTCCTGAATAGAAGGTGCCCAGGCACACCCAGTCCGTCAGCCCGGCCGTTTGACTGGCAGGCGCGGCAAACAATTCGGATTCCCCGTCCTGCGTGACCGTCAAATGCATTTGAGAAAGAAAATCCTCTGCCTCCTGTGCGCCGAGAGAGCGCAGATAAAGCTTTACCTTCACCTTGTTCGATGCAGCATTTCTCACCGTAATTTTCTGCGTCAGGGCGTCACCCGGCATAACCCCCTTAAAGCTGTCAAACAGATCGGTGGGTGAATCACTGCTCCCCGGTGCGAAGATAAACTTCTGCGCGTCGCCGTCATAGATGACCGAGGCATCCGCAGCGGATGCGGGAATCACCAGCCATACCGAAACCGTCAGCGCAATGAGGCTGCAAATAAATGTTTTGAATCCCCTTTTCATGTCCTTGCCCCCCTTATCTGCTGATGGTGCCGTCCGGATTAACCGTCACGCCCCACGCATCTGCCACAGCCTCCGGCGGTTCACTCTGTACGGCCGAAGCCAGGATTTCCACAACCAGCTGACAGCCGGTTTTTTCAGTTATCTGCGTACACTCCCGGATCAACACGCCGGTGGGATCACTGGAGCCAACAGCCGCGGCATGGTACCAATAACCATCTGTCCCGCTGATCCAGCCCGTATCCTCTGCAAAAATAATCTCGTAATCTATGCCCTCAGCCGGCTTTTCGGCGGCAACACTGCCGCCGCTGTTTACCCACGTCACCACAACTTCTGCGCGGATATAGGCCGGCGCGGTGCCGGTATTCCGGATCCGTACATCACTCTTGCGGCTTCCGTCAAAGTTTTCCTCAATAGCACAGGTGATCTCAGCCGGCTGAAAAATATTTTCCAGCGGGTTAGTCCGCATGGCTAAAAACGCCAGCGCGGTGCCGACGCTCAGTGTCAGGATGAGAGCGAAAACAAGGAGCAGCACAATAAGCTGTTTTTTTCTTTTGGCGCCTGAATGGTTTACCGTATACATGTCGCCCGCTCCCTTCTCATTCCGGCTTCCCGGTAAACGTATTGATGCAGGATGTCTCCCCGTCCAGCCACCGCCCGCCAGTTCTTTCATTTTCAAAGGTCAGCCGGTTATTTCCGCCTGCCGACAAGGGAATTTCCCGCCTTGGGGATACCGGCGTATACCGCCACGACCACGCGGTTTCCTCGACGATGTACCGGCCCACGGGCAGGCCGGTGATCCGGATGTGGCTGTTGCCCCGGATGGTTACGGTCAGGTCAACCCCCTCGTTGACAGCCTCCGCACCCCGGATACGAAACACAAAGTGCGCATCGGGATCAAGGGTTTCGTTCGCGCCCTTTTTCCAGATCTCCAGCTCCGTATCCGCCGGATCATAGACAAACCGGATGATGTTGTTCTCTTCGTCTGCCGACAGCTCCAGCGTCAGGCTGAACAGCCGGGGCGTATACCCCGGAATTTCCACCGGATATTCCGTAACAACCGCATCGGGGGTCGACGCGGTTTTGCTCCCTGTCAGCTCTTTGCCGTCTTCATCCACGTATTGAACCGTATAGCGAATTTCGGCAGCCGGACGGTAATAGAAAATGATTTCCTGATCCGCGCTGTTCAGGATGACACTGGTGCTCGTCTGCAGGGGGAAATACAGCGTCCCGGCTTCTGCCAGATTCAGCTCATCTCCCATTTTCGCCCTTTCCGTCACACTGGAACCGATGCGTGCTTCCCCCGTTTTATCTTCGGCCAGCTTTCTTTCAGTTCCTTCAAGGTAATAATGGACGGTATAGGACACAAAGGCCTCGTTGGAGAATTTGGGATACAGGTTATAATCCTTTGTAATCGGCATGGTGAAGGAAAACGGCTTTTCGATTCCGTCATCCCCCCGGTAAAACCAGCCCACAAAGACTTCGCCGGATTTCACCGGATCCTTCGGCGCTTCCGCAAGGGTGTACTTGACAATATTTTCCTCCACACCAGTATAGCCTTCATAGGTGTAGGGCTCCGTCATAGCAGCGTCGGTAAAGGTTTTGACCGTGTACAGGCCGTTGACCCATTTGGCATAGAGTGCTATATCGTTAGCGGGCATGTTGTGCTCAGAAAAAACGTACTTCTCACCGGTGCACTGCGGATTCAAATACCAGCCCGCGAATTTGGCATCCGTTTCCATATCCGCAGGCGGCGTGACCGGTGTCCAGTCATACGGCGCGAGGTTTGCCCGGTATTTTACCTTGGCCGATTCCTCCAGCGGGGTACTGTTATCGCCGGAGAAGAAATTGAGCGCATATTCATCGCGGGTGTAATAGAAGGAAACCTCCCCGCCGCCGCGCAGATCAATTTGCCCGCCTCTGAATTCCGGATCGGATGCCCACTGCGTATAGCCCTCCAGACCAAAGAAATCCTCCGTCTCGGTGACATAATTGTAGTTTGCGGTGACGGCAAACGCTTCTGTAAAATATTTGCCGCCGTATGCGCGCTCGCCCTCACCATCGAGCACTTCCACGTAATAGTGCATCACATACTGATCCGCACTCGTCCGGTCTGCTGTCAGTGTAAAGCTTTCGGCCGGCATGATTTCAATAAACACCAGAACTTGAGTATAGGCGGACGAGCCGGAAGGCTTCCACCGCTCGCCGCTGTCGTAAACTGTGCCGTTTGTACCATGAATCGGCCAATGACTGCTGATATTTTTGCCCCAGCGTTCGGTTATCGTATAAACCGTATCCCGGCCGTCACGAAAGGTCAGCGTGAATTCCGTTCGGGTAAAATACACATTGAGCACCGCTTTGCCGTCAGCAGTGATGGTAATGGTTTCGCTCTTTTCATACCTCCACAAATCCCGGTCGGGATGAAGCGCCCCCATCTGGCAAGCAGCGGTATGCGTATGGCCCTCCAGCCCACAGATCAGCTTATAGCAGGAGCCAGTGAAATCCGTATGGGTGTGCCCTGTTTTGCCGCAGGTGAAGCAGGAATCATCGTGGGTGTGTTCCGGCTTATTGCTGCAGTTTTCCGTATTGCAGCTTCCGTCGCCGTGGGTGTGCTCGGTTTTCCCGCACAGCAGGCCCCATACACAGGTAATGCTGTGCTTATGCTCTTCCTTGGAACAGCAGGCCGCCGTATGCGTGTGTTCCTCTCTGCCGCAGCCGATGCAGTCCGCCTGATGCGTGTGTTCCTCCTGCGTGCAAATCAGCTCATAGCATTTTTCATTATGCACATGGGCGCCCGGGCAGATATAGGTTTCCTCATCCCATGTGACCTCCGTATCGGTTTTCCCATACGCCGGATACGAATTCAGATACGCATACTCGTCATCGTTGGCATTCTGTCCCCAGATGACAATGGTATAGTCCGCCGTATCGCTTTCCCGCTCCCACTGCGCGACATAGGTGACACTTCCGGTGATGGTATAGTCGACAGCGGGGCTCCAGCCCTTGAAAATATAGCCGGCGCGCGTCGGCTCTTTCACATAACTTTCTGCAAAGGTCGTGCCGTATTCGGCATAAATCGGGTCGGAAGCATTCACGCCGCCGTTAGGATCAAATACCACGGTATAAGACAACCGGTCATAATGTATGCTGATCTCCGTGGAGCCGTCTGCCGCAATGATGCCCTGTTCCACGCGGCTGCTGAAACCCTCCATCTGCTTCGCCTTGGCGTCAGTGTAGGCGTCGATATCGCCTTTGAGCTTCACGGAGCCGATGAGCTCATATTCCTCGCTGCCCAGCTTCTGCCGCCAGGAGGTGACGGTGTACTCCGCCTCGCCCGCCCGATAATACAGCACCATACGGATATTCTCCGTCACATCCGGCAGGTCAATGCTCAGAAGATGATTTGCCGAATCCAGCGAAACGCCGCCCGGCAGCGCGCCGGCGCTCTCTGCCGTGATGCTGTAATTAAGGATTTCCGGCAGTGCGATTGTCGCCTGAAATGGCTGGCCGGCCGGCACCGTGGCGGAATACGGCTGCGCTGCCATAGCGTTGTTTTTTTCATAGACATAATTTACGGTGATTTTCGCGGTATCCCCGGTTTGTGCCGCGACAAAGCCCGCCGGCACAAACAGCGATATAAATACACTCAGACACAGCAGGAGGGACAAAATCTTCTTTTTCATTTCTTAACCGCCCCCTTATTCTTCCGGCCAGCCGGCAGCTTCCCGCGCGCTGTCTCCGTTGTTGTCGGCCTGCACGGCGCTCGCATGAACCGCTATTTTCACCCTGCCGTTTTGATACACATCGCCCATATCTTTGGAAAAGGCCACGGAGGTAAACAGCGGTTCAGTGGTTTCTCCCGTCTTCAGCACACGGCCGTAGTAATACCAGCCGTCTTTTTCTGTCCAGTTTTCGGTATCGATATTCAGCCCGATCAGGCTTAAATCAGTTTCCCCGGCCGCATCTTCCATAAGGGTCAGTTCCTTATCCAGCCGGATGCGGACATAGGCGTCCTTATCGCCGGTATTTTCCACCTCGACGACTTTGGACACCTCTGCGCCCGGCATTACGCCGATCACGTCCGCAAAGGGAACCGGATCACCTCCACCTTCCGGAACGGCGGATTCCCGCAGCGCAATCCGGACATTTCCAGCGGTTATGACATTCGCAGCGGTATCCTCCGCCGTAAAATAGGCTATCGATCCGTAAGCCGCCAACGACAGGCATGCCGCCGCCAGGGCAGCAGCCAGCAACTTCTTTTTCACGGTATCCTTCCTCCCCGCACATGATTATCCCGTTTTTCAGCGCACCGCCCACCTTGTCAGGCAGAGCGTGTGTGAACATTCCCGCATGCCGCCGGAACCCTCACACACGCCCTGTCCTCAGCCAAGGGCAGGGACGGTGTATGTACCCGTTACCGGCGATTAGCCGCCGTAGGGAATCTGCGTCTGATTCGTGAACCATGCGGCAATTTCCTCAACGGTCATCGTCTGAACACGGCTCCACTGGACGGCCGCGCCCTGCGCCTGAATCGCTTCGGCGGTCACAACCACATCGTAAGGCGTCTGCGCGTTGCCGTTTTCAGTTTCGGTGCTCAGAACGATCTGATCGAACAGTGCATCTGTAACGCCATCCTTCTCGAGGATCCCCTTGTAATAGAAATAGTCGTCGGCCTCGTTATAGACCCAGTTTTCGCCCAGTTTGCCATCCTGCGAATCGGTGCGGTAGGACAGCTTAGCTCCCTCCGGCCACTTCACCTTGACGCGGACAAACGCCGGGTTCGCGCCAACGTTTTCCACAGTCGGATCCTTGGCGACCGCTTCGCCCGGGAACATTTCTTTCGCTTCTTCCTTGCCGGTTTCGTCCCACTTCGGCTCGGTCAGCTCAATATCAACGTTGCCGATGGTGAGGGTGTTGGTCTTTTCCTCTTTGTCCGTGAAATAGGCCAGAGAAGACCCAATCACGGCAACGGCGGCCAGAGAAGTGGCCAGCGCGATGGAGAAAATTTTCTTTTTCGTGTTCATGATGCAAAACATCCTTTCCGATAAATTGGCCCGGCGGCTTACAGGAGCAGCCGTCAAAGCCGGCAGTTAGGTCCCGGCGGCGAGTCCAGACGCCGCCCCGATTCGGAAGCCTTCTCCCGGTTACAAACCGGCAGATACCAGATTCCACGCCTCTGCGGCCGTAAATGACGTACCGTTGGTTTTGTAAAGCTGTACGGCATACGCTGTAAAGGTTAAGGTCGGATAGCTCTCGGCGGTCAGCGCTTCCATCTGCTCCTTGGTAACGCTGTCCTTTACGGCTACCCGGTCATCTGCCAGAACCGGGAATTCCTGTGCGGTGCCGGCACTTTCCACTTTGCGGCAGAACACGTCGGCTTCGCCGTCCAAAGCCGTCCAGCCGTCCGCCATGCCGCAGGTCATAAACGCATCAAAATCCTCCGATTTATCGGCCTTGACAAACAGCCAGCAGGCTTCGCTGTTCTCCGTTACGGTTACCGTCGGATCTTTATCGATGGTACAGCCGGGAACCATTTTGTAGGTGGTTCCGGTGGTTTCAGCCAACGCGATATTCACATCACCCACCGTAAAGGTATTTACAACAGGATCCGTTTTATCGGTCAGCCATGCCAGCGTCCCGCCGATTGCACAGCAAAGCACCAGTACGGCAGCGGTAGCGGAAACAATCATTTTCCTTTTCACTGTGTCTTTCCCTCCTTTCTCTCAGATTCCATAAAATATCGCCCAAAAGATCAGGCGGTATTTTCCTCATCGTGCGCCGGCGCGCCGGGATTCCCTGTTTCGGCCTGTTCCGGTTTTTCTTTTTTCCAGGCAGCCAGCAGTTCTGGCAGAAACACCAACAGCAGCAGTACAGCGCCGACCGCAATGGCCACATACAAGCCCGGCGGATTCTGTATGTAATGGGATACATAACCGAGATACGGAATCGCAAAAACCGGCACTCCGATCAGGTTGTTGAAATGAACCGGCGCGCCGTCGACGCTCTCGTTGGCATCGCCTTTGGTATAAAACCGCTGGTTTTCTTCATCTATTTCCACAACGCGGTGAGTGGCCACAACCAGATCTTCATTCAGCACGAAGGTGATCGCCTGACCGACCTCGACCCCCTCCGGCTTTACCGCCTTAACATACAGGAGAGAGCCGGTGGGATAAACCGGTTCCATGCTGCCGGACAGGACGGTGTAGGGCTGCAGCCCGAAAAGACGGACCCCCGCCAGCAGGACAGCAAGGAGCACCGCTGCAACCACAAGAACGGTGGTGATCCGGCTCAGCAGTTTTTTTAACGGTTTGCATTCGGCCATAACCCGGTCCTTTCCGCAGCCTTTTCCCGCCTGACAATGCACTGGGAAGGCTGACACGCCCAAAAATGATGACATAAGAATGATTATGTCGCTAACACCAACAAAACCGAAGCTGTGAACGGGAACCAAAGGGCCTGAAAGGCAGCAGAAGTATACGCGAAAAAGAAAAAAGGCTTGAAGAAAAAGGCCGGAGGGAAATACTGGATGCCCCCGGCTTGTTTCTTCATGCCTTTTTAAAATTTTTTAACGATATGTATTGCGAAGTGGAGCAAAATATGATACACTATTTGCGTCCGGTGGCGACATAATCATTCATATGTCATCCCCGGCTTTGTTTTCGTGACAACATAATCATTCTTATGTCATCAGCAATTTTTCCACCCGTTCCATCCGCTGTCTGTGCTCGTTGCCGGTTTCTATGGTGTAGATGCGGGTGGTATCAATGCTGCTGTGCCCCAGCAGATCCGCCAGACGGACAATGTCCTTTTCCACCTGGTAAAAGGTGCGGGCAAAAAGATGTCGCAGATTGTGCGGAAACACTTTGTTCGGTGATACGCCCGCCTGTTGGCACAGCGCTTTCATGTCCCGCCAGATGTTTCGCCGGTTTAACGGCTTACCATTTCTTGTTACAAATACCGTTCCGGCTGATATGCCGGATTTTTTTATATACAAATGCAGCAGCTTCTGCAGTGACGCGGGAATGAAAATGACCCGCGTCTTATTTTTGCAGTTCACCACCGCCCGGCCCGCGCGCACCGCTTCGACTGTGATATACTGCAGCTCGGACACCCGGATCCCGGTACCACAGATGGTTTGAATGACCAGTGACAGCCGGCTGTTCCCCGCTGCACCCACCAGTTGGTGCAGCTCGTGCCTGGTCAGCTCCCTGTCCTCGTTGCAGAAAATCTGCCGCTGGATTTTCAGGGGACGGACACAGCAGTCCGGCAATCCGATAAACCGCAGAAAGCGGTTTATCGCAATCAGCATGGAATTGACACTCGCTGGGGCATACCGCGATGTCAGGTCTTCCTTGTAGGCAACGGTTTCCTCCTTGCTGATCCGGCGCCCGGACAGATGGGAACAAAAGCCGTGAACGTCCCGCAGATATTTGTCTATGGTCGCAGCGCTTTTTTCTTCTGCAATCATGTTTTGCTCAAACCCTCGTATTTCTGCTGCATAATCTTGTTTCATATCCTTAACCTCCCTGTAAGTTTCAAATTTATAGTCCCCGGATTCCACTGTACTATAACTTTAGAAACAGAAAAAACGGGAACCGCATGAATCCCGTCTTTTCTGATGAGATACAAAAACAGCCCTCCAAAACGGAGGGCTGTTTTTGCATAAAGCCCGTTAAACATCCGGATCACAGGTTTTCTCCAACAACCATGTAATCGACACTATCAAGATGCTGGAAAAGGCCATAAGTTGATAGTGTTTATATAGAGGAATTAAACGATAAGTTTTCCGTCATCTACGAAACCAAAGACATCCAGGACACCAAAATCAAAAAGCGGCCGGCAGCTCATTGTGAACCGCCGACCGCAGGTCTGGGACTATGCTGCACCGAAAAAGCGTTTACGCCGGTTATTCCGTCGAAGGTTCCTCGGGATCCCCTTCCGTTTCCCTGGCGTCTTTTGCTGAAATAGACAAACGTTTCACCGAATAACTGTAAATCGCGCTGATAACAAAGCAGATCACCCCGCCGCCGACCATTGAAAGAATCCGCAGCAGTGTTTCCAGCCCCGCAACATCCCAGGTCACCAGCTTTAAAACACAGACCATCGTCAGCACCAGGCCATACAGCCGCAGACCGCCTGTGTGTCTGACAAAACCCGCAATGATGCAGGTCAGGGCGGTGAGCATGCAAATCAGGCTGAGGACATAAGCGCTTGCAAACCAATCCGTATACCCTTGTACCACCGCCAGCACCAACACGGTGAGCTTAATTCCCTCCAGAACGTCTTCCTGACGGGTAGAACGGCCCAGAGACTTCGGCGTCCGCCAGAAAGCCCAGGCCATTGACAGCACGGCCAGCAGTACGCTGACGACGGTTTCTGCGGTTCCCTGATACGGCACAAAAGCAATGAGCAGCGCCGAAACCGCCAGCATCACATGCTGAACGGCACGCAGGGCACTGGAATAAGCGTACCGCTTGTCGGCATCGAGCTTCTCATACAGCACCTGCATACCAAACAGTACGAGGCTTGTACCGAAGATGGAAATCAGGAAGGACAGAGAATCACTGGACGAAAAATCATAAAGCAGCTTTAGTGTCCAGAGTGTCGCCGCAATCAGGGCATAATGAACCAGCCCCTGCACCTTTCTCCAATACCCGACAATCAGCGAAAACAGAAATGTACCCATCGTCACCAGCGTCAGAACATAGCTCCATGCAAACCAGGGCGTAAAGCCCTGCAAAAACGCGAGTGTCAGCACCGTGAATTTGATTCCCGTATAAATATCCTGCGCCATATTTCCCCGCCCCAGGGTAAGCGGCAGACGGCAGAAGGCATAGATGGCGGTAAACACCGCCAATATACCGTACAAAACCTCTTCCGTCACATCTCGAGGGGAAACAAAGGCAACAGTCGCTGCATTGACGCTTAACAGCAGCACCTCAACCGTACGCATGCAATACGCCGGTGCCGGGTTTTCCCCGCGGTCATAGCGGAAAAGACAGAGCAAAACATTAAACACCGTCAGCGCCAGAAGCAGCGAAACACCCCAGTAACGGTATCCGGAACCGAGCATAATAATAAAAACGGTTCCCTGCAGGAAGAAATAAGTGAAAATGCGCATCCCGGCAAATTGCTTCGCCCGCGTTTTCCCGGGACGGAAAGCCCACTGTCCCCAAAGCAGGGCGGCATAGAGCACCATATACAGCAGCGGCAGCGCCACCGTTCCAAAGCGTGTCAATTCATGGAAGCCCCAAATGGACATAAGGAACCATTCCACGCCGAGCAGGACGTCTGCCGCTATGGTGCAGGCATTGTTTTTCCACCGTATCCCGGTCAGCAGCAGCAATACGGCAGGTACGATCAGCCAGGGCAGGCGCGGCTCGGCGAGACAGGACATACTGTACTGCCAAACCACAAACAGCAAAACTGCACATAAGCAGCCCGACAAAATGACGGTCAGTGTGGTCAGACGCCTGTCAAAATTCAGCTTCGTGCTCATAAACAGGGAAAGTAGAGCGTTCAGCAGCAGAATTCCCATCCCTACGGCCGCCATGATCCAAGCCGCAGTGACCCGGGCGGAGGAGCTGCCCGCAGCGCCGGCGTAGCCAAGGCGGAAAACCACCATCAGCACATTCTGATAAAAAGCGGCCGCCCAAAGCGTCTTACTCGCGATATGAATCCCCATACGGGCGGCGGCACTTTCCAGCCGGGTTGTTGATACCGCCAGCAGATAGGACAAAAAGGATACGCACAGGAACTGGGCAAAAAAGGACGAGGCTACACCCCAGTCCGGCAGCCCTGTCCGGGGAAACGCGCCCTCAGAAAGCGGCAGGCCCCCGATAAAACGGCTCGCCATGAAAGCTCCCGCCGCCAGCGTTACCGCGACCGAAAGAAACAGGCCAAACCGATAGGTTTTCCGGCAGCACAGGATATTCCCCAACAGAATCACCGCAATTGAAGTAGCCTGATAAACCAGAAGCATAACCAGCTTATCATCTTTCAGCCCCGCCGCATAGGCAAAACAGATCGATATACCCATGCCGGTGTGCGCCACTATGCTGATGAGTGTGGAGTTGAGCAGTTTTGACAGCACTAAGGCGGCAATCAGCCAGAGCAGCAACAGGCCGAACGTGACAATGTCATTGAAATAGCCGAAATGCACATGCGTCAGCAATATCGAGATAAACAGCAAGCCACTGCCGCACCCCGAAAGAATCAGCGTAAACGTATTCCTGCGGCGCCTGGCCAGCAATATGCCGGCAGTTGTTATGCCCGTACTGATGGCATACATCAGAATGACTTTTACCACGTTGGAGATATCCTTATAAATCCACACGGCAAAGACAATCAGGCCGATAAAGAACAGAATGGACGCCGCAATCCCTAATACATTTCGTCCAAACCAGTTCTCCATCCGCCCCGGAGTGCCCTCCTTTTTGGTGGCGGCAACCGATGCAGGATGGACCGGCTGTGATGCCGATATCCAAGCGGGAACCGACTGCGGCGATGCGGGCTGCGCGGCAGGCCGCACCGGACTGGCAGCGGCAGACGCTGCCGGCGTCCATACAGGAACCGGCTGTATCGGCACGGGTTGAGCAGCAGGCGGCACCGGATTAACAGCGGCAGGCGGCGCCGGCATCCAGACAGACACCGGTTGCGGCGATGCGGGCTGAGCAGCAGGCGGCGCCGGATAAATAACGGCGGGCGCCGCCGGCATCCAGACAGGCACCGGCTGCGGCGACGCGGGCTGGTCAGGTGACGACGCCGGATTGACCACAGCAGGCGGCGTATCCTTTTCGGAGGAAACGTATTCCTGCTGACCGCGTTCCCGGATAAAACGCCAAAGCTGTTCCACCTGTTGCTTCAGCTGACGGTTTTCCTGCTTAAGCGCATCTACTTTGACGTTAAGCAGGGCAAGCACGACAATAACAGCAGCGGCGGCAAACAGCAATACAACCATCATAAAGATTCCTCCGCTTCTGATTCGATCTTGTTAAACTGTTTTTTCAGGTCTTCCAGAACAAAGGAAGAGGCGATCCGCCTGCCGTCAGCAGTCAACAGCCGAAAATGCTGAAACAGAATATGTTGCTGAATTATATACCGTTTATTTTCCACAATGGTCTGCCACCAGACGCGGCCGCCCAGCGTCTTCGGATATACCGGCTCGCTTCCGTTCCATGCCAGAGCCAGGATAATATCGTTGGGACGGCCGCCGAATACAGCCGCGATAATCTCGCTATTTTCAAAAATTGAGCACAGCGCTACACTGCCGGTCCAGCCGAGGGAGGATCGGCCCTTTTCAATCTCCACCAGGGTTTTCTTGGATATACCGAGCATCAGCGCCATTTTATCCTGACTGAGTGAATATTCAGCGCGCACTAATTTTATTTTAGCATCGCAAAGCGATACAAATTCCGATTTATCCATTTCAACACCCGAAACAATTTATAGTGTAATTTTACACTATATATGTATAATTGTCAATATTCTTTTGGTCTAGCCAAGCATGGCTTCCCCAGCGAAAATGCTCTTCTACAGCCTCGATAAACTACCGTTTTCAATTCTGTAAAACAAGCTGCGAACTGGCACCGGCGACTCGTTTCTGGAGGTGCCGATAGTAAATCGGTGGCATTACAGAAAACGCCTGAAAGGCTCCGCAAAAGGTGTGTGAAGAAGCCGACTTGCCACGCGGCGCTCCCCCCTTCCCCTCTCTCGATTCAAACAGCTTCTATTCTTTCGGATTTCCTAAAAAAGAGGGGCGCTGCACGGCTTCGATGATCCGCATCTCCGCCTCCACATTATTGCCTTCTTCTCGCTTTCCTTTTTCTGCTTCCTTTTTTCGCCGCCCCCTGTTTCTTCTTTTTTCTATATCCATCCCTAAAGCTCTACGGGACCCCCGGCTGAGCCGGGGGTTCTCTATACAACAAAACCCCCGCCGGACTTTATCCGGCGGGGGTTTTCATCACCGCTTATTCGCTGGTATAGGGCATTAGCGCGATGTGGCGCGCACGCTTGATCGCCACGGTCATCGCACGCTGATGGCGTGCGCAGGTACCGGTCACACGGCGCGGCAGGATCTTTCCGCGTTCGGAAACAAAACGATGCAGACGGGCAACATCCTTGTAATCGATGCTGTCCACTTTATCTACGCAGAAGCTGCACACCTTGCGGCGCGCTTTGCGGCCGCCGCGCTGCGGGCGCTCGGAACGCTCTCTCTCTGCCATGAAAAGGCCTCCTTTACATCAAAATTGGCTCAGGCTTGCCGAACAGCCTCAAAACGGAAGCTCGTCGTCCGAGACGATCTCCTCAAAATCCCCGCTGGAAGCGGTAGAAAACGCCGGCTGCGGCTCGTTGTACTGCGGAACCTGAGTGTCATAATGGGATGCCGGCGCGGCACCGCCATTCTTGGATTCTGCGAAAAACACATTGTCGGCCACCACTTCATAGGCCGTGCGCTTGTTGCCGTCCTTGTCGGTGTAGGACCGGGACTGCAGGCTGCCCTGCAGCGCGATACGCTGCCCCTTGCGGAAATACCGGCAGACAAATTCAGCGGTCTGACGCCAGGCGACAACCGGAATGAAATCCGCCTGCCGTTCCTGACCTTTCGGGGTGTACGACCGGTCAACCGCAACCGTAAAGCTGGTCACGGCAACCTGGGACGGGGTGTGCCGAAGCTCCGGATCAGCCGTCAGACGGCCGAGCAGACAAATGTTGTTCATTCAACCCCACCCTTTCTCACTTCTCTTTGCGCACGATCAGCGAACGGAGAACGCCGTCGGTGATCTGGCTGACACGATCGAGCTCCATCGGGAACTCCGGGCCGCTGCTGAAGTTATACAGCACATAGAACCCATCGGCTTCATCGTTGATCAGGTAGGCCAGACGGCGCTTACCCCATTCGTCGATGTCGCCGAGCTCCGCATTCTGCGCGATCAGGCTCTGGAACTTCTCCTTGAGCGCGGTGACGCTTTCCTCCCCGTTTTTCAGGGAAAAGATGAATACGGCTTCGTAATCGGCTTTGATAGTAGGCATGTTTATTGCACCTCCTCACGGTCTAATGGCCCCGCCTCGGCGGACGGAGCAAGGATGTAGCGCTTTTGAACAAGCGCTAAAATATTATAGCAGGCTTGACCTGCCGCGTCAAGCAAAATCGCGAAAAACAGGCAGATTTTTCTTGACCCGCCGCGGCTTATCCACTATAATGGGTAAGAATAAAGAAAAATCCAGCGGCTTTGTGCTGTTGAATCTGCGCTTCGGCTCCAGATCGGATGCCGCGAAAGGAATGGTCAACCCGTATGCTGCAATTTGAAGAATTAAAACTCCGGCTGGAAAACATCGGGCCGGACATTGAAGAGCTTGCCGGCGCGCTGGGGCTTGCGCAGGCGAAGCGCGAATCGGCCGAACTGGACCAGAAGGCGGCGATGGACGGCTTTTGGGACAACATGGAAACCGCACAGGCGGTCACCCAGCGCAACGCCGCGCTCAAAGCCAAAATCGAAGGGTACGACCGGCTGGTCGCCGATTATCACGACGGCATCGCGCTCATTGAGCTGGCCGACGAAGAGGGCGACCTGTCGCTGCTCGACGAATGCACCCAAAACGTCGAGCATATCGAAGCGGAGCTGGAAAGCCAGCGGCTGTCCACCCTACTGACCGGGGAATACGACGGCAAAAACGCCATTCTATCCTTCCATGCGGGCGCCGGCGGCACCGAGGCGCAGGACTGGGCGGAAATGCTGTATCGCATGTATACCCACTGGGCGGAGCGCCACGGTTTCCGCTATAAGATCCTCGACTATCTCGACGGCGACGAGGCCGGCCTGAAAAGCGCCTCCATTGTGATCGAGGGAGAAAATGTGTACGGCTATCTCAAGGGGGAATCCGGCGTGCACCGCCTGGTGCGCATCTCGCCGTTTGACGCCTCCGGACGCCGGCACACCTCCTTTGCCGCGCTGGAGGTCATGCCGGAACTCGACGACACCATCCAGATCGACATCCGTCCCGAAGACATCAAAATGGATGTGTTCCGCTCGTCCGGCGCCGGCGGCCAGCATATCAATAAAACCTCCTCCGCCGTGCGTCTGACCCACATCCCCACCGGCATCGTGGTGGCCTGCCAGAACGAGCGCAGCCAGCACCAGAACCGCGAGATGGCGATGACCATGCTCAAGGCGAAGCTGTTCGAGATCAAGGAACGTGAGCATCTCGATAAAATCGAGGACATCAAGGGCAACCAGTCGCAGATCGCCTGGGGCAGTCAGATCCGCTCGTATGTGTTCATGCCATATACGCTGGCCAAGGACCACCGCACCGGCTTTGAAATGGGCAACATCAACGCGGTGATGGACGGCGACATCGACGGCTTTATCAACGCCTACCTCAAGGCCGCCGCCACCGGCACACTGGAGTATAAAGAGTAAATCGTCAGGATGCAAAAACCGGACAGAATGCGCGCGCATTCTGTCCGGTTTTTTGTTTTCCCCTCTCCACCCGCCCTTTATTCGGCAAAAAGAGCGCGCCGCCGCCTGCCCGCGCGGCAAAAAGACAAATTTCGACGGGAGAATCTTGCGGTTTTCCTGTTTTTCTTCTGTCAGTTGTGTTATAATAAGTTGGTAACAACTCTCTAACAACTTCCGAAACCCTACGGAGGACAGCGGATGAGCACAAATATATCCAGAGAAAAACGGGAACAGCTGCTGCAGAAGCTGGAAGACCTGAAAAAGTACATACTGCTGCGCGAAGACAGTGAAGCAGCCGACGCCTATCTGCCGACCCTGAACGAAGCGCAGAACGCCATCCGTGCAAGGCGCTACGAGCTGGTTTATGAGGAGCACCGGGAAGCGGCGGATGACCGTCTGCTGTCCCATCTGCCGGTGCTGACCGAGGAGAAAGCGCTGGCTGTCCGCCGTGAAGGCACAATGAATTTCCTGCTGGAGGGCGACAATCTGGATGCTCTCCAGATTCTGCAGAAAACCCACCGCGGGCGGGTGGATGTGGTGTATATCGATCCGCCCTATAACACCGGCAATCAGGACTTTCTCTACGACGACCGCTATGTGGGAGAGGACGATCAGTTCCGCCACAGCAAATGGCTGTCGTTTATGCAGCGCCGCCTCGAACTCATCAAGCCACTGATGTCCGCGGCCGGCGTCCTTTTCATCAGCATCGACGACCACGAGGTCTGTCAGCTCAAGCTGATTCTGGACAAGCTGTTCGGGGAAAACAATTTTATCGGCCTGCTGCCGCGGGTCACCAAGCGTTCCGGCAAGGACCACAGCCTCGCGGTCGCCAAAAATCACGATTATATCCTCGCCTATGCCCGCAGCGCGGAGCACGCGCGGTTCAAGGGCCTCGCAGTATCCCCGGCGGCCTATCCGCTGCAGGACGAATATGCCGCACAGCGCGGCGGCTACAAGCTCAACCAGACGCTCGATTACGACACCCTGTGGTATAACCCGAAAATGGATTTCCCGCTGACCGTGGACGGCGAAACCTTCTACCCCGGCGGGGATGCCGCGGCATATGAACGGCGGCAGCGGGGCGAACACAAGGAAAAGGACTGGGTATGGCGCTGGAGCCAGGAGAAATTTGATTTCGGTCTGGCCAACGGTTTCGTCGTAGTCAAAAAGGGCCGCGGCCGCCGGCGGATTTACACCAAGACCTACGCCAACGCGTCCATTGAAAAAGCCGGCAACGGCTACACGGTGCAGATCACCGACCGGGAAAGCCTGCTCTCGTCGCTGGCCTTTACCGACAACGCCTTTTCCAACGACAACGCCAAAAAGGAAATTGCCAAAGTCGGCCTGGACCGCTTCGGTTTCCCGAAACCGACGTCTCTTGTTCGGCAGCTGATCTCCCTGGTGGATAACGCGCAGGTTGTGCTCGACTGTTTTGCCGGCAGCGGCACGACCGGCCAGGCGGTCATGCAGCTCAACGCCGAGGACGGCGGCCACCGCCGCTTTATCCTGTGCACCAACAACGAAAACGGCATCTGCCGGGAAATCACCTATGAGCGCATCCGGCGGGTGATCGAAACGGAGAATTATGCGGCTTCTCTCCGCTATTTCCGCGTGGAGCATCTGCCGGTGGAAAACCGCCTGTACGATGAGTACGCCTTTGAACTTCTCCATCATATCGAGCCTCTGACCGCCCTCGAAAGGCAGAAAAGCCTTGCCGACGAGGAGAAAATCGGCATTGCGCCGGACGATCAGGCACTCGAGGAGTTGCTCGCGGACAAAAAACGGCTGTCGAAGCTGCGGGCGCTGTATCTCGGCGGCTATATCCTGCTCTCGCAGGAGCAGCAGGAGCTGCTGACCCGGCACGGCATCCGCGTCCGCTTTGTGCCGGATACCTACTATGACGCGTTTTCGCTCTGAGCACCAAATTGGCAATGACTGCCGGAAAGGCCGGATACATACACATGGAACATCAACTGAAAAAATTTCAAAGCGATGCTGTCCTGCGGTTATATGAAACCATGCAGCAGCCCGGACGGAATATCGTGCTGAAAAGCCCGACCGGAAGCGGCAAGACCCTGATGCTGACCCGCTTTATGGAAATGTACGGCCAGGCACACCCGGAAGTGGTGTTTGTCTGGCTCACCCCCGGCGCCGGCGGGCTGGAAGAACAGAGCAAAAACAAAATGGACCGCTATGTCCGCGGCGCGCATACCAAGCTGCTTGACGATGTGATGACCGACGGCTTTGCCGGCGGCGATGCCTGCTTCGTCAACTGGGAGAAGCTGACCAAAACCGGCAACAACGCCCTGCGCGAAAGCGAACGCGTCAATTTTGCCGAACATGTGGAATCGGCCAGAACACAGGGGCTGCGGTTTGTGGTGCTCGTGGACGAAAGCCACCATAACAACACGATCAAAGCCGAAGCGCTGCTGACGCTTTTTGCTCCCGAGAAAATTATCCGCTGCTCCGCCACGCCGCGGCTGACAGAAGATGCGGCGCTGATTGAAGTGGATGAACGGGACGTTATCCACTCCGGCCTGATCAAAAGCCTTCTCGTCATCAATGAGGACTTCCCCTCCCATATCCACGCCGACAGCCAGATTGCCTACCTGCTCACCCGGGCGCTCGAAAAGCAGTGCAAGCTGCGCAGCGCGTACCTGTCCCGCAATCTGGACATCAATCCGCTGATCCTTATCCAGCTGCCCAATAAGGCGGAATATATGCAGCAGGATGTGGAGGCATTCCTGAAAACGCAGGATGTGACCCTCGAGAATAAACGGCTCGCCATATGGCTGTCCGACCAGCATGAAAATCTTGAGACGATCGAGCAGAATAACGCGGAGCCCATCGCCGTCATCATGAAGCAGGCGGTGGCCACCGGCTGGGACTGCCCGCGCGCGCAGATTCTGGTCAAGCTGCGCAGCAATATGGACGAAGTGTTTGAGGTGCAGACCATCGGCCGGATCCGCCGCATGCCGGAAGGCCGGCATTATGACAGTGAACTGCTTAATAGCTGCTATCTGTATACCTTCGACACCAAATTCACGCAGGGGGTGCGTCAGCAGCTGAGCCAGCAGGCGGCCGACGCGTGTACGCTCGAACTCAAGCCGGAATATAAAGATATCACCCTCACCGCCGAGCAAAAGACCGAAGTTTCCGTCGGGCGCGATGCCCGGCAGGCACTCAAAGCGATCCGGCAGTATTTTGAGCAGGAGGCCGGCGTCGGCGGCAATCTGCAGGATAACCAGAAGCGGCTCGAGCTGTGCGGCTTTACCTTCCGCGTCGATGTCACCTGGACCTTTTCGTCCGGAGAGGTACGGCTGCTCGAGAGGATCGATCCCCGGAAGCTCAGCCGTGTTGAAGCCGAAGAACGCATCAGCACCCATCTGCACGGCCGGGAATACCATCATCAGGTGGCTCAGTTCGGCCTGGATCTCGGCATTCCGTACCAGTCCATGAACGCGATGCTCAGCCAGCTGTTCAGCAGCCGCGTTCCCTCGCCGCTCAAAATTCTGTCGCTGGATGTAAAGGCGCTTTATGCTTTTGTCATCAACAATGCCGGTCTGCTGCGCGAATATCTGCGCGAGGCAATGGCAGCGGATCTGAAACAGACCCGCATACAGGTACCGGACACCGCCCGGGTGCCCTTCCGCATCCCGCAGACCACGGTGTTTACCTACAACAGCACGGCCAAAGCGCAGATGGTCATGGAAAAGAACGTGTATGCCGGCTATCTCGCTTCCGCCAGTCCCCGCTCGACCGGAGAATGCCGCTTTGAAAATTACTGCAACGATATTTCCAGAACCATACAGTGGTTCTATAAAAACGGCGATAAGGGCAGCGAATATTTTTCCATCGTTTATCCGGATAACACCGGCTATTTGAAAAGCTTTTATCCCGACTATCTGATCGGGGTGGATGCAGGAGACGGGAAAACCGAAACCTGGATCATCGAGATCAAGGGCGGATTCACCCGTCAGGGCGGCAGCGAGGACGCGGACCGCTTTTCGCCCAGGAAATTCGCCGCGCTCGCGCGATACAGCGAGGAGTACCGCATCAGGGTCGGCTGGGTGCGGGAGGATAAAAACTCCACCCGCCTGCTCATCAATACGGGACCTTACAGTGAGGATCTCCACAGCGACAGCTGGCAGCTTCTGACCGACGTGCTGCCATAAGAGAAGGGCGCTGCCAAATGTATTATTTGGCAGCGCCCTTCTTTGTTATTTTGGTCGGCACACTCCCGGCCGCCGCGCATCACAAAAAGCGGTCAATTTTCTTTGAGCACGCAATGGCGAGCGCCCCCGGGCCGATGTGGCAGGATACGCTCAGGGAAAGCGGGTCACAATAGGTCACATCCAGCCCCAGTTCCCCGCGGATGACGGCTGAAAACGCACGGGCCGCCTCTTCATTGTGGGTGTGCGCGACAAAAAGCCGCAGCTGCTCCGGCCCGCCGAAACGCCTGTCCATATCTTTACGCATGGCGTCGAGCATTACCGTCTGCGCCTGCTTTTCTCCTCTGGCTTTCGCAAAAGCGTCGAGCTTTTCGCCCTGAATCTGCAGAACCGGCTTGATTTTGAGCACCGTCGCAATGGCGGCGGCAGCCGGGGTGATCCTGCCGCCTTTTTTGAGGTATTTCAGCGTGTCCAGCATGATATAAATGCTCGACTCGAACTTGACCTCTTCCAGAATGGCCCGGATCTCGGCGGCGGATTTTCCCGCCCCGGCCAGCGCCAGGGCATCCATGACCGCCTGACGGAGGGTGACCGAAATGCGCTGGTTGTTCACCACCTCCACCCGGCCGTCATAGTCCTGCGCGAGCGCGAGCGCCGTGGCGCAGGAGCCGGACAACCCGCTGGACATCGGAATATGTACCAGGGCATCATGCGTCTCCAGCACCTCGTCCCACAGCGCCAGCACATCGCCCGCGGCCGGCTGTGAAGTGGAGATGTCGGCATCGCCGTGCAGCTTTTCGTAAAAGGCCGCCTGGGATAGGCTAATATCCTCAAAATAGGTTTCCCCGTCGATAACGAACGGCATCGGCAGCACATAAACGCCGAGCTCCTTCGCCATAGCCTGTGTGATGCCGCTGTTGCTGTCGGTCACCACTGCGATTCTTTTCGCCATATGTTCATTCTCCTTGTTTCGGGATAAACCGCAGCAGCTCATCAAATCCGCCGTGCGCATAACCGCTGATATCCCGGTTGTTTTTGTTGATCAGACAGTCGGTCAGCAAAAATACCGGCATGCCCAGCGCAGCGGCAATCATGTCCTCCTCCACATCGTTGCCCACCATCAGGCAATCCTCCGCGCGGCAGTCCAGACGCTCGAGCAGGTCGCGGTAATAGGCGAGATTCGGCTTGCAGAAGCCGGTGTTTTCGTAAGTGGTATACAGTTCAAAGTCGGCGGGCTCCAGCCCCGCCCAGCGGATACGGCTTTCGGTCGCCGCAGCCGGGAAAATGGGGTTGGTGGCAAGAGCAATGCGGTATCCTCCGTCCCTCAGCTTATCCACCGTTTCCTTCGCCTTCGGATTGAACCCGCAGTCCGCCGCCACCTGCTGGAACTCGATCCGGTAATATTCATCAAATACCGGCTTGTCCCGCAGCACCTGGTCGCCAAGCTGTGCCGCAAACCGTTTCCAGAATACCTCTTCGTTCGTGCAGCTGCCGTCATTTTTCACCATCGCAGCCGTGCCGGCCCATATGCCGTCAATCAGGCTTTTCGGCTCATACCCATACGGCGCCAGCTTGGCCGCCAGCCGCTTGAAATACGCTTTGGTAAACGCGTCCTGATCCATCGGCAGCAGGGTGCCGTCCAGATCAAAAAGAATCACTTTTGTCATACAGTCATCTCCACAGGATACAGCCGCCCTTATCCGGCCGTGCCTTGGCCTTCCAGAGTCACGGTAAAGCAGTCGCCTGGCGAGCATGCCATACCTATGGCCGTATTGCAGGAGCCGGTTTCCCCCACGGCAAGTTTTCCGACAGCCTGGCCGGTTTTCTTAACCTGTTCCCCGCTCCCGTTGAACCATTTCACCTGAACGGCGCAGGTCTTCGCCTCCGCAATTCCGTCATCCAGCCGTTTGGCGCTGCAGCTGAAATCGAATATGCAGCCGCCTTCCCCATCCATTTGTACATTGGATATGGCAGCGTCCAGAATCTGAAAGCGCGCGCCGTAAGAGGTGATCTCCAGGGGGAATTTCTGCGAAAAGGTAAAGGTGGGTGCTTGCACCGGGGGCTGGGTCGGGGATGTGGTGGTTGGGTCTTTGGCGGTGGTTTCGTCAGCTGGCTTGATGGTTGTCGGCGCCACGGTCGTTGTGTCGGAGAACACGTCGCTGGTACCGCTCGTGTTCTGCTCGGCTGTGGTCTTTGTCTGCGCAGCCGAAGAGGACGCCGTCGAGGGGGCGGATTCCGAACTACTGGCACAGGACGCCAGAGAAAACAAAACCATGACTGCCAGAAACACTGACGCAACTCTTTTTTTCAATCTGCTCATACCTTCTTATCCAAACATTTCGATAATACCGCGTTAAATCATACCGCGCCTGTTTTCGATTGTCAAGCTTTCTTATTTACAGCAGCCATCATTCGGTCCGCAGGGCATCCACCGGCCGCAGCTGCGCCGCTTTGCAGGCGGGATACACCCCAAAAACCGCGCCGGTGAGTACCGTGAACAGGATCAGCCCCACCAGCGTGCTCAGCGGAATGGGCACCGCCATTCCGAGAACGGCGCCGCCGATCAGCGCGGCCATACACCCAATCGCAATCCCGATAACGCTGCCGATGAGCGACAGCACCACCGCCTCCGCGAGGAATTCCCCCATGATCCGTCCGCGGGTGGCGCCGATCGCCTTTTTGATACCGATTTCGCGGGTGCGCTCGCTGACCGAAGACAGCATCACGGTCATCACCCCCATGCCGGACACCAGCAGGGAAATGCCGCTGATCACGGTGAGCACGAGGGTAACGATGTCCATCAGCCCGCTCAACCGTTCCTTCTGCACCGCCAGATTATCGGTGCGGTAGCGGCCACTGAGCCCGGTTTCGTTTTCCAGCACGGAAACGATCCGTTCCTCGGTACGCTCGACATCCGCCTGTGCCCCAACCCGCACGGCGATCTGGTCAAAATTGTCCCGTCCGGTGAGGGACTGCAGCGTGGCATAAGGCACATAAACCATACCGGGAATAAATTCCACCACATTCTGTAAAAGGCTGCTGCCGGCGGCGGTCACGCCGACAACCGTAAATTCTTCGGCCACTCCGCCGACGTGCAGCTGCACCGTCCTGCCGACGATATTCGTGCGCTGGTAATACTCCCGTGCAACGTTCTCGTCCACTACACACACCCGCGCATGACTTTTGACATCGCCGGGCGAAATCAGCCGGCCGTGCTTGAGTTCCAGAGAAATCGCCTGCTTGGCGCCGGCATCGATGCCGCACGCCACCACCGAACCGCTCGAGCCGCCGAGTGCAGCGCTGCCGTATTCGATCATCAGCGGCATCGCGGTGTCCACCCCCGCCAGCTGCCGGATAATGGCGAGATCCTCCTGGGAAAGGCCGGCCCCGTCTCCCGCGCTCACCGACAGCCCGCTCATGCCCATATTCTCCAGCTCTGTGTTGACCGCGCTTTTACCGCAGGCGCTGATGGCGGTCACGATCACGACCATCGTCACGCCCACCGTGATGCTGCCGACCGTCAGCAGGGTGCGCAGGAAACGGCGGGTCATCTCCCCCATTGTCTGTCAAAATCCTTTCTCAAGCCGCCGGCAAAACCCGCTGCCCGTCGCGGCGAATGGTTTCCGGTTCAGCGATCAGCCGGTCGCCCGGCTGAAGCCCGTCCGCCAGCAGATACCCGCCGCCCAGCTCTTCGCTGACGGCAATATCCCGGCGCACCGCCCGGCCGTCTTCATACAGATAAACGTATTCCTGCCCGTCGTCGTCCTGATTGACACAGCCGTAGGGGACGATCAGCGCATCCGGAAGGCTGTCCACGATCACCCGCGTTCTGGCGGTCAGCCCAAACCGGAGCGAATCGTCCAGCCCCTCCTCGTCCAGGGTCACGACCGCGTCCACCACCGTCCCGGACAGTGAGCCGGATACCTGCTGATGGGCGGTCGCATCGATTTCGCTGAGGGTGCCGGCATAACTTTCTTTTGCCAGTGCGTTCCCGCTGACCAGCACCCGCTGGCCGATTTCGATCCGGCGGAGGTATTCTTCCGGAATGGCAATTTTCACCTGCATTTTCTCGCTGGACGAGATGACCACGCACGGCTCGGCGGCGTTGTTCAGGGCGTCGGTGGAAATGCTCACCGCCGTAACCACACCGCTGACCGGTGCGGTCACCTCCCGGGCAATATCGGGATCCGGGATCAGCTCCGGCGGGACGCCGCCCATTGCCGCCATAGCCTGCTTGGTGGCCTGCCGGTCCACCGTCAGCAGGACATCCCCCTTGTGCACCACATCCCCTTCCTGTACCAGTATCTCCTCGGCAATACAGGCGATATCGGTATACACCGAATAGCTGCCGGCCGATTCCAGCCGTCCGGTACACTGGACGCTTTTTTCCACCGTCTGTGCCTCAAGCGTGTGCAGGGACACCTCCGGCACCGATTCCTTCAATGCATTCCCCGCCCAAACGATCCCGGTAATCGCTGCTGCCGTCAACGCACCGAGTATGACATATTTTCTGCCTCTCACGCACACCACGCCTTTCCCGCCTGTCATAACCTGTTATGCCATTTATTGTGGTGCCGCGCGCGGAAAATATGCTGTGCATTTTCTGGTTTTTACCGCTCCGGCGTATGGGAATTTTACCGTCTTGCGGATTATCCTGCACATATTCCGTCCATACTAAGCATATCTATTTCTGGAAGGACGGGGAGAATATGGAAGGCGCTTTAAAACGGGTTTTACTCAAAAACGAGGAGCAGCCGCACGAACTCCTGACCGCAATCCGCGACGTCTGCCGCCAGCTTGATGCCGCTAACCAGCGATTTTCCATGGAAAGCGACAGCGATCTCATCGAAGCGTGCATTTATGAGATGGAGGCCCTGCGCGCACGGTATCGCTATCTGCTCAAAGCCGCCCGGGAACAGGGGCTCACCGCCGCGCCGGCTGCCGTCGTGGAAATGAACCGCATCAGTCTGGCAGCACAACAGGAAAAGTCGGTCTGAGCCGCCGCGCACGGCTCGGACGAAGAAGGGACGGGTCAATCAGATGAGCATCGGCATGTGGATTTTTCTCAGCATACTCGGCGCTGCCGTCGTACTGGCGGTCGGCATCGCGCTGCTGCGCACCAAACGTCCGGTACGCGGGCTGGCAGGCTCCGGCGCGCAGGGTATCTGTGCGCTTGCCGCAGTCAATATCGCCGGAGCGTTTACCGGCGTATCCCTGGGGCTGAACCTGTTTTCTGGGCTTTGCTGCCTGGTATTGGGCATTCCCGGCGTGGTCATGATGCTCATCCTGAAGCTCATCTTTAACCAGGGATAATTTCCTGAACAGGAAAAAACAGCAGCTGCGATAAAACGCAGCTGCTGCCAGCTTGTCGAAAAAAGTCCGGCTTATGCCGTCCTTTTCTCCAAGCTGATACAAAGGTGGGGAAAATCAGACGATTTTCCCCACCTTTTTTCGCCTGCGGGCGGTTTATCCGCTTCGCTCGACGCGGAGGGGGCTTGCAGCCCCCTCCACACCTCCCCTGCCGGGAGATTATCCCTTTTTCGACAGTCTCACAGCAGCTGCGATAAAACGCAGCTGCTGTTTCCTTTTTACAGAATATCCGGCGGGTGATATTTTCCATCACGCTGGAACAACGTTAATTCTTTTGCAGTAAATCACGGATATCTTTGAGAATGGCCAGCTCGTTTTCTGCCGGCTGTGCAGCGGCGGCTTCTTCCGCCGCCGCCTGTTCTGCTTTCTTTCTCAGGCTTTCCATTTTTTTATGCGCTTTCATCATCAGACGCATCACCACAAAAAGAGAAAACGCAATAATCAGGAAATCAAGGATACACTGCAGGAAGCTTCCATACGCCAGCGCGGTTTCCGCCTGTACGACATTGCCCGCCGTATCCATAACCGCCGGATGAATTACCCATTTCAGATCAGAAAGTATGACCTTACCGGTGGCCAGACTGATAAGCGGCGTAATAATATCTGCCACCAGTGAAGAGACGATTTTGCTGAAAGCGCCGCCGATGATCACACCTACCGCCATGTCGACAACGCTGCCCTTCAAGGCAAATTCCTTAAATTCGCTGAAAAACTTTTTCATTCCGTTTCCTTCCCCTCTGCTTTGATATTCTGCATAATACACCATAATTTCAGTATAGCATGCCGCTTTCATTCTGACAAGCTGCTGTCCAAAAGTAACGCGTGCATGTGATCAAAACAGAAGAGAAAACGCCGTATCCAAAGCAGAGCGATTTACGGTTTTTCTTCCGGAATAAAGGTGATCCGCCCGGTGGAAACATCACAGGCGGCGACAACGATCGTCATCTCCTCACCCACCGTGTAACGGGCACGGCCGAGCGGGTCACGAAGCGACGCCGCCCCGTCGAAGGTCAACTCCTCTTCCGGCAGGCTCTCCCGGCGCACCATGCCCTCCGCTGTGTTGGGCAACTCGACATACACCCCAAAATCGGACATGCCGCTGATGGTTCCGGTAAAGGTACGGCCAAGGAACCCGGCCATATATTCCGCCATATAACAGGCCTCGCAGTCCCGTTCCGCCGCCATGGCGCGCACCTCGCAGCGTGAGGTTTCCTCCGCCATCGCCGGCATCGCTGCGGCATATTGCTGCCGGACGTTCCCCTTGCCCACCCCGGCGGCAAGCAGCGCCAGCATCCGGTGCACCACCAGATCGGGATACCGGCGGATGGGCGAAGTAAAGTGGCAGTAATCGCCCAGCGCCAGCCCGAAATGCCCGATCGGATTCTCGCTGTAATGCGCTTTGGCCATGCTGCGCAGCAGCCCGGTTGAAATCAGCCGGGCATACGGCGTATCCTCCGCCTGATCGAGCAGCTCCTGCAGCGCGGACGGCGATGCCTTTTCCGGCGAAAACCCCACCGTAAAACCGAGCCGCCGGGCTGTATCGGCAAGCATCTCCAGCTTTTCCGCGCACGGCTGCTCGTGCACGCGGTAAAGGAAAGGCAGCCCCTGCTCCCGGCCGAAACGCGCCACCGCAACGTTTGCCGCAATCATAAACTGCTCGATCATCCCCTCCGCCTCGCCGGAAACCCGCGGATAAACCGCCGCCGGCCGGCCCTGCTCATCGAGCAGGAACCGCGCCTCGACGCTTTCAAGCCGCAGTGCACCGCGCGCCGCAGCCTTTTCCCGTAGCCGCGCCGCAAGCTCACGCATCGCCAGCAGCATCGGCAGCACGCCGGCATATTTTTCCTTCACGCTTTCCTCAGCGCTGTTCATAAACAGGTCGTTGACCTCACTGTAAACCCCACGCACACACGACCGGATTACCGAGGGGAATATTTCGCTGCGAAGACATTCGCCGCTTTCATCAAAATCCATCAGCGCCGACATGGTCAGCCGGTCCTCCCCCGCATACAGCGAGCAGGCGCCGTTCGACAGCGTTTCGGGCAGCATCGGGATCACCCGGTCGGCAAAATAAACCGATGTGCCGCGGCGGTACGCCTCTGCATCCACCGGAGAGCCCGGCGTGACATAGTGGGAAACATCCGCAATGTGCACCCCCAGCCGCCAGCCATCGTCGGTTTTTTCAAGAGAAACCGCATCGTCAAGATCCTTCGCATCGCTGCCGTCGATGGTCAGCACCGTCAGCCCCCGCAGGTCACGCCTGCCGGCCAATGCCGCAGCATCCAGCGGCTGTGCACTTTTCGCCGCGGCATCCGCCAGAACCTGTGCATCGAATACCGCCGGGATCCCGTAGCTGTCGATAAGCGCGTCGGCACACACCCTGGCGCTGTCCGCGCTCCCATAGCTTACGAGGATCTCCGCGAGCACCTCGCGGCCATCCCATGCGGCGGCAAAGCGCACCTTGTCCCCCAGCTTTGCCCCGGAAGACGCGGCAGAGGCGCGCGTGACCTCCAGAGGACAGCGGAAAAAGCCGTCCGGCTCAACCTGCCGGCGGCCGTATTCGTTTTCGCTCAGCCGGCCGCTGTACAGCCGGGCGCCCTTTTCGGTGATGCAGACCACCTCGCCGGATAGGCCGCGCTCATCCCTCGGGCCGGGCCGCAGCCGCACCGCGTCGCCCGGGAGTGCACCGTGCAGATTCCGCCCGGCGATAAAGCAATCGCCGCTGCCGTCGTCAAGCCGGGCAAAGCCAAATCCCTTGGACAGGGACACCAGCCGGCCGGACAGGGTATTCTCCATCGAAATGGCATACGCACCGTTTTTCCGGCGTTCCAGGCGGCCGCTTCTCTCCAGCTTCGACAGCTGCAGCAAAAAGCCCATGCGTTCCCGCTTGCCGACCCGCAGGGTGTGCATCAGCCCCTCCGCAGACTGCTCTTTTTCAGAAAGCGCGTGCAGAATCGGCTGTTCCCAGTCGATGCGGCGTGCCGCCGCCTGCCGGGAACGCGCCGGCACGCCTCTTTTTCCCTTTTTCTTTTGTTTCATATTTCTGCTCTTTCCTTCTCCTTACAAAAAGGCCCCGCTCGTGTCGAGCAGGGCCTTTAGACATGTTTTGGCTGTTTTTATTTCGTCACAAACTGCGTAATCAGCATGCCGACAAACACCAGCACGAAAAAGCCGATCGCAATGAACTTGGTCCAGCGGGCCAGTTTTTCGTCAATCGAACGGGCACGGCCCTTTTCCATCAGCGAATCCGCCGCGCCGGAAATCGCGCCGAGATTGGCCTGCCGGCCTTCCTGCAAAAGGACGACGGCGATAATCAGCAGCGAAAAAACAATCAAAACAATACTGATAACAATTTCTAAAGGATGCATGGACGAAACCTCCATTTTAGTATTCCTTACCGGACACCCATCTATACTAGCACAAACCTCTGCAAAATGCAAGCCATTTTTCTGCATTCTCCGCTGCGGATGTGCGGTTTTGGCCTTTTCAACCGTTGTGCCGGCTTTGCACAGCTGTGCTGCCGTTCCGGCCGTCTCAGGCGTCCTCTCCCAGCTCGATGGCCACCATCGCGTGGCAGGAAAAACGCTCCACGGTATACCGCAGTACCCCGTCGCTGAAAGCGTACAGCAGGTCTTCGCCCTGCGGCACCAGATAGACCCTTTTGGGTTCCTTCTCCAGCCGCAGCGCGCACTGCGTGCCGTAAACCGGCTGAATGTCCTCGATGATTTCCACGCCGTCGCCGCGGCGTCTGGGCACGGCATACAGCAGATGATTCACCAGCCGCCGCGCCTGCGGCTGCGCCGTCAGCGTCGTCACGCCGTATGCACCAAGGCTGGTTTCAAAGCGCTTGTCCCGCCCAAGCAGCCGGTCGAGCACATCGATAACCAAATTTTTCAGATGCAGGCTGCCCTGCTGTGCGTACTCGGCAAAGATATCCCAGGCAATGTACGCTGTATTGCCGGCGATCACCACCGCCGGACTGACCCGCTCCCGGTCATACGGCGTATGCTGATGCGAACAGAAATGTCCATACCCGCGGTTGAAATAGGGATCCACCCGCATCGCCGTCACCTCACCGGGAAAATCCGCCTGCGGTTCGATCGCGTAGCTCTGGGAATACATGACGTAGCAGGTGCTGCCGTTGGGCGGCAGTTCAAACGCCGGCCGCAGGTAAGAGGGCACAAACGCCGCCTTCCCGCCGAAGCGCACGCCGAAATCCAGCGCGAACGCCCCATCCGCCGTACCGGAACGGCCGGAAAGCAGCAGCCGGCCGCCTTTTTCGGCAAAAGCGGCGATTTTCTGCCGCAGCCCCTCGTCCTCGAGCGTGATGCCGTCTGGCAGGATCAGCAGCTTGTAGCGGGAAAAATCCGCCTCGGTATCGATCACATCGTATAAATAATGCCCTTCGAGCAAAATGCGGTTGGCGCCCGCATCGCTGGGATGATTTCTTTCGCGCCCGCCGGAGAAAGCCTCCGCGCTCAGCAGCGCCACATCCGCAACGTTGTCCGCACCGGCCAGCCAGGGCTCCTTCTGCTCGAGTTCCGCATACGCCTGTCCGATCAGGCGGTAGGTGGCCAGATCAAACTGTCCGTCCGGATGCAGCTGATCTCCGACCGAGCACCGGCCGCCGCACGCCGCCGCCAGCGCCGCCTCATAGCGCAGCGCGTTCGGATGCTTGAAGCCGCCGAACTCGCCCCAACTCTTGTGGAATTTTCCGGTCATGCCGAGAAATTCCCGGCCGAGGGTGCGCGCATACGCCGCGGACAGCGGAAAATGATCGTAGCCCCAGCCGCCGGTCGGCAGCGATTCCAGCTCCAGATGCCGGGTGTTGCAGAAGGCGATCTTCCGGTCCCCCCGGGGAATGTGGCCGCCGTTGTGGAAAATGGCCATGCCCGGCGCATATTGGAATACGGCCGCTTTCACCCGTTCGGTATAGCGGAAATATACCTGCCGGGCATAGGACTCCCGGTCTTCCGCCTTTTGCGGGTCAAGCCCCTGAGCCTCCATCCCCTGTATGCAGTATTCGCACAGGCAGGGCGTCGGCTCCACAATGTCGAAAAACACGCCGTCGAATTTTCCCGCATAGCGCCGCATGACCTCTTCCGTCTCGGCGGCGAGCTTGTCCAGATACGGAGTTCCGAGGCACAGACGGTGATACCCCGGGTACAGCAGCGACGGCGTTCCGGCAGGGCCGGCGCAGATGCATTCCGCGTGTTCCCGGGCATAATGCTCGTCAAGACCGGCCGAGATATAAATCTGTGTGCGCACGCCCAGCTCACGGCAAACCTCCAGCTGTTCGTCGAGCAGATCAAAATCCAGGCCGGGATGCCGGGCATTGACCGCAGAGTCGAAATAAGACCAGCCGTGATGGCACTTGGCAAACAGCGTGATGGAATCGATATGCCCCACTTTCAGGGCCTGCGCAAAATTGTCGCGGGAAAAGCGCGAACCAACCCCCGGGATTTTTTCCGACGTGTGAAAATCCAGATGGACCTGACGATAGGGCAGCATAATCCTACCTCCTCAAAATAAAACTCATCGTTTTACACTGGCGGTATGTTCTCAGCAGAAATTTTTCACCCTCGGGTGTATATATTGCGTGCGCACCGGGCAATCTATTGTCGGCAACAGATACAACTCATGAAAATTGCGTTTGCCGTATCCGCTGCCGGAACCGCTATCGAACGGGTTACACTCCGTCCGGCAGCGGTTTTCCTTTTCTCCGGCAAAACCGCACGAAGCAGGCTCCGTGCGGTTTTAACGATTATTCCAGGGTCAGCTGTTCCCCGATATCCTCCGCGGCGGGCATCGCGCCGGCGGCGGGGATGTTTTTGCGGTAGCGGTCGGGCTTCGCCACCATCCCCTCCGCGAACGGTTCGACCGTTTTGACGTGATGGCTGCCCTTCAGGGTCATCACCTGCACCCCGATGGTGGAGCGGGTGGTTTTTGCCGCGATCGCGCCGGTGTGCACCAGCAGCATCCGCCCGGCGGTGGAGGTCAGCATGAATTCGCCATCCTCCGGCACCTGCCGGATGGCCACCGTCGGCGCTTTGTCCGAGAAAGCACCGACCAGCCGGCGACGGTTGGTTTTGGTCGCATACGCCGACATTTCCACCTTGGCGGCCTTGCCGTTTTCAAAGAAGAACAGCATATAGCCGCTGTAATCGGCGGTCACCGCCATATACAGCGCCCGCTCGCCCTCCTCGAAGCCGAGCTTGCCCGCAACATAATCCCCCAGCACGCTCGCCTTGGTATCACCGAACTCCGACGCCTTGGCCTTATACACCGCCGCCCGGTCGGTGAAGAACAGCAGGTCGCGGTTGTTACTCGCCTCGACCGTCTGTATAATGGTGTCCCCTTCTTTGAGCTTTTGTTCACCGCTCATGCGCAGTGACTGCGGGGTGATCTTTTTGAAGTAGCCCTCTTCGGTGAAGAAGAAGGTGCACGGATAATCCGGGATCTCCTCCACCAGCTCCTCGGCCTCCTCGATTTCGGAGGCATAAATCAGGCTGCTGCGGCGGGGCTGTCCGAACTTCTGCGACACCTCACGCAGCTCCCCGATGATAATGCTTTTCACCCGCGCCTTGCTTTTGAGGATATCCTCCATGTCCGCGATATCCTTCTCGAGCTTGTCGATTTCGTTGGTGCGCTTGAGGATGTACTCGCGGTTGAGATGGCGCAGCTTGATCTCCGCCACATACTCGGCCTGAATCTCGTCGATGCCGAAACCGATCATCAGGTTCGGCACCACCTCGCTCTCCTCGTCGGTCGAGCGGATGATCTGAATCGCCTTATCGATATCCAGCAGGATTTTTTCCAGGCCCTTGAGCAGGTGCAGCTTGTCCTTGGCCTTGTTCAGGTCGTATACCACCCGGCGGCGCACGCTCTCCATCCGGAAGGCGATCCACTCGTCGAGCAGCTGCCGCACGCCGAGCACCTGCGGCACGCCGGCGATCAGCACGTTGAAATTGCAGGCAAAGGAATCCTCCAGCGGCGTCATCGCGTACAGCCGGGTCATCAGCTTGTCCGGATCCACGCCGCGCTTCAAATCGATGGTGATTTTCAGGCCGCTCAGGCCGATTTCGTTGCGCACATCCGCAATTTCCCGGATGCGGCCGTTTTTGACCAGCTCGGTCAGCTTGCCGATGATCGCCTCCACCGTGGTGGTGGACGGGATTTCGGTCACATCGATGCAGTTGGCGGATTTGTCATAGCTGTACACCGCGCGCACCTTGACGCTGCCGCGGCCGGTGGCGTAGATTTTTTCCAGCTCCCCGCGGTCATAGATGATCTGGCCGCCGCCGGGAAAATCCGGCGCCTTGAGGGTGGAAAGGACGTCGTGGTTCTCGTCCTTCATCAGCGCAATCGCAGTCTCACATACCTCGGACAGGTTGAACGAGCAGATGGAGCTCGCCATGCCGACCGCGATGCCGACGTTATTGTTGACCAGAATCGACGGGAAGGACACCGGCAGCAGGGTCGGCTCCTTCATCGAGGAATCGTAGTTGTCGACAAAATCCACCGTATCCTTGTCGATGTCCCGGAACAGCTCCCCGGCCAGCGGGTCGAGCTTCGCCTCGGTATACCGGGAGGCGGCGTATTCCATCTCGCTCGAATATGCGCGGCCGAAGTTGCCCTTGGAATCGACATACGGATGCAGCAGCGCCTGATAGCCGCGGGACAGCCGCACCATCGTCTCGTAAATGGCGGCGTCGCCGTGCGGATTGAGCTTCATGGTCGCGCCGACGATGTTGGCGGACTTGGTGCGCGCACCGGTGAGCAGCCCCATTTTGTACATGGTGTACAGCAGCTTGCGGTGTGCGGGCTTGAAGCCGTCGATTTCCGGGATGGCGCGGGAGAGGATGACGCTCATCGCATACGGCATATAGTTGGTTTCGAGGGTGTCGGTGATCCGCTGGCTTTCCACCAGTCCCGCCCCGGCGATGTGCGCGTTTTCCGGCAGCTTGTCCAGCGTCTGCGCGCGTGGTTTACTTTTCTTACTAGCCACAGTCGTTCATTCCTTCGTCTGGTATTTCCGGACAGTCTTATGGCGCGCCGGATCAGCTCACGTCCACCATATCGAGATACAGACTCCCGCGCTCGGCAATGAAGTCCTTGCGGCCGTTCAGGTTGTCGCCGAGCAGCACGTCGAACATCATCGACGTCGCCTCCGCCTCGGTTGGCTCCACCTTGATGAGCCGGCGGGTTGCGGGATTCATCGTGGTCATCGACATCATGTCGGGGTCGTTTTCACCCAGTCCCTTGGAGCGCTGGATGGTGTATTTGGCGTCGCCGATTTCGGTGAGGATTTCGCTCTTTTCCTTGTCGTCGTAGGCAAAATAGGTATCGTTTTTGCAGGTGATCTCGTACAGCGGCGTCTCCGCGATAAACACCCGTCCCTCCTCGATAAGGGTCGGGGTCAGGCGGTAGAGCATGGTGAGGATCAGGGTGCGGATCTGGAAGCCGTCGACGTCGGCATCGGTGCAGATAATCACCTTGCTGAAGCGCAGCAGCGACAGATCAAAGGTCGCGAGATCCTTGTTGGCCTTGCTCTTGACCTCCACCCCGCAGCCGAGCACCTTGATCAGGTCGGTGATGATCTCGTTTTTGAAAATCTTGTCGTATTCGGCCTTCAGGCAGTTGAGGATTTTGCCGCGTACCGGGATGATGGCCTGAAAATCGGGATTGCGCGCCTGGATGCAGGCGCCCATAGCGGATTTACCCTCCACGATGAACAGCTCGCGCTCGGTCACGTCCTTGCTGCGGCAGTCCACAAAGCTCTGCACGCGGGAAGCGAGATCGTTGCCGCTCTGCAGCGTTTTCTTCAAGTTCAGGCGGGTGGTTTCAGCCTTTTCGCGGCTGCGCTTGTTGATGAGCACCTGCTCGGTCAGCTTGTCCGCTTCCGCCTTGTTTTCGAGAAAATACACCTCGAGGTTGTGCCGCAGGAATTCGGTCATGGCCTCCTGAATAAATTTGTTGGTAATCGCCTTTTTGGTCTGATTTTCGTAAGAGGTCTGGGTCGAAAAGGAGGACGACACCAGCACCAGACAATCCTGCACGTCCTGAAAGCTGATCTTGCTCTCGTTTTTGAGATACCGCCCGTTTTGCTTGAGATAGGCGTCAATCTGCGCCACAAACGCCGAGCGCACCGCCTTTTCCGGCGCACCGCCATGCTCAAGGAAGCTGGAATTATGGTAATACTCGAGCAGATTCATCTTGTTGGAAAAGCACAGCGCCACATTGAGCTTGACCTTGTATTCCGGCTTGTCCGCGCGGTCGCGGCCGCGCCTCTCCGCTGACCAGACCTGCACATCGGTCAGCCGCTCTTCCCCGACCAGCTCCCTAACGTAATCCTCAATACCGTTCTGATAGACGAATTCCTCGGTATCGAAGCTGCGGCCATTCTGCAGCCGCAGCACAAACAGCAGGTTGGGGTTGACAATCGCCTGCCGGCGCAGGATATCCCGGTAATAATCCGCCGGGATGCGGATATCGGTAAACACCTTCAGATCCGGCTTAAAGCGGATGGTGGTGCCGGTGTCCTTGCGGGCGTACGGCTCCTGCGTGAGGCCGCCGATGTTTTCGCCGTGCTCGAAATGCAGGGTGTACCGCGTGCCGTCGCGGCGCACCTCGACGTCCATATATTCCGACGAATACTGGGTTGCGCAGGCGCCCAGACCGTTGAGGCCGAGGGAATATTCGTAGCTCTCGCCCTCGTTGGTGTTGTACTTGCCGCCGGCGTACAGCTCGCAGAAGATCAGCTCCCAGTTGAATCGCTGCTCCCGCGGGTTGTAGTCCACCGGCATGCCGCGGCCGAAATCCTGCACCTCGATCGAGCCGTCTTCATAGCAGGTGGTGATGATGCGGCTGCCGTAGCCCTCGCGTGCCTCGTCGATCGAGTTGGACAATATTTCAAACACCGCGTGCTCACAGCCCTCCAGCCCGTCCGAGCCGAAAATAACGGCAGGCCGTTTACGCACCCGGTCGGCGCCTTTGAGGGAGGTGATGCTTTCGTTGCCGTAGCTTTGCTTTTTGGACGCCATAGTGTGAATCATTCCTTATCGTCGTTGTTTTCTGCCGGCCGGACGCCGGCAGGAATGCCATCAATACTTTATTGTATCCCGCCAACCGCCATTCTGTCAAGAAATAGTTGTGTTTTCCGCCTTTGTCCACCGTATCTGGTGGTCGTCCCGGCGACTAAAACGCCGCGAAAGCGCATACACTATACCATAAAACGCTCCGGAAATCAGAGGAGGAATCCAACATGTATGCAGCCGTTCGCCGCCGCACCTTCGATTTGAGGGCTTTTCTGTTTTTTGAAGGGGTCACCCTGCTGCTCGGCATGCTCGGGGGCTTTCTTGGGGGGACATCCGCCTTCGAGACGCTGCGCAAGCCGCCGCTGACCCCGCCCGCCGTGGTATTCCCGATCGTGTGGACCATTCTGTACCTGCTCATGGGCTTTGCCGCCTATCTGGTGTGGAACACCGACGATATAGACCGGGCGCCACCGCTGCGGATGTATTTTCTCCAGCTGGTGGTCAACGTGCTCTGGCCGGTGATCTTTTTCCGGCTGCAGTGGCGGCTTTTCGCCTTTTTCTGGCTGGTGCTGCTGTTCGGCCTGGTTTCGCTGACTGCTACCGGCTTCCGCTATATCCACCGCACCGCCGGCCGGCTGATGATCCCGTACCAGCTCTGGCTGCTGTTCGCGGGCTATCTGAACATCGGGGTATACCTGCTCAACCGCTGAAACCGCTAAAACGCGCCGGCATTTTTGCCGGCGCGTTATTTTATACCCTTCATGCAGCACACAGGACTTTTTTTATTTTCTTTCGTCCTTGTCCTCGTACAAGCCGCGTATTCCCAGGAAGCTGCCCACCAGAAATAAGATCAGCCCGATTACGGGAAAAGCCAAAATCGGTCCGGTTATATTTCCGTCAATTTTTAAAATCGATAACATGGCAAGCAATATTCCGCCGATAATGTATGCCCCGCCCAAAACCACCTTTTTCACGGACTCCCCCTCTTTCTGCTTTTGTCTGGCCGCACCAGCCGGCGCATGCCGGTCAGAAATTCCCGCCGTTCCAGCCCCAGTGCTCCGTTTCCTCATAGCGGACATAAATACGCCCGGGATCGATCCCCAGTTCTTCCGCAAAAACAGCGGTAACCGCCGCGGTCATCTTTTCGCAGTGCGCCCGCTCAAGCGCGCCGAGCACCTTGACTTCGATAAAAGCGGCCGGTCCCGGTTCCCCGCGGAAATACAGCCGGCAGTTGTCCTCGAAATCGAGCATCAGAAAGCTTTCGCTTTTGCCTGGAAAGCAAGTGATCGCCTGGCCGAGCCGGGCTTTAAGCACCTGTTCCTTTTAGTTTGTCAGCGGCACGCTGACCTTCGATGAAATAAACGGCATACGTTGTCTCCTTTCGCTTTATCCACAAATTCAGTGCCGGCTTTTTCCGTCCCACTGGCAGCGCGCCAGATCCACCCGGCCGTCCGGTAGCAGCACGGCACCGTCGCGGCGCAGCAGCTCCCGGTGACGCTCCCTGCCGCCGAACGCGAACGCATCCGAACAGCCGCCCATGCGGTTGACCACCCGGAAGCAGGGAATGCCGTCCGGGTCGGGATTGACATGCAGCGCATAGCCCACCACCCGCGCCCAGCGCGGATTGCCGGCCAGCAGCGCCACCTGGCCGTAGGTGGCCACCTTACCCGCCGGGATGCGGCGCACCACATCGTAAATTCGGGTATAGGCGTTTGCCGCGCCGTCACGGTTTTCCGGATTCATACACAGGTTTCCTCCCTTTTGTCAGACTGCATTCCTGTGCCCTCAGTATAGCCCAAACGCCGCCAAAACGCAAGCCAAAACCGGGCGGATATGCCGGTTTGCGTCTTTACGGATTCCCCAAAAAGGATTACAATAAGCCTGTTCAAACGCAGTAAAGAAAGGGAGAGGCAAATGACCAGAGTAAAAATCGAACCGGGCATATGCGGATTTGATGCGACGGTAACGGCGGAATCCGCCGATCAGATGGAGGTGACGCTCCGGGTGGACGGCGGCTGCGAGGCCGTGCAGAAAATGATGCAGGCCCTCGGCGGCACCTTCGACGCGTATGAACTTTGCCTGACCCGTCCGGGCAGCGGGCCGCTTTACGACTACGCGCTTGCACATTTTCCGGTGCACGCGGCCTGTCCGGTGATCGCCGGCATCACCAAATGCGCGGAAGCCGAATGCCGGCTCGCATTGAAGAAGAACGCTTCCATCGTCTTCTTGGAGGCGTAAATCCCGTATACTTTGCCCCTGCCGCCGCATACTAAAACGGCCGGCAAACCCGGCGAAAAGCGGAAAAGGGGGATGTTTTTTATGGAAAAGGGCAAAGGGCTCGAAACACTGCTGCGGGAAAACGAGCGGGCCGCACAGTTCTACTGCGCGCTGCCGGAAGATCTGCAGTATGCCGTACAGCAGCACGCCGCCCGGATCGATTCCCTGAAAAGCCTCCGCCGCTGCGCAGAAGATCTGACCCGAGGCATGTTCTGACGGCATTTCCGCACGGGGAAACGCGGTTCGCCGCGTTTCCCTCTCCTCCGCCGGCCGGAGACTTGCAATTCCCATTCGGCATGGTATAATGGTAACAACATACAAAAAGGGCGGCGAGACGATGAAAATACAGGAATCTGCGGAAAATTATCTGGAAGCGATTCTTATGCTCCAGCAGGAAAAAGGCTTTGTGCGTTCCATCGATATCGCCGGCAAACTGGAGTTTTCCAAGCCCAGCGTGAGCATCGCCATGAAAAACCTGCGGGAAAACGGGTATATCGAAATGGACGGCGACGGGCTCATCACCCTGACCGCGGCCGGTCAGGCGATCGCAGAACGGGTATATGAACGGCACGTCCTGCTGACCAACTGGCTGGAACGGCTGGGGGTAGACCGGGAGCACGCCGTCGAGGATGCCTGCCGTATTGAGCATGTCATCAGCGCCGAGAGCTTTGAAGCCATCAAGCGCCACGCTGCACAGAAAAACACGGAATAAATGAAGCGGTACCATAAAACCGGCACCGCCTTTTTCATCATCGGCAGCGAAAAACCGGGGGACAGATAAAATCTGTCCCCCGGTTTTTTATGCCAGAAAGCCTTCGATGATTTTTTCTTCCGCCTGCTCCTCGGTAAGCCCCAGCGTACGCAGTTTCAGGATCTGTTCGCCGGCGATCTTGCCAATCGCGGCCTCGTGGATCAGCGCCGCATCCACATGGGAAGCCTCCAGCGCGGGCTGCGCCGTCACCGTCCCCTGCTCCGCGAGGATCGCGTCGCATTCCGAATGCCCGGTGCAGCGGCTGCGCCCGCGCAGGCAGGAATAAAACTCCTGATGGGAGCGCCCGCGCGCCACCGACCGGGAAATCAGATCGGCGCCGCAGCCCTCACCGTCGAGATTAACCTCAAAATCGGTGCGGGCCGCCTCGTTGCCGTCGGTCATGATCCGCTCGCGTACCAGCAGCTTTGCACGGTCGCCCAGCACCGCCGAGGTCTTGCGCAGGGTGGAATCCACCCCGCCGAGCTGCACCGTATCCATCTCCAGGCTGGCCCCCTCGGCCAGATGCACATCAGTCACCGGATCGATGCGCTTCGCCCCGCTCCCGGAACCTGTCGCGACATGCTTTTCCTGATACAGCACATGCGCGTCCTTTTCGATAAAAAAGCGGTGGATGCCGTTGTGCCGCGCCTCGGCGTCCTCGTCGTTGTGCACGCCGCAGCCCGCCACGATGGTCACGTCCGCCCCCTCGCCGATATAAAAATCGTTGTAAACGAGGTCGTCGAGATCGCCGTGGGTAACGCAGGCGGGGATGTATACCTTTTCCCCCTTGGTGCCGGGCTTCACATGCACCACCAGTCCCGGCGCATCGGCCTTGGAATCAATCTGAATGTTGGCGGTCGACTGCCGTGCGGCACACTCGCCGTTTTCACGGATGCTGAACGCCCCGTCAAAGGAGCCCTTGAAATCGGATACAATTTTCAAAAACTGCTCAGTGATCTTGTTCATTCTTCTGGTCATTCCTTTCCCCGGCTGAACGGCGCTGCGCCGGCTTTCTCAGCGGCCGGCGTGTGTCCGCTCGCGTCCGAGCGGGCAAAGCGCCGCCTTTTCGTCCGCAAGCAGTCCCGGCAGAATCTCCTCCCGCGGGCCGGCCGCGCGCACCCGTCCGCCTGCGATAACGACAATCTCATCCGCGATCGAAAGGATGCGTTCCTGATGGGAGATCACCATCAGGGTGCCGACACCCTCGCTGCGCAGTTCTTCAAAGGTTTCGACCAGACGGGTAAAGCTCCACAGGTCGATGCCGGCCTCCGGCTCGTCGAAAATCGACAGCTTCGCCCGACGCGCGAGCACGGTGGCGATCTCAATACGCTTGATTTCGCCGCCGGACAGCCCGGCGTTCATCTCACGGTCCATGTATTCGTTTGCACATAGCCCCACCTTGCCCAGCAGGCCGCACAACGTTTCTTCGCTGAGCTTCTCCCCCGCCGCAAGCTCCAGCAGGCTGCGCACCGTCAGCCCCTTGAACCGCACCGGCTGCTGGAACGCATAGGCGATCCCGCGCCTGGCCCGCTCGGTCACGTCCATGTCGGTAATATCGGTGCCGTCAAAAACAATGCGCCCGGCGGACGGCGTTTCAATACCGGCGATCAGCTTGGCCAGCGTGGTTTTGCCGCCGCCGTTCGGACCGGTCACCACCACCAGCCGTCCGCCGCCGATCGCCAGATCGACGTCGTGAAGAATGCCCGCGCCGTCCGGCAGCGTCCAGGCAAGGTGTTCGAGCTTCAGCATAAGGGGTTCATCCTTTCCTGTTCCGGGGGTGCCCGGAAACGTCCTGCACCGGATGCGCCGCAGAAAGCTTATTCTGCAGCGCATCCGGTGTTGATTTCTGTTCCGCCCGCCATCCGGCAGGCTTATTTCCGCATCGCCCGCATGGCGTTGAGGATGGCGAGCACCGATACGCCCACGTCGGCGAACACGGCCTCCCACATGTTGGCTAGCCCCGCCGCGCCGAGCAGCAGCACCAGCGCCTTGACCGCCAGCGCGAACACGATGTTCTGCCGCACGATCTGCAGGGTTTTGCGGGATATCTCCACCGCCTCTGCAATTTTGGACGGCTTGTCGTCCATCAGCACGATGTCGGCCGCTTCGATTGCCGCGTCGGAACCCATGCCGCCCATCGCGATGCCCACATCCGCACGGGAGAGTACCGGCGCATCGTTGATGCCGTCACCGACAAACGCCAGGGTACCCTTCGGGGATTTTTGGGTCAGCAGCGCCTCGACCTGATCGACCTTGTCGGCCGGCAGCAGTTCGGCGTGCACCTCGTCAACGCCGAGCGCCTTCGCCACGCTTTCCCCGACCGCCTTCGCGTCGCCGGTGAGCATCACCGTCCTGCGCACGCCCTCGCGCCGGAGCGCTTCAATCGCCTGCGCCGCGTCCGGCTTGACCTCGTCGGAGATCACCAGATGCCCCGCATAGACGCCGTCCACCGCCACATGCACGGTGGTGCCGACCCGGTGGCAGGGATGCCAGGCGACCCCGACTTCCTCCATCAGCTTGTCATTGCCCACGCACACCGTCCGGCCATCCACTTCGGCACGCACACCGCGGCCGGCGAGCTCTTCCACCCGGCCGATACGGCCGCGGCCGATCGCTTTGCCGTAGGTTTCCCGCAGCGAACGGGATACCGGATGATCGGAATCGCATTCCGCGAGCGCGGCGATTTCCAGCAGCTGCGCTTCGGAAACCGTGTCCGGATGAATCGCGGTGACGTTGAACACCCCTTTGGTTAGGGTGCCGGTCTTGTCGAAGACTACCGTTTCCACCCGCGCGAGCGCTTCGAGGTAGTTGCCGCCTTTTATCAGCACGCCCGCTTTTGACGCGCCGCCGATGCCGCCGAAAAAGCTCAGCGGCACCGAAATCACCAGCGCGCACGGACAGGAGATCACCAGAAAGATCAGTGCCCGGTGAATCCATTCCGCCCATTCGCCGCTGAAAAACAGCGGCGGGATCACGGCGAGGAGCGCCGCACCGATCACCACCACCGGGGTATACACCTTGGCAAAGCGGGTGATGAAATTCTCCGCCCGCGCTTTTTTGGCGCTGGAGTTTTCCATAAGGTTCAGGATCTTGGCCACCGTGGATTCACCGAAAGCCCTGGTGACCTGCACCCGGAGGGCGCCGCTCTGGTTGATGCAGCCGCTGATCACGTCGTCGCCCGGCTCCACCTCACGCGGCAGCGACTCGCCGGTCAGCGCCGCGGTGTCAACCGTGCTGCGGCCGCCGCGCACCACACCGTCGAGCGGTATACGCTCGCCGGGCTTGATCACGATGACCTCACCGATGGCCACCTCTTCAGGATCCACCTGAATCAGCTGCCCGTCCGCTTCCCGGTTCGCGTAATCCGGGCGGATATCCATCAGCTTGGCAATCGAGCGGCGGGATCGCCCCACGGCATAGCCCTGGAACAGCTCACCCACCTGATAGAACAGCATCACCGCCACGCCTTCGGGATATTCGCCGGTGGCCATCGCCCCGAGGGTGGCAATGGTCATCAGGAAATTTTCATCGAATACCTGCCCGTGGGCGATGTTGCGCACCGCACGCCACAGCACATCCCAGCCGATCACCACATATGGGACCAGAAACACCAGCCGCCGGATCCAGCCCTCCGCCGGCAGCAGCGCCGCAGCCACTAAAAGCACACCGCTGACCAGGATTCGCACCAGCATCCGTTTCTGCTTTTTCGTCATGAACGTTCCCCCCTTCCCGGTTTTACAGGAGGATCGAGCAGTCCGGTTCCACCCTGCGGCAAACCTTGACCACCTGTTTCATGATGGCAGCAAAATCGGCCTCTTCCGCCGAAACGGTCATTTTCTGGGTCAGGAAATTCACCTTCGCATCCTGTACGCCGTCAATGCGGCGGATAGCCTCCTCCATCTTCCGGGCACAGTTGGCGCAGTCGAGATTTTCCAGGGCATACGTCTTTTTCATCACAGAGCACCTCACATTATAATACGTTTTTGCTGTCAGGGCAATGCCGGAAACGAATTTTTATTCTCCCACGTGTTCGAGTCCCTGATTGATGATGCGGCGGACGTGGTCGTCCGCGAGTGAATAAAATATGCTTTTGCCCTCCCGGCGACAGCGCACCAGCTTGTTGGTCTTGAGCACCCTCAGCTGGTGGGACACCGCCGTCTGGCTTAAGCCCAGCAGCTGGGCCATATCCCCGACGCACAGCTCGGCCTCGAACAGTGCGTAGAGAATACGGATGCGGGTGGAATCCCCGAACACCTTGAACAGCTCCGCCAGATCGTACAGCATTTCGTCCGGCGGCATGTCCTCGGTCACCTGCCTGACCACCTCGGCGTGGATGCAGGTATCCAGTTCCGGAAGCGGCCCTCTGGTTTCGCCCATATGGATCTCATCCTCTTTCATATGAATATCTGTTCATATGATATTCTATTTATTTCAAAATGTCAAGCGGTTTTATAAAATAGTTTCCGCAGGCGGCAGAAATTTATGTACGGCAGAGAATTGTCAAAAGAATCCGAACGTGGTAAAATAAAGTGAAGAATTCCAACAATGTGCGAATCTTTGATCGGTACGATGCTGTCTTTCTATCTTCGTACGCTTCAGGAGGCGTTTTTATGCTGGCTAAAAAATCCGCAGCTGCTCTTGCAGCGGCACTTTTTCTGACATCTTTGCTGCTCAGCCTTCCCGGATGCAGCCGTCCTGAGGACCGTATCGGCACCTCACAGGCGGACGCCTCCGCACCGTCCAAAACCACCTCTGCCGCGGAATCGGCCGCCGAAAGCTCTGCCGGCGGTACGGCAGGCGAACAAACCGCAATGACCATGACAACCACACCCGCAGCGCCAACGACAACGGCAGCAACCGTGACTCCCACGACAACGGCGCCAACCGCGGCTCCCACGACAGCCGCCCCGGTCAGGGTGGAGGGCATCACCCTTTCGACCTATGCGGTCAGCCTGACGGTTGGACAGTCCAAAATGCCGATCGTGACCATGACGCCGGAAAACGCCGCGGATAAAGGGGAAATCTGGACCAGCAGCGATACCGGCGTAGCCGCGGTATCCTCACTGGGAAACATCACCGGTATCGCCGCGGGCAGCTGCACCGTCACCGTCACGAGCCGTGACAATCCGGCGGTCAGCGCCGTCGTGGAGGTGACCGTCACCCGCAGCGTAAGGGATGAGCAGGATCGCCAGGCCCGGGAGATCGCCCAGCAGATCGCAGACAGCATCGGGCCGGGCACCGATCTGGAGCGGGTAGGCCAGGCGGCACAGATTGTTAGCGGGTACTATCAGCGGGGTATTCATAAGGAATCCGGGGACAATTACTATCGTCCGTACGGCGTATTTATCGCCGGGGAGTCCTCCTGCGCCGGAACCACGCGCGCACTTGGCCTGGTGCTCGAGTGCATGGGCTATTCCTGGGAGCACGTCAACGAAAACCAGTGGGCTCATCAGTGGTGCCGGCTGACGATGGACGGCCAAACCGGCTGGGCTGACGGACAGATCGGGTTGGCCTACTACGGCGATCACCCGTGGGTATAACCCGCTGAAAAAAGCTTCCCCGGCGCATACGTTGTATGCGCCGGGGTTTTTCTGTCCGTAATATTATCTTTTCACGTGCGGTTCTCCTCCGCCGGTGCGGCCACGCGCCGCTGTCATTCGATCCACTGTACCGGGCCGAGCACGCCGGACGGCGGCATCGCGAGAAAGGCGGAAAAGGCGTCCCGCTCCCGGTGACCCGGATTGTTCCGCACCTCGATCACCAGATGGTTTGTCCCGGTGCGCAGGCCGTCCAGCCGGAACCGGTATGGCGGCTGGATCCGCACCCCGCAGGGAACGCCGTTGAGGGCGACCTCCGCCGTCTCCCCAACCTGCCCGAGATCCAGCCATACCGGCATACCGGTATCGGCCGCCTCAAATGCCGTCTCATACCGGATCGCGCCGCTGAAACGCGGTTCTCCCCGGGATGACGTCACGTCGAACAGCGGGCTGTCCGCGGCCAGCGGCCGCCATGCCTCCCCGCCGGCGTCCTGCAGGGAAATGGTGTACCGCCACGTACAGGACTTCACGCTGCCCCGCGGCTGCCCCGCCTCCTGCGCGGTGTTGTCCGGCCCGAACACAAACGCACGTACCCCGAACGCCTCCAGCCGCAGCGGCATCCCGTCTTCCGGCGCATAAACCGCCGCTGCCGTATTGTCAAAGGCGTCGTAGCACACGCCGGTGCCGGTCACCGGCAGGATCAGCACCGTATCGATCCGCGTACTCTGCTCGTTGAAAAACAGGAAAACATCGTTTTCTCCGCGGCGCAGATGATAAAACCGCAGATACGGGCAGGGCTGCTGCGCGGTGATATCTGCCCAGCCGCGTGCCTGTATCCAGTCCGCAAGCCCGTCCAGCGGCACCACCGTAAACGCCGGATCAAAGCGCCGGGCGTCGCTCCCCTCCGCGGTCGTGCGGCACAGCCCGTCCGCAAACACCACCGGGCAGCCCGCTTTTGCCACCGCCGCAAGGGCTTCCAGCAGCGCCTGCGGCAGGATCTCGCTGTACGGCACGATCAGCGTCGAAAACGGAATGCGGTTGATCACCAGCCGGCCGTTCTCCACCGCAGCCGTCTCCAGCATGTCCGCCGGCACCACGTCGGCATTGAGCTGGCGGCGGGTCAGCGCTTTGAGCACCTTCTGGAACAGCATTTTATCCCCGCCGCACCATTCCGCCTCCGCGTTGTACAGCACCGCCGCGCTGAGCATCGGTTCACCCCCGGTGAGCAGATGGCACATCCGCTGGGTGTACTGCATCAGCCGGCCGAACAGCGGAAACTGCGGATGGCGCCCCTGCGCATAAAAGTGCGGCGGGCAGTCGGCATCCGGATATTTCGGGGAAAATGCGTGCGGCACAAAACGGTTGATGCCGTTGACCAGCATGTGGTCGGTCATCCATTTCATCATCGGCAGCCCTTCCGCCCAGCCGAACGCGCCGTAGATCTCGCAGAGCGCGCGCCCCTTTTTCCGCGGCTGGAGATGGGCGTGCGAGGCGCCCAGGCGCGCGAGGGCATAAGCGAAAAACTCCGGATCGGTGCCCGGCACCCAGGCGGTGTGGGGCATGTCGGTCATGCCGGGCAGCAGCTGGTGCAGCACCACGTCGATGCCGGCCATATCCTGCGCGTCGAGCGCGCGGAAATAATGCCCGGGTCCGATTCCCAACCGCATGTGGGCGTTCATGTCCTCCACCACGTGGCCGATGTATTCCACCCCGTGCGCACGGCACCAGTCTCCCAGCACGAAGGCAAAGCGCTCGCTGTACAGCCGGGTAATCGTGTCCATGTAGGCCTGCCGCAGCCGGGCGCTGCAGCCGTCGTGCGCAAACCACAGCGCCGGCAGCATCGCCTCCAGCTCCCGTGCATCGCAGCCGAGCGACCGTGCCAGCATGCCGGTCAGATCGTCCCCCCACGGGAGAATCAGCCCGGGCTTGCCCACCGTATCGTAATACCCGCTCGTCGAGCTGTTGAAGCCCGGCTCATCCGAGAAAAAGCCGGCAAAGGTATTGCCGAAATAGGCATGAAAATGCGCATAATGCGGCTCGTATACCGCTTCGAGCATCGCGCGTCCGGCCTGCGGGGAGATCATGTGCAGATGGTTTTTCCGCGAATCCGGGCAGCGTGGGGTGCGCAGCACAAAAAACAGCCGCCATACCCCGTCCGGAATATCCCACTCCACCATGCCGCCGCGGATGCGGTCGGTCAGCACGAGCGGTTCGCCTTCCAGCCGGTCGCCGCGTCCGGCCAGCCGGTAGGCGTAGACCCCCACCAGCTGCTCCTCTGCCGGATTGAACCGCTCCGCCATCACGCTGGCGTTCGGCAGCGGCCCGGCCGCATCCATATGGATCTCCCGGATATTTTTCTGCCGCAGGTCGTCCCGTCCTTTCGTGATCAGCCCGTTGGCAAAGCCGGTGGGAAACTGCCGGTCGTCGAGCAGCCACACCCGCATATCCCGCCGGCGCGCCTCCTCCAGGATGAACCCGAAATCCGCCCACCATTCGTCCTCGCAAAAATGCGGATGAATCCGGCTTTCCACGCAGAATTCCCGGATGTGGCTGCGCTGCATGGCGTCGATCTCTTCCCGCAGCACCGCGTGATCCTCCCCATGCTGCCAGAAAAACGGCAGCACATAGCTGCCCTCCTGCCCGTGCAGGCATTCTTCCAGCCGTGTATCCATACCGTTCCGTCCTCCCCGTCTGTCCGTTTGCCTTCAGTATAGGGCGGCATTTCCGCCGCGTCAAGCGGCACCGGCTTTTTGGCAATTCTCCCGAATGACCGTGCAACAATCAACAGAAAAAGCGCCGGCAGCAACCTGCCGGCGCCTCCTGTTTTCGGTTTACTTAAACGGGTTTTCCCCTGGATAGGGCAGGTTTTTCGGCTGGTTGTAGGCGATGTCCGCCACGCCGAGATACTGGAACACATCGTGCAGCACCCGCCCGGCGTGGCCGAACGCCACGGCGCCGTGATGCGGATAGCGCTTGCCGATGAGCACATGGCGGTAAAAGCGCCCCATCTCCGGAATCGCAAATATGCCGATACCGCCGAACGACCGGGTCGCGACCGGCAGTACCTCACCCTGCGCGATGTAGGCATGCAGGCTCGCGTCCGCCGCGCTCTGCAGGCGGAAAAAGGTGATGTCGCCGGGTGCGATGTCCCCCTCCAGCGTGCCGCGGGTGAAATCCGGCGTGCCCCCCTGCTCAAGCAGGCGGTTCTGGATGAGCTGGAACTTGATCCCGCAGCCGTCACACAGCCGGCACTGCGGGGTATTGCCGCAGTGGAAGCCCATGAAGGTATCGGTGAGGGAATACGGGAATTTTCCGGCGATCTCCTGCTCGTACATATCGCGCGGCACCGAGTTGTTGATATCCAGCAGGGTGACCGCACCACCGGTCACGCAGGCGCCGATGTATTCGCTCAGCGCACCATAAATATCCACCTCGCAGGCGACCGGGATGCCGCGCGCGGCAAGGCGGCTGTTGACATAGCACGGCTCGAAACCGAACGCCTCCGGGAAGGCCGGCCAGCATTTGTCCGCAAAGGCGACAAACGGCCGTGCGCCGCGGTTGGCGTCCGCCCAGTCGAGCAGGGTCAGCTCAAACTGCGCCATACGCTCGAGCAGGTCCGGATAGCGGTTTCCCTCACCAAGCTCTCTGGCCATATCGGCGGCCACCGCCGGAATGCGGGCATCCCCGGCGTGCGCCTTGTAGGCGACCAGCAGATCCAGCTCGGAGTTTTCCTGAATTTCCACCCCGAGATCATACAGCGGCTTGATCGGCGCATTGCAGGCGAAAAAGTCCTGCGGCCGCGGCCCGAAAGTGATGATTTTCAGCCCCTTAAGCCCGATCAGCGCCCGTGCCGCCGGCACGAATTCTTCGATCATGGCGGCCACCTCGTCGGCTGTACCGACCGGGTATTCCGGAATATGGGCGCCGAGCCGGCGCAGGCCAAGGTTGTAGGAGCAGTTGAGCATGCCGCAGTAGGCATCCCCGCGGCCGTTAATGAGGTCGTCGCCGGTCTCCTCCGCCGCGGCCGCATACATCACCGGCCCGTCAAACTTCTGCGCAATCAGCGTTTCCGGCGTCTCCGGCCCAAAATTGCCGAGGAACACCGCCAACGCGTTGCAGCCGGCCGCCTTCACCTCATCCACGGCGCGCAGCATATCGCCCTCGTTTTCCACCGTGGTTTTCGCCTCGTAGATGTCGATTCCGCGCGTGCGGCAGGCCTCCGCCACCACCGCCCGCCGCCGCTGCGACAGCGAAATCACAAAGCAGTCACGGCTGACCGCGATCAGTCCCATGCGCACCTGCGGTATGTTCATTGAAAAGGCCATATTTCCCAACTCCCCCGTACTGGTTTTGGTTTCAGTATACCCGCCCCTGTCCTGACTGTCAAGCGAAAAAGCGGAGCAGGGCAAAAAAGCGGAATCCTGCCGAAATACCGGAGCTTTTTGCAAAACGTCACCACCGCCCGTCCGTCGGCGTAGACTGGGAAAAAAGGAGGAATGGGTATGCGTGCGCGACTTCGTCCGCGTTTTTCCGGCTTTCGCCGGCGTTATTATGGCTATGCGGAGAAAAAACGGATCCGGCGGCGCCTGCGATTGACAGCGCTCGTTGCCGCCGTCTGCCTTCTTGCGGTGCTGATCAATGCGCGCATCGCGCCGCTTCTGCGTGTATACGCCGCAAACGCGGCGCGCTCCGCGATGACCGAGGCGATCAACACCGCCGTTACGAAGGTGATTGACGGCAGCGAAATCCGGTATGCCGATCTCATTCAGGTGCAGACCGACAGCAGCGACAACATTATTGCCATTGAATCGGATATACTAAAAATCAACCGTCTTAAAGCGGAGGTCACGAATGCGGTGCTCGAGGAGCTCAAAAGCGCGCGGTATCATCAGGTGAGCGTGCCGCTCGGCGACCTGCTTGGCGGCAATCTGCTGCTCGGGCGCGGACCGCGCATCCCGGTACGTATCAGCGTCGCCGGCTCGGTGGAAACCGGCATGGAAAGCCGGTTTACCAGCGCCGGCATCAACCAGACCAGCCACCAGATCAGCATGACGGTGCAGCTTGCGCTGTTTTCCGCCGTGCCGGGCAGCGAGGAAACGGTAGATGTCGAATCGCAGTTTCTCATTGCGGAAACGGTGCTCGTCGGCAAGGTGCCGGATTCGTTCACCAATGTCACCGGGGATGACCGGGACACGATCGGAAAAATATTCGATTACGCCGGCACGCAGCAGTAGCGTTTCCGGGAAAAATCTGGTATACTGAGTGAAGTATGTCAACAGAAAGCGGGTTGAACGGTATGGACTTGGAACAGGCGCGCCGGCGCGTACAGGAGCTGCGGGAGGTTATCGATTACCATTCCCGCCGCTACTACGATCAGGATGAACCGGAGATCGAGGACGATGAATTCGACCGGCTGACCCGCGAATTGCGGGAGCTTGAGGGGCAGTACCCGGAGCTGATCACCCCGGATTCGTATACCCAGCGCGTGCACGGGGAAATCTCCAGCCTGTTCACCCCGGTGGAACACGCCGTGCCGCTCGCGAGCCTGCAGGATGTGTTCTCGTTCGACGAAGTGAAGGGATTTGACGAACGGGTGAAAGAAACGGCAGAAGATGCGGTTTATGTGGTGGAGCCGAAAATCGACGGCCTGTCGGTGGCGCTCGAATATGTAAACGGCGAATTTGTACGCGGCGCGACCCGCGGCGACGGGCAGGTCGGCGAGGATGTCACCGCCAACCTGCGGACAATTAAGGCCATTCCGAAAACGCTCACCCGGCCGGTGCCGCATGTCATCGTGCGCGGCGAGGTGTATATGCCGCGGGATCAGTTTGCGAAGCTGGTGCAGGCGCAGGAGGAGAACGGCGAAAAGGCGTTCAAAAACCCGCGCAACGCCGCGGCCGGTTCGCTGCGGCAGAAGGATCCCGCCGTCACCCGTGGACGGCACCTGTCTGTTTTCGTGTTCAATCTCCAGCTCATCGAGGGCGAAACGGTGACCTCTCACGACGGCTCGCTCGCCCTGATGAAGGAGCTGGGCTTTTCGATCATCCCCTTTCATGTGACCACCGCCTCCATCACGGAGGTGCTCGATGAAATCGAACGCATCGGCAGCGTGCGCACCACTCTGCCGTTCGATATTGACGGCGCGGTGGTAAAGGTCAATGACTTTGCCCAGCGCGAACAGCTCGGCAGCACCTCGAAATTCCCCAAATGGGCGGCGGCCTATAAATACCCGCCGGAGGAAAAGGAAACCACCCTGCTGGATGTGGAAATCAACGTCGGCCGCACCGGCGTGCTCACCCCCACCGGCGTGTTTGAGCCGGTGACCCTGGCCGGCACCACCGTCAGCCGCGCGACCCTGCACAATGAGGATTTCATCCGCGAAAAGGCGCTCGCCGTCGGCGATACGGTGGTGCTGCGCAAGGCGGGCGATATCATCCCGGAAGTGGTGCGGGTAACCCGGCATAAGGAGGGCGCACTGCCCTTCGCCATGCCGCACACCTGCCCATCCTGCGGCTCGGAGGTGGTCCGCGAGGAGGACGAGGCCGCGCTGCGCTGCAATAATCCGGAATGTCCCGCCCAGCGGCTGCGGCATCTGATTCATTTCGCCAGCCGCGACGCGATGGATATCGAAGGGCTCGGCCCCGCGGTGCTCGAGCAGCTGGTAAAGGAAAACCTTGTCCAAAACGCCTATGACCTGTTCCACCTCGACCGGGAAAAGGTCGCCGCGCTTGACCGTATGGGCGACAAATCGGCGGATAACCTGCTCGCTGCCATCGAAAAGGCCAGAGATGCCGATCTTTACCGCGTGATTTTTGCATTGGGCATCCGGCACATCGGCCAGAAGGCCGCCAAACTTCTCGCCGAACGCTTCGGCACGATGGAGGCAATCCTCGCCGCCTCAGCGGAGGATATGGCCGCCATCGACGGCTTCGGCGGAATCATGGCGGAAACGGCGGCGCAGTTCTTCGCCCTGCCGCAAAGCCGGCATTTTATCGAGCAGCTTGCCGCCGCCGGGGTCAATATGACCTGTAAGACCGAACGGGCGGACGCCCGCTTCGCCGGCATGACCTTCGTGCTCACCGGCACACTGCCTACCCTCAAGCGGGACGAAGCCTCCGCCATCATCGAAAAATTCGGCGGCAAGACCGCCGGCAGCGTATCCAAAAAGACCAGCGTCGTCCTCGCCGGCGAGGATGCAGGCAGTAAGCTCACCAAAGCCCAGCAGCTCGGCGTGCGCATTATCGGCGAGGATGAATTCCGCCAAATGATTGAGTAAACGGCGAAGCAAAAGAGCCGGGAGGCCTTACGGAACTCCCGGCTTTTTCCATGCCCGCTGCTGCACGGGTTTGGCTATAAGCTTTGCCTGCCGGCATAATCGTCTGCGGCTGATCCCCGGCCTTCCCGCCGCCCAATGTGGCGGCATAATCCTTTCCTCTTCCCGCCGGTCGTACTTTGTGGTATAATGGGGAAAAATCACGTCTGCCGTTCAGCCGGCGGACAGGCAAGCAGGAAGGCAGGAAGCTCATGACAACGCTATATCTCGTCCGCCACTGTGAGGCGGAAGGCAATACCGCCCGGATCTTTCAGGGCAGCATCGACCGCGACATCAGCCCGAACGGCCAAAAGCAGCTCGAGCGGCTCGCGGAGCGGTTCCGGGATATCCCGCTCGCAGCGGTGTACTCCAGCCCGCTTTTGCGCGCCTATAAAACCGCGCAGGCGGTCAACCGCTGGCACGGCCTGCCGATTGTCACCGACGACCGGCTGAAAGAGATCAACGGCGGCGTATGGGAAGGGCGGCCGTGGGCCGAGCTGCCGGCGCTGTATCCCGAGGACAGCCGCCGCTGGCTGCAGGAGCCGTGGAACTTTCACCCGCAGGACGGCGAAGCGATGCCCGCGGTGTACGCCCGCATGGCCGAGGCGCTCACCGCCATCGCCGCCACCCACGACGGCCAAACGGTAGCGGTCGCCTCGCATGGCTGCGCGATCCGCAACGCTTTGTGCTGGGCGCACGGCCTGCCGGTGGAGCAGCTCAACGCGATCGCCTGGTGCGATAACACGGCGGTGGCCTGCCTGGAATTTACGGGCGCGTCGGTGCGTCTGGTCTACGAAAACGATAACAGTCACCTGGATAAAGACGTGTCCACCTTCGAAAAGCAGTCCTGGTGGCGCGCGGAAACCGAAAATCCGTTTGAATGAGAAAGGACGGCGCATATGCGTATATTAGCCGTTGACCTCGGTCTGGCGCGCACCGGTATCGCCGTATCCGACCCGGGCGGCATGATCGCGGCGCCGGTGGGCACCATTGCCGAGCGGCATATGGACGTGCTGCTGCAGAAGGTTGCCGCGGCGGCCGCCGAACAAAAGGCGGAGGCGATCGTCGTCGGCCATCCCCGCAATATGGACGGCACCCGGGGCGAGAGCGCACAGCGGGCGGAAGCGTTCGCCGCGGCCCTGGGCGAAACGACCGGGCTGCCGGTGAACCTGTGGGATGAGCGGCTGACCACCGCATCGGCCATCGGTTATCTCAACATGACCGATACCCGCGGCAAAAAGCGCAAGGCGGTGGTGGACACCGTTGCCGCTACCATAATTCTGCAGGACTATCTCGATTCTCTGCGCCTGCGCAAAGAGCGGGAAACACAGGCGTGAAAAGGCGGCGGCATCGCCGCCTTTTTTGGCGCATACTTTTCCCGGATTTTGGCACCCTAAAACCGAAAACACGGGAACAGGAAGGGGAACGTTCATGCCCACATTTGAAGAACTTTACGAGCAGGTAGCCAAATCCGCACTGGCGGGGGAATCGGAGCAGCAGATCCGCGCCAAAACGCTGCATTTCGACCGCCGTGCGCTGGCCTGTCTGCTGCATCCGGAGAAATATGCCCCGGTATGGCGCACCGGCGACTGCGACTGCACCAGCGATAAAGCCGGCTGCGCGGCCAAATGCCCGTTTGACGCCATGCAGATCGATGACGACGGCAACGTTGCGGTAAATCCCGACCGCTGCGTGGGCTGCTCGGACTGTGTGGAACGCTGTGAGGGCGGCCATTTCACCGTCAGCCGGGACACCGTGCCGGTGCTGCGCGCGGTGCGGGATGGTGACGCGCCGGTTTATGCCATTGTTGCACCGGCCTTTATCGGCCAGTTTGCCGAGGATATCACGCCGGGTCAGCTGCGCGCCGCCTTTAAGGCGCTCGGCTTTGCCGGCATGGTGGAGGTCGCGCTGTTTGCCGATATCCTGACCCTGAAGGAGGCGCTGGAATTCGACGCCACCATCCACACCGATCAGGATTTCCTGCTGACGAGCTGCTGCTGCCCGATGTGGATCGCTATGATCCGTAAGGTTTACGCCCAGCTGACGCCGCATATTCCCGGCGCCGTCTCCCCCATGATCGCCTGCGGCCGGGTGGTCAAACGGCTGGCACCGGGCGCTAAAGTGGTGTTTATCGGGCCGTGCCTGGCGAAAAAAGCGGAAGCGCGGGAGCCCGATATTGCCGACGCGGTGGATTATGTGCTCACCTTCCAGGAAACGCAGGATATTTTCCGCATCGCCGGCGTCCGGCCGGAGGATTTTCCTCCCGACGATCGCGAACATTCCTCCCGCGGCGGACGCATCTATGCGCGCGCCGGCGGCGTAAGCGAAGCGGTAAAGGCAGCCGTTGCCCGTCTCTCCCCTGACCGGGAAATCCCGCTGAAAAGCACTGCCGCCTCCGGCGTCCCCGCCTGCCGCGCCCTGCTGGATAAGCTCAAGTCCGGCGATATTGACTGTAATTTTCTCGAAGGAATGGGCTGTGTGGGCGGCTGCGTCGGTGGGCCGCGCGCCCTGATCGGGCGTGAAGAGGGCGCCGAGCACGTCGAGCATTACGGCGAGCGGGCGGCCTATGCCACCCCGCTGGATAATCCCCATGTACTCGAGCTGCTGAAGCGGCTGGGGTTTGATACCGTCGAACAGCTGCTCACCGAGGACACCCTTTTCACCCGCCATTTTGCCTGACCGCCGTCCGTCACTCTGGCTTTACCGCAGTTTTCCCCCAAAGCCGGAAGAAATCCCCCTTGCGCAAACCGAACAGATGTGCTATTCTAAAGAATGAACATCTGTTCGGTTTTCATTTTGTCTTGGGGAGGGATAGCGCGATGCCGGAGCGTGTGACCGTCTCGGTGCGGCAGCTGGTGGAATTCCTGCTGCGCGGCGGGGACATCGACAGCGGCGCGGCCGGCGGCCGGGACCGCATGGCGCAGGGCAGCGCGCTGCACCGGCGGCTGCAGCAGGAGGGTGGAAAGCATTACCGCCCCGAGGTATTCCTGACCCTGACCCGTGAGGTCGGCGGCGTAACCGTAACGGTGGAAGGCCGCGCCGACGGCATTCTGGAGGAAGAGGACGGCAGCGTGACGGTGGACGAGATCAAAACCACCACATCGCCGCTCGACGGCTTTGCCGAGGATTATCCGGACACCGGGCTTAACGGCTTTCTGAGCCATGATGCACGGCTGCACTGGGCGCAGGCCATGTGTTACGCCTATATCACCGCGGTGCGCCGCACCCTGAAAACCATCACCGTGCGGCTGACCTATTTTCAGATGACAACCGAGGAACAGCGGCAGTATTTTCATCGGTTTACCCTTGCCGAACTGGAAGCGTTCTATCTGCACCTGCTCGCGCAGTTCAGCCGCTGGGCGGTCATGGCGGCTGTTCAGCGGAAAAAGCGGGATGACTCGCTGCGGGAACTGCCCTTTCCGTTTGCCGAAAGGCGGCCCGGCCAGCAGGAAATGATGGATGCTGTGGCGGATACCGCCAAAAATGGGCAGCGGCTGTTCTGCCAGGCGCCGACCGGTATCGGCAAGACGATTTCCGCTGTCTATCCTGCCGTTGCCGCACTTGGTGCCGGCCATATCGAAAAATTCTTCTATCTGACCGCCAAGGCCAACACCCGCAACGGCGCCGAACGCGCCGCCGAACGGCTGCGGGAGGGCGGCGCGGTGCTCAAAACTATCACTCTGACCGCCAAGGACAAAATCTGCTTTCTTCCGCATCGGGACTGCCGGCCGGAAAGCTGTCCATACGCCAGCGGCCATTACAGCCGGGTCAACGCCGCGCTGGAGGATTTGCTGAAGGGGCCGGACGCCATCACCCGCACCGACGTGGCCGCCTGCGCCGAGCGGCATACCGTCTGCCCGTTCGAGCTGCAGCTCGACGCCTCGCTGTGGTGCGACGGGATCATCGGTGACTATAACCATGCCTTCCATCCGCAGGCCTGCCTGCATCGGTTTTTCGATGACGGCGGCGCCTATCTGCTGCTGATTGACGAAGCCCATAACCTGGTTGATCGGGCGCGGCAGAATTTTTCCGCCGCGCTCTCCTGCACCCCTCTCCGGGAAGCAGTCGCACTGCTCCCTCCTGCGGGGGACGCCGCCCGGCTGATGAATAAGCTCATTCGCGGGATGCAGCAGCTGCGCCAAACCTGTCTGCCGGCGAACCACCTCGCGTCCAAGGCGCCGATGGTCAATTTCAACCGGCTGGTCGGCAAGCTTATCGATGCGCTGGACGAATGGCTCGCCCGGCAGGCGGAGCCGGCGCCGGACGCACTGATGGCGGTCTATTTCGACCTGCTGCGCTGGCAGCGCACCGCAGAGGTGTACGACACACGCTACATCACCCTGATCGAAACCGACGGCGGGGAGAGCACGGCGCAGCAGCTTTGCCTCGATCCCTCCGCCCGGCTGCAGGGGACTCTGGACCGGGTGAAGGCGGCGGTATTTTTTTCGGCCACCCTCTCGCCGATGAATTATTATATCGATGTGCTCGGCGGCGGCGCGCAGGCACAAAAAAAGACGCTCCCTTCGCCGTACAGGCGGGAGCATCTCTGTGTCCTGATCGCCGACCGGATCCGTACCGTCTACCAGGACCGTGAAGATACGCTGGTGGATGTGGCCGACTGTATTTATTATACCGCCGCCGCCCGGCACGGCAATTATATGGTGTACTTTTCTTCCTATGCCTATCTGGAGGCGGTGTATGACGAATTCAGGGAACTGTACCCGCAGATGCACACCGTGCGCCAGACCGCCGGGATGGAGGACGCCGAACGCGAGGCTTTCCTTACGCAGTTCCGGGACGATAACCCGCATACGCTCATCGGCTTCTGCGTTCTCGGCGGGCTGTATGCCGAAGGGATCGACCTGCGCGGCAACCGGCTGATCGGTGCGATCGTGGTCGGTACCGGCCTGCCCGGACTCAGCACCGAACGCGACCTGCTGCAAAGCTATTATGAGCACCGCAGCGGCAACGGCTTCGCTTTTGCTTACCGCTATCCCGGCATGAACCGGGTCCTGCAGGCGGCCGGCCGGGTGATCCGCAGCGAAACCGACCGCGGCGTGGTGGTGCTGATCGACCAGCGCTTCGGTTCTTCCGGCTGCCGGGCCTTGCTGCCGGAGCACTGGCATGGCTATGCGGCCGTGCGTACCCCGCAGGATATTGGCCGTCGCCTTGCCGCCTTCTGGACGGACGCAAAACAGCATGACCCCGCAGCTCATACAAACCCCACAACGGCAGGTACATTCCCGGCCGCTGTCCGTCCGTATCCCGCATCCGTCCCCTAAAACACCGACGCTTCCTCAAAAATACAGCGTAAACGCCGTACCGCACACGAAACAACAGCTGTCGGCAGCCGTTTCTGTCCGTCTCCCGCCGCTCCTCTGTATAATGCGGCGGTGCACCGGCACCACGCGTTTCCCCGGCCGCTCAGCCCCCGGCGTGAATCCTGCCCGCCCGAAATTCGGGCAGGAACCAGGCGTCGTCGATCGAAAAAGTGCGGCCGTTCAGATATTCCAGTTCGTCGGCTGGCGTAGTGAAGGCGAAACGGAGCTTGTAGGAGCACAGCGCCTGCCGGTTAAATCCGGTGCCGCGGTTGAGCGCATTGGTGCCGTATTTGCCGTCGCCGAGCAGCGGATGCCCGATGGAGGCCAGATGCGCGCGGATCTGGTGGGTGCGCCCGGTCAGCAGCTCGATTTCCAGCAGCGCCAGCCCGTTTTTCTCCTCGAGCACACGGTAGCGCGTGGCAATGCTGCGCGCCCCTTCGGCGGCATGCGCCGACACATATACCCGGTTTTGTTTCTCGTTTTTTTCCAAAAATCCCTCGAGCGTGTCCTCCCTTTTGGCCGGCACGCCGTGGACGATGCATAAATAGAACTTGTGAATCTCCCGCTTTTTCAGCTTGTCGTTGAGAATCCGCAGCGCCGCGGCGTTTTTGGCCGCGATGACGATCCCGCAGGTGTTGCGGTCGATGCGGTTGACCAGCGCAGGCGCAAAGCTGTTCTCCTGTCCGGGATCGTACTCGCCCTTTTCGTACAGATAGCGCTGCACCCGGGCGATCAGCGTATCCCGGAATTCCTTGTCGTCCGGGTGCACCAGCAGTCCCGCCTTTTTGTTGAGCAGCAGCAGATTGTCGTCTTCATAAACGATGTCAAGCTGCTTGGCCGCGGTCAAAAAATCATATACCGGCGGCGCCTCATCCAAAAATTCGGCCTGCACAACGTATACCGTCACCGTATCCCCTTCCTGCAGGCGGTAATCGATCTGTGCGCGCTTGCCGTTGACCCGGATATCCTTCTGCCGAACCCGTTTGTACATTTCCGATACCGGCAGCCGCGTGAAGGTCTTCGTCAAAAATTTGTCCAGCCGCTGTCCGGCGTCATTCGGTTTTATGGTAACCGTTTTCCTCATAAGCTGTGCCCTTTCCCTAGTTTGTTGCCATTATTTTCTATATCCTATCATATCCGCGTACTCTTTTCAAACGATTCCGTGTCTGTTATAATAAAGAAAATAGAGAAAACAATTGTTAATTGTCTATATGCGTTTTTTATTTTGTTTGTCTTGAAATACGACTTTTTTCGACATTTCTCAGTGCGCATGGTTTTGGTGCGGCCGAATTCCTATATTCTCCCGCTCTGCCGCCTGCGGAAAACAGCCGGGAATGGCGGCCGGATTGTGCTGTATGTATGCCCGGCGCTGTGTTCCGAAAAAGCCGAAAAACATCAATCCGATGAAGGGAAGGAAAGTCAAATGTCTACAGCCAAAGGGCTCCATGACGGCCATCGCGCCCGTGTTCGACAGCGTTTTCTTACGGAGGGTCTGCGCGGATTTGAAAGTCATCAGATCCTGGAAATGCTTCTCTTTTATGGAATTCCCCGCCGCGACACCAATGAGCTGGCGCATCGCCTGATCAATACCTTCGGCAGCCTGTCCCGCGTGATGGAAGCGGAGTATGAAGATCTGCTCAAAGTGCCTGGCATGACCGCGCAGGCGGCGACGCTGATCCAGTTCTGCCGTCAGCTGTCGGCGGAATACATCGCTGACCGGGATGAGGTCGGCTGTCTGCTGGATTCCACCGATAAGGTCGGCCGGTTTCTGCTTCCGCGTTTTCTCGGCCGCACCAAAGAAGCGGTCATGCTGATGTGCTTCGACGGAAAATGCCGGCTGCTCAACTGCTCGGTAATTTTTGAAGGCAGCATCAACACCGTGGACATCAGCATCCGCCTGGCGCTCCAGCAGGCGCTGCGCTGGGATGCCGCAGCGGTTATCGTGGCGCATAACCATCCTTACGGCCATGCGCTGCCTTCCCGCGAGGACATCAATACCACTCTCACGCTCGGCCGGCAGCTGAGCGTGGTTGATGTACAGCTGCTCGATCATATCATCGTGGCGGACAACGATTATATATCGATGCGGGACAGTGCGGAATTTGCCCCTATTTTCCATCGTGTCTGGACCAAGGAGAACCATTATTCCATGCCTGACATCCCGGACACCGGCCGCTGACCATGTAAAACGGTGCCCTCCTGTAAGACGGTACCTCACGTGAAACGGCATCCGCAGCAAAGCCGCTCCGCTACCGTCGGTTCCGCCACAAAAAAAGCCCATGCCGGTGAGGCATGGGCTTTTTGGTTTGTCCGTTATTCGGCGTCGCCCGCAGCTTCTTCCGCCGCAGCCGGCTCCTCCGCCGCTTCTTCTGCCGGAGCCGCCGCACCCTCTTCCTCGAGCAGGGCACGGATCGACAGGCTGATGCGCTTCGCATCGTAGTCCACATTGGTGATCTTCACATTGACCTTCTCGCCGATTTTCAGGACATCCTGCGGCTTGTCAATGCGGTGATCAGCAATCTGGGAAATGTGGATCAGGCCGTCCACACCCGGAATAATCTGAGCAAACGCACCAAATGCGGTCATGCCGACAACTTCGGCCTCGACAACGCTGCCCACCGGATACTTGGCCTTGAAGATTTCCCACGGATTGTCTTCCGCCTTGCGGTAGCCGAGCGAAATCTTCTTTTTCTCGTGATCGAGATCACGGATATACACTTCCACCGTATCGCCGATGTTCAGCACATCCGACGGATGCTTGATGCGCTTCCAGGACAGTTCGGAGATATGGATCATGCCGTCCACGCCGCCGAGATCCACAAACGCGCCGTAAGAGGTCATCGACTTCACCACACCGGTGTAGGTCTGGCCGACTTCCGCCTTCTCCCAGAACGCCGCTTCCTTCTCCTTGCGCTCCTCGCGGGCGATCATCCGGATCGAACCCACCGCACGGCGGCGGCTCTGGTTGACTTCGATAATTTTGAAACGCACCGGCTGGCGCAGCAGGGGACTCAGATCCTCCATGCGCACCGCGCTCGCCTGCGACGCCGGAATGAACACCCGCACGCCGTTAGTGACCGCCAGCAGGCCGCCCTTGATGACATCGGTCACGACGCCGTCGAGAATCTCGCCGCTCGCTTCCGCCGCGACGACAGTCTCCCAGCCCTTCATCGCATCGACGCGCTTCTTGGAGAGCATGATGGTGCCCTCCTGATCGTTGGTACGCATGATGAGCAGCTCCAGCTTATCGCCGACCTTGACCACGTCGGACGGCACGACGTTCGGATCCGCAGAAAGCTCGTCCGCCGGGATATAGCCGGCCTGCTTGCGGCCGACGACCTCGACCTGCACCTCGTTGGGCGCGATGCCCACCACGATGCCGGTCACTTTCTCGTCTGTACTCAAACTCTGAAGAGAAGCCTCGAGCGCCTCCTCAAAAGTCATTTCATCGAAGGATTTTTCCGGCACGGCGGGAACTTCTTCCACCGCGGGCGCAGCCTCGGCGGCGGGAGCCTCTTCCGCCGGTACCGTGGCGGTTACGGCTTCGTTCTCCTGGATTTCGCTGTTGTTGACAATTTCGGACATGGTTGACAGTACCTCCTTTATAATATCGGCAGGAGTCGAAGCACCGGCTGTCACGCCTATGGAATGCGCGCCCGACAGCATCTCTTCGGACAGCTCGTCCGCCGTTTCGATCAGGACGGTTGCACAGTTTTGTGCACAGACCTCCCTGAGCTTCGCGGTGTTCGAGCTTTGTCTTCCGCCGACAATCACCATTCTATCGCATACCTGCGACAGTGCGACCGCCTCTTTCTGTCTTTCGGCAGTCGCATTACATATTGTAGCAAAAACAAAAAGGTTTGTATAGTGTTTTTTCGCAATTTCCGCGCACTTTTCCCAAGTCTTTAGCGGAAAAGTTGTCTGGGAAACCATCACGGCGGGGGTTTGCGGCGAAATTTCCTCAGTTTTGCACCATTTTTCCAACGATTCAGGATCATCAAACACGAACACGCGGCCGGTACAGTGTCCCCGAATCCCCTCCACCTCCGGATGCGCCGCGTTGCCGATGATAATCACCGCTGCACCGGCGGCCGACTGTTCGCGCACGATACGGTGAATTTTCTCCACAAACGGGCAGGTGGCGTCGCAGACCTCCGCCCCGCAGGCCCGTGCCCGGTCCATAATCTCCTGCGGCACACCGTGAGAGCGAATAACCAGCACAGCGCCCGGCGGCGTCTGTTCCGGCGCGTCAACGATCGTAACGCCGCGCGCCGCGAGCTTTTCGACCACCTGCGGATTATGGATGATCGGGCCGAGGGTGCAGACCCGGCGTCCGGCATCCAATAAAGCATTGACCCGGTCGACCGCGCGGCTGACGCCGAAGCAGAATCCGGCGGATTTGGCAAGATGGATCTGTGTCAATGGTATTCCCCATTTCTGCGGAATTTATTGCGCGTTCGCCTGATCGATCATCTCCCCGATGCGCTGCATCAGCGCGCGGGAGGCAAAGCGCAGATCCGGACGCTCCGGATCGTCGAGGTGCAGCTCCTGCGGGGTCATCGGCTTGCCGAAAATCACCTTTGCCCGGTGGAACAGGCGCACCTTCTGATCCTTGGCCACGATGCACACCGGCAGGATGTTCGCGCCAGTGCGCGCAGCGATCAGCGCCGCACCGGACTTGGCGCGGCCGAGCTGGCCGTCGCGGGAGCGTGTGCCCTCGGGAAAAATTCCCAGCAGGCGGCCGCTGTTGACGATTTCCTCCGCCTTGTCAATCGCACCGGTATCGCCCTTACCGCGTTCGACCGGGAACGCGCCGAACAGCCTGCCGATGAACCAGCGGGAGAATCTCCCGCGGAACAGTTCTGCCTTGGCCATGAAAAAGACGTGGCGTTTCTGGCACATTTCGAGATACACCGGATCCATTTCGGAAATGTGGTTGCAGCACAGGATGGTGCGGTCATCCGGGGTCTGGGCGGGGATGTTTTCTTTTCCGTAGGCCTTAAACGGGAACAGGAACCAGTACAACGGATGGAAAAACCACAGCAGGAAGCGTCCAAACTTCATAACGGCACTCAACCTTTCGGATTGTGTTGATGGGTTACAGCCTTTCCTCCACCAGCCGGCGGAGGGTATCGATCGACTCCTCAAGCGACAGCGCGGTTGTATCCACCAGCACCGCGTCGTCGGCCGCCTTCAGCGGCGCCGCTGCACGGTGCGTGTCGTCGTAATCCCGCTTGACCATATCAGCGAGCACCGCGTCGTAGGTCACCTTTTCGCCCTTTTCGCACAGCTCGGCATACCGCCGTTTTGCGCGCGCCTCCGGGGACGCGGTAAGGAAGATTTTCAGCCGGGCGTCCGGCAGGACCACGGTGCCGATGTCCCGCCCGTCCATGATTACATCGCTCTTTTTGGCGGTATCCCGCTGCAGATCGAACAGGAAGCGCCGCACCGGCGGCTGTGCCGAAACGACCGACGCCGCCATCGATACCTCCGGCGTGCGGATTTTCCCGCTGACGTCCTCCCCGTTCAGGATCACCCGCTGCGTGCCGTCGGCGTATTTGAGCTCGAGGGTGATCTCCGGCAGGCGGGCCTCCACCTGCGCCGCCTCTTTGAGCGGCACGCCGTTTGTCAGCATGTAATACCCCACCGCGCGGTACAGCGCGCCGGTATCCACATAGACAAAATGAAGCGCCTGCGCCAGTGCGCGCGCGATGGTGCTTTTGCCGGCTCCCGCCGGTCCGTCGATAGCCACCGTCATGGTCGTTTTATTCATGCGTATGCCGTTCCTTTCTCCATTATATATGCATCCCGGCCGCCATGCCGGTAGAAAACGCGATTTGTAAGTTGAACCCGCCGGTATAGGCGTCCACATCCAGCACCTCGCCGGCAAAGTACAGGCCGCTGACCTTTTTCGACTGCATGGTTTTGGCGTCGATTTCCCGCACCGCCACGCCGCCGGAGGTCACGATCGCTTCCTCCACCGGCCGAAAACCGGAAATAACGATCGGAAACGCCTTGAGCAGCCCCACAAGTGCGGCGCGCTGTCCGCGGGTGATATCGTGCGCCCGCTGCTCCGCCGGGATTCCCGCCAGCCTCGCGGCCACCGGGATCATTTTGCGCGGCAGCAGCGCCCCAAGGATGCTGCCGGCCTGACTGTTGGGGCTGTCCCCCAGCTCCCGCAGCAGCCGGGCATCCAGCTGTTCAGGCGTCAGCGCCGGCTTCAGATCCAGCACCAGCCGGTACCGTCCCGGCTCCATCTGCCGCATATGGGCGCTCGCGCTGAGCACCAGCGGCCCGGACACCCCGAAATGGGTGAACAGCATCTCACCGAAATCCTCGTAAACCGCCCGGCCGCTTTCGGTGTCGATCACCCGTGCCGCCACGTTGCGCAGGGACAGCCCCTGCATTTCGGCGCAGAAGCCGTCCGGCGACTCGAGCGGCACCAGAGAGGGCCGCAGCGGCGTCACGGTATGCCCCGCCTGTCGCGCCAGCGCATACCCGTCGCCGGTCGAACCGGTCAGCGGGTAGGAAAGCCCCCCGGTGCAGACCACCGCGGCGTACGCCGGCAGCACGCGGCCGTCCTCCAGCTGCACGCCGGTGCAGACGCCGTCCTCCAGCCGCAGCGCCGTCACACGCCCCTGCAGAAAACGGACGCCGCCGGTGCGGGCGTACTTTACCAGCGCATCGACGATATCCACCGCCTTGTCCGAGCAGGGGAACACCCGGTTTCCCCGCTCGGTTTTCAGCGGCACCCCCAGTTCTTCGAGCAGATGCATGGTATCCTGCGGCCCGAACGCGGACAGGGCGCTGTATAAAAAGCGTCCGTTGGAAGGAACGTGAGCGATAAATTCCTGCACGCCGCAGTTGTTGGTAACGTTGCAGCGCCCTTTGCCGGTAATCATCACCTTGCGGGCCATGCGGGGATTCCGCTCGACCACCGTCACCGCAAAGCCGCGCCGTGCCGCGCTTCCGGCGGCGAGCAGACCGGCCGCGCCGCCGCCGATGACCAGTACCGGTGCGCCGTTATCCGTGGTGTTCGGCATACCCTTCCTCCCCGTCGGCCGGCTCCCGCGCCGTCTCGCCGCCAAACGGCTGGTACACGCGGTATTGTTCCCAAAGGGACTCCAATTCCTCAAGCACGCCGCGGTTCTGCTCCTGCCGCTTGAGGGAGATCGCCACCAGCAGCGCATTGACAATGCTCAGCGGCGCGACCAGGGAATCGACAATGGTCGCCATATCGCTGTGCGCGAGCAGCAGGTAGTTGGCATAATCGGCAATCGGCGACAGCTGGCTGTCGGTGATCACGATGGTCTTGGCGCCGCGCGAATGCGCAAAATGCATGGTCTTGACCGCTTTGCTGGAATACCGCGGGAAGCTCAGGCCGATGATCGCATCCCGCTCGTCCACGCGGATCATCTCCTCGAGGATTTCCGACTCGCTCGAGGTGCTCAGCAGGCAGATTTCCGGGAGGAGCAGCTTGAGGTAATAGGCGGCGAATATCGCCAGCGCACGGCAGCTGCCGGCGCCGAAAATATAGACCCGGCGCGCCCCAACCAACGCATCCGCCGCCTGATAGAACACCTCCCGCGGCAGCTCCTCAAGCGTCTGACGGATGTTGGCCATATCGTAGGCCATCACGCTGTCGAGCACCTGCTCGTCGGTCATGCGCGTGCGGGAGACATCCACCCGCTGCACGCTGGTCAGCTTGCTGCGGATCATCTCCTGCATCGCCTTCTGCAGCTGCGGATAGCCCTCAAAGCCAAGCTCGGCGGCAAAGCGCACCACCGTCGACTCGCTGACGCCGACCGTTTCGCCCAGATGCAGCGCCGTCATAAACGCCGCCGCGTCGTAATGCTCCAGAATATACCCGGCAATCCGTTTCTGTCCCTTGGAGAACCCCGGCATCCTGTCCATGATATGGGTGATCAGATTTGTTTTCACCGCGGATGAACCCTCCTGTGCCGATAATACCGGCAGCAGGGCGGCGGTTCCCAAAGAAACCGGCCGCCCTGCCGCGTTCTTGTAAAAGGTATTGTACTCCAAAGCATCCAAAAATGCAAGACCGAATCCAATTTCCTGCAAAACAAAACCTCTGCCTCAGAACAGGAACACCGGCATATCCCGGCGCTCCTCCTCCCGCTGCTGCTCCGGCTGAGCGGGAGCAGCAGCCGGCTTCGGCCGAACGGCCGCTCCGGCTTTCGGCTTCGCCTTCGGCGGCTTTTTGGCTGAGGAACGCGCCGGCGCCTTGGGGGCCGCCTTGCCCACCGGCCGCCCCGGCCGCCGGACGGCGTCGAGCGCACTGGGCAGCTCGTCGAGCAGCGCCTGCACCGCCTGCTCCGCTTCTTCACGGCCGGCCGCCTGCCGGAAATCCCGGCCGATTGCCGATTCCAGCCGCCGCTTCAGCCGGCGCAGCTCCAGCGCGCAGCGTTCCTCGTCCGCATCTGCCCCGCGGCTGCGCTCCCATTCGAGCTGTACCTTCAGCCGCTGTGCATCGTCCCGCAGCTCGGCATATTCCTCGCTGCGCGCCTCGGCAAACGCCTGCAGCAACGCCTGTTCGTCTGCCTCGTCACAGAAGGTGATCTGCAGCAGCGCGGCCTGTCCGCCGCAGTCCAGAATCCGCTCCCGCAGTTCCCGCAGAGCCTGCTCCATCCCGTCCTGCTGCGGCACGGCGGCGACCCCGTCCTGCAGGTATACCGCCCCCAGCTCTCTGAGCGCTTTCCATACCGCCACACGGTAGCGGGAAGGGTTCGCCGGAATTTTATAATTGAGCGCAAGGAAGGTCATCGCCTTCACATTCCTTTCTCAAGCGGCAGTCCGCTGCTTTATGTTAGCGATCAGCCGGAAAATCCGCCGGTTCCTGTGTTCGGTTTGTCGCCGGCCTGCGTTATCTTCCCCAGCGGGCGAAAGCTCGCCCCGCTGTCTGTCCCCGCAGCCGCCAAACCTGTTTGCAAACCCTGAACCGCATTTCCAGCCAACCAACTATAACAATGGTTAAACCCATTATAACGACCGTTTCCGGATATGTCAATTGTCTTTTTCCGCCTTTACGCGAATGCTGATCTCGCCGGTGGACAGCCGTCGCAGGCTGCCGTCCGCGCGCCGCACGAGCAGGGCGCCCTGTTCGTCGATATCCTCAGCCACCGCCTCCTCCGGTTCGTCGCCGCTGTACACCAGCACAGGCTTTCCCAGCACCATCGAGCGCGCCCGGTACTCCAGCAGGAAAGAACGATCCGCGATCATCGCGTCCAGCTCCCGCAGCTGCCGGATCACCGCTGCCGCCAGCCGGTTGCGGGTGAATTCCGCCGGCCGGTGCGCATACAGCGCCCCGGCGACCTGCCGCAGCTCCTCCGGGAATCCCCGCGCCTCCACATTGATACCGATGCCGACCACCACGCTCTCCAGCTCGCCGCTTTCGATGCCGGTGACCGCCTCGGTGAGAATGCCGCAGACCTTTTTTCCTTCACGATACAGGTCGTTGACCCATTTGATCTGTAAATGCTGTCCCGTGACCTGCTCCACCGCACGGCATACCGCTACGGATACGGCGGTGGTGATCAGCACCGCGCTGCCGGCGTCCAGATGTGCCGGACGCAGCAATACACTGAGATACAGGCCGCTGCCCGGCGGGGAAAAAAAGCCGCGTCCGCGCCGGCCGCGGCCAGCGGTCTGCCGTTCGGCCAGTATTGCCGTACCGTCCGGCGCACCCTCCAGCGCCAAGCGCTTAGCCTGCAGGTTTGTCGAATCCAGTTCAGGGTATACCCGAATATTCCGGGCCGCCTCCGGCTCGCCCAGACAGGCGGCAATCCCCTGCGGGGACAGGATGTCGCTGTCGGGAATCAGGCAGTAGCCGCGGTTGGTGCCCGCCTCAATGTGATGCCCTTCCACCCTCAGCCTGCCGATGGCCTTCCATACCGCGGCGCGGGAAATGCCCAGCGCCGCCGCCAATTCTTCACCGGAAACGGTTTCCCCCGCCCGGCTCTCCAGCACCTGCAGCACCTGTTCTCGTGAAGTCATTGCCCATCCTCCTCCGCTTTTCCGGGAAACAGGAACATCCCCGCACAGAGAGCTGTTCCCTGCCGGGGATGTCGGTTATCGGCCGTTGTAAATCCGTTTCATCAGGCCGACCATCTGTTTTTTGCTCACCGCGCGCGGGTTGGTCGCGGTGCATTTGTCCTTAAGCGCAATTTCCGCCAATTCTTCCACGCTTTCCATAAAGGCCTGCTGATCCACCCCGGCCTTTTTCAGCGAACCGGGGATCTCAAACTCCGCCAGCATCCGCTCCACCGTGATAATCAGATGGCGGATCGCCTGCGGCCCGGAATAGGAGCCGCCGCCGATGAGCACGCCGAGCTGGCTGTATTTCATCGCCGCCTGACTGTCCGCCGCATGGTTGCGGTCGGCCAGATAGGAGTTGAACTCGATCACATATGGCAGCACGATGGCGTTGGCACGCCCGTGCGGGATGCCGAAGCGCCCGCCCACAATGTGCGCGATGGAATGGTTGATGCCGAGCCCCGCGTGGTTGAACGCGACCCCGGCCATTGAAGAAGCGTTGTGCATATGTTCTCTGGCGTTCATGTCGTCGCCGTGCTTGTACACCCACGGCAGATGCTCGACCGTCAGCCGCACCGCCTTTTCCGCGAGCGCGTCGGAGAAATCGTTGGCATCGGTGGAGACATAGGCCTCTACCGCATGGGTGAGGACATCCATGCCGGTGTCGGCCGTTACCTTGGGCGGCACGCTGCGCACAAGCGACGGATCAAGGATCGCGATATTGGGCAGCAGCTTGTCGTCCACCAGCGGATATTTGATGTGGGTGGCCGAATCGGTGATCACCGCGAAGCTAGTCGCCTCGCTGCCGGTGCCGCTGGTGGTGGGCACCACAATACACAGCGGCTTTGGCGCGCCGGTCACCTTCTGATACATGTAGCTGATGGCCTTCGCGGCATCGATGGCCGAGCCGCCTCCCATCGCGAGTACCGCATCCGGCTTATGATCGAGAATGCGGATCAGCCCTTGCACCACCAGATCGATGTTCGGATCCGGCGTGATATCCGAAAAGATGCGGTATTCGGCGCCCATCTCCTCGAGCACCCGCAGCAGTTTCTTGATCATCCCAGATTTTTCGATAAAAGGATCGCAGATGATGCACATCCGGTGGATCGGATACTGTTTCAGATTTTCAAAAGCCGCCTCACCCGAAAAGATCTTGGTCGGCACATAAAACCCGTTCATCGGCCCCATCGTTTCTCCGGCGAAGAATAACATCCGGGCAGAACAGCGCATCCGGTTTCCGCCGGCCGACCGGATGCGGGACAAGGTTTTAAGAAAACTGTCGAACGTCTGCCCATAATTGTTTATAGTATAGCATATATTGGGGGCGCTGTCATCCCCTGCTTGCATTTTTCGTTATCGCGCTGCTTTCTTGGCGTATACGGCACCGGTATTCCGGGCACAGTAAGTCCGAAAAATGGGATAATGGGGTGTTTTTTTATGGAATCTCTCTGGGCAAAAACCAGTGCCTTTGCACCGCGTGAGCAGCTGACCCGGGACGAAAGCGCTGACGTCGCGGTCATCGGCGCCGGCATCGCCGGCCTGCTCACCGCCTGGTTTCTCCAGGAAGCCGGCCTGCGCGTTGTGGTTCTCGAAACGGGCCGCACCGCCGCCGGCCAAACACAGAACACCACCGCCAAAATCACCGCCCAGCACGGCTATATTTACCGTACGCTGCTGGAAAAGCACGGCGAAGATAAGGCCTGGCAGTATGCGCAGGCCAATGCCGCCGCCATCGAGGATTACCGCCGGATTATCCGGGATAAACGCATTTCCTGCGCCTTTGAGGAACAGGATGCCTATCTCTATTCCCGGCAGGATGCCGCTATGATGCAGGACGAGGCCGAGGCCGCCCGGCTGCTGGGCCTCCCGGCCAGTTTTACGACAAAGGTCACCCTGCCCTTTCCGGTTGCCGGAGCCGTCCGTTTTGCTCATCAGGCCCAGTTTCACCCGCTGCAGTTCCTGCAGGTGCTTGCACGTGAACTCACCATATATGAAAACACCCGCGTCCTTTCCGTGGAGGAAAACCGTGTGCATACGGCGGACGCGGCGGTAACGGCGGAGCACATCGTTTTCGCCTGTCACTACCCTTTCGTAAACTTTCCGGGGCTGTATTTTACGCGTATGCATCAGGAGCGCTCCTACGTTATCGCACTGGAAAACGCCCCCCTTCCGGACGGCATGCTGATCGATGAAGCCGCTGACGGCTGTTCCTTCCGGCATTATGGCCCCTATCTGCTGCTTGGCGGCGGCAATCACCGCACCGGGGAAAACAGCGCCGGCGGCCGATACGATGACCTGCGCCAAAAAGCAAGCGAATGGTTCCCGCAGGCGCGCGAAATCGCCCACTGGTCAGCACAGGATGTTATTACCGCTGACGGCGTGCCGTATATCGGCCGCTTTGCCGCGAGCCGTCCGGAATGGTATGTGGCCACCGGATTTCAGAAGTGGGGCATGACCACAGCGATGGCGGCAGCCGTCATTCTGAGGGACGCTGTCTTGGGAAAAACCAACCCTTATGCGGATGTTTTCGCCCCCTCGCGGTTTTCGGCCGGCGATATTCCGGCCGTTGCGCGGGAAGGCATGCAGGCTGTCAAGGGACTTACGCGGGAAAACCTGTCTCTTCCCCGGGAAACACTGGATGCTCTGCCTGTCGGTCACGGCGGCATTGTGGAATTCGGCGGAAAAAAGGTGGGGGTGTATAAAGAAGACGGGGCCTCTATTCACATCGTCGATACCCGCTGCCCGCATCTCGGCTGCCAGCTGGCATGGAATCCCGATGAAAAGACATGGGACTGTCCCTGTCATGGTTCCCGCTTTGCCTATACCGGCCGCCTGCTCGATGCCCCCGCCCAGTCGGATATTGCCTTACGGTAAAACTGCGGCAGATATTGCGGTTTCCTCCCGCTCATGGTATGCTGATACTATTAGATGGGAGGGATTTCCGTGAATTTTTTCCGGTTAAAGGAACCACAGGCACTCCAAAAAGTGGTTATCGCCGTATTGGAAGATAAGGACTTTGCCCTTCGCGTTAATACCATCGCCCGGAACACCAAAAACACCTGGCAGCTTGATCGTGGAGAAGCCGAGATCAGCCGTGATACCTTTCAGGGCAAGCTGGCCGAAAAGGTTGCGGAAACCTACCTGAAAAAAGTACGGCATCTGCAGTATCTTTCTTATGATGCCTTCCGGAACGACGCCGGTAAAAAGCATGCGCCGTTTGACGGCCTGCTGTATGACAGCGGTTCCGATTTGCAGGGGGTCATCCAGCTGGTGCTTGGGGAAGTACAGCTTTCTTCCCATGGTTCAATCTCGCCCGAGGCACGCGAAACCATTCGTCGGCTGGGCTGCCGGACGGTTGAGATAAAATCCACCCAAATCGATCAAAAGCGCAAAGAGCAGGCTGATTTTCAGACCTACGACCATTCGCAGGATGTCATCCAACTGATCGAAGTCATTTCACGGGAGGATTTTTTGACCTATCCGCATTACTGCCGCAGCGGCGAGATCAGTAATCTGCACGCTTACTGCCAGCTTGTCCGGGAACGCAAGCCGTCTTTCGCCGGTTTGTCCGGAAAGGCGCTGCGGGACGCGGTGATTGCGAACGAAAAGCGGTATCAATGCGACCTTTTTATCCGCGTTTATACCGATGAAGCACAAAAGCACGCCTTCATACTGGGCTATATAACCCGTGATGATTTTTTTGGTCGTGATATTCAGGTCAAAAAGATGAGCCGGCCAAACAAGTCGGAAAAAGCCGTCTATTTCGCGAAAAGTCTGTCTTTTGCCGAAGCAATTGAACACCTGAAGTAATAAAAAACCAGGGAACTGACGTCAACGCACGTCGTTCCCTGTTTTTTATCTGTGTATATCGTTTTTGCTCCAAACCGGCTTTTCGTACGCGGAAAAGCATAAAGCGTCCGGCGGCATAAAGCTGCCGGACGCACAATTTTATGATTTACTTTGTTTTAGAAATTCAGACAAGTGTATAGTAGCGTCGACCGACAACCTCTCATGCATTCGTTCTGCCGTATGCCTACCAGAAAGTCTCTCTTCAGACAAGCCATAGCGGCTCAATAGCCCTGTGTCAATCCGAAGAATATCTGCCTTACGATAGCTGAAAAGATCAAATTCCCGCAGATGGCAGCAAAGCGATGGCTCATTATCAAGCACTTGTGCAAGATACCGCTCATGCGTGACAGGGTTCTGCGTCCATACCAGGTCTCCGCAAGCCATTTCTTTCAGAGCGTTTACGGCGGCGGAAAACCCTTTGTCTTCACGATAGCGGTAACCGGCAAGCGTTTGGTAGTCCTCCCAAGAATCGAAAGCTGCATCGAGTCCCCAGCCAATTCCAAGAATGGATTTTTCCACACAGATCCGGAATTTCAATTCCGGGTCTTTACAGCGGTTTTCCGGTTCCCGGTTGTCAATCAGATTCATACGCCAAACAGCCATAATATTATCACCTTTCACTTCGCGTCAGTTGTTCCAAGAACTACACCAAATATTAGTATTCTGCAGTTTATCCTCTACGAATAAGTTTTTAACTTTAAATTACTTTAATATATCTTTAAAGTAAAACCAAACTGGGATTGTTCCGTGCTTAGTTGTACCTTCGCGAAACAACTTTGCTAAACTATTCGGATTAAAGTTATCACTTTCATATTGCACACCAGTAATGAACCCTTGCGTTGTTCCAGCTTTAGAATAGAACATTTCCCAATCTGTAGACGATACATCTTCAAAGTATGCTGTAATTAAGCCCGAGTGATAAAAGGCATTTTTATCTATCATGGTTATTTGTTTCGAAATAGTAAAGCTTGTTAAAGAGACACACCCCTCAAATGTATATGCAGGAATCTTGGTCATAGTTTCGGGCAGATGAACAGATGTTAGTGAAGTACAGTTTTTAAATATGGTTTCACTCATAGAATTAACTGAGTCGGGAACATAGACTTCATTTAAAGATGTACATCCCTCAAAAGCTGAACTTCCAATACTTATAAGTGTATTTGGCAATTTAATACTTTTCAAAGATTTGCACTCTTTAAATCCGCCAGATTTAATTTCTGTGATTGTTATCCCGTTATGGATTTCAGGAATTTCAATGCTTTCAACACTATCTTTATAAGCACTATCGATTCCAACTGAATATGTATTATTCGGTAACAACACATAAATCAGTCGTTTATCGTCTGCCGCTGCTTCTCCTGTAGAAATACTTCCCAGATTCTGTTCTGTGCCATCCGTATAATACACCCACAGTTCGCCGTCGATGATCTCCATATGGTCGATACCTCTGCCAGCGTCGCCCTTGTCACCCTTCTCACCCTGTGAGCCTGCTGCGCCTGTGTCCCCTTTTGGCCCCTGCTCACCGGGATCCCCCTTTTCGCCTTTCAGCGAAGCCAGCCAAGCGGTTTCCGTTCCTTCATAGCCGTTTTCTGTGGCAAGCTGATAAGCCGATTTGCCATCAGCCCCCTTCAAACTGATAAGCCAATTCTGCACGGTGTCCGTATAGCCGCCCTCACAGGCCAGTTCATAGGCCGACTTGCCATCGGCACCCGCCGCTCCGGCATCGCCCTTGTCGCCTTTCTCTCCTTTGGCTCCTACCAAAGAGGCCAGCCACTGTTCCAGAGTGCCGTCGTATTCGGGATTAGCCTCTTTGAAAAGCTCAAAAGCGGATTTGCCGTCGGCGCCATCTGCGCCCTTTGCGCCGTCTGTTCCGTCCTCGCCATGTAAAGAGGTCAGCCAAGCAGTCAAATCACCCTCAAAACCGTTTTCCTGCGCCAGCTCATAGGCCGATTTGCCGGTTTCACCCTGCTCTCCGGCAATCCCTTTCAACGAAGCCAGCCATTCCAGTTCTGTTCCCTGATAACCATGCTGTACCGCCAGTTCATAAGCGGACTTTCCATCGGCGCCCACCGCCCCGGTGTCGCCTTTGTCACCTTTCGCTCCAGTCTTGCCAATCAGGGAATCCAGCCATTCATCGGCTGTACCAGTATAGCCCTGCTCCACCGCGAGGTCATACGCCGACTTGCCCGCTGCGCCGGTATCACCCTTTTCGCCCTTGTCACCTTGCGCACCCGCCGCCCCGGTGTCGCCTTTGTCTCCCTTGTCGCCCTTAGCGCCTACAAGGGAAGAAAGCCACTGTTCAATCGACCCGTTATAACCGTTCTCCTGCGCCAGTTCAAAAGCCGATTTGCCGTTGGAGCCGGCCGCACCGTTATCCCCTTTCTCTCCTTTTTCACCCACAAGGGAAGAAAGCCATTCCGCCGCCGTTCCGGTGTAGCCATTTTCCCGCGCCAGTTCAAAGGCCGACTTCCCGTCAGCGCCCGCAGCACCGGTATCTCCCTTGTCTCCCTTGGTGCCAGTGTCGCCTTTGTCACCTTTATTGCCGTCAGCCCCCACAAGGGACAGCAGCCATTCGCTTTCCGTTCCGTCATAGCCGTTTTCGACAGCCAAAACATAGGCCGATTTGCCGTCGGCACCTTTGGAACCGGCAGCGCCGACAAGAGAGGTCAGCCACTGTTCCTCTGTACCGGTGTACCCGTTTTTCACCGCCACAGCATACGCCGACAGACCGTCCTTGCCCGTGAGGGAGGTGAGCCAGTCTTCCAGCGTTCCGGTGTAGCCGTTCTCCTGCGCCATTTCAAAAGCGGATTTGCCGTCGGCGCCGTCTGCCCCCTTTGCTCCGTCCTTGCCGGCAATGGCCGTGAGCCAGTTATCCAGCGTCCCGGTGTAGCCGTTCTCCACCGCAAGGTCATACGCCGATTTACCCGCAGAACCGGTCTTGCCGTCCCTGCCGGGCGCACCGATCAGCGAGCCGAGCCATTGCTCCATGCTGCCGGTGTAACCATTCTCTACCGCTAATTCATAGGCCGACTTGCCCACCTTGCCTTCGGGGCCGGTTTCTCCGGCAAGAGACATCAGCCATTGTTCCAAATCCCCGCTGTAACCATTCTCCACCGCCAAATCATAGGCCGACAATCCACCGGTTGTGGCGGAGGTCGGCATGCTGGAATTCCGGTTATGGACGAGCAGGGCCACCACCACAGAAATAGCCGTAATCAGCAAAATCAGAATTACAATATGCAGGGTCTTCATCGCTATGCGCTTTCCGTGCTTGGGTTTTGTCTGTTCCATTCCTTGACACTCCTCATTATCAAAATTTTTTGCCGTTTGAACCGATACGCAGTATTGTTGTGCCGTGCATAGTTCACATTTCGGTTTTTCTTTTGTACATATCCCGCCGTATCCATCGGCGCAGCCTGTCCGCTCTGGGCAAGGTATAGGGACTTCCTTTTGACGCCAAAACCGAGCAGGAGACAGACCATGCCGCGGATATGGTCGTTTATGGAAAAGGATTCGCCAAGCTCACGCTTGGCAATCTGCTTTCTGATACAGGCGTTTTCCCATAATTGCCGCTTTTGTATTTCTCCGGCTTCTGCCCTATCCAATAGCTGTTCGTCCTTTGGCAAATTGTCGCAATTGTTTGCTGGATGCTCCGCATATAAACGCTCCCATTTTCCATATATAGTCTACCGCCAAACGCTTCAAATGTCAAATATAAATGTCTTTATGATAATGAAATATCCATTTGGTTAATCTATCCTCTATATAGAGGTGAGAGACCATGTCAAAAGAATTATTTTCCTTAGCGGATAAAATAAAATTGCTCCGGGAAAAGGATGGCCTGACGCAGGCGGAAGTAGCCCGCAGCCTCGGTCTGTCACGTTCTGGAGTGAATGCCTGGGAAATGGGATTGTCCGTTCCATCCACTCCGTATATTGTTGAACTGGCAAAGATGTTTGGTGTCTCAACCGATTATCTTTTGGGCATAGAAGATACCTCTACCATTTCTGTTAAAGGGCTTACGCAAAAACAGATCGCCGTCTTGCTCCAAACCATAGAGTGTTTCCGAACCGCCTGCGAGGATAAGGATAAAAATCGTTCCTCTCTATAAAGTAAGACCCCGCCGTCACATAAAAATGACGAAGGATTTTCAAATTTTTTATAACTCAGGCGCCCCGGCGTCCTTTCTGCGCTGTCATACTCCGTCCCATTCTGATCGACACAGCGGTTTATCCGCTTCATAAAACAACAGGCGGACATCCCCCGAAAGGGATGTCCGCCTGTTGTTGGTGAGCCATCGGGGATTCGAACCCCTGGACCCGGCGTTTTGCTTCGCAAACCGCCCCGTGAAACGCCTCCCCATTCACTGTGGTCCTTTCCTCTTTCCGGCGTTTCGGGCTGTTCGACGCATGGATCCCGTTGTTCCACGAAAAACAGCGCACACCCTTTCGGGTATGCGCTGTTTTTGGTGAGCCATCGGGGATTCGAACCCCGGACACCCTGATTAAAAGTCAGGTGCTCTGCCAACTGAGCTAATGGCTCGTCTTAAATACTGCCTTGCTATTATAGCCAACCGTCCTGCAATTGTCAAGTAAAACCTTACCAAAAGACAAAAAAACTTGTACGGCATCCGGTGCAGAACGGTACGCCGTACAAGTTTTCGAAAATCATTTCCCCAATATCACCCTTTGGGATACCCCATCCAGGTCCAGAAATCCGGTTTTTCGGCAAACGGACGCAGACACAGCGAAAAATGAAAATCCTTATCGGAAAAACGATATTTTTCCAGCAGATCCGGCCCGCAGCTCGCCGAACCGATGCCGGCCTGTTTATAGTCGGCGCACAGTACCGTCTTTTCGCTCGGCGGCAGCTCCCAGTCATGGCCGGCCGCGGTCAGTTCCGCCGCCGTATACGGCAGTGCGGAAAACGAAAACGCACGGGAAGAACCGACGAACAGGCCGGCGCCGTCCCGATCATAGACAGCGCCCCATTCCGTACCGCAATGGCTGCCGGTTTCCTGCGGACGAATATACGGCTGACCGTTTTCCCTGACCGGCACGATATACTGTCCCTTTGCCGCGCCGGCACGCTTATCCACATAGCTTTCCTGCGGCCCGAAGCCAAAAAACTCTGCCGTATCCATCCGGCCATCCAGCTCCAGCTGCAGGCCAAAACGCGGCAGGCATTCGACCCATTCGCCCACGCGCACGTCACTTGCCATCGCCAGCGCGCCGTTTCCGTCCACATGCCAGCTCACCGACAGACGCACCGGACTGCGCAGCATTACTGCGGTCAGCGCCATATCCACCGCCAAACTGACGCCATTCTTTTCCCGGCGGACATCCACGGCATACACGCGCGGTACAACGCGATCCAGACCGCAGCGCTTCCAGATGTCCTTCACACGGCTGTCGTTATCGGTCGGAGCGCGCCAGACGATAAACGACGCGGGCGCTTTCAGCAGCTCCCTCCCAGCGTAGACCAGACTATCAAAAGCCCCCGTCACCGTGTTAAACCGATAAGCAAAACGTTCCCCGTGCAAAAGGACCGTTTCTTCCGTCTCCTCCGCTTCAACACAGCCGGACGATGCGCGCATCGGTGACACAGGCACATCCGCCGGCAGGGCAAACTGCCGGAAGCCCAGCTCATCCCCCCGGCCCCACCAGGCGGTATCCTCCGGCGCGGCAAACGACAACCGGACAAAGCACCGGCCATCCTCCGGCAGCGCGTACGGCAGGCGGATTTCCTCCGCTTCGCCGGGCAGCATATCCGGAACCGCAAAATCCCCTTCGGCGGCAATCTTACCGTTCCGGGTCACCTCCCACCGGCCGAGAAGTGCGGCAGGCGAGGTGAACTGCAGACGGTTGATCAGCCGGAAGCAGCCCCGGCCGGCATCGACTTCTTCCACATCCACCGGACAGAGGACATTTTTCAGCTCAAGCAGACCGGTATGCGGGCGGCGGTCCGGCCACACCAGGCCGTCGCAACAGAAATTATTGTCGTTGGGCCAGTCGCCCCAATCGCCGCCATAACCATACCGCGGCGGATTCTCCCCGGCATCTATCGGCACGCTGTGGTCACACCATTCCCACACAAAACCGCCGCACAGCTGCGGCCGGTTCCACATCAGCTGCCAGTATTCCTGCAGATCACCCGGACCGTTGCCCATCGCATGGCAGTATTCGCAGAGCACCAGCGGCCGCTTTTCCTTCTCCTCCAAGGGGAATTCCCGCACATACTCAAGCGGCGGATACATATTGCTGACCACATCCGCCATGCTGTCGTCACACGACGGGCCGGCATGTACCCCCTCATAATGAGTCAGGCGGGACGGGTCGCGCTCCTTGAGCCATTGCAGCGCCCGGCGCAGCACCGGCCCGTACCCGGATTCATTGCCGATCGACCAGATCACCACGCTCGTGCGGTTTTTATCCCGCTCCACCAGACGGCGCTGCCGGTCGATTACCGCTTTCTCAAAAGCCGGGTCATTGGCAATCAGGTTGAAATCTCCTGCCGGCTGAACGCCGTGGCATTCCAGATCCGCCTCGGCAATCAAATACAGCCCCAGCTCATCGCACAGCTGTGGAAAGCGCGGATCGTTCGGATAGTGCGAGGTGCGCACGGCATTGATATTGTGCCGCTTCATCAGCAAAAGGTCCCGGCGCATATGTTCAACCGATACGGCATAGCCGGTATACGGATCGCTGTCGTGTCGGTTGACCCCCTTGAATTTAAGCGGTTTGCCGTTGAGCAGCACCACGCTGTCCCGGACCGTGATTTCCCGGATGCCGATTTTCTCCGCCATCCATTCGCCGTTATAGCCGATCGTGAGCGTATACAGCTGCGGCTGCTCCGCGTTCCAAAGCACCGGATTCGGCAGGAAGAAGCGCACGGCGCCGCCCTGCACCCGCCCGTCGCCGCAGGCGCTGCCGTCCGGAGCGGTCAGGCGGAAAACGCAGTCCGCGGCATCCGCGCCCTCCACTGTGCAGGAAATCTCCGCCGCACTGCCGTGCAGGCGGGTGGATACCTGGTAATCCCGCAGATGCTGCTGCGGACGGGAGAGCAGATAAACGTCGCGGAAAATGCCGGACAGGCGGATCTTATCCTGATCCTCCAAATAGGTGCCGTCACACCATTTGAGCACCAGCACCGCGATTCGGTTGACGCCCGGATGTACGAACGCGGTAACGTCAAACTCGCTTGTGGAATGCGACACCTGGCTGTAACCAACAAAGGCGCCGTTGATCCACAGATAAAAACAGGAGTCCACCCCTTCAAAAACGAGATACCGTTTCTGTGCGTCATCCTCCACCGTGAATTCCCGCCAGAAAGCCCCGGCAGGGTTATCCACCGGCACATACGGCGGATCATACGGAATTGGATAATTGACGTTGGTATAGTTGGGTCGGTCGGTTTCCGGCAGGCCGTAAAGCTGCCAGTTGCCCGGAACCGGCACTGTCCCCGCCGCCTCGAGGCCGTTTTGCGGGAAGTCCTCGGGCACCAGCCCCGGACGGGCAAAAAAGCGGAACTGCCATTCGCCGGACAGCAGGGAAAAACGCGGGGAGGTTTCCCGGCGTCCGCTCTTTGCGGCATCCTCCTTATCAAAAGGGATAAAATAGGCGCGCGGTTCTTCACAGCCCACATGCAGGGCAGACAAATCTTCATGATATCCCGGCAAACGCATGATCATCATTCCTTCCTTAACAGCTGCGCAAACACCTACACCCCGATCCTTTACCGGACAATCCGGGTGGTTGTGCCCTCCCCTTCGGCTATGCATCAGTTTTAGCTCATTATAGCGGAGTCAACGGCAAAAGTCTTGCGGTAAAATTCATAAACTTCTCTGCTTTTTTCTGGATACTATCACCGAAAAACGCCCGCCTTTTTCCTGCCGGTTTTCACTTGTGTTTGTCGGTAAACCGCGGTATGATAAATACAGCAAGGAGGGAGCGCCCTATGAAAAATACCATGCTTGCCGCTGTCTATCACGGCACCGGCGACCTGCGTCTGGAAGAACGACCGCTGCCGGTGCTGCGTGAATCACGCGACGCCATCGTGCGGGTCACCCGCTCGACCATCTGCACCAGCGACCTGCATATCCTGCATGGCGCCGTCCCCCGTGCAAAACCCGGCATCATACTGGGGCATGAGTTCGTGGGCGAAATCGTGCAGGTGGGTGACGGGCTTTCTTCACTGCGTCCCGGTGACCGGGTGGCCGCCAACTGTGAAACCTTCTGCGGCGAATGCTGGTTCTGCCGGCGCGGCTATGTCAACAACTGCGAAAAAGGCGGATGGGAGCTCGGCTGCCGGATCGACGGCTGTCAGGCGGAATATGTGCGGGTGCCGTTTGCGGACACCGGTCTGACCCGGCTGCCGGACGGCGTTTCCGATGAGGATGCGCTGTTTCTCGGCGACATTCTGTCGAGCGCCTACTGGGGGGCACAACTCGCCGAAATCCGGGCAGGCGATACCGCTGTGGTCATCGGCGCGGGACCGGTCGGCCTGTGCGCGGCACAGTGCGCACGGCTGCTCGGCGCCGGCACTGTCGTTGTTCTGGAGCCGGATGCTTTTCGCCGGCAGACCGCTCTGGAAAACCGGCTGGCGGATTTTGCGCTCACCCCCGGCGAAGACGCCGTCCGGCAGATTTTCCGTCTGACCGAAGGCCGAGGCGCGGACGCGGTCATTGAAGCCGCCGGCGCTACGGACACGTTTTCCCTCGCCTGGCAGATCGCGCGGCCGAACGCGGTGGTCGCACTCGTAGCCATGTATGAGCAGCCGCAGATACTGCCGCTGCCGGAAATGTACGGCAAAAACCTCATTTTCAAAACCGGAGGCGTGGATGCCTGCTGCTGCGGTGAACTGCTCGATCACATTGCCGCCGGTCGGCTGCACACCGGTTTCCTTATCACCCACCGTGCGCCGCTCGCTGAAATTACCGAGGGCTACCGCATCTTCGGCGGACGGCTGGATCACTGCATCAAATGGGTGGTCACTCCGTAAAAACAGAAAACGAATTTTTATTTACATCCTCCGGCAAAAATGCTATGATAAAATTGTCAATCTTAAGGGATTCCGGCGGCGCCGGGATACAAAAAGGAAGGATAAATCAGCGTATGGAACACTATTTTCATCCGGAAATCGAATGTGCCTCACGCGACCAGATCCGCGCATGGCAGGATGAGCGTCTGGTCAAAACGGTTCGCCGCGTTTACGATAACGTAGCCTATTACCGCCGCCTGATGGACGAAAAGGGCGTACAGCCCGGCGACATCAAGTCGGTGGACGACCTACATCTGCTGCCCTTTCTGACCAAGGACGACCTGCGCGATGCCTATCCTTACGGCCTGCTCGCCGCTCCGCTGCGGGACTGTGTGCGTATCCAGTCCACCAGCGGCACCACCGGCCGCCGGGTGGTCGCCTTTTACACACAGCACGATATCGATCTCTGGGAGGACTGCTGCGCGCGTGCCATCGTCGCCGCCGGTGGCACGCCGGATGACGTGGTGCATGTCTGCTATGGCTACGGCCTGTTTACCGGCGGTCCCGGTCTTAACGGCGGTTCCCACAAGTTGGGTTCGCTGACCCTGCCGATGTCCTCCGGCAACACCGAGCGTCAGGTTCAGTTCATGTGCGACCTCGGTTCCACCATCCTGTGCTGCACCCCCTCTTACGCCGCTTATCTGGCCGAGTCCATCTGCGAACGCGGACTGCAGGATAAAATCAAGCTGAAGGCCGGTATCTTCGGCGCTGAGGCCTGGAGCGAGGAAATGCGCCGCGACATCGAGGAAAAACTCCACATCAAAGCCTACGATATTTACGGCCTGACCGAAATTTCCGGTCCCGGCGTATCCTTTGAATGCAGCGCCCAGACCGGCATGCATATCAATGAAGACCATTTCATCGCCGAAATCATCGATCCGGTTACCGGCGAGGTGCTGCCGGACGGTGAAAAGGGCGAGCTCGTATTCACCAGCATCACCAAGGAGGCTTTCCCCCTGCTGCGCTACCGCACCCGCGATATCTGTGTGCTCACCCGTGAGAAATGCTCCTGCGGGCGCACCCATGTCAAGATGTCCAAGCCGATGGGACGCAGCGACGATATGCTGATCGTCAAGGGCGTCAACGTTTTCCCGTCCCAGATCGAAACGGTGCTGCTCAATAAGGGCTATCCGGCCAACTACCAGATTATCGTCAGCCGGGAAAACAACAGCGACCGGCTCGAGGTTCAGGTCGAAATGACCCCCGAAATGTTCTCCGATGCGGTCAGCGAAATCTCCCGCCGGGAAAAGGAACTCATCGAATCGCTCAAGGCGATGCTCGGCATCTACGCCGTTGTCAAGCTGGTCGCCCCCAAGACCATCACCCGCAGCGAGGGCAAAGCGGTCCGCGTGATCGATCAGCGCCATTTGTATTGAGAAAGAGGTGTACTGCATGACGGTCAAACAGATTTCCGTATTCCTCGAAAACAAACCGGGAAAACTGGCTGCGTTTACCGAGGTTCTGCGGCAGAACAACATCAATATGCGCGCGATGTCCATCGCGGAAGCGCCGGACTTCGGCATCGCCCGCATCATTGTGGACGATTCCTACCACGCCGTATGCGTGCTCAAAGAAGCCGGATACGTCTTTTCCATCACTCCTGTGCTCGCCGTCGGCATTCCGGACGAAGCCGGCAGCCTTTTCCGCATCCTGAACATTCTGGGGGAAAACGGCATCAACGTGGAGTATACCTATGCCTTTACCAGCCGTGCAAAGGACCGCGCCTATATGATTTTCCGCGTAGCCGATAACGATAAGGCTATCGAGGTACTCTCGCAGCACAACATCCAGCTAATCTGTCAGGACGAAATGTAATTTTTTTATTTTCCAGATAAACAGTCGGAGCTGATTACCAGCTCCGACTGTTTTTATCTGTAAGGTTCCGACACCGGCCTGTGCGGCAGAATACCAAAACCGTGCATGTTTTTGTGTGTATTTTTCACACGCCGTTTCCTTTTGTCTGTGAATACATATCGCTTATCTGCGTATTTTCATTCATTATTTTTGTCGTTGCTGTCAGCAAATTCATTGCTTTTCGTCTCATTTAATGAATGCCATTCATTTTTTGCACAAAGAGGGAGTTTTTTTAATTTTTTACGTTGAATACACATAACGACTTCCTCAAATCGAATTTAACGATATAATGAAAAAATGTGAGGATTGATGACGATTGGAGAGGCTTACCAAAATACGCCAAGCACGAAAGCTGACACAAAAACAGTTAGCGAAAAAGCTCAACGTTGACCAAACCACGATCAGTGCCTATGAGAAAGGACGTGGCCTGCCCAATTCCGATATGCTTATCAAGCTGAGCAAAGAACTGCATATTTCTGCCGATTATCTCATTGGATTATCGGATTTTCCGGGCATTCCCGAAATTGGTACGCCTAACTACATACCGATTTACCGCTCTGTACTCGACGGCATAGGCCAGGGAGAACCGCTTGGGTATGAGGTTATTCCGATATCCGCAGTTTCCAAGGACCGGAGCTTCATCGGCATACAGATACAGGACGATAGCATGTTCCCGCTGTATCTGCCCGGCGATATTATCCTTGTGGAAAAGAGTGCCCGCATCCGAAAGGGAATGTATGGCCTGTTTACCATCGAGCTTGACGGACACCGGGAAAATGTCCTGCGGCAATATTTCAGTACGCCTTCTGAAATTATCCTGCGGGCCACAAAAATCGATATCGAACCGCTCATCTTCACGCATGCCGAATGCAAGAGGCACTGCGTATCCCTGGTGGGACCGGTATTTCAGCTCATCCGGCGTACCGAATTGGAGTACTGAACGCAGACTTCATCCGGTACCCGGATGTCCTCGGCAGACACTGGAAAAAAATTGCGAATAAATGCAATTTTCCACTTGACTTTTGGTTTTCCATATGTTAAATTATAAGGCGTCGCCACAAAAGGTCAATTACATGGGGGTATAGCTCAGCTGGGAGAGCGCTTGAATGGCATTCAAGAGGTCAGCGGTTCGATCCCGCTTATCTCCACCACCTAAAACAAAGGCGAACACGGTTATAATATGCGCCGGGGTTTTCGGCTTTGTAAAACAGATAGCGGACAGGGTTTAAAGCCCTGCCCGCTTTTTCGTTACGCTCAAACGTCAATAATGATTGCCACGTCCACGCCCATGCGGTCAAACTGCTTGTGCAGCATGTTTTCCGTGTACTCTTTGCCCTCATATATGTACACATCGCCGCGCTGTTCAACGACAGCAACGCCCTTGCTTAGCTTCATCCGTGCCAGCTCTTCAACGGCGGCTATCCTGCGCAAGAATACGCTCATACTAAATCCTCCAGTTCATCCCCCACTGTATTGCCGAAATCAATGCCACCGTTCTGTATGGCATCGTTTATAAATTCATATAGTGAATCGCTAAGAGGATCAACATCTCGCGGATGGGGATATGAAGCAATCTTACCATTCGGTGTGTCTGTTCCGTGCTTCACAAGATAGTCGACGGGATCCGTGTTTGTTTCAAACTCGCTTCCATCTTCTAACAAAAAAACAGTTCTAAACATTGATTTTCGCAAATCGTTTATTTCGCGTTCGAGACGCTTTATTCGTTCATGCATCGCCCTTCACTCTTTCAACTAGCTTTTCCAGTTCTTCAAGCCGCCTTTCCTGCTCATCGGTGCGGATCGCGCCCAGTGTGATGTTGCAGGCGTACATGATCGCGTTGGCATCCTTGGCCTCGATCTCGCCGTTCAGCACCATGTTGGCTACACGGTTCAGCGCTCGGCGTACTTCCCTCGGCGTGGTCAATTTAAGGCGTTTCTTTGCCATTGGGTTCACCCCGTTACTTGATTCGTTTAAGTATTGATTTATAGTCTTTTTCCATGCTTGCACGGCTCCTCTTTTGAGAGATTAGTTTTTTTGCCGCTTCTTCTGGATCGGTTTTTCCAAAGGATATTCCTGACTTGCCGCTTTTATAATAATATGTTGCCATTTTTAGCAATTCATTTTTCAACATAGAATTGCTCATCTTTTTTAACGGTGTAGTGGATAACGTCGGCTTTGTTAATTTTGTATTGTATGTGGCAACGTTCCCAGATGTTGCGCCCCTACCGCCCATTATGTTTACCTCCAAACCTTTCTTGAAAACTTTCCAACCGAATAATGTTACCTGTACATTCGTTAGGTACTTTACCGTAAAATAGAATTTTGGTTGGGTTCAATATTTCCATCATTTTTTCATACCCTCTTAAAAATAGCCGCTTGGTTTCTGTGCTTCGTTGAGTTCCAACGCTGCTAATTGCAACCTGTGAATATTTCGGGATTCCTTCGAAACACCATGAAAAGCTTTTTGCATCAGACCATGAAACGGTTGGGATTACATCTAATAAGTTGGCTTGCCAATACGCCCCGACCCATTGTTTCCGATAGTGATTAAACATTTGTAACGGTTCCGGCATATCAACGTATAAAGAAAAGTCCGGTGTCATTGCACACATGAATTTTCGCATTGATTGCATATACCTTTCAGGGCTTCTCCACACCCTTTCGAATTGATAATCGTCAATAAAAAAATGGATGCCTACATGCTCCGTATCTCTGTTGGTATTCATCATATAATTGAAACCTACAAATTCAGAGCAATCTGTTTCGCACGTACGTAGCTTCGGGAAGCCGTGACTTGAGATTTCACAGGCGATTTTCTCCATGTTTAGCAGCTCTTTCAAATGCAACACCTCCTAAAAGAGAAGGGCGCGCAGACGTTTGCCCACGCGCCCAGCCTATCAAACTCAAGCGGCAGGAGTGACCGCCTGATAATAGATAGCCTTGGTTTTGTTGTCCAGCACAAAGGCATCGTAGCAAATGCGCCCTTCAACCAGCGAACCGGAAATGCCGGGCGGGTCGGAATGCACTTTATAATCCTCTAGCTTGACCGGCGCAACGGTGGCGCTCGGATGAGCAATCATAAAGCCAAACCCATCCGGCAGACGTGTGGCGGGAATCTTCTGCACATTCATGCCGTCCAGATTCGCGATCACGCCGCGCAGGCGCATATCATTGCCGATGTCGGTTTCCATCGTGATATCCTTGCACTGCTTCATCAGCAGGTAGGTTGCCGGCGTTACCACGAGGACACGGCCGCTTTCCGGCACTTCTGCATCGTCGAGCGCCTGGCTGCCCTTGAGAATCTCGGTATAGATGTTCTCAGCGGTCAGTGCTGCAGCTTCAGGCTTTGTCCCCGCCTTGGTGGTCATCACGCCATAAACGTACTTGTCCACCTCGGGAATAACCACTTCACGCTGCTGCCGTGCAAGTGCAGAGGCTGCGGCAAACTGCTGGGCGGTTTCGTCCGTGTCCAGCTTGTCAATGGCAAAGGTGAAAGAACGGTCTTTCGCAAGGGTAAATTCTTCAGTAGTGGCGTTCAGGGAGGCCACAGCGCCATAGCGGGAGCCGGTAGCGCCTGAACCAGTACCCGCCCTGTCATAGTCGTTCATGGCGGACGTGCTTACCTTGTACACCTTTACAGTATGCGCACCCGTCCAGTCAAAGTCATTGTTAGTCAACAGAGACTTTTTGCTTTCGGTGGTGAACTGTTCGTCGGTGTACGGCTGAAACTTGGTTGTTAAATCAATAGACATGCTTTATACTCCTCTCAATTCTCGGGAGGCTTGAAAGCGGCCGCAAGTGCATCAACGGAAAATCCTCTGTACGTGCCTGTTCCGGGGGAATAAAGCGGCGGCGTTTGCGACTGCAACATTGTAGGAAACTCCTTTACCAGCTTATCAGCCATTGCCTTAAAGCTTTCTGCGTTGCCTGTGTCCAGTATATCCAGCAATGCCGCAGGGTACTTGTTTCCCGCTATATATTCCCGGCAGTCCAGCCGGGCTTCTCGCGCTCTCAATGCCTGTTCCCGTTCGTCTTCCTTTGGCTCTGCCTTGGCTCTTTCCTTGGCCAGCCTTTCGGAAACAATTCGGTTTACTTCGTCCTGCGTGAATGTCTTTCCGCCTGTTGCCCCGTTATCCTCCGGGTGAGTGGTGGCGGCTTCAACATCCCTCTGGTTTTCTTCCATAATCGCGTTGATCGCTTCATCCGGAAGGGATTGCCCGCCGATCTGGAAATTTTGTAAAAACTCTTTTTTCATGCGACTTCCTCCGTTTTACGCCCAGAGTGGGCTATTTTGAGCAAATAAAAAAGGGAACAACCAGACGTTAATCTGATCGTTCCCTTGCCTCTTTTGGCTACCGGAAAAAACCGGGGTACTTGCTCACCTATATTATACCATAAAAGGGGCTATAGGTCAACGGTTTTTGGCTCTATAACTGCATTTGCAGGCCGTCTAGTGGTCATATACAGTTGTGTATGCGTGGGATTGTTTTCACTTTTATGTACCCTTATGGCCGGGAATAGCCGAAGCATTGCCTTAGTGGCCACGCAAGCGTCCCGCTCCTCATCCGGCGCATACGATATCCTTATTTTCATTTTCGCCCTCCTGCTGCGGCTCGTTTGGGTTCTCCATGATATAAAAATGGCTAACTGTTTTTAAAATTTTGCGCAGATTTTCTTCTTCTTTAATCAATGGAACAAAATGCATGATTGCCGTTTGAGTACCGCCCTCCTGCTTATCTCGATCATTCTTTACAGCTTTGCGAAGATCGCGGTTATATATGTCCTGAAACTCCCGGATTCTTTCCTCCGGCACACCAAGTGCCAGCGCTTCTTCTTTTTTCATCTTTCAGTCCTCCTGTTGATTTCCGGCGGCTGCCGTGGTACAATGGTCACGACAGCCGGTTACGGTTGTGTTGGTTGCGGTCAGCCCTTTGCTTTGGTCGGCTTGGGGGCTGGCTGCTTTTTTATTGCTCAGTTTGTCGATCACGTCGATGCACCGAAGATAAAAGGCGATACACTCATCGGATGCGTCGCTCTCTTTGAATACCTCCAGCAGCCACGCCCTTGCCGCCTGAGCGTCTTTTTTGTGGTCGAAATACACGTCTTTGCATACATGAAAAACGGCAAGCATGGCATCATCTTTGGTTATCATCATGATCCGCTCCTTTCAAATACTCCCGGCCTTTCTCCGTGATCGTATACTGGACAACCTCGCCCATGGCCACCAGCTCCGCCGCGATATTCATCACCGCGCACCGCTGCTCCGCTTCGTCGTACCATGCGCACCAGCTTGCACACTTTACGCCCTCTTTTTGCAGCGGGCAATATTTTTGCTCTGTCATTGTTTTGGCTCCTTTCGTTTCCACAAGGGACGCTTCTCCCTATTACACATATAACTGTACGCTTCGTACACCATCGTACACCCTACACGGTGTACAGTGATGTACAGTGGTGTACGATATGGTAACCTGATTAACGAAATGTATATATAAAATAGTAATAGAGAATAGCGTCACCCTTGTGGCATCTTTGTTTGATACCCTTGCGGATGCTCGTACCGTTCGATACGCAATCCGCGCGCGTGCTTGTCTCTGTGCCCGCAAGTAACGATTAAACCGTCATGCTCTTGCAGTTCTCTGGCTAACCCTACGTTCAGTTTGGCCTTTAAGTCGCTAACATCAGCGAACGGAGGAAACCCGCAAATTTTCATCCCCGTGGCTTTTACATCGGCATATGACCAAAACCCGCCGCCCGGCCTGTCTGCGACTAGCTGATTGAACACCTTAACAAGCGGCTCGTTCTCGTATGGGACGCCCTTCTCCTTGCGTTTGGTGATCGTGTACAGATCGGCTTCTGTCATGGGGTGGAATCCGTTCCATGTGACGCCGCCCCGCTCTCCGATCTGATAGGCGATACTGCGGCCTTTTGGCGCGTTGGAACATTTGATATGTACGGCGATGCACTCGTCCTCGTTGTCCGGGTTGCGGATGATTTGAATAATGCTGCGCATGGCTGCCGGTATGTCCACGCTGCCGAGCGCCCGATTGACCGCCGAATTGTCCCGGCTCCCTTTGCTCATGTGGGCAATGATAGCGCATGCGCAGTCGTTACGCTCGCACATCTCAAACAGCTTTGCCAGTTCCGGGCGGATTTCGTTTGCCCTGAACATGTCAACGCTTGCGCCGAGAAACGCTTGAAACGGGTCGAATATCACCATAACCGCTTCAATGTCCTTGATGGCCTGCTCTATCTCCGGGCTGTTGAATGTCATCCCTGCGGCATTCGTCATAAAATAGCAGTTGTCCAGATTTCCACCGCTTGCTTCTATGCGCCCACGCAGTACAGGAAGATCATCCTCCACGGAGAGGATCAGGACGTTACCGGGGTCAGTAATCGGAACGCCTAACAGAGGTTGACCGGCCGACACCGTGGCGGCAATCGCGCACATAAACGCCGTCTTGCCGACACCGGGATCGGCTTGTATCATGTTCCCTTTCCCTTTCTGAAAATATGGCGCAATCAGGAAGCGCGGCGGATCATACGGCACGTCAGTCGCACGGGCAAGCACCGGCTTTACACCTTCGTCAATGTACTGGCTCACAGATTGCGGATCGTTAAACGCCCGTACCGCCCGTTTGTGCTGGTATTCGGCATCATCGTCCGCCGCTGTCCTCTGGCAGCCTGCGATCGCCATTTGCGCGGTGCTGTGCAGGTAGTCCTCGCGCTGCGCTTTCTTCTGATGTGCTTCGTCCTTTTGCGCCACATAGGGGGAGCGCAGGAAAGCGTCGATCATCTGCCCCTCGTCCCGGTTGCACCAGTAGGCCAGCTTATTAAACAGCGCCAGATCGTTGCCACTCTCGTCTGTGGTGTCTCTATGGCCGTCCCAGAGGGCGCGCAGACGCTTGTCCACGTCAAGGCCGCGTTGCAGGTAGTCCGGGGCGTCAAGGCGGTTTATCGGCTGTTCTATGGGCTTCTGTTGCTGCCGGCGCATGTACTTTTCCAGTATAGCCGCAATCTGCTCGCCCCGCTCGGCTATGGGTTTATGGTTCCATGTCATGCCGGTTACAGTTACATAGCGGTTTGTTGCCCCCTCTATGTATACTTCAAGCCCAAGTCTTGAGTTTTTTATGTAGTGTTTTGCCTTGTCGAACTTGAAGCCCGGCGCATAGAACAGTATACGGATACCCGTCCCGCTCGGGGATATCTCGGTATAGCTGTCCATTGTGTCGATGATATCCTGCGCCATGCCGCTGAGCTTGGAGCCTCCGGGCGCATCGTTGTCAATGCAGTGGTCAATGTCCACAGCGCAGAAACCGTTGAATATACCCATCCCCAGCCCGCTGTATCCGTCCTTCTGATAGGCCGCAACGGCTTTGTCAAAGCTGGTGAATGTTGCACGGTTTGCCGAATTTGCCTTGCCTCCAAGCGGGCTATACGGCACCTTGGTTTGCCTTTCGCCCACTGTCTCATACTTCCACAGGCACCAGAGGCCGTGCTCCTTTGCCTCTTGTGGAATTGTCTCAATCGTCAATCCCCTGTTCCTCCTTCTCCCTCTGCGCGTCCCGCTCAGCTTTCCATGCCTCGAACTTCGCCCGGTTCTCCGGGATAGCGTAAAACCGGCGAGCCGCCGCCAGAGTGTCACGGGCAAAATACTTCCAGACGTGCTCCGGGATCAAATCCGGGTCTATCCGCACGTCCTGCCCCTCGGTGATTGTCCACATGGTCAGCCCTCCTTCTCGATGATCTCCGTTACATCCACGCCCAGCGTGTTGCACAGCGCGCGAAGTGTCGGCAGTTTTGCCGATCCACCATTGACAATCCGGGAAACCGTATTCACCGACACGCCAGCGCGTTCCGCCAAGTCCTTGTGACTGGTAATCCCAGCCCTGAACATGGCAATCTGTAATGCATTTTTGCTGATTTTATACATGCTCTTGCGCCTCCTTCCCTTTTGTGTTATGATGTGTGTATCACATCTGTGTTTATACTATATAACACTTTTGTGTTTAACGCAATACCACAAATGTGTTTTCTGCTATATGCACAATATGGGAGGCGTAATTTTGGCGTTTTATGATAAATTTGAAAAACTGTGTAAGACAAAGGGTATAACCCCAACAAAGGTAGCCAGAGAAAACGGGCTTGCGCAATCCGTTATATCCATGTGGAAAACAAGAGGCTCCACGCCGCAGGCGGCCACGGTACAAAAACTTGCCGACTATTTTGGTGTACCTGTATCCAGTCTGCTGTATGATGGCACCATTGACCTGCACTTGGACGGCGTAAAAAATCCCAAAGATATGACCCCGGAAGAATTGAAGGAATTTATAGCGAACATGCCGAAAGCCTTTGAGGAATTGAAAAAAGCTGCCGGTGATACTGCGGACGCTATTTTGGATATTCATGCAGATGGCGATGTCCTGCTATTGCAGTATTACAATATGCTTAACCGCAAGGGACGCAAAGAAGCCATAAAACGCACAGCAGAGCTTTCACGGCAAGAGGAATACACCA